>Ga0307479_10000176_pt1 | contig 59889 bp, 55 predicted proteins | sample atmos_gasesECM4C_FD_203743 | JGI IMG/M metagenome (GOLD analysis project Ga0307479, IMG submission 203743) | Hardwood forest soil microbial communities from Morgan-Monroe State Forest, Indiana, United States - atmos_gasesECM4C_515 | ecosystem: Environmental > Terrestrial > Soil > Temperate... | reverse complement strand
ATCGAGGCCGAGCTTCTGGCGATCGATGGTTATTACCAAACGGCTGAAGAGTTGGACGCCGCTCTTCGTAACCGACCAGCGCAGGCGTGGCTCGAAGGCGACATCATGCGGGTTACGCCGCTCAACTGAATCAACGGGTAAAGGAGGGTAACATATGGCCAAAGTGCTGGTTGTGACGTCGGGTAAAGGTGGAGTCGGAAAGACCACCTCAACGGCTGCGATGGGGGCTGCGCTCGCGCAGTCCGGAAAGAAGGTCGTGGTCGTCGATTTCGACGTCGGCTTGCGCAACCTCGATCTGGTGATGGGAGCCGAACGGCGGGTCGTGTTCGATCTCATCAACGTGGTGCAGGGCGTGGCAAAACTCCCGCAGGCGCTGATCCGCGACAAGCGGCTGGAGGGCTTGTGGCTGTTGCCGGCATCGCAGACCAAGGACAAGGAAGCCCTCACCGACGAGGGCGTCGGAAACGTCATTGCCGAGTTGCGAAAGACGTTTGATTGGATCCTTTGCGACAGTCCCGCCGGCATCGAGCGCGGCGCGACGCTCGCCATGCGCTTTGCCGACGAGGCGCTCATCGTCACCAATCCCGAAGTCTCCTCGGTCAGGGACTCCGACCGCATCATCGGGCTGCTCGATTCAAAGACGGTGAAGGCCGAGAACGGCGAGCGGGTGGAGAAGCATGTCCTCATCACCCGCTACGATCCGGCACGCGCGGCGCGGGGCGAGATGATCTCGATCGAGGACATTCTCGAAATCCTGGCAACGCCGCTGCTCGGCATCATCCCGGAGAGCCAGGATGTGCTGCGCGCCTCGAATGTCGGCTCGCCGGTCACGCTGAACAATCCGGCAAGCGCCCCCGCGCGCGCCTACCTCGACGCGACCCGGCGGCTGCTCGGCGAAACGGTCCCCATGCTGGTGCCGACCGAGCGCAAAGGCCTGATGGACCTGCTAAGGGGACGGAGGGCTGCATGAGCTTTCTACGGCTTTTCAGCAGTCGTCCTGCGCCGGCTCCCGCGTCGGCGCCGATCGCGCGGGAACGGCTGCAGATATTGTTGGCGCATGAACGGGGCACGCGGGGGGGGCAACCCGACCTCTTGATGCAGCTGCGCGAGGAAATTCTCGCCGTGGTGTCGCGGCATGTTGCGCTCGATCCGGAAAAGGTTATCGTCCGGATGGAGAGGGGCAAGAATGTCTCGACGCTCGAAGTCGACATCGAGCTCCCCAACGAACTCGCACCGGCGCTGGCGGCAACGGGCTGACGATCGAACGATGCTCCTGCCGCGATGGTGATGACTTAACCGATGCAAGCCATCTATCGCGTCGACGGCGCTCGCGTCGATGTAAGTCCAGATGCGGCCGGCCCGTGGGATCCCTCGATGCAGCACGGCTCGGCGCCGGCGGCGCTGGTGGTGTGGGCGGCCGAAGCGATAGCAACGCCGGTGCCGATGCGCCTCGCGCGCGTCACCATCGACCTGATGCGCCCGGTGCCGCTCGCGCCGCTGATGCTTCAGACCGAGGTCTTGCGCGCGGGCCGCAAGATCCAGCTTTGTTCGGTCCGCCTGCTTGCCGACGGCGTTGCCGTCGTCAACGCGACCGTGCTCAAGATCAAGATCGAGGCGCCGTCGTTGCCGTCCGATGTCGCGGAAGCGCCGGTCGAATTGCCATCCCCCGAACAGTCGCGCGAGGATCCGGCGAAATTCTCCAACAGCCCGTTTGTGGCGGGCATGTCGCTGCGCGCCGCCCGCGGGCGGTTCGGCGTGCCGGGGCCGGGTGCGATCTGGTACCGGGTCGACCGTCCGCTGGTCGCGGGTTTTGCGGTATCGCAGGCGATGCGGGCCGTCGTCGCCGCGGATTTCTGCAACGGCACCTCGCCTGCGCTCGATTTCCGGGAATGGACCTTCCTCAATGCCGACCTCACGTTAAGCATGGCGCGCGAGCCGGTCGGTGAGTGGATATTGCTCGATGCGGAGACCTGGATCGGCCCCGATGGCGTGGGGCTGGCGATGGCGCGGCTTGGGGATCGCAACGGTTATTTCGGCCGGGCGGTGCAGAGTCTCGTGATCGAGAAAAGATGAGAGATGAGGATCGCAGGTCGCTCGCTTCCCGGGTAATATAGAACCCGAGATCGAGGGCTGATCATGAGCGCGGCGCGACCTTTGCTTCCCCTGACCGGCGGCTGCTCCTGCGGCGCGATCCGCTACGAGATCGCATCGTTTCCGCTGCTGCTGTACAGCTGCAATTGCACGAATTGCCAGACGGCTTCCGGCAGTGCGTTTGCGCTGAACATGCCGGTGCTGGCCAAGAATTTTCACATTCGGCAGGGTGAGCCGAAGGGATGGCGGCACATTTCGCCCATGGGGATTGCGGTCATATCGTGGTTTTGCGGCGACTGCGGCGGCCGGCTCTATGGCGACCGGGCAGGGCGCGAGGAAATCGTCAACCTGCGCGCCGGGACGCTCGACGACACCAAATGGCTGGTTCCGGTCGCGCACTTCTATATGAGGAGCGCGCAGCCTTGGGTGCAGCCCGCAGCCCACGCCGAATGCCACGAGATCGGCCCGAACGACTTTCGGCCGCTTGCCGAAAAATGGCGCGCGATGTGGCCGGAGTTCTTTGACAGGCAATAACGGGCCAGGAACCTTCGGCGGCTGCCCGTTGCGCAGCGCCGGGAACCAAAGGAACCGTCAGGTATTCTTGAAATAGCGTTCGAGAAGGGGGCCAAGGCTGTTGCGGCCTTTCGAGGTGGGGAAATGGCGATGTCCGGAGTTCTCCCAGCAGCTAAACCCAACGCCGGCGGGCCTATTCTGCTGACCGCCGCCGCCGTCGCTCTGGCCATCGCTGTTTTCAATTTCTTCTGGCTCGACAATGGAATTCACGGCACCGCCGGCGCGGGGTTGGTCGTCATATCGTCGGCGTTGATGGCGGCGGCTGCCGCAGCACTGGTCGTTGCCACCGGGATGGGCCGCGGCCTGCGCGGCACGCTCCTTGTCTTGATCGCACTCGACATCATCGGCACGGGGCTCGCCGCCTACCTGCTCGAGGCAGACTTGCTGCTCGCGGCCATGGCGGTAGCGCTGGTCGGCTGGATTGCCGTCCTGGCCAGCGGCCGGCAGCCTCGTCGATCATCGGACCAGCCTATCGGGCAGCCAGGTGCACAATGAACCGCTTGTTCGCTCGCGTTTCGATCGCAGCCCTGATTGCTTCCGTGGGTGCATCCTTCGGGTCACTTGACGCATGGTCGCAAAGCGTCGCTCCGCCATCCCCGCCACAGCCTGCAGCTTCCGCGCCGATCGTCGGCGCCACGCATTATGACGGCTGGTACACGTTCAACGGCAATCTCGAGGATCAGAAGTATTCCGAGGCTGATCAGATCACCCCTGAGAATGTCGGCCAGCTTCAGAAGGCCTGGGAAGTCCATACCGGCGACGTGTCCGACGGCAGCGGCAAGATCCCGCTGACCGATTGGTCGGCGACGCCGTTGTTTGTCAACGACACCGTTTATGTTTCGACGCCGTTCTATCGCATCTTCGCGATCGAGCCCGATACCGGCAAGGTCAAGTGGACCTACGATACCCACGCGGTGCTGGAGGCGGTCACCCAGCCGGATCTGAAGACCCGCGGCGTCGCCTATTGGCAAGCGGCATCGCCGCGCCCCGGCACGCCGTGCCAGAAGATCGTCTACATCGGCACGATGGACGCCAAGCTGCATGCGGTCGATGCCGATACCGGCAAGAAATGCGACGGCTTCGCCGATGGCGGCGTGCTCGACATCAACCAGTGGAACAAGATCAACGCCAAGTGGCCGCTTTCCGTTCTGCAGCCGCCGACCGTCTACAAGGACACGCTGTACATCGGCTGGGCAGGCAAGGACTGGGCCGAGGCGGAAGATCCGCCGGGCACCGTGTTCGCCGTCGATGCGCAAAGCGGCAAGTTGAAATGGACGTTCGATGCCCTGCCGCCGGAGCTTGCGAAACAAACCGGCACGTCGAACGTCTGGGCCAGCATGTCGATCGACCAGGAGCACGGCATCCTCTATCTGCCGGTTTCTTCGCCGAGCCCGAATTTCTACGGCGGCAATCGCAAGGAAGACTTGCCACTGGCCACCTCGATCACGGCCCTCGATGTCGACACCGGAAAAGTTCTGTGGAGCCGCCAGATCGTGCATCACGATCTCTGGGACTACGACACCAACTCGCCGCCCGTGCTGGTTGATATCAAAAAGGACGGGGCGACGATTCCGGCGCTGGTGCAATCCAGCAAGATGGGAATCTTCTTCGTGCTGAACCGGCTGACCGGCGAGCCGATCTATCCGATCGAGGAACGGCAAGTGCCGCAATCCGACGTCCCGGGCGAGCAGTCGTCGCCGACCCAGCCTTACGCGGCGACGCCCGAGCCAACCGTGCCCGACCGCTTCCCCGGCATTTTTGCGCTCGCCGATATCGCCAGCTTCGGCGAATGCACCCGTACCTTCAAGCGCCTTCGTTACGAAGGACTCTACACGCCGCCGAGCCTGCAGGGCACTCTCGCCTATCCGTCAACGGCGGGTGGCGTCGAATGGGGTGGCGGGGCGGTCGATCCGCGCAGCGGCATCTATGTCGTCAACAGCTCCTACGTGGCCCAGATCTACAAGCTGATCGAACGCAAGCAGTACGAAGCCGAGGCAAAGACCGGCGCGAAGAGCGACTACTACCCGCAAAACGGCGTCCCGTACGGCTTCTACCTGCACAATTTCATCAATTTCCTCGGCATGCCCTGCTGGAATCCGCCCTATGGCACCCTATCGGCCTACGATCTCAACACCGGCAAGCTGCTATGGAAGAAGCCATTCGGCGAAGTTCAGCAGTGGGGCTTCTACATGCCGAAATCCTGGGGATCGGTGACGATCGGCGCGCCGCTGATCACCAAGTCCGGCCTGATCTTCATCGGCGCCTCGATGGATGCCCGGGTGCGTGCCATCGATCTGAAATCCGGCGAAGAGGTTTGGCAGGAACTCGTCGACGCTCCCGCCGTGGCCAACCCGGCCACTTACATCTACAAGGGCAAGCAGTACGTCGTTTTCGTCGCGGGTGGAAACGCGATCCTCAAGCCGCAGGCATCCGATCAGGTGGCGGCCTTTGCGCTGAAATAGAATTTATCCCACCATCCGGTCGCGGCCGGCCCAGAAGCGCGCTTTCAACACCTTCTTGTCGACCTTGCCGACGCCGGTCATCGGCAATTCCTTCACGAATTGGACCTGCTTCGGCGCATGCGCCGAGCCTTTGCGTGATTTCACCAGATTGATCAGTTCGTCGGCATTCGGTCTTGCGCCCTCGCGCGCCACCACGACCGCGGTGACGGCTTCGCCCCATTTGTCGTCGGGTATACCGACGACCGCGACCATCGCGACGTCGGCGTGCTGCGACAGCACGTCCTCGACCTCGCGCGGAAAGATGTTGAAGCCGCCGGACACGATCATGTCCTTCTTGCGGTCGAGGATGAAGAAATAGCCGCGCTCGTCGCGCCGCGCGATGTCGCCGGTGTGCAGCCAGCCGTTCTTCAGCGTTTCGGCGGTCTGCTCCGGCCGCTTCCAGTACTCGGCCATCACGTGGCTCGCCCGCACGCAGATCTCGCCGGGCTCGCCGGTTGCGACCTTCTGGTCGTTGTCGTCGAGGACCTTCACCTCGCAAGCCGCAATCGGGAAACCGCAGGACAGGACAGCTCCGGCGTCTTCGGGTCATGATCGGCCTTGCGCAGCACCGAGACCGGATAGCATTCGGTCTGGCCGTAAAGCTGCGAGAACACCGGGCCGATCCGCTCGATGCCTTCCACCAGCCGCGATGGCGACATCGCGGAGGCGCCATAGAGCAACAGTTCGAGCGAGGAGAGGTCGGTCTTGTCGAGAGACGGGTGGTCGAGCAGCACGTAGATCATGGTCGGCACGAACAGCGTGAAATTGATGCGTTCACGCTCGATGGTTTTCAGCACCGCTTCGGGATCGAATCCCTTCAGCATGTGCACGGTGCCGCCGCGCATCAGGGTCGGCAACACCTTGGTGCCGGCGACGTGGCTGATCGGCGCCACCGTGAGGTAGCGCGCGGCCTCGGGAATTTCGAAGTCGGCGAGGATCGCGTTGGCGAAGCCGCCATATTCGCGGTGACGGCGTAGCGCGCCCTTGGATTTTCCCGTGGTGCCGCCGGTATAGTTCAGCGTCGCGATGTCGTCCGCGCCGGCGAAACACCGCGCCGTGGCGTGCCCGGCCTGCTCGATCGCCTGCAACAGATCCGTGCCGTAATCGGCGGGTCCGAGCGTAAAGACGGTCTCGACGCCAGTAGCCTTGGCCGCGAGGTCGCCGCCGCGGTCGCGGAAGGCACTCGCATCCACCACCAGCATCTGCGCCCCGGAATCCTCGAGCTGAAAAAGCTGGTCCTCCAGCGAGCCCAAAGGATGCAGCCAGGTGATGGCAAGCTGCGACAGTTGCGCGGCAACGCCGGCGCACCAGGTGTCGGCGCGGTTGGCGGTGAGGAAGGCGACGCGTCCGCCGGGTTTCAGGCCGAGCCGCATGAAGACGTTCTGGATGCGGCCGATCAGGTCGGTGGTGCCTTGATAGGTGATCGATCCGCCCGGCCAGGCGAACGCGGTCCGCGACGGATAGCGCGCCAGGGCTCGCAGCGTCTGCTCGCACGTCGTCGGAAATGCGTAGAGCTGATTGCTCATGTTGTCTCCCGCCTTCTCTCGCTTTGTTTTCGGCCGTCGATCGTGCCAATGTTGGCGGCAACGCTAGCACAACGAAGCCATCGCTCAAGGACCAAAGCCCTTTGCCGTCCGCCGACCCCCTTGCGCGCTTTCGCGACCGCCTCAGCCTGCCGCTGATCGCGGCGCCGATGTTTCTGGTCTCGGGCATCGACCTCGTGGCGGCCGCCTGTCGCAACGGCGTGATCGGCGCGTTTCCGACGGTGAATTGCCGCAGCCCCGAAGAGCTCGACCGCTGGCTCGCCGATATCGAAGGCGCCCTGCAGCGTCATTCGGACCAGCACGGCAAATCTTTCGCGCCGGTCTGCCCGAACCTGATCGTGCACCGCTCCAATGCACGGCTGCACGAAGACCTGAAGGTGCTGCTGCGGCATGGAAGCGAAATCGTCATCACCTCGGTCGGCTCGCCGGCCGCGGTGATTGAACCGCTGCACGATGCGGGCGCGCTGGTGCTGGCCGATGTCGCCTCGATCCGCCACGCCGAGCGCGCGGTCGAAGCCGGCGCCGACGGGCTGGTGCTGCTCACCGCGGGCGCGGGCGGCCAGACCGGCTGGCTCAATCCGCTCGCGTTCGTGCGCGCGGTGCGGGCGTTCTTCGAAGGGCCGATCGTGCTGGCTGGCGGCGTCAGCGACGGCCAGGCGCTGCGCGCGGCCGAAGTGCTCGGCTGCGATCTCGCCTATATGGGCACCAAGTTCATCGCCACGCGCGAGAGCATGGCGGACGCGCGCTACAAGGCGATGCTGGTCGAAAGCAGCGCCGACGACATCCTGCTCACCACCGCCTTCACCGGCCTCAAGACCAATATGCTGAAACCTTCGATTCGAGCCGCAGGCCTCGATCCCGACGACCTTCCCGCGCGCGGCGCGATCGATATCGGCAAGGACATCGACGTCGGCGCCCGCGAGGCCCGCCCAAAACGCTGGCGCGACATCTGGAGCGCGGGCCATTCGGCGTCGGGCGTGACGGATGTGCCAGCGGTTGCAGAATTGATCGCGCGCACCCAAGCGGAGTACCGCGCCGCGGATGCGCGGGCGAATTCCGTATATCCCCGGTCCTCGACTTAACGCGCCGTTAACCTTACCGCCCCAACAATCCCCTCAATTCCCCGGAGCTGCGGCAGGGCCGCTGCCTGGGGTGGGATCACTGGGGAATGGCGATGGATTTCGAGACATTTCTTGCAAAGACGCCGGCAACGCTGGAGGAGATCAGGCTCCGGGTCACCTATGCGCTGCAACGGCATCCGCTGTGCCGCAACGTGCAGTTCGACGTGGTCTCGACGCCGCGCACCAAGAGGGGCAGCAACTGGACGGTCAGCCTGAAATCGGTCGAGCCGCGCGGCGTTTGGGAAGCCTCTGAGATCGTCGCCGACATCCAGGACGCCTATGAACTTTACGCCGCTGCCTGAATTCGGCCGATCGAGCTCCTTTTTGCGGTCTCCGAAGCCGAGCCTGCCCCAGCGAAGCCTTAATTAACGCCCAGTTTTTCCGGAGAGTAGAGCGTGGATCGTGGTCCCGGAACGGAGATTTACTTGACGAAGGCCATCACTATCCTCGCGCTGACCTGCTTTCTTGTCGCCGGAGCCGCAGTCACCAGCATTCTCGCCCGTGGCGGCGTGCCGGACGCCGGTGCCGACCTGACGGCAGCCCTCATTGAGGGCTCGGTCGTTGCCAACCGGCAAAGCAAGCAGGACAAGCTGACGGTGACAAGGCTCGCCTCCGCCGAGCTGCAGCAATCAGCCGACATCGGCGAGCCGTTGCGTCAGGCCTTCGCTTACGTTAGCCCCGCCGAGGTCGAGGCGGCCAAGGCCGTGGCGTCGCTGCCGGAGGTCGCGCCCGCCGCGGTTGCCGCGCCGGCGAAGCCGAAGGCGGCGAGCAAGCCGCAGCCGCAAAAATCCTATGCGCTGCTCAGCGACGCGCAGATCGCCGGCATCAAGGAGCGCCTGAAGCTGTCCGCGTCGCAGGAATCGTATTGGCCGGCGGTGGAGAGCGCGTTGCGCACCGTGGCCCACAAGCTCAATGCCGCGCGCCAGGCCAATCCGAACGTCACGGCTGCGACGGCGGTCGATCCGGACTCCGAAGAGGTGCAGCAGCTCAAATCGGCGGCGATGCCGCTGCTGTTCCAGTTGCGCGAAGATCAGAAGGACGAAGTGCGCAAGCTCGCCCGCATCATCGGGCTGGATAAGGTTGCCTCCGCGATTTGAGGCGAGGCCGCGCCGCTGCGCGCGAATTCGTAAAGCGCAGATTCAGAAGACAGATTCGTAAGACAAAGGGTTGCCCTGCGCCTCGGGTTCCAACCCGATAGTTCGACCCACGTCCAGGAACATCACCACGTCTCTCGCGTTGCCGCATGGATCAGGGAGTTGAACCATGCGCACTTCAATGGCCTATTTTGCAGGGGCGGGAACCGTGGTGATTGCGATCGCCGCTGGCCTTGGCGGGGGATTGACGATAGCGAACATCGTGTCGCCGCGTGCCTCCAATCAGGAGATGAGCAAGCTGGAGCAGCGGAGGCAGGCCGACAGGGCGCTCGATTCGGTCAAGGATACCAACCAGCCGTCGCAGCCGATGCCCAATCTCGCTGCGACGCAGCCGGCCGCCGGCTCGACGGTCGCCCAGCCTGTGCAAAATCCGCCGCCGTCGCAGACCGAGGCAAGCAATCCTGCGCCGCAACCGGCGCAACCAGCCGCGCAGTCCGAAATGACCGCGGCGAACAATGCGGCCGCCAAACCGGCCGAGGCCCCACCTCCAAAACCTGCCACCGCGGCTGCTCAGGGCAATGCAGATCAGCAAGCCTCGACATCACAGGATGCCATGGCGAAGGCGCGCGATGCCGATTTGAAGCGGCTGGCGGAGAAGCGGAAGGCTGACCGCCATCAGCAATGGGCGGACCGGCGTCGGTATCGAGAGCCGCGCGAGCATGACCTGCGTGATGTCGAGCAGAGCGTGCGGGAAGACACCGAGCCGAGATATGCCGAGCCGAGGTACGCCGAGCCGAGGTATTTTATGGGCGAGCCGGCGAGGGCCGAATCTCCGCGGATCAGGCTGTTCGGGCCTGATTGAGCGAATTGCTGCCAGACCGGCCTTGTGCGATCATGGGCCATCAGGTCTGACATCATGAGTTCCGATATCAGTAGTTCCAACATCGAACCGCTCGCGCGCGAGATGGCCGAACGGATCTGCCGGCGCCACGGCATGCGCGAGGCGGAGATACCGGGCTGGGTGGAGCTTCATTGGCCCTGCGCGGCGGCGATGCTCGAGGCGGGCGTCATGGACGAAACCGGCGAATGGATTCCGGAGCAGGACATCTTCCGCGGAATCGAGGCTTATCGCGAACGCGCCATACGATAGCGCTTTTTTCCGCAAACAAGGTCGCTCGGCACCAAGAAGGCCCTTTCACGCACAGCGGCCGGCGGGAAGAGCGCCGCTCGTGTGAACCCGATCAAGCGGCTTCGCGCGATCGCGCTTCCGGCGACGCTGGTCGCTACTTCTTTTTGCCGGGAGCGAAGCTCGGCTGCCAACCGGCAGTCTTTTGGCTTGGCGCCGCAGCGATCACCTTGATCTTCTCTTTCTTTGGCTTCTTTTGCTCGCGATTGCTTTTTTGCTCGCCTTTGGCCATGACGATCTCCTCATGCTTGGATGGTGACGCCGTACTCGATGCTGCCTGCTATCCTTCGAGCTGACCGAACTCATCCGACGGCAGGATCTGGCCACGTGGCGTGCAGATCCGCACGTCCACATAGCCTTCCTGCAAGAGCTGCCTTGCCGTCGTCAACGCGCCCGCCGCCGTGGCGCGGCCAAGATTGACGCGAACGGATCGATTGTTCCCGCTGATCAGGTATTGCAGTTGCACTGTCCTATCCATTCGTGACGGCCACCGCGAACACCAGGAGAAGAAGAGACAGCGGGATGATCACCGGTGGCACAATCCAGTCGGCCAAGCGAAACTCTCCGGTGGAGCCTTCGTTACCCTTGGTCGCTGTGCGATGCCGTGGAAACCGCGGTGATGGGCGACAGTACGCCCGGGTCCCTGGAATAGCGAGCGTTAAAACGCCACGTAAGGATCGCGAAGGTGAGGTTGGCCGGCTCGTTCGATCCGCCGACCCTGCGAAGAAAGCGCTGGCCAGTTCGGCCAAAAGAGCGCAGGGTTTGGCGATGGAGAAGATTTCCATCGGCCTGATCGCTCCTTCCGACGCGCAGCGTAGCGGCGCGCCGCACGATTGGCGGAGCATCGGCGCGCCTCGTGGGTGACGAGCCGCTCGATCTCGATAAGCACCGCGGCATGGCCGCGCAAAAGGCCACCGATATACGGCGCGTTCTGGTGGAGGCCGAGAAAAACGCGAAAGACCTGCGCGATCGGCAGGGTGAGCTAGAAAACCAGCTGCTGTCGGCTCCGGCGGCGTCGTGGCTGGAGGCGGCGGCCAAGGCGCGCTACGTCCTGAACCTATACGCCGCGGGGCTGGCGCCAGGCGACGCCCATCATCGCGATTTGGTTGCGGCCGTGCTTGCGGACTTTGCCCGGCTCTCGGACGAGGGCTGAACGAATTGTTGCCCGTGAGAACGACCAAAAGCCTTCTCGCGCGTGGGTAGAGAGGGAAGCTAGTCATGACACTCACACGAGGCAGTTTTCAGGGTTACGAATTCGAACGGATGGTCATCCTGTTTTCGATGATCGACGGCCAGACCGAGATCCCCTGTGCGATCAGCACCTCCGCCCTCGATGAACTGGAGAGCGTGAGCCGAAGCAGGCCAAATGAGCGCGAAGCGCAATTCATGAGGCTGCGCGATCGGATCGAGGAACATGCCGCTCGCAAATTCCTCGCATCGGAGTTCGAGGGCACGCCTCCGGGGATCATCCTGCGCAGCATCGATTTCCGGAAATAGTTCATTAGCTTCAGGGCTGCGATGCCTCGAGGCCGCGACTAGTCGTGCAATGGGCGATCAGCCGCCCGATGAAGTCGGCGCAGTTCATGAGCTCGGATAGCTCGACAAACTCGTCCGGCTTGTGCGCCTGCGCGATCGAGCCCGGCCCGATCACCACGGCGGGTATGTCGGCCATGCTGACGAACAGACTGGCTTCGGTGCCGAAGGAGACCTTGGCGTGACTGTTGCGCCCGGCGAGTTGCTTGGCCAGCGTGACCAGCGAATGCGAAGGGTTCATGTCGAGCGCGGGATATTCGAGGATTTCCTCAAAATCGATGCCGCAGCCCGGATTTGCATTTCGCATCGCGGGTTCGATTGCCGCCTTTGCCCAGGCGACGATCGCGTCGGTCACCTCCTTCGATTCGCTGATACCCAATCCGCGGGCTTCGAAATCCACCGCGCAACGATCCGGGACGATATTCAGCGCCGTTCCGCCCTGCACGATGCTGGTCAACAGCGTCGTGTGCGCGACGTCATACATCTCGTCGCGCGCCCCAAGCCTGGCAAGCTCGGCGGCGCGGCGGCGGATCTCGGTGATCAGCTCGGCCGCATAGTCGATCGCGTTGACGCCGCTCGGTGCGATCGACGAGTGGCTGGCGTGGCCGCGAAAGGTGGCGCGCACCCCGTGCTTGCCCTTGTGGCCGGTCGTCACCTGCATTTGCGTCGGCTCGCCGACGAAGCAGCCGAGCGGCCTGACAGGCGCGCGGCCGAGTTCGCGGAGCATCGGGCGGACGCCGACGCAGCCGACTTCCTCGTCATAGGAAAACGCCAGATGGATCGGCATGTCGAGCTTGGTCCGATGCATCTCCGGCACCATGGCGAGACAGACCGCGACAAAACCCTTCATGTCGGTGGTGCCGCGGCCGTAGAGCCGGCCCTCGCGCTCGATCAGCTCGAACGGATTGTTGCTCCAGTCCTGCCCCGCCACGGGCACCACGTCGGTATGTCCAGACAGCACGATGCCGGGTCGGTCCTCGGGCCCGATCGTGACCCACAACGACGCCTTCTGTCCGCTCTCGTCGACGATCCGCCGCCCGGTGATGCCGAAGGACGCGAGATAATTTTCGATATAGGCGATCAGCGGCAGGTTGGTGCGATCGCTCACGGTTTCAAAAGCGACGAGGTCGGCGAGCAGTCTGCGAATCGGTTCGGCTTCTTGGTTCTGCATGATCTCGATCATTCGACGGAAGTGGAGAACGGGCCGGCCGGCTCTCGGAGCGCCGCCGCCGGCGAGCCTCTATACCGGCAAGGCGCTGTCAAGAGAATACCGGTTCACGGACCACGGGATATGCCCATCATCGGGCGCAACGAGGCTTGAAAAAAGACGCGGCTTGGAAAAGCTGCGTCTTCCTGATTTCATCGCGATTCGACGAATACCGAAAGGCTTTCAAGATGAACATGCGACGCGAACACGATCTGTTGGGCGACCGCGACGTTCCGGCGGAGGCCTATTATGGCGTCCACACGTTGCGCGCGGTCGAGAATTTTCCGATCACCGGCACGCCGATCTCGATCTATCCGGACCTCGTCGTGGCGCTGGCTTCGATCAAGCTGGCCGCGGCGAGGAGCAATCAGGAATTGGGGTTGCTTGACGCGACGCGTACGGACGCGATTGTCGCCGCCGCCGAGGAAATTCAGGCCGGCCGGTTGCACGAACAATTCGTGGTCGATGTCATCCAGGGCGGGGCAGGGACGTCGACCAACATGAATGCGAACGAGGTCATCGCCAATCGGGCGCTGGAGCTGCTCGGTCGGCCCAAGGGCGACTACCGCTTCCTGCATCCCAACGAGCACGTCAACATGAGCCAGAGCACCAATGACGTCTACCCGACGGCGCTCAAGCTCGCGGCCTATACCGGAATCATGCGCCTCGTCGACGCCATGGCGGTGCTGCGCCGGGCGTTTGAGGCGAAGTCCGAGGCGTTCAAGGACATCATCAAGATGGGCCGCACCCAGCTGCAGGACGCCGTTCCGATGACGCTCGGTCAGGAATTCTCGACCTATGCGGTGATGCTGGGAGAAGACGAGCAGCGGCTCAAGGAGGCGGTGCTGCTGGTTTGCGAAATCAACATGGGCGCGACCGCGATCGGCACCGGCATCAACTCGCACCCGGATTATGCCGGCCTGGTCTGCCGGCATTTGCGCGCCGCCACCGGCGTTCCGGTCGTGACCGCGACGAACCTGGTCGAGGCCACGCAGGACTGCGGCAGTTTCGTGCAGCTCTCCGGCGTCCTGAAGCGGGTCGCGGTCAAGCTCTCGAAGACCTGCAACGACCTCCGTCTGCTCTCTTCGGGGCCGCGCGTCGGCCTCGGCGAGATCAATCTGCCGCCGATGCAGGCCGGCTCCAGCATCATGCCGGGCAAGGTCAACCCGGTGATTCCCGAAGTCGTCAATCAGATCGCGTTCGAGGTGATCGGCAACGATATCACCGTAAGCTTCGCGGCCGAGGCCGGTCAGTTGCAACTCAATGCGTTCGAGCCGATCATCGCGCACAGCCTGTTCAAGAGCGTCAAACATCTGCGCGCCGGCTGCTTGACGCTGGCGGAAAAGTGCGTGATGGGCATCACCGCCAATCGCGAGCATCTGCGCCGCGGCGTCGAACGGTCGATCGGCATCGTGACCGCGCTCAATCCCTATATCGGTTACGCCAACGCCACCGAGATCGCCCAGCAGGCGCTGATCACCGGGGAAAGCGTCTACGATCTGGTGCTGGCAAAGAAGCTGCTCACCCGCGAGCAGCTCGACGACATCCTGCGCCCCGAGGTGCTGACCCAGCCGCGCGCCTTCGACACCGGCTCCGTTGCCACCAAAACCGAAACGCAGGTCTCGCGCCCCAGCCAGATCGATTGACGGCGCCGCGCGAGGCGAGCCGTTGCCTCGCAAGGATCGCGGTCGCTCCAGGCCACTTGGCTTGTCGAATGCACTCTTGGGTTGTATCTCCGAACGCCTCGTTTGCGTGTGACATTCCTAAGACAGGTCTGGAAGCCCGATCGGAATGGCGGCCAGCGGCGTTTGCTGCATCGCCGAATGCTGATCCGACCAATCCCGCGCGCCGATTCGGCTGCTCCTCGAGCATGCGGTTTTCATATTGACAAGTTTCAGTTGCAGGACTTTAGTTCTATCTAAAATGGTATTCTGAAAAGGTATCGATCTCGCGTGCGCTAATTTATTCATTCCATTTGTGAAACAGATCGCAAATCTCGCTCACTGGTTTCACTAAAGTCCGTTCTTGAAAAGCCCACGCCTGACTGGTTCTGGATTCCGCGAACCCGAAAGGGGATGCCGATCATGCGCGATAACCGTCTGCTCGCAGCTCAACTCACCACCGCTCTCGGCCTGATCGTGTTGTGCGGGATGTCGACGCCGACATCGGCGCAAACCGCCGCCGCGGGCGCTTCCGAAATCAAGCCGCTCCCGCCCATCTTCAAGTGCAATGCCAATCTCTTGCCCGATCCGTTCAAGGGCAAGCTGGCCGGCCCGGATATCCCCACTGGGATCCTCCCTGTCAGCGACCAGGACAAGGCCAACATCCTGAATTCGGATCTGCCGTGTCAGGAGCGGGTGAGTCCGAATCCTGTGAATGCGGATGCGGGTGAGGCAGAAGGCCTGGAAAACCTGCAACGCGGCTTCGATTTCTATTCATGGCGGACCTTCGTCGCGATGAATTCGCCCGCCGACGGCAAGACCACCATCCTTCAATCGCAGCCGGACACGCCGACCCGATGGGAGAGCATGGACAATTTCAAGCAGCTTCTCGACGTCATGCTGCCCACCAAGATGCAGCCGCCGAAATGGCCGACAGACAAGGCCGCGATGGAAGCCGAGCGGGATCGGTTGATTCCGGCGGAGTGCGCCGTCCTGCACAAGCAGATGCCCGAGCGGATGGTCGTCAAGATGATCGAGGAAAGCTTCAACGAGCCGTTCAAGACCGGCCCGTTGATCGACCAGCAGGGCCGCTACGCGATCTTTGACATCCTCATGAACCGGCAGATGTTCGACTACATCATGAAAAATCATCTGAACAGCAAACCCGGACAAAGTAGCGCGGCCAATGCCGGCCTCGCCGTTGACTTTCCGCCCGGCCAGAATGCCGATGCCACGCTGGGCGCCTTCATGCTCAAGGTCTCCTGGAAGATTCTCGGACCCGACGAACCCAAGCCAGAGACCTTTCACAAGGTGAAGGCGCTGGTCTTGATGCCGCCAGGCGATCCGAAGGTGAAGCGGCCGTGCTTGCCGGAAACGCTGGGGTTGATCGGCTTCCATGCGGTGCACAAGACCGCGAGCCGTCCGCAGTGGATCTGGACCTCGTTCGAGCACGCCAAGAACGTACCGGACAAGGATGAGGTCGCAGCCAAGAAGTTCGACGGCCCGTACAATTTCTTCAGCGTCAACTGCAAGGACGACTGCCCGGAGGCGAACGCAACGCCGCCGCGCGAGTTTTGGCAGCCCGATCCGGCCCTGCAATTGAAGTTCAAGGACGCTAAGTTCAGGAGCCAGATCGTTCGTGAAACGCCGCTCACGGATGCAGCCAAGAACATGAACAAGATTTTCCACAGCATGCTGAAGGGCACCGTCTGGGAGAACTACATGCTGCTCAGCACGCAATGGCCAAGCGTGTTCGGATGCACATCGCTGCGCTCGCAAAGTTCCGAGGCGCCAGTGCCCAAGACCGATTTCATGAAGCAGCCGGACATGACCTGCTCGCCTGCGCCGACGTTCTTTGCGAACTCCACGCTGGAAACCTACAGCCAGGGAGACATCCCGCTGGCGTCGTCGAGCTGCATCGCCTGTCATGGCAACGCGGTGGGCTTTCAAACGGGTGCGTCGAACCCGAAGCGCGGTGAAGTGCATCTTAATCAGTCGGACTTCACGTTTATGCTCGAGAAGGCGCAGTAACGAATTGTCGCTCGGTCCATGCAAGTCCATTGCAAAATTTGAAATGATTGGGGGCCACGATGAGCACGTCACGACATTATGAGCGCAATCAAGTTGCGTCGGGCGCGATGGACCATGAACAGGCCGGCGAGGTTTCCCGGCGCGCGGTGCTCGCCGGCACGGTGGCCGCCACAGCGGCGGCCGCCGTCTTGCCAGTCGCTGGCTCGGCCTATGCCCAGGGCGTCGATCCCAGTTCCAAGCCGGACATGATGGCCTTCCTGCTGCTTTCAGCGGCGCTCACCGGCGTTCATGTCATCACGCTGGCACCCGAATTCTCGATCGACCCGAAGAAGACTGACATCTTGGATCAAGACCCCGGCGTCGATCCGATCAACGTCAAAAATGACTACTTCAAATGGCTCAATGCCCATGATGCCGCGACTTTCGGAAAGTTGCTGCAGATTGCCAAGGACCATCGCCAGTCGGCGGCCGAGATCATCGCCGCGGTGAATGCCGGCGACGATACCAAATTTCTGGCGCGGAGCATTGCCCTGCTTTGGTATCTCGGCTCCTGGTACAAACCGGCGGACCTGCAGAAAAATTCCGCACCTGGGAAGCGTGCATTGATCGACTCCCAGGTCGTTTCGGCAAAGGCCTATACCCAGGGCCTGGTCTGGCAAATCGTGCAGGCTCACCCGATGGGCTACAGCAACTTGCAGTTCGGTTACTGGTCGCGCGAGCCGGTTGATCCGAACGATCAAAATTCAAGATCTGATTTCGGCTTCATCACGCAAACGATTCCCTGAGGGAGCCCGCCATGGCCGACAATAATAATTGCATCAAATGCGACGTCGCGATCGTCGGGTCCGGCTTTGCCGGCGCCTTGATCGCCAACGAATTGAGCCAGAAGGGCATCAGCGTCGTCATTCTCGAGGCCGGCCCGGGCGTTCAGCCCAATATCAACGACGCCATGAAGCGTTTCTACAACGCCGCCGTCAAGGTGCCCGAGAGCGCCTATCCTCCGGAGCTGTTCGCCGCCCCGGAAAAATTGGCGGCCGGCAGACCGACGTCGGCGTCGCTGGGCGCCACGAGCTGGAATGATCCCAAACAGAGCTATTTCGTTCAGAAGGGTCCTCGGCCCTTCACCAGCACCTACGAACGCGTCGCTGGCGGCACGTCGCATTGGCTTGGAACCTCCCTGAGGTTCGTGCCTCGCGATTTCACCATGAAGACGAGCTATGGCAAGAACGCACCAGATTTTCCGTTCCCGGATTGGCCAAAAGCCATCACCTCCCAATCGTTGAGCTCCTGCTATGCGAGGGCGGAGACCGAGCTCGGCGTTTCGGCGGACGTGAAGGAGCAAAGCTTTCTCGGTATCGATTTTTCTAAAGATTATACTTACCCGATGCCGAGGATTCCGCCTTCACTGATCGATCAACGTATCGGCCAAGCGCTCGCAAATTTGACCGACGACGAAACCAAATTTCTCGCAATGGACAAGCCCGTCACCGAGATCAAGGTTCGAAGCCTGCCGGCGGCGCGCAATTCCCAGCCTTACCGGAACAGGCGGGCTTGCGCCGGCAATACCAATTGCATTCCGATCTGCCCGATCCAGGCCAAATACGATCCGACCATTACGTTGAACGAGGCGACCGACAGGGGTGCGAAGCTGATCGACCACGCGGTCGCCAGCGAGATCATCGTCGAGAACGAACGCGTCAGCCAGATCAACTACATCACGTACAAGGAGGAGGCCGGACCGAAGACCGGAGAAGGCTGCGTCAAGGCCAGGATCTATGTCATCGCCGCCAACGCGATCGAGACGCCGCGGCTGCTCTTGATGTCGAAGAACAAGGGGCGGACAGCCAACGGCGTCGCCAACAGCAGCGACATGGTCGGTCGTCATTTGATGGATCACCCGTATTACGTCGCCTGGGCGCTGCTGCCGCCGACCGCAAGGCCGGTATTTCCCTATCGCGGCCCGCTGATCACCTCGGGGATTGGCGATCTGTGCGACGGCCCGTTCCGCGCCAAGCGCGCCGCATTCCGGGTCGATATCGGCAATGAGGGTTGGAACTACGTGATTGCGGGCAGCGCGTTCGGCGACGATCCCCATCTCACCACCATCGATTTTGTCAATGGAATGAATTCGGGCGGTCTCAATGCAAAAGAGTTCAACCAATTCGGCAAGGATAACGTCACGCTGTTTGGGGCTGAACTGGCCCACAAGCTGAACGATCTGATTTCGCGACAGTTCCGGATCGGATTCCTGATCGAGCAGACTCCGGATCCGAGCAATCGGGTGACGCTATCCTCGGAATTCACGGATGCCTTGGGACTGCCGCGTCCTGAGATTTCCTACGATCTCTCCGAGTATACAAGGCAAGGATTCGTCGCCGCTTTTCGAATGCGAAAGCTCATCTTCGACAAGATGGGTGCGACGGATTTCACCCATCGTGCGCCCGATCCTTCAATCGGCAGTCCGGGCAGCTTCCAGGAGATGATCGACGGCAAAACCGTCACGCTGACCTACGGCGGCGCCGGTCACATCATGGGGACCTACCGGATGGGCGACAACCCGAGGACGTCGGTGGTCGATTCGTTCCAGCGCTCGCATGATCACAACAACCTGTATCTGGTCGGCAGCGGCACGTTTCCGACCGGCGGCACCGCCAATCCGACACTGACGCTGTCGGCGCTGGCGTTGCGGACGGCGGACAGCATTGCCGGCGACCTCAAGACGCGCGGCTAGTCCTACCGCGTCAGAAGCGGCTTTGTCCCCTCATCCTGAGGAGCTTGCGCAAGCAAGCGTCTCGAAGGACGTGGCCACGGAAGAGGCCTCATGGTTCGAGACGGCGCAAGGGCGCCTCCTCACCATGAGGGTTTAGTGACACAGTAAGACTAGAGCAGGGTGCGGACTCGAAGGGCCGGCGTCAGCGCAACGCTGGCACCGGCTTTCCCTGAGCTGACAAACGCGGACCGCGTTTGCACGGAGGTCATGCTCGAACGGTAAGGTGAGAAGCGCGATGACGATTGATTCGGAGTCATCGCGCTTTTTCACTGCAGCATTGGTGTCGGAGGTAATGATGATGCGCACGGACCCGTACCGCAATCTCTTGATCGTCGCTTCTGCCGTCACGGCGCTTTCGCTCGTGCCAAGTTCCGCAGGGGCTGCGGCGGACGCGTGTCCGGCTCCGGTGCCCAACCACATTCCCGCAGCGCCGCCACCCCCGGCGACGCTCAATCTCGGCCCCATCAAGGACCTGCTGGTCGAGTATCACAAGAATTTCTACGACGCCGACGTCGCGGCGGTGTTCGAGTCGGCACAAAAATACGTCGAGCAATACGCGAATGACGTCAAGCGGCCCGCGCTGGTGCTCGACATCGACGAAACCTCGCTGACCAATTGGCCGAACTTGCACGCGGATGATTTCGGCTTTGTGCCCGACGGCTCCTGCGATGAGTTGCCGGCGGGTCCGTGCGGGTTCAACGCATGGATCCTCAAAGGCAGCGCCACGGCCATCGAACCGGCGCACAAGCTGTTCGAGGCGGCAAAGGCCAAGGGCATCGCCGTGATTTTCATCACCGGCCGCCCGAACAGCCAGCGCGACATCACCATCCTCAACCTCGATCACGCAGGCTACGAAGGCTGGACCGAGCTTCGAACGCGACCCGACGGGGACGGCGGAACGGTGCAGGACTACAAGACCAAGGAGCGCATCAAGGTCGAGGCAGAGGGCTATACGATCATTGCCGGCGCCGGCGACCAGATGAGCGACATCGATGGCGGGCATAGCGGCTGCACCTTCAAGGTGCCGAACCCGTTCTACTTCATCCGCTGAAAACGGCTTGCCGCGCCGCTCGCCGGTGGGACGCTGCGCCGACGCGCGGTTGTCGATGATTTTGAAGCTCCGCCCGAGCTGTGCAGATAACCAACGGATTCTACATGACATTCCGATCCCGCTCCGACCCGCAAAGACAAGACCGGAAGCGGGCCGGCTGAACGCGGCTTGCGTGGTTTGAACCATCGGCGGGCCTCAGGCGACTGCGGAAGAACCGATCCACTCGCTTCTGGGTTGTCATCATGGCCAAGCCACGCCTCGTCTTCGCATCGTTCTGCATTTGCGCTTCCATGGCCTTGCTCGGCCCTTCGCCGTCAAAGGCGCAGCTGATATCGGACGAGGCGGCGCGCGCGTGCAGCCAGACCTCGCCCGACGATACCATCGCGAGCTGCTCCGCCGTGATCGATTCCGGCAACGTCAGCGGCCGGCCGCTTGCCGCCGCCTACGCGCAGCGCGGCTTCGCCCGGACGCTCAAGCGCAGCCTTGCCGAGGCCGAAGCCGATCTCGATGAAGCCATCAAGATCGATCCCGACTATGCCGAGGCCTATGCCAACTGCGCCAATTTCTGGACCGTGAGCAAGAAATTCGATCGCGCGCTGCAGGACGGAGAAACGGCGGTTCGTCTCAATCCCAATTTGCCGACCGCCTATTTTGTCCGCGCCGGTGCGGCGCTCAATCTCGGTCAGTACGATCGCGCCACTGCCGACTACACGGAAACCATGAGGTTGCGGCCGAGCGGCAGTGCCAGCGTCTACGGTCAGCGTGGCTACGCCTATCACAAGAAGGGCGACGACGCCCACGCGGTCGCCGATTACAGCGAGAAGCTCAAACTCGAGCCGAACGATGTCGGCACCCTGCTCAATCGCGGCGACGCGCTGCGCAATCTGCACGAGATGAGCCGCGCCGCCGCCGACTACGGTGAGGCGATCCGGCTGGCGCCTGAAAATCCCGACGGCTGGAGCGGACGCGGGGGCATACGGCTCCAGACCCGGGATTTCGACGGCGCGGTCGCCGATCTCAGCGAGGCGATCCGGCTCGTTCCCAACAATGGCGACAACTATCTGAACCGCGCGGCGGCGCTGTCATTGACCAGTCGATATGCCCGCGCGCTGGCCGACGAGGATGTCGCGATTCGTCTCCAGCCCAATGGACCGCTCGGCTATGTCAATCGCGGCCAGACGCTGAACAACCTGGGCGATCGGGTCGCCGCCCTTGCTTCCGTCAACAAGGCGTTGCAGCTCGCCCCCGGGTTTCCGCCTGCCCTCGATGTGCTGAAGAAGATCGGCGACCACGGCCGCAAAGGTAGCAAGCCGGCGGCGGCGCCGTCGCAGGACGCCGCAAATGGCTATTATCGCATGTGCGCATTCCCCATTACCGACGTCGGGCCGAGCAAGGACTGGATGATGAAGGTCATCGACGCCTGCACCGTGCTGATCAACTCGAATGGCGGCAACGATGAAAACCGCGCGCTGGTTCACCTGCAACGCGGCAGCATGTTCCGTCGCCTGGGCAAATACGAGCTGGCGCTGGCGGATTTCTCCGAATCGCTTCGGCATGACCCGAGCTCGGCCGAGGCCTATACTGGCCGCGGCAACGCCTATCGCGGCCTGGAACTGTTCGACCTGGCGCTGGCCGATCACACCGAGGCGATCCGCCTGAAGCCGGACAACGCCGTCAACTACAACAACCGCGGCAATGTTTGGCACGACATGAAGGACAACGAGCGCGCCATTGCCGACTACGACATGTCAATCAAGCTCGACCCGAACTATGCAACGGCCTACTACAACCGCGGCAATTCGCGTCTCGAAACCGGCGACAAGGACGGTGCGGCTGCCGACTTCCAGCAGGCGGTCAAGCTCAATCCCGCCCTCAAGCCCGCCACCAAGAGGCTGCAGCTGTGAGCCGGTGGCGGCAGAGCCGGGCGTGAAAACCCATCAACCTCGATCGCACGCTCAGCGCGTGCGCCAACTCTTGTCGATGTAGCGCTGCCGGTCGAGCTCCGTGAGCTGCAGGGCGGCGCGGTACTCATCGTCGTCGGACTTGACGAAATAAGTCCGAACCTGGATCGGCACCTGCTCCTCGTCGGGGCCGTCAGCGAAGGCCTCGCTCAAGGCCCGCCCGTCGAAGCGGTTGAGATCGACCTCGCTGTCGAGGTTCATCAGCGCCAGCAAGGTCGGTACCAGGTCGACATTGCTCGACGGGGTGCGCACGGTCACGCCATGCTTGAAATCGGCGCCCCAGGCGATGAACGTGTTGCGCACGGTCCACGGGCTCATGCTGCCGTGGTTGCCGGCGGTGCCGGTGAGCGGACCCGTGGCGGGCGCTTCGGTGTAATCCACCCCGGAGAGGCCGGTGGGACTCTTGGCCGAACTCCATGGAAAGGTGAACACGATGTCGGGGCCGCGTTCGCTGTTTTCGAGGTGGACGAGCTCGAGCGCAAACGTGCCCGGCACGCGTCCCTCCACCGGCACGCCTGAGCTATCCGGCTTGCCGGCGGTGAACAGCACGCCGGCCCAGGGCTGGTGCTGCAGGAAGCGAACGATGGTGCCGATCTTCTCCGGGTTGCGATCGCGGACGTGCAGCGACATCGTCTGTCCGCTGGAGGCGATCACGACGTCATCGGAGTCGGGGCCGAGCTTCAGGCCGGCCTTGATCAGTTCACCGGTGGCGTTGACACCGAAAATGCCGTGCCCAAAACCATGGTCGGAAACGACGATGATATTGGTCTTGTCGGCTAATCCCAGTTCACCCAAGCGGTCGAGCACCAGGCCGATCTCGCGGTCGTCGTTGCGGATGGCGGCGCGGGCTTCTGTGGAGCCGGCGCCGATCGCATGCTGGATGTGGTCCGGCTCGGTGAGCCAGTTGACGATGACGTCGGGCTTCAGCTCCGGCAGCACGTAGTCGCGAAGCACACGTTCGGTCCAGCTCACCTGTTCGACATAAGGATCCTTGGCGCCGCCCTTGCGAGGCGCGGCGGGAAAGCGGCGCAGAATCGCCTCATTTACGGCGTCCGGGAACGCGACCCGCACGCCCGGCTCCCAATAGGCGTTGATGAACACGCCGACACCCTTCGGTGCGCGCGGGTTGACCAGGAGCGCGCTCCCGGTCGTGCCTGAGCTGACGACGGCAAGGGTCTTGCCGCGTTCGGCGAGAATTTCCGCAAAACTCTTCGCCAGCACCATGCCCCCGCCGGTGGCCGCGTCGAGGCGCAGCAGGTTGTTGTGATCGTCATTGCCGAAGGCATGGTTCGGATCGACCTGCCGGACATAGAGCGTATTGCCGAAAATGCCGTTGCGGTCGGGATAGACGCCACTGCCGATCGCCGCCGCGTTGGCGCGGGTCACGGTCGGGAATACCGCGTGGCCATTGAGAAAATTCACGCCCTCCTGGCGCAGCCGCCACAGATGCGGCGTTTCCTGCTCGGTGATCGAATCGGGCCGCAAGCCGTCGAGGACGAGCACGAGGTTCAACGTCGCCTTGCCGGCCACCGCCGGGCCGGCCGCGATTGCCGCCGCGAGCGTTGCGGCCATCGCAACCGCGCAAGAGAGCTTCTTCATCGATGATCCCCGCGCATTGTCCGGAAGTTACCAAGAAAGAGTGGTGCGGCTCGTGGATATCCGACGGCTGTTGCAGTTCGATGAATGCGGCAAACCGCTCAACGTCGTCCGCGGCCGCTTCGTCAGCCCGCCGGTTGTGACCAAAATCGCGAAAGGGCGGCGATCAATCCGGCCGGATTGTCCTCCTGCACATTGTGTCCGGCATCGGGCACGGCAATCCAGGCGCCCTTGGCGAAGCGGCCCGCGAAGCTCGCGGCGGCGGCATCGGAGAAGACTTCGCTTCGGCCACCCCGAACCACAAGGCAGGGCGCCGTCAGCCGCTCGGCCGCTATCGCCATTGCTTCGACTTTGGCGAGCAGCGCCGGATAGTCGGGGGACCGGCGGCGATCGCAGGCCCAGTCCCAAACGCCGGACGCATCCCGGCGCATCATTGCCGCCATGCGATAGGCGACAAGCCCGCGGTCGCTCGAGGGGCTGATTTGCATGGCGGCTTCCACCATCGCATCCGGGCCGGCTGCGGGATCGGCGCGCTGGAAAAATCCGCGCATGCGCGCCGTTCCTTCGAAGGCAACGCCAGGGCCGACATCGACGATGACGAGGCTCGACACCCGCTGCGGCGCGGCGGCGGTGAGATGGGCAGCGGTAAGGCCGCCGAGCGACATGCCGACCAGGTGCGCCCTTGGCCGGGCCAGCGCATCGAGGACCGCGCCAACGTCGGCGACATGGCTATCCAAGCCGTAGTCGTCGCTCCGGTCGCTATCGCCGTGTCCTCGCAAATCGAGCGCGACCGCGCGAACCTGTCTGCGCAGACCGAGGCAGACACAGTCCCAGGTCTGCGCGGTCAGGCGCCCGCCGTGAAGAAAAAGTGCAGGTGCCCCACAGCCACCCCAGTCCAGCGCATGCAAGCGCACGCCACCGGCGCCCTGCAGCGAGAGATGGTGCGGCGGCGTGGCGTCCTCGAAGGCCACGCCGAGCCTGCGGGCGAGCGCGGGCAACATCGCGAAGTCGGCACCTTGCTTCTGCTCGCGGCCACCTTCTACGATGGGAGATGGATCAGTCATTGGGAGATGCCTTCATGGCCAGCGGAACGGCTAAACGCGTCCGGCGCACTCCCGAGGCCGCCAGACTTGCCATTCTCGAGGCTGCGGAACGGCGCCTGATTGAAGATGGGCCCGAGGGCGTGCGTGTCCAGCATATCGCGGCCGATCTCGGCATGACCGGCGCGGCCTTGCATTACCATTTTGGCAGCCGAGAAACGCTGATCGATGCGGTAAGGCGGTTCTCCGCGAAACGGCTGCTGACGGATATCGACGCCATCCTGGAAGCCTGGGACGTGAACCGGCTCGACTTGCGCCGCCTCAGCGCGCTGTTCCGGAAAACCTACGCCGACCGCGGCGCCGCCCGCCTGATATTCTGGTTGGCGTTGTCCGGTCACAAGCCGCGCGGGTCGGGATTGATGAAGGATCTGATCGAGGCCGTGCACCAAACCCGCGAACGACGCGCATTGGCGAGCGGGCATACGCCGCCGCCGATTTCCGATACCCGGTTCGTGATCGCGCTTCTCGGCAGCGTGCACGCCGTGATGCCGGTTGCCGGCGACGCGCTGTTGCTCAGCGCCTCTGCGGAAGCAGGCAAGCTCGGTGCCGAGCGTTTCCTGGACTGGGTCGTCGATCTGCTCGCCGCTCATCTCGACGCGACGCCGTCCTAGCGTTCGATCGGGCTCGTTCATTCGACGCCACCGCGCTACTTATAGTGCTATAAGTAGCCGAGCGAATATCTCGAGTCAATGATGGCGTCGGCCGCGTTTGCATCAACGACGGCGAGGCTCGCTCTTCACCGGCCCGGTCGCCGGGCGCCGCCAACTTGGCCGATCATTTCGCGGCATTTCGTATCGTGTACGTCTCCGGATCGCCGCTATCGGTCGGATTCGCGATCGCGCGCCTCAGCGCGGCGCTCATCGGGACATTGAGGTTGACGCCGTTCGGCGGAATCGGGTTGAGAAACCATTTGGCATAGAGCTTGTTGATCTCGCCGTTGCGATAGATTGCCGCCAGCGCATCGTCAGCCACCTTCTTGAAGGCGAGATCGTCGGGCGGCAGCAGCATGCCGTACGGCTCAACCGACAGCGCGTCGTCGGACACGACGTAGTCGGCGGGCGTCGCCGAGTTGGCCACTGAGCTGTAGAGCAGGATATCATCCATGAAGTGCGCGGCGGCGCGATCGGACTCCAGCATACGGAACGCCTCGAAATTGTCCTTGGCGGCGAGGATGGTGAGGCCCAGATGGCGCTCCGCATTGAGCTCGGTGATCTGCTTGAGATTGGTCGATCCGATGGTCGACACCACCGTTTTGCCCTTGAGGTCGTCCAGGGTCTTGAGATTGGCAGTTACCTTGGAGACGAACCGGTTGGCGGCGACGAAATAGGTGGACGAGAATGCCACGACCTTTTGCCGCTCGAGGTTGTTGGTCATGGTTTCGCATGCGAGATCGATCTTCCCGCTCAGGATCGACGGAATGCGAAGCGACGGCGTGATCGGCACCAGCTTGACCTCCAGCTTCGGCAGGCCGAGCTTGGCCTTCACGACATCGGCAACGAGGTAGCAGAGGTCCACCGCATAGCCCACGACCTTCTCGTTCTTATCGTAATAGGAGAAGGGGATCGACGATTCACGATGTCCAATCGTGATGGTTCCGGTGCTCCTGATCTTCTCCAGCGTGCCCGTCAGGTCCTGAGCGATCGCCGCATGGCCTGCGACGCACAGCGCAGTTGCGGTCAGGATCAATTTAATGCGCATCAGTCCATCTCCTCGTTGGGATTTCGGGTTCATGTTCACAATATTCATCTCGTGCCCCGCGCCGTTGACGGCTGGCTCGCTGGCAGGCCGCTCTGCGCCGGGCTGACCGGCCGGCCCACGACCTCCGCATAGCCGTCGATCGCCGCCGGCCTTCCGATCAGAAAACCCTGCACGAGGTCGCAGCCGGCACGGGTGAGGACGTCGAGCTGGGCTCGCGTCTCGACACCCTCGGCGGTCACTGGAAGCTCGAGCCCGCGTGCCAGTCCGATGACGCCACGGAGCAGCGCCTTCGATTGCGCGCTGCGTTCGAGGTTCGATATGAAGCTGCGGTCGATCTTGATCATGTCGAACGGAAACGCCTGCAGATACGACATCGACGAGTAGCCGGTGCCAAAATCGTCGAGCGCGATGCGCACGCCCAGCGATTTGAGGCGCCGCAGGATCGACATTGCGCGCGAGAAGTCGTCGATCAGAACGCCTTCCGTGATCTCGAGCTCGAGTCGGCCGGCGTCCAATCCGGTCTCGATCAAGGTCTCGTGGACAAGCCGCACGATGTCGTCGTTGCGGAACTGCACCGGCGACAGATTGACGGAAATTTGCAGCCGGTTCGGCCAGGACGCGGCTTCGCGGCACGCGGCACGCAGGATCCATTCACCCATCGCGACGATCAGCCCGTTCTCTTCCGTGAGTGGAATGAAGATTCCGGGTGCGACCACGCCGCGGCTCGGATGGTGCCAGCGGACCAGCGCTTCGAAACCCACGATCTCGCCGTCGATCCTCGCCAGAGGCTGGAAATCGAGCCGCAGCTCGTCATTGACGACGGCGGACTGCAGGTCATGCTGCAATTCGTGCCGATCGCGCAATTGCGCCGCCATGTCGGCCTCGAAGAACCGGATCGCGTCGCGCCCTTCGGCCTTGGCGCGGTAGAGTGCCACGTCCGCGTTGGCGAGAAGGGTGGTCGGGTCGGTCCCGTCAACCGGACAAGAGGCGATGCCGATGCTCAGTCCAATGCGCAGCTGTCGTCCGGCGATCTCGATGTCGCCGCGCAGCGCGGTCCTGAGTTGCCGAGCCAGCTCGCCCACGGCCGCGGCCTGCGCTTCGCCGACGGTGATCACGACGAACTCGTCCCCGCCAATGCGCGCCAGGAAGGCACCTTCCGCAACGGCTTGCAGGCGCCGCGCCACCTCGCGCAGCAGCGCGTCGCCGACCAGATGGCCGTAGAGGTCGTTGACCTCCTTGAATCGGTCGAGGTCGAGGCACAGGATCGCGAACGTCCCACTTGCGCGCACGGTCTCATCGATGGTGGTCGCCAGATGATCGGAAAACGCCGCGCGATTGTGCAGACCGGTCAGCGAGTCGTGATGAGCAATGTGCGCGATCCGCTTCTCGGCGCGCTTTTGCTCGGTGATATCCTCCACGGTGGTGACGAAGCCGCCGCCCGGCGCCGGCCGGAACACGGTAACCATGGTCCGCCCGTCGGAAAATTCCGTCACGGTACTCGCCGGCTCGCCAGCATTGATGATGGCCATCATCCGGCGGATATACTCGTCGGGACCGCCTCCCGGATGCAGGCCGTGCGAAACTTGATGGTCGAAGATCCGGCGCAGCGTGGTTCCCGGCGTCGTCAGCTCATGCGGCAGGTGATACATCTCGGCATAGCGATCGTTGCACAGGATGAGGCGTTGGTGTTCGTTGTACATGCAGACGCCTTGCGACAGATTGTTCAGCGTGGAGTCCAGCTGGATGCTTTGCCTGCGGAAGAACTGCACGACGACGGCGCCAACGCCGCCGATCGCCACCACGAGGACAATGGTGAGCCCGATCAGATATCCGGCTTCGGTTCGCCAGTCGGCGAGCGCGGCGGCGACCGTCGTACTGGCCGTCAGCTTGATCCGGATGTCGGGAGGCCGTGCTTCGGCTATCAACCGCGCGGACTCATCCGCCACGTCGCGCTGCCCAGCCACGCCGCTGCCGGGCCGCTGTGTCGTCTCGTCAGGCGAGCTGCGGACAAAGGATTTTCCGATAAAGGAATCGATATGCGGATAGCGCGCGAGCATGACGCCGTCGTCGCGAAACAACGCGGTCGACTCATCGGTCCCACGTGCGAGCGCTTCATACGATTTCTCGAAATACTGCGATGCGACCGTGCCGACGACCAGACCGAGGAATTCGCCGTTTGATCCCCTGAATTTCCGAGCGAAGAAGATGGTCCAGGCGCCGGTCTGGGGATCCCGCGTCGGTCGGCCGAGCATCGACTCCAATCGCGGGTTTGACTTCAGCGCCTCGAAACAGTCCTGACCTGCGAAATTGAGCGGTGGAGTTGGCCAGGCCTGCGACGAATTGATGAGCCGGCCGTCGGCGCCGACCAGCATGACCGCACCGATGTGACGGAAGCCGCCGATCTTGTCCTTCAGCATCAGGTGGATGCCGCGTCCCACCATGGCGCGGGCATAGAGTTCATCGGAGACGATCGCGAGCGTTTCCATGTATTCGATCAGGTTGGCCTCGATGAGGTCGATCGACTGGAAGTCACGCGCCGCCTGCCGGGCAAGCACGGTCGCGGTCGCCAACAGTTGCTGCTTGCTCTGCTCGATCGCATGATGACGCAGGTTGGACAGGATCAGGGCGATCACGCCGAGCACCAGCGCGATCAGGAATGCGCCGCACAGCACGAGGACGACAATCGGGCGCGTCGAGGCGGTCCGGCGCGTCGGACGTGCTGCGCCCTCCAACGCGGAGTTCGCCAACAATCCGGTACGCAAGCGAACAGCCTGCGACATAATTCCCGCGATGGTAGACATCCCGGAAACACTGGGTCTGGCTGCTTGGAATCGCGTTAACGGCGCGGCGAAGGCCGCACTGGCGCCTCGGCACGGTTAAGAATGGATTTTATCGCAGCGCTTGCGACCCAATCGCGGACTGGGCTGCCGCTGATCTGAGAGAATAGCGGCGTTTTGCCCAGTATTATTACGGACAACAAGGCTGCCCGGGATCGACGGCCGGGCGGTCCGGCGGATGTAGTGCCGACTGGGATCGAGTGTCGATTCCCCAAAGCGGACTTCGCGTGCCCAATGTCAAGACCGGATGCTCACACTGTAGTGGTTTAGATTTATCGCGGTAGCCTTTGACACCACTAGTTGTACGCAGGTAACGTTGCGGTCTTCCTCTGCAGTTCCGAATTGTGACTGGGGAACGAGCACAAATGGATCGCAACAATCCAGCAGGCCATCTCGAGGAAACATCGATGCTTTCAGGCGTAGAAGGGAAACTTGCGGAAGAAGGCGCCAAGCTGTTCATTACCCACGTTGTGCCGAAGCTTACCGACTACGGCAAAATGCTCTGGTCCGGAAGACGATTCCTGATCCTCGGCCCAGCTCGCAGTGGTAAAACCAGCTTTCTCCACTTTCTCGAATACCTCATTCTCGAACCCGAAAAGCCGACTGCACCGACGGTGCGGGTTGTGAAACGAGGCGATAGAATCCTGAGATTGGGCCCAGATCATAGCCTAACGCTCCGTGTGAGAAAGCCTCGTGACGTTCCGGGCCAAGCGCCGATTTTCGAAATTCAGTACATTAAGGACTACGCCCCCCACTGCATTGTGATCGTACTTGATGCAACGAAATTCTTCGGGGTGCCAGCTACTGACTCCGCACTGGATTGGCTCCGTCAGTTCTGTACACACCTTAGCGTTTTATTGACGAGCAATAAGAAGGTGGCCAAGAAGCTTAAATCGATGACCGTAGTCATGAATAAATGGGACAAGATCGCGGCGGCCGCGAAGGACAGGAATGATGATAGGGAATACCGACAAATTTACGAATCATACGTCCGCGACGCACTCGACGATTCTCTCAAGAGCGAGTTCTATACAAAAGGCGGTGCGACATACATTGATGTGGTGCCGTGTGCTCTAGTTAGCCACACGCCATTTGGGGACGGCCTTGCTAGACAACTTGTCCAAAGCATAGCCCTATCACTGTCGAGGCCATGACATGTCAGCCCAACAAAACTATTCCGGCGCACGCTACGAGCCCAAGGGTTCTGAAAGCGCTCAGCGATTGGGCGATGCTTCAAGACTTATCTTGCTCAATGAATACGATTCCTTGCTCAGGACCATCGAACCTGTTCGCCTCCTGAACAGAGGCCTGTTGATTGCGATCGTATTGTTGCAGTTTATTCTTGGGCCATATGCCCTCTTGGACCAAATCCCTCTGCTAATAGCCACCGCGTTAGCTTCGTGCTTCTGGTTCTTGCAGGAGTTCTCGACGGGTCGCCGGTTGGGCCGTCTTGGAGAATTAATTGCGTCAACGAACGGGGAGCTGGCCACAGGAATGAAAGACGAAAATACCTGGCCTGTCACACTGCCTACGCTACGGAAAGAATCCTTGCCCCAGATTACGCCTTCGGCAGAAGCGGGTGAATCATCATCGCGCGCGACGCCCGAACAGATTTGGACAGATACCTACGTTAGTTGGCGGTATGAGGCTCGGAAAGACAGAGGCGTTCATATCCTCCAACGAGCAGAGCCGATCATGTGGTTTGGCTTAGCGTTTGCATTCGGAATTTATCACGTCGTCCTCGCGCTGCGTTGATCCGACTGCTTGGGGGTATCGGGACGCTTATCGGCTTGCGCACAAAGTGGATGTGACGTCCGCCTTCGCGAATGTCTGCGGTTGGAAGTACAGCAGACATGTGATGCGCCAGCTCGTACGGCAGATGAGCGTCAGCGTAATCCGCCGTTAACCCCTGAGACGGCGGATTACGCCGGAGCCTGTCATCGGGCCGCGCTTGCGCGGACCCGTTGGGCTCCATCCGCCTTGCGGCACGAGCCTCACATCCCAGGTTGCCGGGCCCAACCAAAGTCAGTGGCAACGCCGATAAAATGGGCACGCGAACCAATTTGAATCGTGCTTTTCTTGCGCCTCGGATCGCCTGATCGAAGGAGGGATGGGCACATGAACGGACTTGGCGGGCTCAACAAATCACCCAACGGCGTCGTCATCGGGCTGGTGCAGTTGCAGTTGCCGGTCGTCGTGACCAAGGCCGATCTGGCGCGGCAGACCGAGCGCATCGTCCATATGGTCGGCAAGGCCCGGCGAAATCTTTCCACCATGGACCTCGTGGTGTTTCCCGAATATTCGCTGCACGGCCTCTCCATGGACACCAATCCCGAGATCATGTGCCGGCTCGACGGCCCTGAAGTGGTCGCGTTCAGGAAGGCCTGCATCGAGCACAGGATCTGGGGCTGCTTCTCCATCATGGAGTTCAACCCCGACGGTAACCCTTACAATTCCGGCCTGATCATCGACGATCACGGCGAGATCAAGCTCTATTACCGCAAATTCCATCCCTGGATTCCGGTCGAGCCCTGGGAGCCCGGCAATGTCGGGATTCCCGTCATGGAAGGACCGCGCGGCGCCAAGATCGCGCTGATCATCTGCCACGACGGCATGTTCCCGGAAATGGCGCGCGAGTGCGCCTACAAGGGCTGCGAGATCATGATCCGCACCGCCGGCTACACCGCGCCGATCCGCGAAAGCTGGCGCTTCACCAACCAGGCCAATGCATTCCAGAATCTCATGGTCACCGCCAATGTCTGCATGTGCGGCTCCGATGGTTCGTTCGATTCCATGGGCGAAGGCATGATCGTCAATTTCGACGGCACGGTCATCGCTCATGGCACCACGGGCCGGCCCGACGAGATCATCACCGCCGAAGTGCGCCCCGATCTCGTCCGCGAGGCGCGGATCAACTGGGGGGTCGAGAACAACATCTATCAGCTCTGGCACCGCGGCTATGTCGCGGTGAAGGGCGGCGCGATGGATTGTCCCTACACGTTCATGCAGGACATGGTGAACGGCACCTTCCGCCTGCCATGGGAAGACCAGGTCAAGATCACCGACGGCACGTCATGCGGCTTTCCGGCACCGACGCGGATGTTCGGCCCCCAGGCGGCGAAAGCGGCGGAATGATCTGCTCGATGCGACAAAACGTTTTCCCGCGAAAGCCCGCCCGCACCCGATCCGGGATGGCCACCAGTTCGCGGGAAATTACCTGCAGGGAGTTCCCTGGCCCGATCCCCACCATCGCCATCGCGACGCGCCACCGGACCAACAGGAGGAAGGCAGAAGCTTGAAGCCGTAAACCGCCGGCGCTGGTTGCGGCTGTTCTGGCGAGGATCCTTCGGCGACCTTTGGTTTCGAACGCGCTTGTTGCGGCTGTTCTGGCGGCGGTGCCTCGAGGACGACCTTCGGTTTCGGACGACAGTCCGGAGATTCGTTATCGGCCTCTCCGCCGCATGTTGCGCGCGCCGGGCTGGCGGCTGACCTGACATCGGCCAACAAATGCCGGCCGGCTGGCTGCGGGGGCGGCGGCTTCAGCGGCAAGGCATTCTTCGCCACAATCGGCCGATTGCCCCGCAGCACCGTGGGTGGCTCAGGGGGGTCAGCGGGTTCCCGGTAACGTACGATCCTCGGCGGGGGAGGGTAGGAGCTACGTCCCGCCCCGATCTCACGCCCCGGCAATGGCTGCTCGTCAGGGCGTGCATCGTCCGTCACTTCGACGGTCGTATTCTGCCTCGGCGGCAAGGCGCTCTTAGCTGCAATCGGCCGATTGCCGCGGAGTGCCGGGGGTAGCTCAGGCATGTCACCGGGTTGCTCGATCCTGGTCACGGGCGGGTACACGCCTCCTCGTCCCGCCGCGATCGCACGCCCCGGTGCCACGATCTCACGCCCCGGCAATGACGCCTGTTCTGGGCGGGCTTCGTCCGTGATTTCGATGGTCGTGTTGGCCGGACCTTCCTGTTGCACCATGTCGAACAACAGTGCGGCATGATGGGGATGCAGCCGGACGCAGCCATGCGATGCCGGCCCCCCCAGTTGATTGATCGCGAAGCTGCCGTGGATCGCATAGCCGTTGTGGAAGAAGATCGAATATGGCATCGGCGAGTTGTAATAGGCGCTGGAGAACCAGCTGCGCTCCAGTCGCTGCGGAGCGTAGACGCCATTTGGCGTTGCCATCTCGTCGCGGCCGGTGGAGACGGGCCAGATATAGCGCATGTAGCCGTCCTGGATGACCAGCATGCGCTGCGTCGCCTTGTCGACGAGAATGTCGAGCTTTGCCTCGGCGCCTTCGATGCCGATGAGCCACGCCGCCGCTGCGACGAGGATGACAGCATGGCGTCGCATGGTGAACTCCACCGGTTTTTGCTGCGTCGATAAAGCAGACGAAACCGGGTGCTTTTTTGGCTAAAATCAGACCGCGAATCCGGGCGCATGCCGGTCCGCTCGTCGAAACACCGCAAACCGCTTGTACAACCGGCAGTTAGCGGCAGGCACCAATTATTAACCATATTCCGCAGCGCTCATCGTGCGGCTCAAGTTGGGCATTGCCGGTGGGCATTCCGGCGTTTCCCGTCCGGAATCGGTCATTGGCTGAGCTAAATTGGGTGATAGTTGTGGCGAATCAGTTGCGGCAACGGTCCCAGATGTGGCATTGGCCCACCGCCTGCCCAAACAGTGTCGAAATATCGGCAAGGGCGTCTGCGCCGCGCGGCCCTTCAAGGCGCGGTAAACATGAGGGGCGAGCCTGCGCTACTCCGATGGTCCCTTGCGCTGCTCGATGGGGGCGGATCTTTGATTTCCCATTGTCCATCGATGCGAAATGCCGGCTCGCCGCCAAAGCCAGCGAACGCTCTCGGAGGGGCGTCTCCGCCACGGAGCTCTGTCACGTCCGATGAGGCCCCTCCCGCGGAAGACGAGTGGTCCGCGGAACGAATGTCTTAACCGGCCTTGAACGCTCCAACTAAAGCTCTCAAAAATGCCCGAATCAGACGCCCTTTTAAGGGCAACGCACAATCGCTTGCGGCGGACGTCCGGGTAGAGAGCAGCATTCATAGTCCACTCTAGCACCACAATCTTCCACTCTGGCGCCACAATCTGAAGTGTAGGTGCGTTGCGGGTGAGGAAGCTTAGTTGTCGGGCCGCGTATCTCAGTTATGGCCTTTGAACTTGCGACAAGATCTCGCGCGTTGCCGGGTGCGATCAGCTTGAGCAAGGTTTTGGCGCTTCGTCGCAGCGCGAGGAGATATGGGCAGTGAACTTTGGGTTTGTGGTCTCGCTCCTGCTGGTGATCCTTGCGGTCGTTGCCGTGTTCATCGAGATACCGCTTGTCAGCAATTACGCCTTCTGGTTCGCGATCGGCGCCTACCTGCTGCTCGCAGGCTCGAGGCTCTAGAGCCGCCGTTCCGATTGAATCGGAACGGAGGCCCAGGTTTTTTGTTTTGACGCGTTTTCTTGGACCGCGAACCGGTCCCCACTTCGCTGGAAAATGTCCTAGACGGCCCACCAGCCTTGCTTTGCTCAGGGTACTCGGAAGATTGAGACATCCGGGCAGGCCGGAGGCGAGCCCCGCCAACGGTCCGCACGGCAGCGGTTGCGACACATCTGCTACTCGATGTGAAGCAACAGGCGCCCACCATGTTGGATCGTGTAGCCAGGCTTGGCCAGCATTTCTATTCTAATAGCCATCAGGATCGGCTTCGTAGCCGTACCCGCCGTAAACCGGCGCTGGCGGCCGCGGCGGCTCGTCCTCATATGTCTCCGCTGTCGGTTGGTAACCGTAAAACGGCGTTGGCCAGCGCCGTCCGACACCGCCATAGCCATAGGGACGCCTATAGCCACCGTACGGATAGTAGCCGTAGTGGGGGCGGCAGCCACCGTACCCACCGTACGGATAACAGCCGTAATGACGGCGGTAGCCGCCGTAACCATAGCGCCGCACGACATATTCGCGTTCGACGTAGCGACGCTCGTAGACAACGCCGCCCGATCGATAGCCTCCGCAGCGCCGGTAACAGCCGCACGGGGAGCAACCATTGTAATAGTGCGGCGCGTAGTAGCGTGGATAGCCGCAGCGGTAGGAGCAGGGATTGGAACCGTAATAGGGTTCGCCATAGTAACCAGCTTGCGCAGGTGCCGTGACCACGAACGAGCCCAGCAATGCGAGAACGCCGGCTACGATCAGTGCCAATCGGCTGCGTCCCGGCGGGAGGGCAGTGGCAGGACTGTTCATTGTAACCTCCAACATGCGTGGGCCCAGTCCGCCACAGTCGTGGCGAAAAATTCGACTAAAGTGCGACCGGTTGCATACGCAACCAACTCGATACGACCGCCTTCGCTCCGTGCGGACGACAAGGCGGGCTCGGGACATGGCGACGACTGCGTCGCGACCGCTGATCTAAGTGACAGGAAACACGAGGATTTCGGCAGGAGTTCCGGCACGCCGGCGCAGCGAGCATGCATTCCTTAATTGGCGTTAACCATCTTGGCAGTTTTCTCGATATACGCCCGCTCGATGCTCGGATTTAGCCTCAAGGAACTTTCGGCAAGGCCGACTTCAGGCAACTTGCTCCTGGGGCAGTTCGACCAATCCGCGATAGAGATCGGCATAGCGGCTTGCTGCATTGCGCCACGACACGTCGGTCGACATGCCGTTGCGCTGAATCCGTCGCCAGGCGGCAACGTCGTGGAAGGTGGCGCAAGCCCGTTGCAGGACGCCGGCGAGATTTTCGGATGTGACCGGTCCAAATTTGAACCCGGTTTGTCTGCCGCCGGTGACGGACAAATCCCCGGCGTCGACGACCGTGTCCTCCAGCCCGCCGATACGGGACACGATGGGAACCGTGCCGTACCGCAAGGCACAAAGCTGTGTCAGACCGCACGGCTCGAACCGCGACGGCACCACGAGCGCATCGACGCCGGCCTGTATCAGGTGGGCCAAAGCTTCATCATGTCCGATCGAGACGCTCACCTGTCCCGGATTGGCCAGTGCGGCCGCACGGCAGCGATATTGCAGCGCGCGATCCCCGCTCCCCAGCACGGCCAGCTGCATTCCTTCGCTTACGATCGTTAGCAGATTTTCGAGCAGAAGATCGAGCCCCTTCTGCCTGGACAGACGACCGATGACGCCGAGCAGGAACGCATCGGGCGCCACCTCCAGACCAAGCCGCCGCTGCAAGGCCGCCTTGTTGATCGCCCTGTTCTCGAGAACGTCTGTTTCGAAACAACTCGGCATGTCTGCATAGAAACAGCCGGGGATGTGAGGATCCGTCGCAGGATCCCACACCGAGGTATCGACTCCATTGAGGATCCCGCTGAGGTCATAGGACCGTTCGCGCAGCAGACCGCCAAGCCCCATGCCGCCCTCGTCGCTCAGGATCTCCCTGGCATAGCTCGGCGAGACCGTCGTGATGCGATCGGCGAAATACAGACCGGCCTTCAAGAAGCCGATCTTTCCATAATATTCGACGCCGTGAATCGTGAACGACTCCGGCGGCAGACCGATCGACGCAAGCATCTCCCGCGGAAACGCGCCCTGATAGGCAAGGTTGTGAACCGTCATCACCGTGGCCGGATGCCGCCGGTTGCTGTAGTGCAAATACGCCAACGCAAGAGCAGCGTGCCAGTCGTGGGCGTGGACGATGTCAGGCACGAAGGACGGGACTGCGCCAAGGCCGATATCGGCGGCGATGCGCGCCAGCGCCGCGAAGCGCAACGCGTTGTCAGGCCAATCCGCGCCGTCGGGCCTGAGATAGGGGTTTCCGGGACGCGCGAACAGGTGCGGCGCATCGAGAACAAACAGGCCGAGCTCACTAGCTGTAGCCCGCAGCAGCCGGGCCTCGCCGCCGAAAAAATGCGGCAGATGCAGCACTCCTTCGACCGGCCCGAGCGAGCTCATGACACTGGGGTATCCGGGCACGACGGTGCGGACCTCGATACCCTCAGCTCTCAAGGCGATCGGAAGCGCGCCGGTGACGTCGGCAAGTCCGCCAGTCTTGATCAGGGGATATATTTCCGAGGCGACTGAAAGTACGCGAATGGACTTCATGAAATTCAGCCTGTCGATCATCGGCCGAGTGATCACGCCGACTCGCTACTCACTGCAGATGATTCGTGAGCCTCAATGATGTCGATCGATGATGTCGAGATTGAGTCTGGTGGCCCCGACATCTCCAGCTGGTCTTGGAGACGAGCTGGCTGTTGCGGAATATGGTAAAGCAAAGGTAAATCCTTTCGCGCATTGCAACGCGACGGTCGGCATAGCGACGCGTTTTTTGGCTGATGGGCGCGTGATCAACTAACGGTTGTGCATGACGTTCGATGGCGCGACGTACGGACGCATGATGTCCGGCACCAGCGACTTGGCACGCGACGGTCGTGTCAGCGCGTCCGGGTCCGGCGAGGCGTCGACCGACGAATCGTGCGGCGAGGATTTCCGCAGCCGTATTTCAATTCGCCGCCTCTCCCGGACGTCGCCCGAGAAGAATCCATCGATGGCCAAGGTCTCGTCGGTATTGACAAGCTGCGCGCCGGAAAGCGGTATGAGCTTGAATCCCGCAAGCAGCGGACTCCGGCTCAGCACGCTGACAACGGATACCGCCCGTGCGAGCCCGAGCCCGGCATTGTCAGCCGGAGCAAGACTGGCGACCTCGGCGTAATTCTTCAAGACCGGGACCAGGCCACGATCGAGATTCGATTGCCGCGGGCCTACCGGTTGTTCATCGGTGTGGCCGACGACTTCGATGACATCGACGTCGTATTTCTTGATCAGCGCAGCTATTTGCGCGGGCGTCGAAGTCGTCAATTTTTCGCGGAACTCGGGCGACAGCTCGGCGCTTCCGGTCTTGAAGAAGTTTCCATCAGCTTCGCTCAATCTGATGATTGGGGGCCATTGATGGCCCGGTTGGGTGTCGCCGGACAGCCCGCGTCCAACGGCGTCCGCAATGGTCTGCAGCGGCGTCGAAGCTTCGCCGACGCTGGGCATGACCTTTTCGATGCTCGCGACAATGTCTGCGTCGCGCAGGGCCTTGCCGACGTTGATGCCCCTGGCATTGAGTTGCTGCGCGTCAGCGAGCCGTTCGCGGATATCTTTTTCCGACAGCCCACCCTTCTTGAGCTCGGCCATCGCGTTGCGGCTTTCGACCAGCTCGCGCCAGTATTGATCCACGGCTTTTGCGCCACCCGCGGTCACCACCTCGGAGCGAAGCAGCTCATGGAGTTCCGGGTTCTGCCTGATCGCCGCGACGATGTTGTGGTCGGCCATGCCGCTTACGCGCTCGACACGGAGTTGCTGCTCGGCCTCCTGCCGCCCGGCCTGCTCTCGCTTTAGAAATGCGGCCATCGTGATCAGCAGGCAGAAGATCAAGAGGATCATGATCTCGGCCATGGTCAGACCGAGCACGAGACCCTGGCGGTACGACGACGACTGCCGGAAGATATGACCATCCATGGCGAACCTGCCTGATTATTGATCGGTGTCCGACCGCGTCATGCGGGCCAGCACCCCTTCGAAGGGTGCCGGCGAGGCCTCTGGCGATGAAGTGTCAATGGGATCGATCGAAGGGTGGGAGGCGAGGCGCGCCGCTTCCGCGGCCCTGAGCTCGGTCAAGAGAACCGTGATCGCGCTCGATAGCGCTTGCGTCTGCTTCAGGTTGGAATTCACCGAAATGGCCTGCGCCTCGGCATTCCTCGAGAAAGTGCTGACCACCCGCGTGAGACCCTCGATCGCCGGATTGAGCTTGACTTCGATGACGTGATCCGGGGTCTGCAGCGAGGCGAGCTTGGAAACGACGGCGTCGATCGACTGGACGATCTCGGCGGTGCTGGTCGAGAGCCGCGCGCTATCTTCGGCGAGCTGTTTTGTGACCGTCTCGAACGTCATCAGGATCCTGGCGTTGAGTTGCTCGATGGTATCGCCGGATTGCTTCGATGCGTCCCTCAGCGGCTTGTTGGCGCTGAATGCGAAGTCCTGGAGCTGGCCGATAATTCGCTCCTTTGCCTCTTTCAGGAGAGCGTCAATTTCGTCGACGGCGTCGGCGATCGATTGCTGGGTGGCCCGCCTGAAGGAGCCGAACTCGATCACCGTGCTGTCCAGCTCACGCCTCACCCTGCGCGAGGCGTTGGCAAGCTCCAGCCGCGCCGTGTGCTCCACTTCGACCGGATCGCGCCGCATCTGGTTGAAGAAGATCCGCAAGGTGATGCCCGCAATCGTCGAGCCGATGGCGATGCCGAAATTCTGTACGATCTGTTCGGCCGATCCCTCCGAGGAGAATTGATAGAGCGAGACGGCGAGGCTCGTCAGCGTGAACAGAAAGCCCATGTAGTAGAGATTGTCGCCGGATTGGTCGTCGCGCAGACGAAACAGGCGCGCCAGTCCAAGCGCGGACGCATAGGCGATCATGATCAGCACCGGAACCAAGGTGACCTGGAGCGCGCTCAATCCGTTGAGCTTGGAGAACACGATGTAGCCGGCGCCCACGACGACGACGGCAGAGAACAACAGCCCGCTCAACAGTCCGGGCGGCACATTCTCAAGACGATTGGTCGAGTCCATCACCTTGTCCCCTGCAATCGGCGCGCGCCATCGAACACACCCTTGTTGTCGGCGATCCACTCCTTCCAGAATTCGATGTGCTTGACACTATCGATTGTCACCTGGGTCTGCTGGACGTATTCGATCTTGACGTGCGCATCGTGCAAGTCCGTCCTGAATTTCAAGTAGGCGGGTGACCGCTTGAACCGCTGATACGACAGGTCGCCGGCGCCGGGATATTGGCTGTAAAGCGGTGTAAACTCCAGCATATCGGAAATGACAATAAGTTTCTTTTCGATCTTTTCGGCGGCGGATGACGAAAACTGGTCGATCGCAATGTCCTGGATCGCGCCCATGATCGGCGAATTTTTCGCGCTCGCTGACGACAGGCTGCTTTTTACGGCGTCCTTTGCCGGCTGGCGGAAATCGTCGAGCCAGCGCATGCGGGCGAGACGCGGATTATCGGTCCACTCGCTCAGGCCCGTGCCGTCGCCCGGATTGCATCTCGAGAACAGGGACCGGCTTCGGCCGCCCGCGATGTCGAGCACGCGGACGTCTAATCTGTAATAGGCAGGCAGCGCGGTAATCTGATCTTCGAGCATGCCGAGAACCTCGCGTTGGGCCGGTTGCGGGACGTCGTCCGATGTATCGACCAGCACGACGGTAATGCCCTGCGGCCCATCGACCGGGCACAACGAGGCCGTATCGAGCCTCGGCTTGGGCTTGACCGAAAAATAGAACAAAGCGAGCGCGCCCAGTGCCGCGAGCGCAAGGAAGATCAACGCAATGCCGCCGATCGCCGCGCCCACTCCCTGTGCGCTGCTACGCCCTCTTGGCTGTCTGCGGGCCACGCTTGCTCTCCGGGATCAGGTCGTCGATTTCGCGATACGAGCGCACGGCCTCATCGAACGCCTGGTGAATGGCCTGAATCTGGTGCTCCAGGATGTCCTGTTTCTCGAGGATGGATTGGCGAAGCTGATCTCTCGCCGTCTCGTCCCGGTCGGTTCCGGCATAGACGATGCGGTCCATATGGTAGGGCTTGGCGAAGTAGGCGGGCGCGGGCGTGGTTCGGGCCTTGCGGTTGGCTTCGCGATAGATGGCGAGCAGCGCGCGACAGGATCGCTCGATGTGGTTCTGGTGCTCGGCGAAGCGTTGCGTCAGCCGCCCGCGCGCCTGAATGATCGAATCGAATTCGCCGCGCCTGACCGATAAATCCCGCACCGCGCCGTTCATGGCCTCGCTGGCGGCGTCCCTGATTTCGCGGAGCCGCTCGATCAGCTCGGCCTTGCCGTCGGTGTAATGGATGCGGGCCTCATTGCATCTCGCTTCCAGCGACCCGTAGCCAAAATACGGGTCGGTAAACAGCAATCCGTCGGTCATGGCAATCAGCGAGAAGATCAAGCCGATCCCGAAGAACACCCAGGAGATGATGTCGTTGAGGACAAAGGGTGTCTTGAGAATCTGCATCATGACTTCCTGCCCGACGTCGCCGTTGACGGTCGGAGGTACCTCGCGAAGATGCGCCAGCGTGAGATTGAGCGCGATCGCAAACGCAAGATAGGCGAGGCCCGATAACAGGCCGATCAACTTGGAAAAGAAATTCCGGTGATTGATGAGGCGGATCGGCACCAGGCCGAACAGGAAGCTCGCGATGATGTTCAAGGCCGCGAAGCTCACCGCCTGGACGGCGCCGCCCAACAACCCCTGCGGATTTGATTTTGACAGAAAGTTGCCGTTGATGACCACCTCGATGACGAAGAGGATCGCCAATATGCCCACCTTGAGCAAGGTCTTGCCTTGGGATGACAGGCGGGCCGGTCGTGCAATCCGGTGCCGCCTTCGAAAATCGTCGCGTTCCTGTTCCGAATCATAAAGACCACGCCGCAGACCGAACAATTCGTCCCGGCCGAGTGCTGCTTCGGCGCGGAATTCGCCGACCGACTCCGGCGCCGCCTGCTGGATGATCGCGAAACGCTCTTCGAAATTCAGCGCCGTCAGCCGCTCGTCGTAGGTGTGCAGGTGTTCCAGATAGATCGAATGCGCATCCTGCTTGTGGGTCTCGATGAATTCCACGACCCGATGCTCGACGTCGTCGAGCGTCTCGGCATCGGCCGATGGCCGGTTCTCGGCCCCCCGTTCGCCGCCATCCGCCGCGAGGTTCAGATTGTCCGCGACCCGATTGACGTTGAGATCGAGAAAGATTTCGGTGGTGGGCCGATACGAATGCTGGGGCTGGCCCAGCAGGCTCAATAGCCGCGTGATGGCAGACCGCTTACCTTGCGTCGCGTTCATCCAACTTCCTAGTCTTGCACCTTTTACCTTGCATCCTTCGGAGCATGGATGTGCGGCATCCGGCTGCCTCGGCCTCGCTGCAGAATCAACCGCGAGATCGGCTTTGTTGCACAGTCAGGCGATATTAGGACCCCCTGGCCTATGATAAATCCATCCGCAGGGCATTTCGATAGTTAAAACGCATGACAATTGCGCGAGAAACCAAGGTAGCAAGACGGGTTTTTGCAGAACCCGGCCTCACGTGCGGTTTTGACGATGGGGTGATTCGGGTGGCGGATGATGGTCTCTGCGGCCGTTTCGACCTAATCGCTCAAAACCGTGCTGCTCGCAAAGATCATGCTCAAAAAAAGATGAGATCGTGACTCATCGGAATCACGATCTTTGGCCGCATTGTTTGAGGTGGCCGTAGCTGGAGCGTTTTCCAGCGAAAGCCTGCCCCGGACTTGATCCGGGGTGGGCATCGGTTGGCTGTCCAAGAAAACACGTCCCAAAAAAAATCAGGGCCTCCGTTCCGATTCGATCGGAACGAAGGCCCTGGCTGTGACGCTGCCGCCGTTAGCCGCCGTGGTCTTCCACGACCTTGCGGCAGGGCGCGGAGAGCTTTGCCTTGTTCTCGCGCAGGCAGGCGTTCATCTCGGTCGGCTTGCCGATGTGTTCGGAGCACAGCGATTCGGCGTCGCCGCGGCAGGCCATCTTCTCCTGCGGCGTCGGTCCGGATTGCGCGGCGGCTTGCGAGAGGCCCGCCATCACGAGGGCAAGCGAGACTGCGAGCGACTTCACATTGATTGACTTGGTCATGGATCACCTTTTCTCACGAGTGGGTTTGAAGTTTGAAAGCGCCGGGACCATCGTCGAAGGCAGGATCGCGGTCCATGCCATGTTCATGGCATCCGCCGACCCGCCAAAAACCCCCGATTTTATGCGCTTTTCCTGATCCCCCATCTTCATGGGATGTTGGCGGCCGAGGCCGCGCGCCATGTATCCCCCGCGTCGGCTGCGGTGACTGATCGGTCCATCGCAAGACCGGAGAACGCTTGAAACAGGAGAGATACCATGTTGACCAAATCGAAATCGATGAGCGCTGCCATTGCTGCGGTTCTGATGACAGTTGCGGCCGCTTCGCTGACCACCACGCCCGCCAACGCTGCGGTGGTCTACTGCAAGACCGCCGGCGTGCCGCAGGGCTGTGTCGTTCGCCCGACCGTTGTGCCGGTCGTCCGTCCGGTGCCGGTCGTTCGCCCGGTGACCCCGGTCGCTGTGCGGCACGTCGGTTATACCCGCGTGACCCCGTATGGCGTGCGGCACGTCGGTTACACCCGCGTGTGGCGCTGAGGCGCATGATCCGGAACGGTGGATTTCCGAACATACCGGCGCAAACGAAGGCCAAGGCGCGACGGCGATATCGAGCCGTCGCGCCTGGAAGATCAGCCGGCGATGGCATCGCTGTCGGGAAAGCGGCGGGGCAGAGTGAGCCTCACGCTTGTCCCGCCGCCGCTGGAGACCAGCTCGAGCGCCGCGCCGCAGCGAGCGGCACGGCTTCGCATGTTGCGCAAGCCGCGCGCCCCGTGACGCGTCTCGGCGGCCGCGCCACCGGGCGCCAGCGCAAAGCCCTTGCCGTCGTCCTCGACCGTGATGCAGCCGCAGCCGGGGCTTGCACCATCGTGTAGCGTCTCGATACTCACCGAAATGCGCCGCGCCTCGGCGTGCTTGACCGCATTGGTCATGGCCTCATCCAATATCCGCACGATCTGGATCACGTGCCATGGCCGCAGTTCGGGATGCACCGGCAGGCCCTGCGGAGACAGCACGCGCCAATCGAGCGCAATGCCGTGCGGACGCAGCTGTGCCGTGGCGCGGTCGCGCCAGGATCCCAGCGCCAGCATCAGGTCGCCGCCGATATCGTCCATCGAATCGATCACCAGGCGCAGATCCTTCAGTGCCGCCCGCGCCGCGTCGCCGACCCCCGAGCCCGCTTCGCCCCGCTCGCTCAGGGCGACGATGCTGACGAGCTGGCCGCCAAGCCCGTCATGCAGGTCGCGCATCAGCCGCGTGCGCTCGCGCGAGAGCGCCGCGGCCCGCGCGCGCTCCTCCTCGCGGGCGAAACTCAACTTGAGCTTTTCCTCGGCCTCGCGGAGCTGGACGGCGAGATGCGCGGCAAAGCCGTCGACCCGGTTGAGCGCCTGCGCAAAGCGCCAGGTCAGCCCGGCGCCGATCGCGACCAGCATGGCCGAATAGGACAAGCGGATGAAGAACAGGCGCCGGTCCGGCAGGATCTGAAGCACCGACAGAATGTCATGAGCGAAGCAGGTCAGGACGATGGTGACGGCGCAGCCGAGCAGCAGGCTGGGTGCGTCCTGCCGCCGCAGCTCCGACCAGGCCACGATCAGCGCCACCAGCACAAGGTTCAGGCCAACGTCCGGGAGGCCGAAAATGAGGAAGAATTGGCGGATCGCGGCCACATCTCCGAACACTCCCACCAGCGCGAGCAGCACGCCCGGCAGGAAGATCAGCGCGCCGTAGCGCGGCCACTTGCGGCCGAAAAACAGGATCGCGAAAGCGAGCACGAATGCGCTTTCGAGCGGCCCGGACGCAAGCAGGGTGGCGTTGAGCTCGGGGTATGCAGGTTGATCCATGGCGCTCGGCAAGAACGCCTGGATGGCTCCGAGCGCCATCGCCACGGCGAGCGCGCCATAGGCCGGTTCATTGCGCCGCACCACCCACAGCACGATCAGGATCACGGCGAGGATCCCCTGCCACGCCGCAAATACCATGGGCAGCGTGACGAACAGCAGCGTCCGCTGTTCGTAATAATGCCGCAGCGCCTCATCGGGGCCGACATAGAGGCGATCGAGGAAGCCCGATACCGGGCCCCAGATGTACAGCCTGATGGCGAGATCGTTAGCGCCGTCGCGCAAAAGCGATGCCGGAATCAGCGCGATTTCCGGCGTGGCGCGGTCGGGCCGGTTGGCCGTGGGATCGCGCCTGGAGTCCAGGATCTCGACGCCGTTGACGAATATCTCGACGCCGTTGGTGAAGCGCGGCAGATAGATCGACCACGCGCGCTGTTCGTCCCTTGCCGCGGTGGAATCGTAGGTGAAGCCGCCGCGATAGAGCGCCGGATCATCCATCGACAAGCGGGTAGGGACGAAGTCCGGCAGCGTGACTGGACGGATGGTGCCGCGATCCTCCAGGGTGAACGCGGTCACCAGATAGCGGGAAGGCGGTTCGGGAAGCGGCTGGCGCAGCGCGAAGATGCAGACGATCACGATCAGCGCCTGCAGCAGGATATATTGAAAGACGCGGGACGCCTGCTTGCGCGATCGAACAGCTTGACCGCCGGTCGAGGCCGGTTTCGCGAGGACCTCCGTCACAGCTTGATCAAGCCCTGCTGCAGCGCCTCGAACACCGCCTCGCCCCGGGTGTGGACCTCGAGCTTGCGATAGATGCTCTTGATGTGGCCGGGCACGGTCTGGCGCGACATGCCGAGATGGCTCGCGATCTCCGCATAGGAAAAGCCCTTGGCGATGCCCCAGAGGATATCGATTTCGCGTGGCGTCAGCCTGGTCGTGTTCAGCGGCGGTCCGGGCGGCGGCTCGGCACTCGCTTGCGTCCGGCGCACGATGAAGCGCGCGATCGACGCCGAAATCGGCGAATGCCCGGCGACGAGATCGCGCACGGTCGAAGCGATATCGGTCGGAAACGCGTCCTTGAGCAGATAGCCGGTCGCGCCGACCGTGATCGCGGCGATCACGCTCTCCTCGTCGCCGAGGATCGAGATCACCATGATTTCGGTGTCGGGGAAGCGCTGCCGGGTCTCACGGATCAGATCGACGCCGTGGCCGTCGGGCAATTGCAGATCGGTCAACAGCACTTTTGGAACCCGCCCGGCGAGCGACGCGCGTGCTTCCGCCAGCGTCGCGGCCGCCGCGACATCGAAGCCCGCCTTGACCAGCGCGTCCTGCAGCCGCCACAAGGTCGGCGGATCGTCTTCCAGGAGCAGGATCGTGATGTCCTGCGCGGGAATCTCATCATTCGACGGTGTCATCGCATTTGGTCCCGGCTGCCATTTCACCCGTTTCCGCTTTAGCTTAACCCCGATAGCGGAGTTTGCTATCCCCATATTCATGGGGGTTTGAGAAGGGCGGGCGGCGCGCACTGATTTTGGTGAAGGGCTTAGTTGCCGGCCGTCAGCACAGGGCGCACATTATCGATCTCGGCAATGATGAAATCAAAGAAGGTTCGGATGCGCGGCATGTGCCTGATGTCGGGGTGCGTCAGCAGGTATATCGGCGAATAAAGTCCGGGAACCGGGCCGAGCACGGCCACAAGATCGGCTTCGCGAACGGTAAGCGGCATCGGTAGCGGCGCAAGGCCGGCGCCCGACTTCACGCTCATCAAAAGCCCCGGCACGCTATCGCTGCGCGCAACCACCCTCGCGGTGGGAGCGACCGATCGAAGCCATTTGGCAGCGTGGTGATCCCTGATGTCGCCGTCGAACTCGATCACCGAATGCCCGGCAATGTCTTCGGTCCGTTCCACCCGGCCGTAGCGATCGAGATAGGCTCGGCTGCAATAGAGCGCCCAGGGTACATCGGCAATCTTTCGTCCCACGAGGGTCTCTTCGTTCGGGACGCCGGCGCGAATCGCGACATCGGCTTCGCCCTTGGCGATGTCGAGGAAGTGGTCGCTCATGACGAGCTCGACCCGCAAGCCCGGATGGCGGCTGTGAAAAGTATCGAGCAGCGGCGACTGCATCAATCGGTAGCCGATCGACTCCGAACATGTCACCCGGATTGAGCCGGTCGGCGTGTCGTTTGCGGCAACCAGACAGCGCTCGAACGAGACGATCGCCCTTTCGACCTGCTCAGCCCAGGGCCGGAGCTCATTGCCCAATTCGGTCAGGCGATAGCCGCTTGCTTGGCGGATGACGACATTCCGCCCGATGCGCCTTTCCAGCTCGGCGAGCCTGCGGTGCACGGTCGACTGGCTGAGGTTGAGCGCCTTCGCGGCGGAGAGCGTGCTGCCGTGCCGGGCGACCGCCAAGAAATACCGAAGATCGTCCCAGTCAAACATGAGCTATTCACTCTTGACTTCGCGCGACGCAGTCTTGCGGCTGCCGCCTATGGGAAAATACGCCTAAGGCTGCCTCATTGACAGTTGATACTGAGGGAGGTTGCCCGCGATGCTCAGTAAATCTTTGCAGTTGTTGATGGTGTGTGCCCTGGCCGGAGCGTCGTTTGCCGGCAAAGTCGCAGCGCAGGATACCGTCAAGGTCGGGCTTGTCATGCCGCTCACCGGAGTTCTGGGTCCGGTCGGAAAGCAGGCGGTAGCCGGAGCCCGCCTGTATGTAGCGCAGCATGGCGACATGGTTGCCGGCCGGAAGATCGAACTGATGGTCAGGGACGACGCCAGCGTTGCCGACAATTCGAAGCGAATAACTCAGGAGCTGATCGTTTCCGACAAGGTCGCGATCCTGGGCGGCGGCCTCACGCCGAACGTGCTGGCCATTGCGCCGCTGGTCAACGAGAGCAAGATCGCGACGGTGGTCATGGTGTCGGGTACGTCGATCGTTACCGAACGATCTCCCTATTTCGTGCGCACGAGCTGGACCCATGCCCAGCAGGCAAGCGTGCTCGCCAACTGGGCCGCGAGGAACGGGTCCAAGCGAGCCACCATCATCGCTTCGGACTGGGCGCCGGGGCACGAGGCATCCGGAGTGTTCGCCGCCACCTTTGCACAGGCCGGCGGCGTCATCGTGGAAGCGCTCAAGGTACCGCTTGCGAACCCCGACTTCGCTCCGTTTCTCCAGCGCGCACGCGATGGCAATCCGGACACGCTGTTCGTCTTCGTTCCCGCCGGCCAGGCCGCCATCCTCGCCAAGCAATTCGTCGAACGTGGACTGGATAAGTCCGGCATCAAGCTGGTCGGACCCGGCGATATTGCGGACGATGAAGACCTGCCGGGCATGAGTGACGCCATGATCGGCACCTTGACCGCCGGATTCTATTCCGCCTATCACCCCTCCGCGATGAACAAGGAATATGTGGCGGACTTCAAGAAGGCCAACGCGGGCGTGCGGCCGAACTTCATCAGCGTCAGCGCCTACGACGGCATGCATCTCATCTACCAGGCGCTGAGGAAGACCGAAGGCAAGACCGATGGTGCAGCGCTGGTGGAGGCGATGAAGGGGATGGCGTGGGAAAGCCCGCGAGGTCCGATGTCGATCGATCCGGCGACCCGTGATGTCGTTCAGGACATCTATATTCGCAGGATCGAACGGGTTGACGGCGTTCTGTACAGTGTCGAGTTCGAGACGTTCAAGGCGATCAGCGATCCGGCCAAGCTTGCCAACAAGTGATCCGGCTCATGCCGGCAATCGAAGCACCGCCTCGCGGGGCTTCGTCTTGAGGCGAGGCCGGGGCGAACGGGATCATTCGGCGGGTACGCCGACCGCCGCCGACGGCATGCGATCTGGAATGTGCAGAAACAGCGCACAGACGATCGCCGCGATCAGGCCGAGCAACGCGAGCCCGTAAAGTCCGCCGGCGTAGCTGCCGGTCAGGTCTTTCATGACCCCGACATAGGCAGGCCCGAAGAAGCCTCCGAGATTGCCGATCGAATTGATCCAGGCAATGCCCGCCGCCAGTCCGGCGCCACTGAGAAACATCGGTGGCATGGCGAAAAACGGACCCTTGGAGCCATAGAAACCCATGGCGGCGATCGACATTCCCACCAGCGCCCACCAGGTCCCCATCGTCATGCCGGCGATGACCAGCCCTACCGTTGAGAACACGCAACCGATGAACAGATTCCAGCGCCGCTCGTTCATCCGATCGGAGATGCGTCCCCACACCACCATGGCGATACCGCCGCAGGTATAAGGGATCATGGTGAGCCATCCGACCGTCATGTTGCTGTAGTTACCGAGCGACTTGATCATTTGCGGAATGAAAATCAGCATGCCCAGGCTTGCCGTGACGATGCCGAGATAATTCAGCGCCAACAGCAGCACCTTTGGATTGTAAAGCGCCTGCCACAGCGTGTATTTGCGCACGGCCTCGGTGGCGCGGCGCTCGGCGGCGATGGTGGTAGCCAGCCAGTTGCGTTCCTCCGCGGTGAGGAATCTCGCCTGCTCGGGCCGGTCCGTCAGCACGAAGTAGGTGATCACTCCGATCACCACGGTCGGGATCGCTTCCGCGATGTACATGACCTGCCAACCCTTGAGGCCGAACAGGCCTTCCAGGCCGAGAAGCCCTGTCGATATCGGCGCGCCGATCGCCACCGCGACCGGCAGACCGACCAGAAAACCCGACACGATCCGGGCGTGGTGACGGCTCGGAAACCAGTAGGTGAAGTAGAGGATGATGCCGGGAAAGAATCCGGCCTCGGCGACGCCCAGGAGGAAGCGCACGACCGCGAAGCTCGTCGAACCCGTCACCATGGCGGTCAGGCCCGCCAGGATTCCCCAGGTGATCATGATCCGGGCGATCCAAATTCTGGCGCCGACCTTTTCCAGGATCACGTTACTGGGGACTTCGAAGATAAAATAGCCCCAGTAAAACATGCCGACGGCAAAGCCGAAGGTGGTGGCCGAAATCTCGAGGTCGCCGCGCATGGTGAGCCCGGCGAAGCTCACATTGATCCGATCAACATAGGCGAGCACATAAGACAGAATCGCAAACGGCAGCAAACGCAGATAGACCTTGCGCATGGTCGACCGCTCGAGCGTACGATCCATTGTTCCCTCCCCGGAGGATTTTCCTGGTCAGCCCGGCTTATGCCGAAGTTCTTATGCCGTCACGATAGCACACGGGCGGCGGCGGAGTCTTTGCAACGAGCGTTCGGGAAGGCAACGTTTCGCGAACGTGCACTGCGATAGCGACTGCCCCGCATCAGCGAAGCGACGCGATACGCCGCTGTTGCCGTACCTCGCTGCCCACGCGACAGATTTGCTCGACGGAAAGTTTGGCGACAACATTCCTGAACAGCTCAGGCGCTGCCGCGAGAGCGCGGATGATCGTCTTCCGCCGTTTGAGGATTTGAATCGACCTGCTCGGTCCTTGGCGGCTTGGTGCGCCGGGCCGCTCGGTGCGATCTATCTTGCGGCGGACAGTGGTTGGATTGGACTTGCGCTCCTGCCCGGAATTTCACGTTTCGGCGCAGTTTTACCAAAATGATCGGGCAGATGCGAACCGATGCGATTTTCCGGAGATGCCGGTCGGCCGCGCGGCAGCGCGCGGCGCCGGCCGGACATGGAAATCGAGGCATTTTGGAAACCGAGGTATTTTGGCGGACGAGCGATGAGGCCAGCCATGAACCGGCGCAGTTTTCTCTATTCGACCACAACCGTCGTCGCGGGTGTCGGCTTGGCGGCGGCGATGTGGCCGTTCATCGACCAGATGGATCCGGACGCGGCCGTCAAGGCGGCGACCGAATTCCCGCAATACGACCTCACGGGACTGCGCCCGCGCCAGCTGCTCACCGTGCGCTGGCGCGACATTCCGGTGTTCGTCGCGGTGCGGACGCAGGCGATGCTCGCGGCCATGCAGGAGAGTGCGTTCGTCGCCCAACTCGTCGATCCGGATTCGCGCGAGAGCCGACAGCCGGCCTTCGCCGAGAATTTTCACCGTTCGAGCGATCCGGCGCTCGCGGTTCTCGTCGGCATTTGCCCCTCCTGCCGCTGCATCCCGCAATACATCGCCGAGACCTCGGCGCTCGGTGTCGTCGGCGGCTACGCCTGCCCGTGTTGCGCCACGCGGTACGATCCGGCCGGGCGGGCCTATTACGGCCTGGCACGGTTCAACCTCGCGGTACCGCCTTACGACATCGTCGACGGCGCGACGCTGCTGGTCGGCAAAGGAGGCGAGGGCGACAGCTTCTCGATCGATTCCTTCGAGCGAAGCAGTTGAACGGACCTCGGCCAGCCGCCTCGCCAATTCCTGATCGGGCGAAGGGTCGTCGTTGATCGCGTCCCACGCCTGCTGCCGGCTCGGACGAAGCCGCTATGCCGCCGTTTGCTGTCGTTGCCGAAAGCCGGCGAGCAGGTGGGCGATCTCGCTTGCGGGGACCGGCTTGCTGTAGAAATACCCCTGCACCTCGTTACATCCCTCGGCGCGCATCTTGTCCAGCTGTTCCTGGGTTTCGACCCCTTCCGCCGTCGTGGTCATGCCAAAACTCTGGCCAAGGCCGGCGACGGCGCGAATGATGGCGATGGAGTCGGGTCTTTCCGTGAGGTCGCGGACGAAGCTCTGGTCGATCTTGATCTTGTCGAACGGGAAGCTGCGGAGATAGCTCAACGACGAATATCCGGTACCGAAATCATCCATCGATATCCGCACGCCCAGGCTGCGCAGGTCGTGTAGCGCCGCCAGCGTCGCGTCGTTGTTGGTCATCAGCACGGATTCGGTGATCTCGAGCTCCAACCGGTCGGCATGCAATCCGGAAGCCGCGAGCGCGGACACGACGGTGGAGAGCAGGGTCTTGTTGCGGAATTGCACCGGCGAGACGTTCACCGCCACTCGCAGATCGGGCGGCCAGGTCTTGGCCTCGGTGCACGCCTGCCGGATCACCCACTCACCGATCACGGTGATGAGGCCGGTTTCCTCGGCCAACGGAATGAATTCGGCCGGCGAGACCCGGCCGCGCGTCGGGTGATTCCAGCGCAGCAGCGCCTCAAACCCGGTAATCCTATTTTCCACAAGGTTGACGATCGGCTGATAGAAGATCTCGAACTCGCCGACCGCGATGGCGTTGCGAAGATCAAGCTCGAGCACGCGGCGGGCCTGCGCCCTGACATCCATTTCCGATTCGAAGAAGTGGAATCGCCCGCGACCGTCTCCCTTCGCCCGATACAGCGCCATGTCGGCATTCTTCAAGAGCTGGTCGGCGTTGTCGCCATCGTCGGGCGCAATTGCGACGCCTACGCTCGCGCCGATCACGACATGATGGTCGCCAAGCTCGAACGGCACGCTCAGGGATTCGACGATGCGCGAGGCGAGCGCCGCCGCGGCCGCCATCGGATCTTCTGCGCCGGACTGCACGATCGAGAATTCGTCACCGCCGGTCCGCGAGATCAAGTCCGTGTCGCGCACGAGGTTGCGCAGGCGCCCGGAAACCGCGCACAGCAATGCATCGCCGACCGAGTGGCCGAGCGTGTCGTTGATCGTCTTGAAATTGTCGAGGTCGAGACAGAGCACGGATGCATTGCCGCCGCGCTTCACGTGTTCCAGAGTCCTCTCGATATGCGCGCGCAATTGCACGCGGTTTGCCAGTCCCGTCAGCGCGTCGTGATGTGCGAGGAACGCGATCTGCTTCTCCGAGGCCCGCTTCTCGGTGACGTCGACATGGATGGTGACCGCGCCGCCGGTGCTCAGCGGCGCCCTGCTCAAGGCAATGATGCGTCCGTCCTGCAGCTGATGCTCAAAGTTGATCGTGGTTGTTCGCGATGCGAACACCAGTCCCTTCTCGACGAAGTCCTCGGTGTTGACCGTGGCGCTTCCATTCTTCAGCCGGTGTTCGAGGATGGCCCGAGCCGGGGTGCCGGGCTCGGTCAGCCCCTCATGAAGCCCGTACATGGCCGCAAATCTTGCATTGCTGATGATCAGACGCTGCTTTTCGTCGAACATCGAGAGGCCCTGCGGCATACCCTCGAGAGCTGCATAGAGCCGGTCGCTCGATCGCGCATTCAGCGACTTGATCATGCGGCGCATAACGAGCAGCACGACCCCCGCCAGCATGATGCTGGTGAGGACGGAAGCGAGCAGCAGCAGATCGGCCTTGTAGGAGAAGGCTTCGATGTCGTCGCGGGCCTGCAGGCCGACGTCCGAATTCTTTTCGTGCAGCCACTCCAGCCGTTTCTGGACGTCGGTTATCCGCTGTTCCAGCTCCGGAGCGTCCGGCGCGAGCGTGAGAAGATCGGCAATATCCGCTCTGACCGCCAAACCCCTGGCGTGCGCCGCGGGCGAGCTCGACCGTTCGACGGCGACATCGATATCGTCCAGCACGCCTTCCAGCAGCTCATTGGCCTTGGAAGTCTGGGCGGCTCCCGAAGCGCGGGAGCGCTCGTCGACGTAATGCTGAAACCCGATCTGGGCGAGGCTGACATAGTTGGTGGAGATGAATGCGGTGTCATAGATGGTGACCGCATAGTCGATGATCGCGTGCTGCTGGTGGCGCGCGAACAGTCCGATCAGGAGATTGACCGCCAGCAAGCTGATCGTAACCAGCCGAAACTGCCGGCGAAAGGAGCTCGGCTCCCGGTCGCGTGCGCGGTCGGAATGGGCGTCGCCGTGCGCTGGCGCATCCTTCGCTGCAACGGTCTCGGCAGACGTCACCCTCGCACTCCCTCTTCCCTGCGAACCGGGAGGTTAGGCAGCTTACGTTAAGGTGAGGTGGATACGCGTTGCCCGTAGATTTGCGGGCGCGGCGGCCGTCGCGCCGCGGCGAGGCATCGCTTTACTCTGGTTGCACAATCACAGGGCATTGCGCCACTCGCCTCCGGCGCGGCGAAGCGTCGTTTGACGGATTGTTAACCATAAACGGATTTGCTGAGGCCTGCGGGTTGGCACTGTGGGCTCGACATGCGGAACACGTTCTTAGACTTGTTGCGCAGGATCATGGCGCGGCGCTCGAAGGCTCGGATGGGCGGGTTGCTCGCTCCGCTGGCGTTGCTTGCGGCGTCAGTCGTCACGGAGCCGGCGCTGGCGGTTCCATCTTTCGCGATCCAGACCGGCCAACCCTGCGCTGCCTGCCATATCGGCGCCTTCGGACCGCAATTGACCCCTTACGGACGCGACTTCAAGCTGCACGGCTATACCGCCAGCGACGGCAAGGATCACGGGCTGCCTCTCGCGTTCACCACCCAAACTTCCTTCACGCACACCAAGGAGCCGCAGCCCGGCGGCGCGGCGCCCGGATTTCGGGACAACGACAACTTCGCCGTCGATCAGTTGTCGCTCTATTATGCCGGACAGATCGCGCCCAAGCTCGGCGGCTTCATCGAGTTGAACTACGATGGCGTGGCGCAGCGGGCCGCGTTGAACAATGTCGATATCCGCTATGCGAGCGAGGGCCAGCTGTTCGGCCAGGACCTGCTCTGGGGCATCACGCTGAACAACAACCCGACGGTGCAGGATCCCTGGAATTCGACGCCGGCCTGGGGATTTCCATATAACCAGTCGGCGCTGGCGCCGACGCCGACAGCTTCGACGCTGGTCGACGGCGGCCTCGGACAGCGCGTCGTCGGCGTCGGTGTCTACTCGATGTGGAACGATTTCCTCTATCTGGAGGGCGACGTCTACAGGGGCCTTGAGGCGCCCGCGCTGACGGCTCTGGGTCAGGTGCCGGACGACAGCGACCGGACCACGAGCTTTCTCCCCTATGCGCGGGTTGCGCTGATCAAGGATTGGGAGAAGCACCACGTGGAGCTCGGCGCCTATGCGCTGGCCGGCAGCGTCATTCCCGGAGGCGACCAGACGCTGGGTTTCGGCGTGCGCAAGACCGATCTCGCCTTCGATGCGACGTATCAATTCATCACCGATCCCGCCAAGGTGACCAGCGACAGACTTTCCGCGCACGCAACCTATATCCACGAGACCGCGAAACTGGCGTTCGACGGGCTGGCTCCGACCGGAGCGCTCTCCGATCATTGGCTGGACACGTTTCGTGCCGATGTCTCCTATAGCTTCGCGGCCACCGTCACGCCGTCGGCCCAGTATTTTCGCACTTTCGGCACGGCTGACGCCAACTACTGGAGCACGCCGAATGGCAGTCCCAACTCGGACGGCATGATTCTTGAAGTCGCCTATGTGCCCTGGGGCAAGCCGGATTCGCCGTTTCAGAACGTGAACGTGAGGCTGGCCGCGCAGTACGTGAATTATTTCAGCTTTGACGGAAGCTACGCCAACGCCGGCAGAAACAATCACTTCTATTTCAGTCTGTGGACCGCGATGAAGTTTTAGCCGCACGGTCAGGAGAGAACATGCCCACCCGTTTCGTAATTGCCATCGCCGTTCTGCTCGGGCTCGTGGTTGCCGTGCCGGCGGCGACCACGATCACGGTGATCCAGCGTGGGCTCGCCTTGAGCATGGCGTCCGCGTCGCTGACAAGAGGCGACAGGCTGAGCTTCACCAACGACGACGATGTGATCCACAACATTCACGTCTTCGGGCCCGGAGAAGACGAGAGCGTCGACCTCGGCCTGCAGAAGCCGGGCAAGCTCTTGAGCTACAAGTTCGACAAGGCCGGCGCTTACTGGATCCGGTGCAACATCCATCCCTCGGTCAAGATGTCCGTGACCGTGAAGTGACGTGCGTTGCTGGCGCCTGCGGACCTAGTCGTACTGCGTCATAAGACCCTCATGGTGAGGAGGCGCGCTTGCGCCGTCTCGAACCATGAGGCCCCCGGCGCCGAAATCTCGGCCTCGTCCTTCGAGACGCTTGCTCGCGCAAGCTCCTCAGGATGAGGGAAAAACCGGTCATGACGCAGTAGGACTAGGGGTCCGGCTGACCGGATCTGCCGTTGCAGTTCCGGCGGCGCGGACGCCAGGCTTCCGCAATCGCGTCGGTTGGTCCGTCCTGGACCTTGCTTCCCGCGCGGCTGGCCGCGCCGGTAACCAGTGCCTCCGGCGCGTGGACCGGAACCAGATCCCCAAGCTCGATTTCGCAAAGTTCACTTTTGTACAATTCCTTCGGAACAAACGCCGCGCTGCTGCGTCCTCTGACCGGGCAGGCAAACCATAGGACAGTACCAGTGATCAGCAGGCGTTATCTGCGGCGTCAGGCGAGCACGCTAGTCAAGTTCGCCAAGTCCACCAACAACCCCGAACTGGCAGCCGTCCTGGTCGTGAAGGCTGCCGATCTCACGTCGCAAGTCGAGGAGCGAACGCCGCCGCCCGATGCCAGCGTGCGGGCGCCGGATGTGGAACCGCCGACTTGAGCATGCAAGAAGAGTTCGAGGCCGCCTCGGTCGGGCGGTCGCTTCCTTTTCCCGAGCACCGGCAACGCACAGCCCCAGCCCCCGGGCGGCGGGAGCCAGGGCCGCACGCGAGATGTACCTGGGGGGCAGGTACGCGCTGTCAACGGTCGCCGCCCGCAATCGTTCCGGGCCGCGCCCTGAAGCGGCGGCAGAGATTGTCGACGCCCAGCGTCTGCGTTTGCAAATTGACATGGATGTAGCGCTTGATCGCCGCCAGCAGCAATTGCCGGTTGGCGCGGCCGGTTCCTGGCGCGCCTACTGGAACGCCGTTTCCGAAAAATTTCTGAGTTTGCGCGAGTGCAGCCGCTCCATCGGCATGTCGGCCAGCTTTTCCATCGCCCTGATGCCGATGATCAGATGCTGGGCCACCTGCCGCTTGTAGAACTCGGTGGCCATGCCGGGCAACTTCAGTTCTCCGTGCAACGGCTTGTCGGATACGCACAGCAGCGTTCCGTAAGGTACGCGAAAGCGGAATCCGTTGGCTGCGATGGTCGCCGATTCCATGTCGAGCGCAATCGCGCGCGACTGCGAGAGCCGCTGCACCGGACCGCGCCGGTCGCGCAATTCCCAGTTGCGGTTGTCGCTGCTGGCGACGGTGCCGGTGCGCATGACCCCCTTCAGGTCATATCCCGATAGTCCCGTCACTTCCGCCACGGCTTCCTCGAGCGCCACCTGGATCTCGGCGAGCGCGGGAATCGGTACCCACAGCGGGAGGTCGTCGTCGAGAACGTGGTCCTCCCGCACATAGGCATGAGCCAGCACATAATCGCCCAGCGCCTGGGTGTCGCGCAATCCGGCGCAGTGTCCGAGCATGAGCCATGCGTGCGGTCTCAGCACGGCGATATGGTCGGTGATCGTCTTCGCATTCGCCGGCCCGACGCCGATATTGACCATGGTGATGCCCGCATGGCCGGGCTTCTTCAAATGATATGCCGGCATCTGCGGTAGATATGATGCCGCAGTGCTGACGGCTGCCCGCTGTTCGCCGCGCTTGATGATGACATTGCCCGGTTCGACGAATTCGACATAGCCGCCGCGGCCCGTCGCCATCAGGTCTCTGGCGTGAGCACAGAACTCGTCGATGTAGAACTGGTAGTTGGTGAACAATACGAAGTTCTGGAAGTGACTTGGGCTGGTGGCCGTGTAGTGCGACAGGCGATGCAGCGAATAGTCGACGCGCTGTGCCGTGAATTGCGCCAGCGGCCTCGGCCGGCCCACCGGCGCTTCGTAGGTGCCGTTGGCGATCTGATCGTCGGTTCCGTCGAGGTCCGGAACGTCGAACAGGTCCCGGATCGGCCGCTTGATGTGCTTGGCCGCGGCGCCGTCGACGTGGGTGCCTTCGAGGAAAGCAAAATGCAGCGGGATGGACGTTTCCGATTCCGATACAACGACGGGAACGCCATGGTTGCGTATGATCAGGCCAAGCTGCTCGATGAGATAGGTTTCGAACAGGTCGGGCTGGGTGATCGTGGTCGAGAAGTGCCCGGGCGTCGGCATATGGCCAAAGGCCTGACGAGAATCGACCTGCGTGAATGAGTTCGTGGTGACGCTGATTTCTGGATAGAACGCCCGGTAGCGTCGGTTACTGTCGCCGCCGGCCGCGAGAGCGGCGAAGGAATCGCGCAGGAACCGGGTATTTCGGGCGTACAGCGTTCGCAAGGTCGCGACGGCCTCGCGGGCGTCGTCGAAGCTCTGCCGCACGAAAGGCTCCGGCGTAGCGATCGACTGAATGGCTTGGGGGTGACTGCGATTCTCCATGAACCATCATAGAATCTTGCAGGCGGCTTGGGGAGGTTCCTGGGCTTTAGATCGGCGGACCTGCTCAAATTCCGGATTGACCGGCCTGTAAAATGTTCATATTTTGTTCTGGTGTCAATCGAGGTGCCCGTCCGAGCGAAATTCTGTCACATGTCACAGGAGAGCGGTCGGGATGGCAATGACAGCCACCATCCTTCATGCCGACCTGGATGCCTTCTATGCCTCGGTCGAGCAGCAGCTCGATCCGTCGTTGCGCGGCAAACCTATCGCCGTCGGTGGCGGGGTTGTGCTTGCCGCTTCTTACGAAGCCAGGGCTTTCGGGGTCCGCGGCGGAATGCCGGGACGGCGGGCGCGCGAGCTCTGCCCGCAACTCATTTTTGTCAGCGGGCATTTTAGCCAATACCGGCGGCTGGGTGACGCCGCCATCGAGGTGATCGGCGATTTCACGCCCCTCGTCGAGCGGATTTCCATCGACGAGGCTTTTGCCGACGTTGCGGGCTGCACCCACCTGTTCGGTCCGCCTGCCGAAATTGCAAGGGCGATCCGCCAACGCGTGCGCGCGGAGCTTGGCCTTCCGATCTCAGTCGGTGTAGCGCGCACCAAGCATCTGGCAAAAATTGCCTCGCAGGTGGCCAAGCCCGACGGGTTGGTGGTGGTCGATCCCGACACCGAACTGCAATTCCTTCACCGCTTGCCCGTCGAACTGATGTGGGGAGTGGGTCCGGTCGCGAAGGCGCGGCTCGCCGAGATGGGCGTGCTGACCATCGGGCAACTGGCAAAGACACCGGGATGGTCGCTCGAGCGGTTGCTCGGTCCCGCGGCAGGAGAGAAACTCGCAGCGCTGGCGTGGAATCGCGATCCGCGGGAAATCAAGATTCACCGCCGGGCCCGGTCTGCAGGAGCGCAATCGGCAATCGGCAGGAAACCTGCCGAAGAAGGGGTTTTTGGACCAATCCTGCTTCACCTCGCCGACCGGATCGGCAACCGGCTACGCGCCAAGTCCAGGCCTGGCCGAACCGTGACGGTCCGCGTTCGCTTCGCCAATCTGGATTCGGTCACCCGGTCGGTAACGCTCAGTGCACCAATTTCTGCGACCGTGATCCTCGCCGAGATTGCCGAGGATCTCGTGCGCGCGGTCCTCGCAGAGCACCCTGAAGAGAAGACCATCTCGCTATTGGCGATCTCCGTGTCGCATCTCGAAGAGCACTGGGATCTGGAGCTGGAGCTCCCGCTTGGACTTCAAGATGAATCCCGCCGTCCCGGCACCAAACTAGGCATGGCCCGATGGGCGGCCGACCGTGCCGTCGACAAGATCCGCGATCGCTTCGGATGGGATGCGATTGGATACGGCTCGGTAGCGCTGGGCATCTCTCGTTCCGTTCCCGACGAGTTTCGCGAACTCGCCGAAAGGGAGCTGTGACGGTCAGCACGACATCGTGCGTCCAGAGGTACGCGCTTCTGCGATAAGCCGGGCCGCAGCGACGCGGGCGTCGCCCGCCGCCTTGAACCTGTCCATCTGCTCTTTGGCAACCGCACGAATGGTGTTCCTGGCCGGCGTCGAAGAGAAGGCGTAACCATTTGTGAGGCCATCTGTTTCTACCGGCGCCAAAATACGAATACCAGCGGTCGGCGTGCGCTGCACTGTGGGGCGCGATCGAGTGCGTCAAGAAGGGTACCACGCCGGTGCTGGCGTCCCACGCGAAATATCTGCAATAGAGCGCGAGCGGCCGAGCGGACAAAAAGCACCCGCACTAAGTTAGCGCGGGTGTGGTTATG
>Ga0307479_10000175_pt1 | contig 59983 bp, 58 predicted proteins | sample atmos_gasesECM4C_FD_203743 | JGI IMG/M metagenome (GOLD analysis project Ga0307479, IMG submission 203743) | Hardwood forest soil microbial communities from Morgan-Monroe State Forest, Indiana, United States - atmos_gasesECM4C_515 | ecosystem: Environmental > Terrestrial > Soil > Temperate... | reverse complement strand
GATCCTGGTTGAGGTCGCGGAGCAGCTCGAGGATCTGGGCCTGGACCGTGACGTCGAGCGCGGTCGTCGGCTCGTCGGCGATGAGGATCGATGGCTTGTTCGCCAGCGCCATGGCGATCATCGCCCGCTGGCGCATCCCCCCACTGAATTGGTGCGGATAATCGTTCACCCGGGATGCTGCCGCCGGGATGCGAACCTGCTTCAGCAGCTCCACCGTCCGGCTCAGGGCCAGTTTGCTGGGGACGTTCTCGTGCGCCTCCATCGCCTCTTCGATCTGGTAGCCGACGGTCAGCACCGGGTTCAGGCTGCTCAGCGGATCCTGGAAGATCATGGCGATGTCCTTGCCGCGGATCTCCCGGACCTCTTCCGCCGAGAGCGCGACGATGTCGGACCCCTTGAAAAGGATCTGCCCGGCGACGATCCGGCCGGGCTCCTGGATCAGGCGCAGGATGGAGAGCGCCGTCACACTCTTGCCGCAGCCCGACTCGCCGACGATCCCCAGCGTTTCGCCCGGGTAGAGGTCGAAGCTCACCCCGTCGACCGCCTGCACCACGCCGTCGTCGGTGAAGAACTGGGTCTTGAGGTCCTTGACCTGCAGGATGGGTGCGGTCATCTGGGCGTCACCGCTTCTGACGTGGATCGAGAGCGTCGCGCAAGCCATCGCCCAGGAAGTTGAAGGCCATCAGCGTCAACGAGAGCGCGATCGCCGGCGCCAGCACGATGTGTGGCGAGATCCGAATCGCATGGAAGCCGTCGGCGGCCATCGCGCCCCAGGATGGAGTGGGCGGCGGGACGCCCAGGCCGAGAAAGCTGAGGAAGGCTTCGAAGAGAATCGCCATCGGGACGCCGAACGTCGCCTGCACGATGATCGGGCCGAGAGCGTTCGGCAGGATGTGCCGAAAAATGATCCGGTTCGCCTTGGCGCCGCCCGCCCGGGCCGCCTCGACGAACTCGCGCTCGCGCAAGGCCAGGGTCTGGCCGCGCACCAGGCGGGCCATGTCCATCCAGCGGGTGACGGCGATGGCGAAGATGATGATCCCCAGGCCGCGGCCGAGCAGCAGCACCAGGATCAGGGCGACCAACAGGTCCGGGATGCCGTAGAAGATGTTGATCACCGTCGAGATGATGGTGTCGAGGACCCCCCGGTAGAAGCCGGCCAGCAGACCGATGACCACTCCGATCGCGATCACGATGATCTGGGTGCCGACCCCGACCTTGAGCGAGACCTGGGCCCCGAGCATGATCCGGCTCAGGATGTCGCGACCCAGATCGTCGATGCCGAGCAGGTGCTGGGCGGTGGGGCCCTGGTAGATGGGCGCGATCCCCTCGGCGTAGTAGGAGTATGGGGTCCAGAACTGGGCCACGACCGCGACCAGGACGAGCAGCAAAAGGAAGACGGCGCTAGCCAGCGCGAGCCGGTTACGGCGAAGCCGTCGCCAGGCATCAGCCCACAGGCTGGTCTGTTCCCGAGCGACGGTGTCGGTATACGCTTCGGCGGGAGCCAGGCCGGGCGCGCTAGCCATATCAGTAGCGAATCCGCGGGTCGATGACGGTGTACAGCAGATCGACGAGCAGGTTCGCCAGCGCGATGAAGATGGCGTAGAAGGTGAAGAGCCCGATCACGATGTTGTAGTCGCGTTGCAGGATGCTGGTGGCGAACTCCTTCCCCAGGCCCGGGATGCCGAAGATATTCTCGATCACGACGCTGCCCGTGATAATCCCGATCACGAGCGGCCCGAGGATGGTCACCACCGGGATCAGCGCGTTGCGCAACGCGTGCCGGATGATGACGATCCGGTCCGTCAGACCCTTGGCCCGGGCGGTGCGAACGTAGTCCTGGCGGATCACTTCGAGCATGCTGGCCCGGGTCAGGCGGGCGACGATGCTGGCATACGGAAACCCCAGGGCGAACCCGGGGAGGATGATCTGGTCGAGCGTCCCCCAGTTGCCCGTCCAGCCGGAGTTGTAGTAGATAGCGCCTCCGGTCCACTTGTACAAAAGCACGCCAAAGAACAGGAAGAGGATGGACGCGACGACGAAGTTGGGCATGCTATAGCCGATCACCGACGTGGTGGTGGCAAGGTAGTCCACCCAGGTGTTCTGGCGCACGGCGGCGATCACCCCGAGCACGAGGCCGATCCCGATCGTGAACACGAGCGCCGCCCCCCCGACCTCGGCACTGACCCTCGCTTCCCGCAAGAGCAACGGGGTGATCTGCACGCTCCGGTTGACCAGCGACTCGCCCAGGTCACCGTGCAGGACGCCGCCCACGAACCGGAAGTACTGCTGTGAGAGGGGTAGGTCGAGGTGGTAGTAATGGAGCAGCTCACGCTCGGCGCCCGGATCCGGGCGGCGCTCGTTCAGCAGCGCGTCGCCCGGAAGGCGATGAATCCCGAGGAAGACGATCGAGGAGACAGCGAAGGCCGTAAAGGCGATCAGGATCAGCCGCTGACCGATGTAGAGGAGCGCACCCCGGGTGAACATGGCGGAATCGAACTCAGAATAAAGAAAACGGGGGCGCCTCGCTTGGAGGCGCCCCCGACCCTTCCTTGATTAGTGGCTACCGATCTTCATCTCGTTCCAGTAGAAGTCGTTGAAGTTGTTGGAGCCGGCGCCGATCAGATACGGCTTGAAGAGGAACTCGCCCTTGAAGTAGACGAGTGGCGCGTAGGCCGCATCGGCGATCATCTGCTGTGACGCCTTGTTGTAATCGGGAATCGCCTGAGCGAGTGGCTCGGCGTCAGCCTTCGCCACCAGCTGCTCGACGATCGGGTCGGTGAAGTCGCCGCCGTTGTTGCCACCCCCCTTGATGAAGATGTTGTCGAACCAGTCTTGTGGGTGGTCGTAGTCGGCCTGCCAGCCTTCACGGAAGAGCGCGTACTCCTTCTTCGCCGTGGACGACTTGAGGAAGGCGGCATGGTCCTGGGGCGCCAGGTTGACATGGATGCCGAGGTTTGCCTGCCACTGCGCCTGCAGGTTCTCGGCGGTCGCCTTGTAGATCGCCTTGTTCGGGTCGTAGTGGTAGGTCAGGTTCGCCGTCTTCGTTCCGGTTGGGTCGCCGCTCTTGAGCAGCGCCTTCGCCTGGGTCGGATCGAACTTGGCCAGCGGATCAGCGTTGTCGCCCAGATACCCCTTGAGGCCCTTGGTGATCAGGCCGCCGGTGGCCGCCGAGCAGGTGATGCCGTTGGCGCAGGCAACCGTGACCATCTGGTTTCGGTCGATCGCGAGCGAGAGCGCCATGCGTATGTCATGAGCGGGTCCGCTCTGTAGGTCGCCCTTGAAGGGGCTTGACGCCAGACTGAAGCTGTACTGCACCCAGATGGTGCGGACTTTGTTGACGAATTGCAGCTGCTTCGATTCGGTCGGGTCGCCCTGGATGCGCAGGATATCGGCTGCTGGGGTGTCACTTCCCATGCCGCCATAGCCGATCAGGTCATAGCCGCCCTGCTCGTACTTGGCGACGCCCTGCGACATGTCGCCGATGAAGTCGATTTTCACGTGCTGGACGGTCGGCTGCGGGCTGCCCCACCAGTTGGGGACCGCGTCGAACTGCGCCGACTGCTTCGGGATGTACGAAACCATCTTGTACGGGCCGGTACCGACCGCGGTCGCCGGCTTCGACCACCAGTTGGCATCGTCGGTGTTGACGACCTTGGAATCGATCACCTGGGCGGCGGAGGCCAGGGCCAGCTCGGTGTTGAAGACGTACCAGGGGGAGATCATCTTGATCACCAGCGTGTGAGCATCCGGGGCCGACATGCCGCTCAGCATCGTCTGGTGGTGCGCCCAATCAGTGACCTTCGACACGACGTCATAGCCGACGACATGGTCGAAGTCAGTGCCGTATGCATTCCCGCCTTCGGCGGCCGACCGGCTGAAGGAGTAGATGAAGTCGGTGGCAGTCACCGGATCGCCGTTCCAGAACTTCGCGTTGGGATTGAGCTTGAAGGTATAGGTCATGCCGTCCGGGGAAATGTCGGGCAGCTTGGTGGCGATGTCGGGGACGACGTTGAGCTTGTCGTCGAACTTCAGGAGGCCGTCGAAGAGGTTCTGGTAGAGCTCGACGTCGGTCTCCGCGTTGATCTGCGCCGGGTCGAGGGTGCCGATGTCGCTGTCACTCGGAAACCTCAGCGTTTGGTCGGGCGCGAGACTCGCCGATGTCGTGGTCGTCGAGTTGCCGCAAGCCGCGACCAGCACGCCGATCGCTCCCATTACCGCCAGGGGCCGCAAGCCGCGGAGTTTACCTACCAACAGGTCACTCATAGACCCTCCCTTTCCATCCTTCTCGCCCAAAAGTCGTGCCAAAACAGTAGCAAATACCGATACACCTGAATTGTTAGAGCGCTGTTAGACGGATGTCGTCAATGCCCGAGCCGCTAGACGCCCCCCATGATGACGCTCTTCTCCTCGGTATAGAAGTCGAGCACCTCGACCCCGTGCTCTTTCCCGAAGCCGCTGTGCTTGGTGCCGCCGAACGGCAGCTCGTCGTAGGCGACCAGGTTGACCTGGTTGATCCAGCTGTAGCCAACGTCCAGCCGGTCGATCGTCTGCTGGGCCTTCTTGATGTCACGGGTAAAGACCGACGAGCCGAGGCCGAACTCGGAGTCGTTCGCCCGCTCGATCGCCTCATCGAGGCTCTTGACCCGGGCGATCGGCAGCAGCGGCCCGAAGGTTTCCTCGCGCCAGACCCGGGCGTCGGGGGGCACGTCGGTGATGACGGTCGGTTCGAAGAAGAAGCCGCGATCGAACGGCTCGCCGCGCAGCCGGTTGCCGCCGGCCAGCACGCGGGCGCCGCGGTCGACGGCATCCTTCAATTGCGCCTCGATCTCCTCTCGGCCGCCGGCGGTGTGCATCGGTCCCATCTGCGCGGAGGGATCGGTCCCCGGAGCGACCTTCAGCCGCTTCGCCCGGGCGGTGACCTTCTCGATCACCTGGTCCGCGACCGCCTCGTGCACGAAGACGCGCTTGACCGCCAGGCACGCCTGGCCACAGTTGAAGAAGCGCCCGATGGCGATCGCCTTGCTCGCCATCTCGAGGTCGGCGTCATCGCAGACGATGGCTGGATCGCTCCCGCCCAGCTCCAGGGTGACGTGCTTCAAGTCGGAGGCCGCCTCGGCCATCACCTGCTTGCCGGTCTGGGTCTCTCCGGTGAAACCGATCTTGCGAACCTTGGGATTCTTGATCAACTCCTGGCCCACCACCGCGCCGGGGCCGACCACCACGTTGAGCACGCCCGGCGGCAGGCCGCCCTCGTTCATCAGCTCCACAAGGCGGATGGTAGACAGCGGCGTGGTGCTGGCCGGTTTGGCCACCACCGTGTTGCCGACCGCCAGCGCCGGCGCGATCTTGTTCGCCAGCAAGGTCAGCGGGAAGTTCCAGGGAATAATGGCGCCCACCACTCCGAGCGGCCGGCGAACCACCAGGCCGAAGGCCCCCGGCACCGAGAGCTGGACGTGTTTGCCGCGGATCGCCCCCGAGGCCGCGATGGCAGCGTAGAACTCGATGTTCTCGACGAAGCGCTGGGCCTCGATCTTCGAATCGCGCAGCGGCTTGCCCTGCTCGCGCGTCAGCAGCGACGCCACCTCGTCGAGGTGCTGCCGGGCGAGCGCTGCTCCTTTCATCAGGATCTGGAACCGCTGGTGCGGAAGCATGTCCGCCCAGGCGCGAAACGCGGCATGCGCGGCGTCGATCGCCTGCCGGGTCTCCTCGACGCCGGCCTGCGGAACCCGGTCCACCAGCTCACCGGTCGCGGGATCATGAATCTCGACCGTCGCGCCGGAGCGGGCCGTCGCCGGCTTGCCGTCGATCACCATCGTGCTCATGCAGTTGCCTCTCTTGCTAGGGTCGCGGGATTCCCGCGTACCGATTGTTAAGGGCGCGGGATTCCCGCGTGTATCGATGTGCCGAACTAGACTCAGGGTACACAACATGCGGGAAATCCCGCAGCCCTGACCCAAAGGAGGGATCGATGGAGCAAGCGACCACCTCGGCAAAGGTTGTGTCGGTCAGCAAGGAAGCGAATGGCGTGGCGCTGATGCATCTGAACCGGCCGCCGGCGAATTCCTATGACCGCGGATTCATCGATGATCTAAACGCCGCCATCGACGAGGTCCGCTTCGATGAGTCGGTCGGCGCGGTGGTGCTGATCTCGGATAATCCGAAGTTCTTCAGCGCCGGAGCCGACATCGGGATGTTCCGCACCGTCACGGCGAAGGCGCGGGCGATGACGATCCTGCACATGCACGAGGTCCTCCTGAAGATGGAGCACACCCCAAAGATTTTCATCGCCGCGATCGGCGGCCACGCCCTGGGCGGTGGGCTCGAGATCGCGCTGGCGACGGACTTTCGGTTTGCCGCCGAGGGCGAATACCGGATCGGGGTGCCCGAGGTCACACTCGGACTCCTGCCCGGCAACGGGGGCACCCAGCGGCTGCCGCGGCTGATCGGGCGGCAGAGGGCGATGGAGCTGCTGCTGACCGGCAAACCCATGGATCCGAAAACGGCGGCCGAGTTCGGGGTGGTCGATCGGCTGCTCGCTGCGGACCGGCTGCTGCCGGAGGCGGTCAGCTTCGCCGCATCGATGGCGGCCGGCCCGAGGGTCGCGATCGGAGAGATCAAGCTGGTGGCGAAGCAGGGCCTCGAGATGTCGCTGGAGAGCGCGCTGGCGCTCGAGCGCGATGGGATCTTCCGCCTGTTCGAGACCGCCGACGCAAAAGAGGGCCTTAGCGCGTTTGCCGAGAAGCGCAAGCCGACCTGGAAAGGCGAGTAGCACCGACCGGCGCTCATACCTCTATATCTGTATGTTGGTCCCGCACGGCCGCAACACGGGGTCAGCCATCTGTCACATTTCCGGCCGCAGCGGTGCGTACAGGATGAATGCTTCACGCGGAGGCCTGGCGTCCGACCGTCATCCGGGCGCCACTGAACGCCATTAGCCGGCGCTCGCCGGACCCGTTCGAGCGGCTGTTCCTCCAGGAGTACCCGAAGGTGGTCGCCATCGCCTACCGGGTGCTCGCCGACCGGCCGGCGGCCGAGGATGTCGCCCAGGAGGTCTTTCTGAAGTTCCATCGGAGTTTTTCCCCAGATTCCGAGCGGGCCTCCGGGTGGTTACACGCGGCCGCCGTCCACTCGGCGCTCAACGTCATTCGGGGCGAACGGCGCCGCGCCCAGCGAGAGACGACCCACGCGCTCGACCCCTCGCAGCCGCCGGAGGCCAACCCGGAGCTCCTGGTGGAAGCGGCGGATCAGCGGCGGCAGGTGCGACGCGCGCTGCGTCGCCTGCCGGAGCGAACCGCGGCGGTCTTGATGTTGCGCTACAGCGGGCTGAGCTATGCCGAGGTGGCCACGGCGCTGCGGATCAGGGTTGGAAACGTGGGAACGCTGCTGCGCCGGGCGGAAGACGCTCTGCGCAAGGAGGTCAATCGTGCGACATCTAGCTGACGGAACGCTGCGACGAATCGTCGATGAGCCGCTGGCGATGGCGGCGGCCGATCAGGCGCACTACGACGGATGCCTGGAATGCAAGGCGCGCTTCACGCGCATCGCCGGCGAGGCTGGAGCCACCGGGACCCTGCTGGCGGTGCCGGCGTTCGATGCGGACCCTGCCGCGGCCCTGGTATTGGTTCAGGCCCGGATTCAGCGGGACGAGGCCGCGCGCCCGCCGCGCTGGTACGAGCGATGGATCGATCGCCGCACGCCTCGGCTGAGGCCGCTGGCGACGCCCGCGATCGCGGTGCTTCTGGCCGCCGTGCTGATCAGCGGCGTTGCCGTCACCGGCCTGGGTGGCCAGCTGCTGCGGGTGTTTGAACCAACCAGGCTGGTCGCCGTGCCGGTCTCACCATCGAGCTTCCCCTCCAGCGACGTGCTGCTCGATTACGGCCAGGTCAAGTGGCTGCCCGCCGCGCCCACCGCGCAACCGGTTGCCGACGCGGCGACCGCGCACCAGCTGTCAGGGCTCCCCATTTTGGTGCCGGCATCGTTGCCCAACGGGGTCAGCGGGCCGGTCACCTACGGCGTCGTCTCGCATGCGACCGGGTCGCTGACCTTCGATGCGGCCCGGTTGAACGCGTCGGCGGTGAAAGCCGGAGTGCGCGTAGGCCCGATGCCGGCGGCGATCAACGGCAGCACCCTGGTGGTCAACGGCGGTCCCGCGCTGCTCGAGGCCTGGGGTCTGTCCGGGAGTTCGAGCCAGCTCCAGGTGCCGACGCTGGTGATCGCCCAGACCCGGGTGCCAACGGTTGATTCGAGCGGTGCGACGACCGCGCAGCTCGAGGACTACCTGCTCTCGCAGCCCGGCGTCCCACCCGATCTGGCTGCCCAGATCAAGGCCGTCAAAGATCCCAGCACGACGCTGCCGATCCCGATTCCGAAGGGCTTCGCGACCACCGAAACCAAAACCATCAATGGCGTCCAGTACCTGATCATCAAAGCCGCACTCGGGGCGGGCGCGGTCTGGGTGAAGGATGGCGTAATCTACGCCGTCGGAGGCCAGCTGACCCCCGACCAGGTGCTCGCCATTGCAACGTCCCTCCACTGATCGCACCGATCTGAATCCGACCGAGGCGGCCGATGCCGCCTCTCTTGCTGTGCACACCCAGGACCTGGCGAAGCGCTACGGCAGGACGGTGGCACTGAGCGGACTGACGATGAGCGTGCGACGCGCCGAGGTGTTCGGGTTCCTCGGTCCGAACGGCGCCGGCAAGACGACGGCGGTGAAGCTGCTGGTCGGGCTGGCCCTGCCGACCGCGGGCGAGGGCTGGGTGCTGGGCGCGCCCATCGGCGACCTGCAGACGCGGCGCCGGCTCGGCTACTTGCCCGAGCTCTTTCGCTACCAGGGCTGGATGAAGGCGCGCGAGGTGCTCGGGCTGCACTGCGAACTCTCAGGAATGGCGCGATCCGAATGGAAGAAGGAAATCGCGCTCGCGCTCGACCTGGTTGGGCTGGCCGATCGCGCGGACGACAAGGTCGAGGGCTTTTCCAAGGGAATGCAACAGCGCTTGGGATTAGGGGTCGCCCTGCTCGGCCGGCCGGAGCTGGTCCTGCTCGACGAGCCGACCTCGGCGCTCGACCCGGTCGGGCGGCACGACGTCCGGGAGATCATCCGGCAGCTCAAGGCACGCGGTACCGCGGTCTTTCTCAACTCGCACCTGCTCAGCGAGGTGGAGCAAGTCTGCGACCGCCTGGCGGTGGTCGATCACGGCCGGGTGATCGCCACCGGCACGATGGCGCAAATCCTCGGCCAGGACGGCGCCGTTCGGATCCGGGTCACCGGGCTCGAGCTCGTAAAGCGGGCCGCTCTTAAGACCTACGGCAACCTCGAGGACGAGGGCGAGTGGCTGACCTTTCGCGGGCTGGCTCAGGACCGCGTTCCCGAGCTGGTCAGTGAGATCGTTCGCCAGGGCGGCCGGGTATACGCCGTCGAGCCTCGCCACGAGACCCTCGAGGACCGATTCCTCCAGCTCCTCAAGGAGCAGGGCGACTGATGCGCGTGCTGACGATCGCCCGGGTCACGATACTCGAGGCCTCCCGCCGGAAGCTGCTGATCGCGCTTGCCGGGCTCACCGTGGTGGTGGTCGTGCTGACCAGCTGGGGCTTCAGCCGGCTCCCCACCATGAAAGACGTCACGCCCGCGGAGGTGCGGCTGGCGGCGTCGCAGCTCACCATCCTGGTGGCCTTCATGTTCAGCGGCGTGCTGGCGCTCGGGTCGACGCTGGTGGCGGCGCCCAGCATCGCGAGTGACATCGAGTCCGGGATCGCGCTGGCCATCCTTCCCCGGCCGATCCGCCGGAGTGAGGTGCTGATGGGGAAATGGCTCGGTCTGGGCCTCCTTGTCACCCTTTACGCCGGCGGCAGCGGGCTACTCGAACTCTTCGGCATCTGGTTGGGCACCGGTTACCTGCCACCGAATCCGGTGGCGGCGCTCGCCTTCGTCGCGGCCGAAGGCATCGTGTTGATGACCCTGGCCTTGCTGCTCAGCACCCGACTGGCGCCGATGACCGGCGGCGTGATCGCGCTGGTGCTCTTCTTCGTCGGCTGGATCGGCGGCATCGCCCTGGCCATCGGGCAGGTGTTCGACAACGCCACCATCAAGAACATTGGCGTTGGCAGCCGGCTCCTGATCCCCACCGATGGGCTCTGGCACGGGGCGATCTACTATCTCGAGCCGGCGGACATCCTCAGCGCGGCTCGGGCCGCCGGACGCGCCCGAGCCGGGAACCCATTCTTTGCCGACGCGCCGCTGACCATCTGGTACATCCTCTGGGTTATCGCCTGGCTGCTGGTCTTGCTGCTGCTGGCCAACTGGAGCTTCGCCCGCCGCGATCTGTGACTCAGAGCGCGACCACGGGAATACAGATGTCACACTCGAAGACGCCGGTTTGCGGGTCGTACGAGGCGTCGATCGGGTAGTACTCGAAGAACGGGCGAGCGTCGAGCTGCATTCCGCTGTCGGGCAGCCACTCGCGCAGCATCGACTCCCACGAGGCGGCGAGTTGGTCTCCGGTGCCTTTGAAGCGGCCGGACGCATACTTGCCGCCCGGAATCACCGTCTTCATGTAGGAACCCGAGCCGCTGAAGTCCTCCGGGACCTCGACGCCCGCGTCGTAGCGCAACTTTTCCGGTGCTGTGATGCCCGGATCATCCTGGCTGATCCCGTAGCGCGGCCTTCCAAGGAGGTTGTTGGTGGCCATCCAGGACGCGACGGTCTCCGTCCAGAAGTCGGCGAGACCCGGGCCGTATGGCCCGACGTGGCGAAGGTAGGCGATGGTGACGGGCTGCCTGTCGACGAGCTTGACGTTCAGGTCGATGACTGTGTTTTTCATATTTCCATCATCCGTACCGCGAAGAGCTGTCGCCTGATCGGGCTTGCGCTCGGCCTGATCGCGCTTGCGCTGTTGGGTGGATCTCCACGCCGTTGGTGTTTCACCGAAACGCGCTTTGAACGCGCGGGCGAACGCCTCGGCCGAGCCGAATCCAACCCCCAGCGCGACCTGCAGGACTGGCAAGCGTGGCTGCGCGACCAGTCGCAGGGCGGCCACTTCGAGTCGCCGGCGGCGTAGGTACTCGCCGAGGGTTTCGCCCATCCACGCCGCGAACAGGCGATGGAAGTGAAACGACGAGAAGTTTGCAACCTCGGCCAGCGATTCGAGCTCGAGGCGCTCGTCGAGATGGCGGTCGATATGCTCCAACACGCGGTGCATCCGGCGGGCGTACTCGGAGCGGCTGTCCTGGGAGGGCATCTGCCTGCGGCCTGTACGGTACCGGACGGCCATTGACTTAGGCGCTCGCCGAACGTACATTTAGCTCGCAAAACGCCGATCCGGAACTCATTTTTGGAGGGGAAGCATGGGAGTTGCGACCTTAACGCCTCCGGCGCAGCGAATCGGGGAGGAGCTCGTCTACCCAGACGGCCGGCATGAGCTGGCCGACGATTTGTCGATCCGTGACAGCCCGCTATATAACAAGGACCTGGCGCCGGTCAAGATCAAAGACCGGAGCTGGAGCACCTACAACTACCTGGCCCTGTGGGTCGGCATGGCCCATAACATTCCAACTTACGGTCTTGCTGCTGGCCTCGTACTCCTGGGGATGTCCTGGTACCAGGCGATCCTGACCATCGCCCTGGGGAACATCATCGTCCTGATCCCGATGCTGGCGAACAGCCACGCGGGCACGAAGTATGGGATTCCGTACCCGGTCTTTGCCCGGGCCTCATTTGGAGTTTTCGGCGCGAACGTCGCCGCATTGCTCCGGGCCTTCGTAGCCTGTGGCTGGTTTGGGATTCAGACCTGGATCGGTGGCGAGGCGATCTTCATCATCATGGGCAAGCTCCTCGGGATTCTTAGTTCCGACCTCGGAGCATCCTGGCTCAAGGCGGGTCTGTTCTTCGGGTCACCCTGGACACAGTGGCTGAGTTTTGCCATCTTCTGGGCGCTCAACATCTTCATCATCGTGCGAGGCCTGAATACGATCCGGCGGTTCGAAAACTGGGCGGCTCCCTTCGTTATCGTCGTCGCCCTTGGATTGCTCGTCTGGATAACCTCAAAGGCCGGCGGATTCGGGCCGCTCGTTTCCCAGCCGGGCAAACTGGGCTGGGGTGCCGACTTCTGGAAGCTCTTCTTCCCGGCACTGATGGGTCAGATCGCCTTCTGGTCGACGCTTTCGCTGAACATGCCAGACTTCACGCGGTTTGCGAAGAGCCAGCGGGCCCAGGCCATCGGCCAGACGTTGGGACTTCCAACGACGATGACGTTTTTCCCCTTGCTCGCCGTGCTGATCACGTCCGGGACGGTCGCGGTCTATGGCACCGCGATCTGGAACCCGGTCGAGTTGGTGGGAAAGTTTGACAACGCACTGGTCGTCGTACTCGCGCTTTTCACGCTAGGTGTAGCTACCCTCTCGGTCAATGTCGCGGCCAACGTCGTCAGCCCGTCGTATGACTTCTCGAATGCGATACCGAAGCTCATCAGCTTCCGGACCGGGGGGTTGATCACGGGAGTGCTTGGCATCCTGATCCAACCATGGCGCCTCTATTCGGACCCGCATGTCTACATCTTCACCTGGCTCGGCTTCTATGGGGGCGCGCTCGGCGCCATCGCCGGCGTTCTGATCGCCGACTACTGGTTCATGCGAAACACCAACCTCAAGCTGGGTGACCTGTATCGCGTCAACGGCGGGTATCGATACTCCGCCGGGTTCAACTGGCGAGGCATCGTCAGCTTGTTGGTCGGTGGTGTCCTGGCCGTGGGCGGCGCGTATACGGCACCAGGAACAACGGGTCCCTTCCCAGCTAAGGGTGTCATCCCGTTCCTCTATCAGCCCGTGACGTTCTATGACTACAGCTGGATCGTGGGCTTAGTGGCGGCGTTCATCTGTTACCTAGCGCTCTCCTATCTCTTCCCGGCGGCGGCCGTTCGGCGCGCGCAGGCCGTAGCGGCGACCTAGCCTCGACGTACTAACGTTACTGGAGCCCCGACCTCGCGGCCGGGGCTCCAGCCTTTCAAGAGATCAATGGCGCGAGTGAGTTTTGGCGTCTGCTTTGCTCCCGATCCGCCCCCCAGCCGGTGGGTGGATCTCACCAAGCTTGCCGAGGCACAGGGCTTCGAGTACGCTTGGCTCTTCGACTCGCACGTCCTCTGGCAGGAGGTGTACCCGATCTTCACCCTGATGGCGGCCAGCACCAGCCGGATCAAGATCGGCCCCTGCGTCACGAACCCGGGCACCCGCGATCCAACCGTGACCGCCAGCGCGCTCGCCACCCTGAACGAGATCTCGGGCGGCCGGATGGTGATGGGGATCGGCCGCGGCGACAGCGCCCGGCGGGTGCTCGGCCTCAAGCCCGTCTCCGTCGAGCAGATGGAGGCCGACTGCAGGCTGATCCGCGACCTGGCCGCGGGTCGCGAAGTCAGCTACGACGGGATCAAGATCCGCCTCAAGTGGGCCGAGCACGAACTGCCGATCTGGGTCGCGGGGTACGGGCCGAAGGCGCTGCGGGCCGCCGGCCGGGTGGCGGATGGCGTCATCATTCAGCTGGCTGACCCGGCCATCATCAAGTGGTGTCTCCAGTTCGTCCGAGAGGGGGCGCAAGAAGCGGGCCGATCGTTCGACGACATTCAGATCCAGGCCGCGGCGCCCGCCTTCATCTCCGATGACCTGGAGACCGCTCGCGAGCAGGTCCGCTGGTTCCCGGCGCTGGTCTCGAACCACGTGGTCGACCTGTTGAAGCGCTACGACGTGCAGGACCTGCCCAAGGCGCTGACCGATTACATCAAGGCACGTGACCACTACGACTACTCCGAACACGCGAAGCGGGGCGCGGCGCACGCCGACTTCGTCCCCGACGACGTCATCGACCGGTTCTGCGTCATCGGCACCGTCGAGCAGAGCAAAAAACGGATCGAGGAGCTGATCGACGTCGGCGTCGACCAGTTCAACCTCTACCTTATGGTGGAGAAACCCGAGGCGGTCATCAAGAAGTACGGCGAGGCCATCATTCCGGCGTTCAGCTAGCAAGGAGAAAGAAGACATGGCGAAGGTGCGGGCGGCGCTGATCCAGGCGCACGCGAACATGCCCAAAGAGGAAGCAGTCGTAAAGCACGAGAAGCTGATCGGTGAGGCGGCCGCCAAAGGTGCGCAGATCACCTGCCTTCAGGAGATCTTCTTCGGGCCCTACTTCTGCGCAGAACAGGATCCCAAGTGGTACGACACTGCCGAGCGAGACGATGGGCCGACCGTCAAGCGGATGCAGGCGCTGGCGAAGAAGCACAAGATGGCACTGGTCGTGCCTTTCTACGAAGAGGCCCAGACCGGCGTCTACTACAACACCGCGGTCCTGATCGAGAACGACGGCACGATGGTGGGCAAGTACCGCAAAACGCATATTCCGCACGTCGGCCCATGCTTCTGGGAGAAGTTCTATTTCAAGCCGGGCAACCTTGGCTATCCGGTGTGGGAGACGTCGGTCGGCCGGGTCGGTATCTTGATCTGCTACGACCGGCACTTTCCGGAGCCGGCCCGGGCGCTCGGTCTCAAGGGTGCCGAGCTCGTCTTCAACCCGTCGGCCACGGTCAAATCGCTCTCGCGCTACCTCTGGGAGCTCGAGCAACCCGCGCACGCGGTGGCGAACGGCTACTGGATCGGGGCCATCAACCGGGTCGGGGTGGAGACGCCGCTCAACGAGGCGCAGTTCTACGGCTCAAGCTACTTCTGCGATCCGCGAGGTCGCATCATCGCCAAGGCGTCGGAGACCGAGGATGAGGTACTGGTCGCCGACCTCGACCTGGACATGAATCGAGAGGTGCGCAACACCTGGCAGTTCCTGCGGGATCGCCGCCCGGAGAGCTACCAGGAGCTCGTCAAGGAATTGCCATGAGGACGCTGATCAAGAACGGCACGGTGGTGACCGCGAGCGACACCAACAAGACCGACGTGCTGATCGATGGCGAGAAGATCGCCGCGATCGGAAGCGGGCTCTCGGCCAATGCCGACCAGGTGATCGACGCAGAAAATCGCTACGTCATGCCTGGCGCGATCGACGTCCATACCCATATGGAGCTGCCGTTTGGCGGCACCTTTGCCTCCGATGATTTCGCGACCGGCACGGCGGCCGCCGCCTGGGGAGGCACGACCACAATTGTCGACTTCGCGCTGCAGAGCTATGGCGAGACGCTGCGCCAGGGGCTCGACCAGTGGCACAAGAAGGCCGAGGGTAAGGCGCACATCGATTACGGCTTTCACATGATCGTGCGCGAGATCAACGACTCGATCCTCAAAGAGATGGATAGCCTCGTCAACGAGGGCATCCCGTCGTTCAAGCTCTTCATGGCCTACCCGGGCGTCTTCATGCTCGACGATGCGTCGATCTTTCGGGCGATGAGCCGCACGGCGGAGAACGGCGGGTTGATCATGATGCACGCGGAGAACGGCGGCGCAATTGACGTCCTGGTCAAGCGTTACCTGGCGGAGGGAAAGGGTGATCCGATCAACCACGGGCTCACCCGTCCGGCCTCCATGGAGGGCGAGGCGACCGGACGCGCGATCGCGCTCGCGCGGCTCGCAGAGGTGGCCGTTTACATCGTGCACCTCAGTTCGAAAGAGGCGCTGGACGCCGTCCGCGAGGCGCGCGATGATGGCGCCTCGACCTTTGCCGAGACCTGCCCGCAGTACCTCTATCTCAGCCTGGACGACCTCGGCCGGCCCGGCTTCGAGGGCGCCAAGTACGTCTGCTCACCGCCGCTGCGACCCGCGTTGCATCACGCTGAGCTCTGGAAGGGCCTGCTGCAGGACGACCTGCAGCTGGTCGCGACCGACCACTGTCCCTTCCATTTCAAAGGCCAGAAGGAGATGGGCCGCGGTGATTTCTCCAAGATCCCGAACGGCCTTCCTGGAGTGGAGGACCGCTTCACGCTGATCTTCCACGGCGGCGTCAATTCCGGCCGGATCACGCTCAACCGCTTCGTCGAGCTGGTGGCGACGGCGCCGGCGAAGATGTTCGGTCTCTTCCCGCGCAAAGGCACGATCGCCCCGGGGAGTGACGCCGACATCGTCATCTTCAATCCAAGTGTGGAACGGACGCTTTCGGCGAAGACCCATCACATGAACGTGGACTACAGTTGCTACGAGGGCATGAAAGTCAAGGGATTGCCTGAGATCGTGATGCAGCGCGGCAACGTCCTGGTCCGCAATGGAAAGTTCCAGGGGACAAAGGGCGCCGGCCAGTTCCTTCGGCGCTCGCCCTTCCACGCGGTCCCCAGCAGTGAGCCAAGCCCGGTAGGAGCCAGATCATGATTGCCACCAAGAACGTCCAGAGTTTTATCGGCGGCAAGTTCCGGGACTCCCGCGCCGAGAAGGTTGATCCGATCCCGAACCCGGCGACTGGCCAGACGATCGCCAGCCTTCCCCACTCGACCCGCGAAGAGATCAACGAGGCGGTGGCCGCGGCGAAGAAGGCATTCCCGGCCTGGAGCGAGACCCCCGTGCCCGAGCGCGCTCAGGTCATGTTCCGCTTCAAGGCGCTTTTCGACAAGCACATCGATGAGCTCTCCGCGATCGTGACCCAGGAGAACGGCAAGACGCTCGACGAAGCGAAAGGTGAGGTCAAACGCGCCATCGAGGTGATCGACTTCGCCTGCGGGGCGCCCACCCTGATGATGGGCCAGAACCTCGATCAGATCGCCAAAGGGATCGACGAGGAGCTGATCCGCTTCCCGGTCGGCGTCGTGGCCGGCATCACACCGTTCAATTTTCCGAACATGGTGCCGATGTGGATGATCCCGGTGGCGATCGTCACCGGGAATACATTCGTCCTGAAACCCTCGCAACTGACCCCGCTCTCCGCCATGCGCATCGCGGAACTGCTCGACGAGGCCGGATTGCCCGAGGGCGTCTTCAACGTCGTCCACGGGGCGAACGACGCAGTCAACCAGCTGCTGACGCATCCCGATGTCGCGGCGATCTCGTTCGTCGGCTCGGCGACGGTCGCCGCGTACATCTACGCCACGGCAGCGACCAACGGCAAGCGCGTCCAGGCCCTGGGTGGCGCCAAGAATCACATCCTGGTGATGGACGACGCCGAGCTGGAGCCGTCCGCCCAGAACGTGATCTCGTCGGCCTTCGGCAATGCCGGCCAGCGCTGCCTCGCCGGCAGCGTCGCGGTTGGGGTGGGAAAGATCGGCGATGCGCTGGTCCGTGAATTGGCCAGCGACGCCGCCAAGCTGAAGGTTGGCCCGGGCACCGATCCGCAAACAACCCTGGGGCCGGTGATCCGCGGGGAGCGCAAGGCCAAGCTGATCGAGTACATCAACGGCGCCGAGTCAGATGGAGCGCAGCTGGTGGCCGACGGGCGGCAGGTCGACCGTAAAGAAGGATTCTTCCTCGGCCCCACCATCTTCGATCGCGTCACCCCCAACATGAAGATCTGGAAGGAAGAGCTCTTCGGGCCGGTGCTGTCCGTGATGCGCGCCACCGATATCGACGAGGCACTGAAGCTGCTCAACTCCAGTACCTACGGGAACATGGCCTCGATCTTCACCACCTCTGGCAAGAACGCTCGCGAGTTCAAGCGCCGGGCGCAAGCCGGCATGCTGGGCGTCAACATCGGGGTGGCGGCGCCCATGGCGTTCTTTCCGTTCACCGGCTGGAAGAACTCGTTCTTCGGCGACCTGCACGCCACCGGCCAGGACAGCATCCGCTTCTACACCCGGCACAAGGTTGTGACCACCAGGTGGTTCTAGAAACGAGTACCCGGCCGCACGTCCTGAGCGGCGAGGAGATCGTCGCGCTTTGCCGGCAGTACACGCTCTACGAATGGACCGCACAGACAGCCGTCGACCCGATCCCGGTCGATCATGCCAGGGGGGTCTACTTTTACTCGCCGGACGGCAAGCGGTACATCGACTTCAACAGCCAGCTGATGAGCGTCAACGCCGGACACGGCGACCCCCGCATCATCGACGCGATCAAGCGGCAGGCAGAGAAGCTTGCCTACGCCAACCCTTTCATGGCCCATGAGCCGCGCGCGCTGCTGGGCAAGAAGCTGGCCCAGCTGATGCCGGGCGACATCGACAAAGTCTTTTTCACCCTGGGGGGTGCGGAGGCGAATGAGAACGCGATCAAGCTGGCCCGGACGGTGACCGGTCGGCCAAAAATCCTCGCTCGATACCGGTCCTATCATGGCGCGACGGCCGGCGCCATGGCGTTGACGGGCGACCCTCGCCGCTGGGCCACCGACCTCGGAACCGCCGGCGTGGTCCACGTGCTCGATCCCTATCACGGTCCGCAGCGACCGGTCGACTCAGTCGAGGAATCGTTGCGCTACCTGGAAGAAACGATTCAGCTGGAGGGCCCGAACACCATCGCCGCCTTCTTCCTGGAAACGGTCACCGGTACCAACGGCATTCTGATTCCCCCCGACGGCTACCTTCAGGGTGTTCGCCAGCTCTGCGACCGGTACGGCATCCTGATGGTCTGCGACGAGATCATGTCGGGATTCGGCCGGACCGGCGAGTGGTTCGCCGTCGATCACTGGAAGGTGGTGCCCGACCTCATCACCATGGCGAAGGGGCTGACCAGCAGCTACGTCCCGCTGGGCGCCGTCGGCATGCGGCCCAGAATCGCGCAACACTTCGAGACCAATGTCTTTTACGGTGGGCTGACCTACAACAGTCATCCGCTGGCGTGCGCGGCAGCCCTCGGGGCCATCCAGGCGTACGAGGAAGACGACATGATCGGCAATGCGCGCCGGATGGGTGAAGTCATGAAACGTCATCACGAGACGCTCAAGCGCCGGCACCCCAGCGTCGGCCTGACCCGGTCGATCGGGCTCTTCGGCATCCTCGAGCTGGTCCGAAATCCCAAGACCATGGAGCCGCTGGCGCCGTTCAACGGCACCTCGGATGAAATGAAGGCGATCGCCAGGTACTTGCGAGAGCACGGGCTGTATACCTTCATCCGGTGGCACTCGATCATGACGAATCCGCCGCTGTGCATCAACGAAGAGGAGCTGGCCGAAGGCTTCGCCATCATCGACAAGGCCCTCGACATTGCGGACCAGGCAATCGCCTGACGGCGATTGTCCGCGACGACCCATCGAACCCCGACCCTGCGTTTGCTGACCTCTACGGGAGCCTGCCCGATGCCACCGAGCTCTGGCCGTGGAAAGAGCTGGCCGGCGAGGCGCGGCCGCCGGTCCTCTATCTCGGCATCGGGGCGGGGCGGCTGGCGGTGCCGCTGCATGCGGCCGGTGTCGAACTCGTCGGCGTCGACAGCCACCCTGGAATGCTCGACCGGCTGCGGGGCCGGCTGCCGAACACCGAACTGATTCAGTCGCGCATCGAAACGCTTAAGCTCGGCCGCCAGTTCGATCTGATCATCGTCCCCTCGAACATCCTTTGCTTCGCGGAGCGGCTTCGCGCGGCCGCGAACCACCTGGCGGCTGGCGGCACGCTGGCCTTTGAGCTGACCAATCCCCACTGGTTGCAAGCCGGCGCGAGCAGCGGGGTCCGGGTGCAGGCGTTCGACAGCAACGGGGCGCGTTTCCAGGTCGACTACGACCTTCCCGACGGGCGGACCCTTACCCAGCAGGCCGAGATTCCCCTTATCTGGCCGGATCAAGTCGAGGACTGGCTGGCACTTGGCGCCGGATTGAAACTCCGTCGGCTTTTCGGTCGGCCGGGCGCCGAGCTGGAGGCGTCGCCCAGTTTCTACGTGGTCGCCGGACGGTAAGACCTCAATGGCAGCCCGAATCCTCGTCATCGAAGACGACCGGGCGCTTCGGCAGGTGCTCGTCTCCGCGCTCGAATCCGGCGGGTACCAGGTGGAGCAAGCAGCCGATGGCGTGGCGGGCGTCCAGGCGGTCCGATCGAAAGCCTTCGAGGTCGTCCTGCTCGATATCGGGCTGCCCTTTGTCGACGGCTGGCACGTACTATCCACGCTCGAGGGCCGCCGCGTGCCTTCGGTGATCGTCATCAGTGCCCGCGGGGACCAGGCCGACAAGGTTCGCGCCCTCGACATGGGCGCCGACGATTACCTCGCGAAACCGTTCGGCTCCGACGAACTGCTCGCCCGCCTCCGCGCTGTGCTTCGCCGAGCCCAGCCGCCCGTCCAGGTTCCCCTGGTGGTCCACCAGGCAGCGGTGACCATCGATCTCAGCAGCCATTCGGTGCTGAAGGATGGCCTGGAGGTACGGCTCTCGCCGACCGAGTATTTGCTCGCGGCGGAGCTGGCGCGGCACGCGCACGAAGTGATGGATTACCGCACGCTGCTCCACAGCGTTTGGGGACCGGCGTATGGAGACGAGCGGCACTACTTGCGAGTCTTCATCCAGCGGTTGCGGCACAAGCTCGAGCGCGACCCGGCGCACCCCGAGGTGATCCAGACCGTCGCCGGCCGCGGCTATCGCTTCGGCGGCGCGATCGAGCGCTGACCCGGGGTCGCGCTAGGCGGAAGCCCGAAGCGATCGGTTGGTCGGAACCGTCACCACCGGGAGATCCGAGAGGCGAAGCACCCGGGGAGCGACGCTGCCCCGCAGAAGCCGTCCGAACCACGATCGCCGCGAGGAACCGATGACGATCTCGCTGACGTGATGCTTGTACGCGGCATAGACGATCTCGTCGGCGACTCGCCCGGTCCGCGCCGTGCGGATCAGCCCTGACGCGTCGACGCCGGCTCGCCGGAGCTGGTAGACGGCACGGCCCACCGTCTCCGCGATCTCCCCCGGTTGTCGCACGTCCCAGACGAAGCCACGCGCGTAATCGCGTTCCCGCACCGACAACACCAGCACCTCAGCGTGCGACCGCCGGGCGAGCGCTGTCGCGGTGGCGATCACTGCCTCGGACTCCGGAACCGCCTCGACAGCTAACAGGATCCGCTCGGTCGTCGTCAAGCGACGGACTTCTGAAACACCCACGACCAGACACTATCGCCGCGAGCGTCAACAGCCCATAAACGATGTGGCCTCGCTCATTTATGCATCGTTGACGATGGCACCGATACTCTGTGAGCGTGCCGCTCGATATTTTCCTGACGCTGCTGCTCGTGGTGCTGACCGTGGCTAGCTTGGTTTACGTCGTTGCTCTGAGGAAGCTGCCCTGATGTGGGGCTACATTGCATCCGGTGTCGTGGCGTTGCTGGTCACGGTCTACCTGTTCATCGCGTTGCTCTTTCCGGAGCGTTTTTGAACCATGCTGATTGAACTGATCGGTATCGCCATCACCTTCGTGGCCGTCGCCGTTGCCGCCTGGTACCTGGGCGGCTTCATGGTCAAGATCTTCACCGGCGGGCGCACCTTCCTGCATCCGGTCCTCCGCCCCGTCGAGGTCGGGTTTTACCGACTGTCCGGGGTCAGGGAAGACCAGGAACAGAGCTGGGTGCTCTACACCGTCGCCATGCTCGCCGTGCAGGTGGTGAGCTTCGTCCTGACCTACCTCATCCTTCGCCTTCAGGATCACCTTCCGCTGAATCCGATGGGGTTCAGCGGGGTGGCGCCCGACCTCGCCTGGAACACCACCGTGAGCTTCGTGACAAACACCAACTGGCAGAACTACACCGGCGAACAGACGATGTCGTACCTCTCACAGATGCTCGGGCTGGTGATCCACAACTTCCTCTCGGCGGCGACCGGCGTTGCGATGGCGGTCGCCCTGATTCGCGGCATGTCCGCCCGCAAGCTCAGGACGCTCGGCAACTTCTACGTCGACGCCACCCGCGCCATCCTCTACATCCTGATCCCAATTTCGGTGATCGCCGCGTTCGTGCTGATCTCGCAAGGCGTCATCCAGAGCCTGGATCCATACACGACGGCGCACACGGTGCAGGGTTCGACCCAGACGATTGCCGTTGGTCCTTTCGGCTCGCAGGAGGCGATCAAGGACCTGGGCAACAACGGTGGCGGTCCCTTCAACGCCAACTCCGCGCATCCCTTCGAGAACCCCAACGGCTTCACCAACCAGTTCGAGATCTTCCTCGAGCTGCTGATTCCCTTCGCGCTGGTGGTGACCTTCGGCAAGATGGTCGGCAACATCAAACAGGGCCTCGCGATCGGCGGGGCAATGGCGGCGATCTTCCTGGTGGCCACCGGGATCGCGATCGGCGCCGAGCAGATTGGTAACCCGGCGCTGACCGCGGTCGGTGCCGACCAGACGCGAACGTCGACGCAGGCCGGGGGCAACATGGAAGGTAAAGGGGTTCGCTTCGGCCCGGTCTACTCAGCGAACTTCGCCGCGGCGACGACCGGCACCAGCACCGGATCGGTCGATGCCAGCCACGACAGCTTCACGCCGATCGGTGGCATGGTGCCGCTGGTCCTGATCCAGATCGGCGAGGTCGCGCCGGGCGGCATCGGCGCCGGCCTCTACTTCATGCTGGTCTTTGCCATCCTGGCCGTCTTCATCGCGGGCCTGATGGTCGGACGAACGCCGGAATACCTGGGCAAGAAGATCGAGTCCAAGGAGGTGCGGCTGGCGTCGCTCGCCGTGCTGATCGATGTCCTCATCATCCTGGGCTTCACCGCGATCGCCGTACTCGCGCCCGCCGCGACCGCCAATGGTGGTGGTCCGCTCAACCCGGGCGCACATGGCTTCAGCGAGATCCTCTATTCGTTCTCCTCCCAGGTGGGCAACAACGGGAGCGCCTTCGCCGGACTTTCGGGGAATACCGTCTTCTGGAACACGCTAGGCGGCACCGCCATGTGGTTGGGGCGCTTCTTCGAGGTCATCCCGATCCTGGCGCTCGCCGGAGCGCTGGCCGGTAAGAAGGTGGTCCCCGCCGGGGCCGGCACGCTCGCCACCGACCGCCCGCTCTTCTCCGGCCTGCTGGTGGGCGTGGTGCTGATCGTCGGCGCGCTGACCTTTTTCCCCGCCCTATCCCTGGGGCCGCTGCTCGAGCATTTCCAGCTGGCCGCCAATCACCTGGCGCACTGAGATGGAAGAAAAAACCCGTTCCGAAAGCTACCGGCGGCGGCGGCGGTCGAGCCTGCTCGACCGCGACATCATGGTGCCCGCGTTGATCGAGAGCTTCACCAAACTCGATCCGCGCTGGCAGGCCCGTAACCCCGTGATGTTCGTGGTCGAGGTCGGGTCGGTCATCACCACCATCATCTTCATCGGCGGGCTGTTTCGCGGTGCTGCCGATTCGCTCTTCGTTGGCCAGATCACGCTCTGGCTGTGGTTCACGCTGATCTTCGCCAACTTCGCCGAGGCGCTCGCGGAGGGTCGTGGCAAGGCGCAGGCGGCCACGCTGCGGCGGGCTCGCACCGACACCATTGCGCGCCGGCGGGTGGGCGGCAAGGAAGAGCGGGTGCCGTCCTCACAGCTGCGCAAGGGCGATACCGTGGTGGTCGAGGCCGGTGACCTGATTCCGAGCGACGGCACCATCATCGACGGCATCGCCTCCGTCGATGAGTCCGCGATCACCGGTGAGTCGGCTCCCGTCATTCGGGAGGCCGGCGGCGATCGGAGCGCGGTCACCGGCGGGACCAAAGTCCTCTCCGACCGGATCGTGATCGAGGTCACGGCCAACCCGGGAGAGACCTTCCTCGACCGCATGATCCATCTGGTCGAGAGCGCCGCCCGGCGGAAGACCCCCAACGAGATCGCGCTGAACATCCTGCTGGCCGCGTTGACGATCATCTTCATGATCGCCGTCGTGACACTGCAACCCTTTGCGATCTACGCCGGCACATCCGTCACCATCACGGTCTTGATTGCGCTGCTGGTCTGCCTGATCCCGACCACCATCGGTGCGCTGCTTTCGGCCATCGGCATCGCCGGCATCGACCGGCTGCTGCAGCGCAATGTCATCGCGCTTTCGGGCCGGGCGGTCGAAGCCGCGGGGGACGTCGATACGCTGCTGCTCGACAAAACGGGGACGATCACCTTCGGCAACCGGCAGGCGACGGAGTTTGTCCCGGCGCCCGGGATCACCATGGACAGGCTGGTCGAGACCGCCGAGCTGGCCAGCCTCGCCGACGAGACCCCGGAAGGCCGCTCGATCGTGAACCTGGCCCGTCGCTTCGGCGCCCACGAGCAGCAGCAGCCGGGGATGACCTTCATCCCCTTCAGCGCGACCACTCGCATGAGCGGCGTGGACTTTGACGGCCGTAGCATCCGCAAGGGTGCGGTCGACGCGATCTCGAGCTGGTGCGGCTGCCCAACCCCCAAGCAGCTCCCGGAGGCCGTCCAGGAGCGGGTCGAGACGATTGCCCGCTCGGGCGGAACCCCGCTGATGGTTGCCGAGAACAACATGGTCATGGGCACCATTCACCTCAAGGACATCGTCAAGCCGGGGATCAATGAGCGCTTCGCGCAGCTCCGGAAGATGGGCCTGCGCACGGTCATGATCACCGGTGACAACCGGCTGACGGCGGCCACCATCGCCCGCGAGGCCGGCGTCGACGACTTCCTCGCGGAGGCCATTCCAGAACGAAAGCTGGAGCTGATCCGCAAAGAGCAGGCCGACGGCCGCATGGTCGCGATGACCGGTGACGGCACCAACGACGCGCCCGCGCTCGCCCAGGCCGACGTGGCGGTCGCGATGCAATCCGGCACGCAAGCGGCGAAGGAAGCCGGCAACCTGATCGACCTCGACAGCGACCCGACCAAGCTGATCGAGATCGTCGAGGCCGGTAAGCAGATGCTGATCACCCGTGGCGCGCTGACCACCTTCAGCATTGCCAACGACGTCGCCAAATACTTCGCCATCATCCCCGCCATGTTTTTCGTCGCCCTGCCAGAGCTCGGCGCCCTCAACGTCATGCGCCTGACGAATCCGAGCAGCGCGGTACTGTCGGCCGTCATCTTCAACGCGCTGATCATCGTGGCCCTGATTCCGCTGGCGCTTCGCGGTGTACGCTACCGGCCAATCGGCGCTGCCGCACTGCTGCGGCGCAACCTGCTGCTCTGGGGCGTGGGTGGAATTATCGCGCCCTTCGTCGGCATCAAGCTGATCGATCTCATCATCACGGCGGTGCATCTCGCATGACCAACGTCGAATCCATCGTTAAATCGTTGCCGACCGAGGTGGTGCGATCGATCCGCCTGACGCTGGTGGTCGCGCTGGCCACCGGCCTGATCTACCCGCTCGTGATCACCGGGGTCTCCCAGGTCGCCTTTCACGACCAGGCGAACGGCAGCCTCATCACGAAAAACGGGCAGGTGATTGGCTCGAAGCTGATCGGCCAGAACTTCACCGACCCGAAGTACTTCTTCGGCCGGCCGTCGGCGACTGTCAACGTCAGCGATGCGACCAAATCGGATCCCTACAACGCGCAGAACTCGGCCGGCAGCAACCTGGCGCCCACGAACAAGGTCTTGATCGATCGGGTCCAGAAGGCCGTCGCCCAAATCCGCAAGGAGAACAATCTACCGGCCGATTCCCCGGTGCCGGTCGACCTGGTGACCACCGATTTCAGTGGCTTCGACCCCGACATCACGGAGGCCGGCGCATTGACACAGGTCAATCATGTGGCCACGGCCCGTAACCTGGACCCGGCGAAGGTCCGTGCCCTGGTCGAGAAATACGTGCGGGGCCGCGCGCTCGGCGTCTTCGGCGAGCCGCACGTCAATGTGCTCGCCCTCAACCTGGCACTGGACAACGGAGAGGCTGGCTGAAGCGCCCACCCTGCCCTCCCCCGGAAGCGGGGGAGCGGAAAAGTACGCTGCCTTTATGGCGGAGAGACGCGGCCAGCTCAAGGTCTACCTGGGGGCGACGCCCGGGGCGGGGAAGACGTTCGCCATGCTGCGCGAAGCGCGGGAGCGAAAGCAGCGGGGCGAAGACGTGGTCATCGGATTCGTCGAGACCTACGGACGCCCGCGCACAGAGGAACTCCTCAACGGCCTGGATCTGATCCCGCGTCAGCGGGTCCCCTACAAAGGCACAGTGCTCGAAGAGATGGACGTCGACGCCGTCCTGAAGCGGCGTCCGAAGGTCGCCCTGGTCGATGAGCTGGCCCATACGAACGCCCCCGGGCTGCCACACGAGAAGCGCTGGCAGGACGTCGAGCAGCTCCGCGATGCCGGGATCGACGTCATTTCGACGCTCAACGTGCAGCACGTCGAGAGCGTCAACGACGTGGTCGAGAAGATCACCGGGATCGTGCAGCGCGAGACCATCCCCGACCGGGTACTCGACCTTGCCGACGAGATCCAGTTCATCGATATCTCACCCGAGGCGCTCCGCAAACGGATGCGCCATGGCAACATCTACCGTCCCGACAAAGTCGAGACCGCGCTGGCCAATTTTTTCCGGCCCGGCAACCTCGCCGCGCTGCGCGAGATCGCGCTTCGGCTGGTCGCCCAGTCGATGGCGGCGTCGCGCCAGGTGCTGGCGCCGGCCGAGGACGTGCTGGTGGCGATCTCAGGTTCCGCCAGCTCGGAGGCCTTGATCCGCCGCGCCGTTCGGGTGGCGCGCCGGCTTGGCGGCCTCTGCATGGTGGTGACGGTGGGCTCGCACGGCGGAGTGAGCATTGAAAAGTACCAGCAGCTGGCTGCCCAGCTCGGGTGCTCCTTCGTCTCGCTCGGCGGGTCGGACGTCGCTCGGGGGATCATGGAGGCCGCTCAGCTGGCGAACGTCCGTCACCTTTTCATTGGCCAGTCCGTGCAGCCAAGCCTCTGGGCTCGCTGGCGCCCGACCCTGGCCGACCAGATGATCGACGCCCTGCCAGGTATCGACCTGCACGTCATCGCGCCCCAGCACGCCAGCATTCCGCCCAACAGTCTGGAGGAGCCCCGCCGCCTACCCGAGGATTTGTTGCGCGCGCAGCAGCGAACCGGCCGACGTGCGGCGGACGTGCGCGTCTACCTCGGCTACGCCGACGGATCGGGAACGACCACGACGATGCTGGACGAAGCCCGCCGCCGCCGCTCGCGTGGGACCGATGTGGTCGTGGCCGCCATCAGTCCGCGGGTGCCGAAAGCGGAGCTGGAGACGCTCGAGCTGCTGGGCGGGCCAGATGCCCCAGCCGCTCACGACCGGCTCGACGTCGCGACGCTTCTGGCGCGAAATCCCGAGGTGGCCGTGATCGACGAGCTCAACGGGCTGGACACGGAGGGTCGGGTCCGCGCGGAGTCGATTCCCCGCCTGCTCGAGGCCGGCATCACCGTGCTGGGAACCATCCACCTGCTCGACCTGGCCAGCGTTCGGGAGAGCTACGCCCCCTTGCTCAAGGAGCGCGCTCCGGGATCTGTCCTGCCGGATGAGGTACTGACGGGCATCGACGAGCTGGAGATCGTCGACGTCACACCCGATGTACTGCTCCAGCGGTTGCGCCGGGGAGAAATCATGTCGCCGGCCGAGGCCGCCCGCGCCCTGCAGGCCGAGTTCCGCCCGCAGATTCTGGCCGCGCTTCGGGAGATGGCATTCCGCATCATCGCCGACCATACGGATCGGCGGCTGGTGGCGTACATGCGCGAACGGAAGATCGAGGAGCCCTGGGAAGCGCGACCGCGGCTGATCGCTTGCATTCCGCCGAAGCCGGGAATGGCCGCACGCATCGAGCGGGTCGCGGGCTGGGCGGCCCGAGTCGCGGCCCAGGTCACCGTGGTCAGCGTTCGTCCGCCAAAGCTCAACGAGTCCCAGCGGCGCTGGCTGGGCGAGTACGCCGCCCTGGCTCACCGGCAGGACGCTGAGTTCGTCAGCCTCTATGGTCGCAACGTTGCGACCACACTCGCCGGCTACATCCGAAAGACGCTGAGCACCGAGATCGTGCTTGGCCGGCGGCGTCGCGCCTGGCGACTCTGGGATACGACCGCCACCCTGATTCGGATGCTCGACGACGTGGACATTCACATTCTCCGACGGGAAGAGGCTACCCAGGCGAAGGAGCCGGCTGCGTCTCCGCCCGCGGGATCGTAAATCGAAAGGTCGTTTCCCCCGGTTGCGCATCCTCGAGGGCGATCGTGCCGGCGTGCGCCTCAACCAGGCCGCGGGTGATCGCCAGCCCGAGGCCGGTGCCATCGCCGGCCGAGGCCGGGCCCTTGACGAACCGGTTGAACAGCCGGTCCCGCTTCTCCGCGGGCACGCCGGGCCCGCGGTCGACGACGCGAACCGTGACCCGCCCCGCGACCTCCTGGGCGACGCTCACCGTGATGGGGGTGCCGGGCGGGGCATAGCGGTTGGCGTTGTCCAGCAGGTTGTCGAAGATCTGGCCGAGGCTGTCCCAGTCGGCCAGCACGCTGACGCCGGCGGCGGCGGCGTCCCATTCGACCCGGCGAGCGGGCGCGCTCCGTTTCAGTCGGTCGGCGGCCGCCGTCAGCGCGTCGCCTAGCTGGACCGGCTCGAGCGTCAGATGCAAGGCGCCGCTCTCGATGCGGGCGAGGCTGAGCATGTCGGCGAGCAGGTGGTTGAGCCGGCGCGCCTCGCTGGCGATCCCCTCGATCCGGTAGCGGACGGACGTATTCATCTCCTGGGTGCGGAGCATGTTGGTGCTGTCGGTGAGGATGGTGCCGATCGGTGTTCGTAGTTCGTGGGAGATGGTGGCCAGCAGATCGCGCAAGTCCTGCTCAGCCCGCTGAAGAAGCTGGACCTGCTGCTCGGTGCGCGCCAGACGGACCGCCGCTTGGGCCGCCACCGCCTGGTCGCGGTTGAGACGGACCAGCTCTGCGTTGACATTGCGCAGCTCGCCGGCGAGCGCCTGGGCCCGGAGCTGTGCCTCACGTCGCCGACCGGCGATGAAGCCGATCACGCCGGCGGTGCCGAAGAAGACCGCCAGGTTGACCAGGTCTTGCTCGTCCGCGATGGTCAGGGTATGGACCGGCGGCACGAAGAAGTAGTCGACCAGCAGGAAGCTGGTGGCCGCCGCCAGCAACGCGGGCCAGAGGCCCCGCAGAAACGCGATGACGGCGACCACCCCCATATAGAGGTAGACGTACTCGCGCTGCGGCGAATTGGTGCGGGCCAGGATGGCGGTGAGCAGGATGGGGAGCACGACCGCCGCCACGGCGACCGCGGCCTCTTCGAGCTGGTCCCGCTTGATCACGCCCACCAGTGTGGCGCAAACAGCAGGGGTTAGAGTTATCGAGGCCATGGCGGAAGATTCCGGAGAGCGGCGGACGGGAGGCATCGTCCGGCGGGGCGTCGAGCGGCAGATCGATGACCGCAAGCTGCTGGAGCGACCCGAGGCGGCTCCCGACTTCCTCGACAGCGACCCCTGGCGGGTGCTGCGCATCCAGGCCGAGTTCGTGTCCGGCTTCGATGCCCTGGCCAACCTCGGCCCAGCGGTCACCTTCTTTGGTTCCGCCCGGGTACGGCCGCCTGACCCGATGTATGACAACGCCCGCGCCCTCGCCGCCGAGCTCTCCCGGCGCGGCTTTGCCGTCATCACCGGCGGTGGACCCGGCACGATGGAGGCGGCCAACATGGGCGCTCGGCAAGGGCGCGGGCTCTCGGTCGGCCTCAACATCGAGCTGCCTTTCGAGCAGGGTCTCAACGAATACGTCAACCTGGGCATCGAATTCCACTACTTCTTCGTGCGCAAGACGATGTTCGTCAAATACGCCGAGGCCTTCGTCATCTTCCCCGGAGGCTTCGGCACCATGGATGAGCTGTTCGAGGCGTTGACGCTCATTCAAACGGGGAAGATCGTGCACTTCCCGGTGATCATGTTCGGCTCCGCCTACTGGGCCGGGCTGCAACAGTGGATCCGCGACCGGGTGCTGGCCGAGGGCAAGATCTCGCCCGAGGACCTGGACCTGATGGTCGTCACCGACGACATCCAGCAAGCGGCCGATATCGTGCAGCAGTACTACCAGCGGAAAGTGCTCGAAGCCCAACCCAAGGAGCGCGCGGCGCCGAAGAAGAGCGACGCGCAGTGACGGCGTCGATGGAGGTGACGTTTCTCCAGGATGGCGGGCAGCCGGCCGACCAGGTTGCTGCACAGCTCGCCGATTTCATCGGCGCTGCCCAGCGCAGCCTCGACATTGCCATCTACGACCTCAACCTGAGGGACGGTCCGGCCGACCAGGTGCGAAAAGCCATCATGGCCGCTGCGGCTCGCGGCGTTGCGGTGCGGTTGCTCTACAACGTCGACTTCCCGAACCCGATCCCGGTGCCGCCTCCATCGCAAGCCGATACCGCCTTCATCGCCAGCCTGGGCGTGCCGACCAAACCGGTGTCCGGCGTGCCCGATTTGATGCATCACAAATACATCGTGAGGGATGCGGCGACCGATGCCGCCACGGTCTGGACCGGCTCGACGAACTGGACGAACGACTCCTGGACGAAAGAAGAGAACGTCATCGTCAGGATTCCGTCGCCGGCGTTGGCGGCGGAGTACGCAAGGAATTTCGGGGAGCTGTGGGAAAGTGGCCGGGTTGAAGGGACCGGGAAGTACGACCTCGCGGGTGTCCCGGTTGCCTACCAGGACAATCCAGTCAAAGCGCACGTCTTCTTCGCGCCGGGCCGCGGGCGCCAGATGGCGCACGTGATCGCCGACCGGATCACGCACGCACAACGCCGCATCCGCATGTGTTCGCCGGTCATCACCGCCGGGGTGATCCTGGGTACGCTCGGCGACCTGGCGCACCGCGCGCATCCGGACTTCAAGGGTGTCTACGACCGCACCCAGATGGCCGAAGTGCTTGGCCAGTGGCGGGTCGATCCCCACGCGACCTGGAAGGGACCAGCATTCCAGGCCGTGAGCGCGGCGTTCCCATTCGCCTCCAAGGTCACCACCCCCTACACACCGACCAGCGTCCACGATTTCATGCACGCCAAGATCACCGTGGTCGACAACACCGTCTTTACCGGCAGTTACAACCTCTCGCATGCCGGCGAGGACAATGCGGAAAACCTGCTCCAGCTCGACAGCGCGCCGCTCGCCGACCGGTTCGTCGCTTACATCGACGCGGTCTTTGCGCATTACGCGGCCGCTCCTGTCCCTGCGGCAAAATAGGAGGATGACGCGGCGCCATCGCGCAGCGCTTTACGCCGGTTCGCTGCTGTTGGTTGGCGCACTCCTGCCCCCCGTCACCAGCATCGCCGACCACCGGCTCAGCCTGCACATGCTGCTCGAGATGCTGCTGCTGGCGCTGATCGTTCCGCTCTTCGCCTACGGCGCCGGCGGGCTGAGGCGCGTCCGCCGTGTTGCCGGCGTCCACCCCGCCGTAGGGATCGTCACCCTTAACGTCGTGCTCTTCGGCTCGCAGCTTCCAGCGGTCATGGACCTCGCCTCGAAAAGCCTGCTGGTCCGGGAGGCCGCCCAGGTGGCCTTCATCGCCGGCGCCTTCCTCTTCTGGTGGCCCATCGTCCGCCCGGGTGCGCTGAGCGCGATCGCGAAGATCGGCTACCTGATGGTGGCGGGCGTGCCACCAACCATCCCGGGCATCACCCTGGCGTTGTCGCATCACCTCTTCTACCAGGCCTATCGCTCGCTCGAGGATCAGCAATTGGCCGGGTTGCTGCTCTTCGGCACGGCGAAGTTCGCGCTGGTGCTCGGAACCTTCGTCATTCTCTGGCGAATGCTGACCCCCGAACCCGAGCCGCCGGATCGCGACGACCGCGAGGTAGCGAGCGGCGATCTCCCGCCCGGCGCACCGGCCTGGCTCGAGCGACTCGACGAGGAGCTGCCGGCCGAGGCCGGCCGTCCACGAGTCAACGAACTGTTACAGCCTCGCGGGCGGTAGTCTCGCGCGTCCGGCGTTGTACCGGACAATCATGGTCGAGCCGTCGGCGCCGTTCCCCGGGCCGCCCCAGGCCGCACTCCCCGCGGCGGGGGGCGGCAAGGCGGTCGCCTCGTTATGCCTTGGTGTGTTCGGCCTGATCGCCTGGTTCCTTCCGATCATCGGGTTCCCCGTCACCATCACGGGCCTGGTGCTGGGCATCAAGAGCCTGAACGGGCCGCGCCGGGGCATCGCCACCGCCGGGATCGTTCTCTGCATCATCGGCCTGGTTATCACGACGATCAATGCCGCCATCGGCGCCTACCTGGGCGCCACCGGCCAGCTGAACTACCTGAAGTAGCCGCCCAGGCTCAGATCAGCGGCCAGGGATACGCCCAGCGCGAGCTGGGTTCCGGATAGCATCCCTGGTCGGCGACCCGCCGGGCGCGCTGCGCCAGCGCCCGGATTTCTGGACCGGTGATCAACGCGCTGAGATCCTTGACCCATCCCTGTCCTGCCTCGAGCTCGCCCGTCAGTCGCAGCGCGTCCTGCCGCAGGTTCGCCGCAATTTCCTCACCCCCGAATTCCCAGATCACGGTTCGCAGCTTGGGCAGCGGATGGAAGGTGAGCCCGTTGTCCACGCCCCAGATATGTCCCTCGCGGTCGAGCAGGCAGTGACCGCTCTTGCGGTCGGCGTTGTTGACGATCAGGTCGAAGGCGGCCATCGTCCGGAACGTCGACGCGCGCGCCGGCATCAGCGAGAAGTAGTGCTCGCGAAGGTCGGCGACGATGAACGCCTGCAAGGAGCCCGGGCCGAGGGGGCCACTGTCGCGGTAGACGGTGAAGGGAACGACCTGCCAGCCGAGGGCGGCGCTCACCAGATAGGCGGCCACCTCGCGCTTGCCGAGCGTGCCGTCAGGAAAATCGTCGAGCGGGGTCTCGCCCTGCGACGGCTTGTACACGGCGAGCGTCTGGGCGCCCTGGGGCCCGTGCACCCGGGCGAGGTAGGTGTAATTGGAGCAATCAGGCATCAGCCCGCGCGGCTTGATCCGCCCCTCGCGCAGCAGGCGGAGCTGGGACTCACCATCGAGCGAAGGGGCGGTCTGGGCCATGCCTCAATGATGCCCGTTCAGCCGCGGGCAGACGCCGCCATCGTGGTCGATCGGTCCGCCACACATCGGGCAAGGCGGACGGCCGGCGCTGATCAAACTGGCGGCGTGTGTCGCGAGGGCCTGCATCTGGGCAAGGCTCGCCTGGAAATGCCCGGTGGCCGGCTCGTCGCCTTCCTCCACCAGTTCCACGAGGGAAACCTCGAAAGTCTTTTCTTCCTGGCTGTAGGTCAGCGTCATGAACCCGACTCGCCACAGCGGATCGATCGGCTCCTCGAGCGCCATGTCGGGCGGGCGCCCGGCGGGCGGCGGCGGGATGGCGACGCGGCTGAAGACCTCCTGGAGGCGCTCGGTCAGTGCCCGTAGCTGGTCTTTTTCGACTGCCAGGGTGACCAGCTGGCCGGCGGCCCGCAGCTGCAGGTAGAAGGCCCGTTTCCCGGGGTCTCCGACCGTCCCCGCGGTGACCCGCGTGACGTGCTCGAAATCAAAGCTGGCCGATGTCATGGCCTTTATTGTGCGGCAGCCTCCTCAGGGCCTTCCCGCCGAAAAGGAAAGCGGGCCACTGGGGAAGTGGCCCGCAAATGGAGGGGGAGGGAACCCTATCCACGCGTATCTGTACCCAGTTTGCGACGGATTGAGCGCGGTTCGCATCAGGCGCTGACCTGAATGCGGCCCGGCACCAACCGATTGGCCGGCGAGGCTGAAATCGGTCTAAAAACCGCGCCTAGAATGAGGTGTGAGAACCTCGTTGGACCCTCGGTGGTGGCACCGGAATCTCACCACCTTCCAGAAGGTCGTGGTGGCGAACAGCGCCATCATCGTGGCCGGGGCGGTCAGCGGCCCGCTGATCACGCTCAACTTTTCCGGGCGCACCCGGTTGCCATTCCTGCTGGGCTTGCTCGCGATCGGACTGATCGCCATCCTGGTGGCCAACTTTGTGATCCTGCGGCTCGCCTTCAAGCCGATGCGCGAGCTGGAGTCCACGATGGGGGCGGTCCGGCCAGGCATGGAGGAGCCGCGCGTCCATGCCAACTTTTCTGACCCGGACCTCCGCCGAATCGCCACCGTGTTCAATTCGATGCTCGACCGGCTGGAGCACGAGCGTCACCTGAGCGCCCAGCGCGTGCTGCAGGCCCAGGAGCGCGAGCGACAGCGGGTGGCGCGCGAGCTGCACGACCAGACCGGTCAGGCGCTGACGCACGAGATCATCAGTCTGGATCTTCTGCTGGAGCGGACCATCGACGCCAAGGCGCGACAGCAGCTGGAAGCAGTGAAGCGAACGCTCGAGGAAACCCTCGAGGAAGTACACCGGATGTCCCAGGATCTCCGGCCGTCCGTGCTCGACGATCTCGGCCTGGTGCCGGCCCTTCGCACCCTGGCCAAGCAGCCGTCTGGATCCGAGGTCTCGCTGCACGTCGACGGGCTGCGCGATCGTCTGCCGGCGCCAATCGAGACGGCGCTCTACCGGATCGCACAGGAAGCGCTGACCAACGCGAACAAATACGCAAAGGCGTCGCGGGTCAACATCGACCTTCGCTGCCTCGATGGCCACGTGCGGCTGCGGGTGCGTGACGACGGCGTCGGGTTCGATCCGGGAAGCATTCCGGAGAGGGAAGAACCCGGCCGCGCCGGCCTTGGCATCTTCGGCATGCGCGAGCGCGCTACGCTCTTGCGCGGAACGCTCGAGATCCACTCGGCGCCGGAGCGAGGCACCGAGGTTGTCGCCCAATTACCCCTGGAGGAGCGCCATGCAGGTTGACCGCCGTCCGATCCGCGTGATGCTGGTCGAGGATCACAACCTGGTGCGCGCCGGCATCCGGGCGGTGATCGACGGGCAGAGCGACATCCAGGTGATCGCGGAGGCGACCGAGGGTCGGGAAGCGATCCGACTGGCGCGGGCCAACTGCCCTGACGTGGCGGTGGTCGACGTGGCGATGCCGGGGATGTCGGGGATCGAGGTCACGCGCGACATTCGTCGCCTCTGCCCGCAAACGCAGGTGCTGATCCTGACCGCGCACGACAACGAGGAGTATTTTTTTCAGACCCTGAAAGCCGGCGCGGTTGGCTACGTGCTCAAAAAAGCCGCCGCCTCGGACCTGATCGCCGCCATCGAAGCCGCCAGCAAAGGGGAGCCATATCTCTACCCGTCGGTGGCGCGGCTGTTGGTCTCGGATTATTTGCAGCGCGCACCCGAGCGGGAGACCTTCGAGCCGCTCAGCGATCGCGAGCGCGAAGTCTTGCGCTTGGTGGCGGAGGGCAAGACGAACCGGCAGATCGCGGATGGCCTCTTCCTCAGCATCAAGACCGTCCAGACCCATCGCGACCACATCATGAAGAAGCTTCACATGCACGACCGCACCGAGCTGGTCAAGTACGCGATTCGAAAGGGCCTGATCGAAGCCGATAGCTGAGGTCCAAGCCCAGGAACCGGCCGATGTCAGCAACCTCAGCCGCGATCCCCTCGCGAATCGCGCCCGTCACGGGTTCGAGTGACTCCATCAAGATCTCACCCTGCGTCCCCGTCTTGCGAAGTGCCCAGGCCCCAATCGCGCGCCCGCCCACGACGACGGCGGGGTGGCGCCACCCGCCGCCGCGCTGCAAGCGCCGTTCCAGGGCCGGCGGCACGGCCAGCTCCCGGCTCCGGTAGCCGAGCAGGTAGGTGTCGAAGGCGGGCAGCAGCCGCACGGTCGGGGCCGGCGGCTTGAGCTCGCGCAGAGTCGTGATCCGATCTTTCAAAATCAGGGCGGCGCGGCCATCGATCTCGACCTCGCTCAGCGCTGGCATGGCCATGCTGATCGCGGACCGCGCCTGGGCAACGGGGAGGCCCGACCAAGCGACCAGGTCGTCGGGCGTCGCCGGGCCGTAGGCCGCGAAATAGCGTCGGGCCAGCTCGCCGGGAGCCGCCGGGCTCGAGCTCGAGAGTGGGCGCGTGAGCCAGTCTTCGATCGGGACGTAGGTCGGCTCGCCGTTTTCGCGCTCCGGTCCGAGGCAGAGCACACCTTCCAGTGCGGCGACCTGGATCATATGGATCGGCGCCTGCGTCTTTGGATCGAGCCCGATGCCGCGGCGCTGCAGGCGGTCGACGATTTGGTGGCGGGTGAGCGGCCCGGCCTCCGCGAGGATGTGCCGGATCGCAAGGACGCCCCGTCGTTTCAGGTCGGAATCGAGGCCAAGCTGGTGATGGCGCGCCCGGTTACCTGCGGCGAACACTGGCCCCAGCAAGCCGAGTAGCAAGTCCAGGTCCTCGGTTGCGATCAGGTGAAGCGTGCCCCGCATCAACCACGTGCGGACGATCGATCGGTCCGTGTTGAGGGCTTGAGCGACGTCGGTACTCCGCAGTCCCGTGCTGCGCGCCCGCATGCCGAGCGCGGCGGCGGCCAGCACTTGGGCTTGCAAGCCGAACACATCGTGGAGCACCTTCGCTGGGGTTGATCTCCGGGCCGATTCTTTCGTCAGTCGCTGCGCTCGAGCGCGCAGCCGGAGCGTGAGCGCTACCGAAAGTGCGGGACTAGCCGCTGGCCACTCCGCTCTCGACGCCGGGCTGAGTCATTCGCGCGGGGTCGAGCAAACGATCCAGCTCCTGACCAGAGAGCTTGGTCCGCTCGCTGGCCACCTCACGGATGGTCTTGCCGCTGCTGAGTGCTTCCTTCGCGATCTTTGCGGCGGCATCGTAGCCGATGGCGGGTGCCAGAGCGGTGGCCAGCATCAGCCCCTGCTCCACCAACCGTGGGCCCCGGTCGGTCGCCTTGATGCCCGCGATGCATTCCCTCGCCAGGTTTTGTGTCGAGGTGGCCAGCAGCGCGATCGATTCCAGCAAGCAGTACGCCGCTACCGGCATCATCAGGTTGAGCTCGAAGATGCTGCCCGCCTGCGCGGCGATCGCAATCGTCTGGTCGTTGCCGAGAACTCTCGCCACCACCATGGTCATCGACTCGATGATCACCGGGTTGACCTTCCCCGGCATGATCGAGCTTCCCGGTTGCACCTCCGGCAGCGTGATTTCGCCCAGGCCGGCGCGCGGCCCGGAGGCAAACCAGCGCAGGTCGTTACCAATCTTCCAGAGGCTGACGGCGACGGCACGCAGCGCGCCGGCCGCGGACAGTACCGAATCCAGGGTCGCCTGGGCTTGAAAGTGGTTGTCGGATTCCCGCACCGGCACCCCGGCGCGGCGGCTCAGGTGGGCGCACACGCGCTGCGCAAACTCTGGGTGGGTGTTGATGCCGGTGCCGACGGCGGTCCCGCCCAGCGGCAGCTCGGCCAGCTCGTCGGCGGCCCGGCGGGCGCGCTCGATCGAGCGCTCGGCCTGGCCGGCGTAGCCGAGGAATTCCTGGCCGAGACGGATCGGCGTCGCGTCCTGGAGATGGGTCCTGCCAGTCTTGATGACCGGCATGAATTCCTTCGACTTTCCGTCGAGGACATCCTTTAGATAGGCGAGCGCCGGCAGCAGCTCCTCATGGATGGCTACCAGGGCAGCCAGCTGCATCGCCGAGGGGATGACATCATTGCTCGACTGGCCGCGGTTGACGTGGTCATTCGGATGCACCGGCTTTTTCGAGCCCAGCGGGTGGCCGAGGATCTCGTTGGCGCGGTTGGCGATCACCTCGTTGGCGTTGGTGTTGGTCGATGTTCCGGAGCCGGTCTGGAAGACGTCGACGATGAAATCCTTGTCGAACTTGCCTTCCTCGACCTCCTCGGCGGCTTGCTGGATCGGGTTGGCGAGGCGCGTCTCGAGGAGTCCCAGTTCGGAATTGACCAGCGCGGCCGCTCCCTTGAGTTGGGCCAGTGCGCGAATGAAGCGGCGGGGCAATCGAAGGTTGCTGATCGGGAAGTTCTGCCGGGCGCGTTCGGTGCTGGCGCCGTAGTACGCGCCAGCCGGAACCCGCAGCTCGCCCATGGAGTCGCGCTCCACGCGCGTATCCTCCTCCGCCATGCGCGGACATCCTACAGGGTCTGGCATCCCGTAATCTTGTAGCCGTGCAGCCCCGCATTGTCTCGATCCAACTCTGTCCCGGCCACCGGGAGCCGATGCGACTGGTTCCGACCGCAATGCTGATCACCGGCGTTGGACTCGAGGGCGACAAGCACGCCGTCGCCGTCTCGGACCGCCAGGTGCTGCTGGCGGACAAGGAAGCGCTGGACGCGGTCGGGGTCGAGCCGGGCACCATCAAGGAGAACCTCACCGTCGAGGGCATCAACGTGATGGAGCTTCCCGTCGGCAGCCGGCTGCACCTCGGGGCGAGTGCGGTGCTGGAGATCACCAGGATTTGCGAGCCATGCTTCCGGATGGACGAGATCCGTCAGGGCTTGCGGCAGGAGCTCGAAGGCCGGCGGGGCATGGTCTCGCGGGTGGTTCAGGGCGGATCCATCCGCGTCGGCGATTCCATTACGGTCGAAGAAGCAGAGTCGCTCGCCTCGTAGCTTGATCCGCGCGGTCGACCTGCATGTTCATCTGCCGCTCAAGGAATGGCTCGACGGCAGCATGGGCCCCTATCGTGACGGGGCAGCCCGCTACTTCCGCAGCGAGGTGCACGAGCGGACGGTCGACGAACTGGCGGTGGAGTTTGCCCAGGAGCAGCTCTTCGGCATCCTGCTCGCCTGGGACGCAGAGACGGCGACCCACCGTCCGCCGCTCTCGAACGATTTCGTCGCCGCCATCGTCCAGCGGCATCCGAAGCGGTTCGCCTTCTTCGCGTCGGTCGATCCCTGGAAATCGGATGCGGTGCAGCAGCTCGAGCGAGCCGTCACCGACCTCGGCGCGAAGGGCGCCAAGTTCCACCCCTCGATGCAGGACTTCTATCCGAGCGACGAGCGGCATTTCCGCCTCTGGGAAAAAGCGACCGAACTGAAGATTCCCTGCCTGTTCCACACCGGCACCAGCGGCATCGGCGCCGGGCAACCGGGTGGACAGGGGATCAAGCTCGATCCCGCCCGACCGATTCATCTCGACGTCGTGGCCGCTCGCTTTCCCGAGCTCCAGATCGTCGCCGCGCACTTCGGCTGGCCGTGGCACCTGGAGCTGATCGCGATGGCCTTGCACAAGGCGAACATCCACATCGAGCTCTCGGGCTGGTCGCCGCGCTATTACCCCGCCGAGCTGGTGCGCGAGATTGGCGGCCGGTTGCAGGACCGCACGCTCTTCGGCAGCGACTACCCCTTCATCAAGCCGACGCGCGTACTCGAGGAGCTCGACGCGCTGCCATTGAAGCCTGAGGCCAAGGTGAAGATCCTGCGTGAGAACGCGGCACGACTCCTGAAGCTCGAACTCAAGTAACTTTGGCCTGACCTTCCCAGCAGACGACGCCGTCACCGCCGACGACCGCGCCGTGCCGAGTTCCGGGCGGTAGTTCGAGCCGATCACCAGGTCGCATCACCACGGATGGCCGGCCTTCGGGCGTGAACGTAATCGATCCAGCAGCGACGTAAAGGATCTTCCGGTAGGGATGGCTGTGCACCGCATAAACTGTATCTGCGCCATTGGCCCATCGGGAGCAATGGTCCGCTTCCGCCAGTAGCTTCGCCTCCACACCATCGTCCATCAGCTTCATAATGCACGGCGATGCCACGCGGCTACGCGCGCTACGTGCTCGCCGTTATGGTCGGCATCAACTTCCTCAATTACCTGGACCGATACGTCCTGCCTTCCGTGGCGAGCAAGATCCAGAATGAATTCCACCTCACCGACAGCCAGGTCGGCTTGCTGGGGAGCGCTTTCCTGCTCGTCTACGCCGTGGCCACCATCCCGTTTGGCGTCTGGGCGGATCGCGGCGTCCGCAAGACCGTGATCGGGATCGGCGTGACCATCTGGAGCCTGGCCACGCTCTTCACCGGCCTGGCCCGGAGCTATGTCCAGCTGTTCCTCGCACGCGCCGTTCTCGGTATCGGCGAAGCGAGTTACTATCCCGCCGGCACGGCGCTGCTGGGCGACTACTTCGGTAAGGAAGGTCGAGGCCGGGCCATGTCAATCTGGGCCTCCGGCAGCGCGGTCGGCATTGCGGTCGGGTTTGCCGGCGGCGGAATCGTCGCCAGCATCCTGGGATGGCGAGCCGCCTTTTACATGACCGCTGTGCCGGGCCTGGTCTTCGGGTTCCTCGCTTTCCGACTGCGCGAGCCGATCCGCGGCGCCGCGGAGCTGCGAGGCCCTCAGGTCCGCAGCGCCCCATCGATCACCTGGAGGACGTTCGTGACACTCTTGCGGATCCCGACGTTGCGGTCAACCATCGCGGCGGAAACCGCGCTGTTCTTCGTGCTTGGCGGCGCCGCCTTCTGGCTACCGACCTACCTGCAGCGGCACTTCGGCCTCGGAACAGGAAGCGCCGGAACGCTCGCCGGCGGTGTCCTGGTCGTCGGGCTGCTGGTTGGCTCGCTGGTCGGAGGCACGGTTGCCGACCGGCTCACGATCCGGCGGCGATCCGCGAGCAACCTTCCGGTCGGGATCGTCGGCTTCTTCGTGGGCGCGGTCTTCGTCGCCCTGGCCCTGTTGATGCCCAGTCTGGTGCTCTTCGTCCCGATGTTCTTTATGGGCGCCGCCTGCCTCTACCTCTACAACGGACCCTATACGGCGATCAAACAAAACGTTGTCCTGCCAACGGTTCGCGCGACGGCCGTGACGGTTTCTCTCCTGATCGAGCACCTTCTCGGAGACTCCTACGCGCCTTTTGCGATCGGGAAGCTGTCCGACGCGTTGCACAGTCTTCAGCTCGCCCTCCTGATCCTGCTACCACCGCTCCTGGTGCTGGCAGCATTGTTCGCTGCCACCGGGGTGCGCGATGAGGAACCCGATGGGCGGGCGATGGAGGCGCGCTGGGCTGACGCGTCCTCCTGGACACCTTCCTGATCCGGCCTCTCATCATCCCCTCGATCGCGGAAATGCTGGGCCGCTGGAACTGGGTCTGGCCGTTCGGCTCGTCAGGGAGCCGCCTCGATGTCGGCAAAGAGGTCATCCTCCGCTAGATCACGCGGAGCGCCGACCAGCGAGAAAACCTCGACGTCGCCCTGCGTCTCGATCCACTTGCGCAGTGGCTCCCACTCCTGCGTCTGCGTCTGATGATGCGCGAAGGCGCGGAGCTTCGCGGCCTCGAAGCCGCGAATCGAAATCCGGGTGGTGACCGGCGGCTGCGGCGGCAACTTCAGGGACTCCACCGCCATGCTGGTGGCGGTCTGGAAATAGAGCTTGGTCACAGACCAGGGCGTAAGCCCCAGCGCCAACGCTTCCAGTTCGTAGGCCGCCGGATCACCGCTCAGGCTGCAGGCCTGCACCGTCAACCGGCTGACGACCTTGTGATCGGCGTGACCGTAGGCGCCCTCCGGGCCGAAGCAGACGACCACCTGCGGCCGGTGGGCCCGGAGGCAGCGGACGATGTCGCCCATGAACCGGTCGCGGACCGCGTCGACCTCCTCGACCTTCGTAAGCGCGCCGTCCGGGTAATCGAAAACTTCGAGAAACCGGACACCGAGCTCGGCGGCGGCGTCGCAAAGCTCCAGCTCCCGGACATCGGTCAACTGGCGAAGGTCGCCCGCGGCGCGGCCGTTCCAGAGCCCCGCCCCACCTCGGGTCATCGTCACCAGGCTGACCGTGGCGCCCTCGGCGCTGTAGCGGGCGATCGTCGAGGCACAGCCGAAGCATTCGTCATCCGGATGCGGCATCACCACCATCAGCCGCTGACCGTCGCGCGTCATTTCCGAGCAAGTCTAGGCATCCATAATGGTCGGATGCCACCGAGGCCTTTTTGAGCTTCTGGCTCTCGGCGCACCAGTACGTGTTTCGGGTCGGCCTGCTGATCACCGTGATCGCCGGTCTCTGGGGACTCGTCATGTACTTTCGGAAGCAGCCCGCCAGCGGCGGCTATCGATCGCTACTGGTGATCACCGAGGGCGTCTTCATCGTCCAGGGGTTGATCGGGATCGTGCTCGTCCTGGGCGGGCGGCGCCCGCACGACGGCCTGCACTGGCTGTACGGCATCCTGCTCGTGATCGCGCTCCCGATCGCCGCCACCTACGCTTCCGGCCACGAGGGACGTCGCGAGTCCCTGGTCTATGGTATTGCGGGCCTGTTCATGGCGGGCCTGGCCATTCGCGCCTTGACCACCGGCGCGTAAGTGACATCTGCCGAGAAAAGAAAAGGGGCTCCTTGTGGAGCCCCTTCCGTACCGCTCTCTAGCGGCTCTTACGAGTCGACTTCTTGGCCTTCTTGGTGGCCTTCTTCCTGGTCGCCATGCGTCACCTCCTTATCGCGTGAGCGGCGAACCGCCGCGCACCGGATCGATGTGCGCTTGGGGAGATAACGCTCCGTCCAAAACGATCTTGCAGAAATTTGGGCGGCCGTGACTCAGAAGAGTCGCAGCTGGTCGACGGCGCCGAGCGCTTTCGCACGGAGGCCGCGACGGCGAAGGTGCATCGCGAGCTCTTCATCGAAGCCCAGCACCGTGTAGGTCATGGTGGCACCGACCTGCTCGGCGTAACAACAGAGTTCTTCGAAGTCGGCGTGGTCCGACAGCGGAAAGACGGCATCGACCTCCAGCCGATCCTTGAGGCTGCGGTCCATCGCCCAACCCGTCAGCGCCGCCGTTTTGAATTCGCCGACGAGCTCGTTGAGGCCGTGGCGACGCGCCGTCGGCGGCGTGATGACGACGGTTGGCGGCAGTCCGGGCTCGCCCAGGCGTTGGTGATCCGGGAAATCGCAGCCAAGCTCCCGATACACTTCCGTCACGCCGAATAACGACGGGTGAAGAGCGATGCGCAGACCTTCGGCGGCGAGCGCCGCCAGGATCTCCTGGCCCTTTCCCAGCGAGTAGCCAAGCAGCACCGGTGTCGCATGCCCGTCGAGGACCTCGCGACACCAGGCCACCATCGAGGCGATCACTTCGGTGGCGTCCGGGAAGCGGTAATGGGGTTTTCCAAAGGTGCTCTCCAGCACCAGGACGTCGGCGGCGACCGGCTCCGCCGGTGCGCTGGTGAACCCGGCTCGCACCTTGAGATCACCGGTATAGAGGATGCGGCCGAAGTCGGTGTCGACCAGGGTTTGCGCCGAACCCAGGACGTGACCGGCGGGGTGGAAGGTGAACGAGCAGCGATCGAGCCTGACCGTCTCCCCGTATGGAACGGCCTCGACGGTTCCCATTGACCGGCGGCGGTGGGTGACCAGCCGGCGGGTAGCCGGAGTGGCATAGGCCAGGGGGTGAGCCGCTACGTGATCGCTGTGCGCATGGCTGATGACGGCGCGGGGCCGCGGCCGGCGCGGGTCGAGCCAGAGATGCTGCTCCGGAAGGTAGACGCCGCTATCCCAGAGGATCGGGTAGCTCAGCACGGGGTGTCGCTTACTCGGTGGCGGCGGCGCTGCGTTCGAAGAGCTCGTCGCGAAGCGCGCAGTAGGTGCAAAAGCGCTGTCCGGGCGGCCCGGCGAACACACTGGTCCGACCGCAGGTGGGGCAGGTCTCCTTGCCCTCGGGGTCGGCCGTGGTGTCGGGGAGGGCAAGGACCGCCGGCACCTCTACCGGCTCGGCAACCGCCACGGCTTCGCTCACGGTGGGCTCGGCGACGCTCAGCGGTGGCGTTTCGAGCGGTGGTGCTGCTGCGGGGGCGGTCTCAGCCTCATCGCGTTGCCGGAGTAGCCGGCTCAGCCAGCGGAGCACTCGCGGCTACGGTAGAACACTGGGGCGGCGAAGTCAAATGAAGACATGCGGGAATCCCGCAACCCTGACAACGAAGACATGCGGCGAATCCCGCAACCCTGATTTGGCCTCCCGCATGCCTTAGACCGCCAGATCGAGTTGTCGCGGCGGCTCAGGCGGCTGCGCGCGCCATGGCCGTCGATCACCGACCTCATAGCGCCGCTTGAGTTCGTCGACGCGGTGGATCACCGGCGTCTTGATCGCGGGCGGGGCGTAGGGGCCGCGGAACATCCCCTGGTAGGTCGGCACCAGCTGTGGATAATCGCGCGCCAGGAAGTCCATGAAGTGCTCTTTCGTTCCCGGCTTGAGATAGACGATATTGGCCCACAGGAAGCAGGCGCCCGCATCGGCAGCCGCCGCCACGGTCGCCTCGAGCTGGCGGGGTGAGTCCGAGAGCCCGGGCAGCACTGGCGCCATGCCCACGCCGGCCTCAATGCCGGCGTCGACCAGCGCCTTGAGGACCTTGAGCCGCTTCGCCGGCGGCGGCGTGCCCGGTTCGGTTCGTGCCCAGACCTCTTCATCGACGGTGGGAATGCTGAAGGCGACGGTGGTCTTTGCCCGCTTCGACAGCTCGACGAGGACGTCGATGTCGCGGATCACCATGGTGCCCTTCGTGATCAAGCCGATCGGCGTGCGGTAATCGCGAAACGCCTCGAGGCAGCGCCGTGTCAGCTTGTAGCGGCCCTCGATCGGCTGGTAGGGATCGGTGGCGGTCCCGAAGGCGACGGTCTCGCGTTTCCAGCTCCGCCTCGAGAGCTCGAGGTTGAGAAGTTCGGCGGCATTGACCTTCACCCCCACCCGCGCCGAGAACCCGGCGCCCGGATCGCGGTCGGCGAGCTTGGCATGCGCCCGAGCGAAGCAGTAGACGCAACTGTGAAAGCAGCCCTGGTAGGGGTTGAGGGACCAGTTGAAGCCCATGTGCTGCACTCGGTTGAGGGCCGACTTCGCCACGATTTCGAAGTAGTCGGTACGCGCCATTTCGGGTCCTCCATCATAGTACAAACATCTGTTCGATTGGGCTGAATTTCTCCATAATGAATGGAGCCACCCATGAATGTCCTCGTCTGCGTCAAGCAGATCCCCGATCCGAACGCGCCGGGCAGGCTCGATCCGCAGACCAAGCGCCTCGTCCGGGAAGGGGTCGACCTCGTCCTCGATCCCGGCGATGAGCACGCGGTCGAAGCCGGCCTCCAGCTGGTCGAGAAGGAGGGAGGCGAGGTGGCGGTGATCTCGATGGGTCCACCGAAAGCCCTCGAAGCCATCCGTCGGGCGCTGGCCATGGGCGCTCAGCGCGGCCTGCTGGTGACCGATCCCGAGTTGGAGAACTCGGATGCGCTGAGTACCGCGCGGGCGATCGCGGCCGCCATCAAAGGCCAGCAATTTGATCTGATCATCTGCGGCACCGAGAGCACCGACGGGTCGACCGGTGCGATGCCGGCGCAACTGGCCGAGCTGCTGGGGTTGCCGCTGCTGAGCTTCGCCAAGAAGCTGGAGGTCTCGGATGGCAAGGCCGTGATCGACCGGCAAACCGACGAGGGCTACGACGTGGTGGAAGCCCCGCTGCCGGCCGTCGTGACCGTGACGGGCGGGATCAACGAGGCGCGTTACCCGGCGCTGCGCGGCATCATGCAAGCCAAGAACAAGGAAGTGAAGCAGCTCGGGCTGGCCGAGATCAAGCTGAACGGCCAGGCGGGAAAAGCTGCGCTCACCCAGGAAGTCGTCGACGTCGCACCGGCGGAGGCACGCAAAGCCGGCGAGGTCATCGAGGACAAGGGCGAGGGCGCGAGGCGGATCGCAGACTATCTCACCCAGCTCAAGGTGATCTGATGGCCGGCGTCTGGGTGTTCGCGGAAACGGTTGATGGTACGCCTCAGCCGATCGTGCTGGAATTGCTGACGAAGGCTCGCTCACTTGGCGATACGACCGCGATCTCGCTCGGACCAGGGGCCAAGAAAGCGGCAGCGGCGCTCGGGTCGTATGGCGCGAAGAAGGTTTACGTCCACGAGGATCCCGCCTTTCGCGATGTCCTGGCCACTCCGGCGGTCGACCTCCTGGCGCGGCTGATCGAGAAAGACAACCCAGACATCGTGCTCTTCGGTATGACGTATGACGGTCGCGACGTCGCCTCGCGGCTGTCGGCACGCCTGGGCACGGCGCTGATCGCCAACGCGACGGATGTGTCAACGAGCGATGGTGGTTTCAAGGTCATCAACCCCGTCTTCGGGGGCAGCCTCCTGGTAACCACGGTGCCGAAGGCCGCCCCACCCACTCTGGTGCTGATCCGCGCGAAAGCGATCACGGCGGAGCCCAGGGATGCCGGGCCACCTCAGGTCGAGATACTGACCGACCCGGTGGACCTCAGCAAGCCGGTGGCGCGAGTCCTCCGCCGCGAGAAGGAGAAGGCCAGCGGCCCACGCCTCGAAGATGCCCCCATCATCGTCAGCGGCGGCCGCGGGCTCGGCGCTCCCGAGAATTTCAAGATGCTCGATGAGCTCGCTTCCGAGCTTGGCGCTGCGGTCGGCGCCAGCCGGGCGGTGGTCGACGCCGGCTGGAAGCCCTATTCGTTTCAGATCGGGCAGACGGGCAAGACGGTCAAGCCCAGCGTCTACATTGCGGTCGGCATCTCCGGTGCCATGCAGCACACCGTCGGCATGAAGGGTGCGAAGGCGATCATCGCCATCAACAAGGATCCTGAGGCGCCAATCTTCAAGCTCGCGGACCTGGGCGTCATTGGTGATGTCCACAAAGTAGTGCCGCAGCTGATCGAGGAAATCCGCTCGCGCAAGGGCAAGTGAGCACCCCCGCCCCGACCCTCCCTACAAGGGCGGAACCCCTCAGTTTGCTGGCGGTCGAGCCGCACCCGGATGACGAGTCGATCGGGATGGGCGGGACGCTGGCCCGCTACAGCGCGGAAGGCGTGCGCACCACGCTGGTGACGGCCACCCGCGGCGAGGTGGGCGAGATCCTGGACAAGGATCTCGATCCGAAGGAGGCGGCCCCCAGATTGGGGAGCATTCGCGAGGCCGAGCTTCGCACCGCCGTGAAGATCCTGGGCGTCACCGAACTCGTCTTCCTCGGCTACGAGGACTCGGGGATGGCCGGCCTGCCGCGAAACCGGGAGCCGAAGACGTTCTGGCAGGCCGACGAGGAAGAGGCGATCGGCCGGCTGATCCAGGTGGTGCGCCGCGTGCGGCCGCAGGTGATGGTGACCCAGAACGAGTTCGGCGGCTACGCGCATCCCGACCACATCAAGACCCACCGGGTCGCGATCTTGGCGTTCTACTACGCTGGCGACGCCGACCGGTTTCCCAGTGGTGAGCCGTTCCGGCCGAGCAAGCTCTACTACTCTGCCTTTCCGAAGTCCCAGTTGAAGAAGATGGCCGAGGCGATGGAGCGAGCCGGCGTGGAGAACCGATTCTCGACTGACGGCGAGCCACCGCCCTTCGCGGTCTCCGACGACCGGGTGACCACCTGGCTCGACGTCAGCCCCTACCTGGATAAGAAGCTGGCGGCGATGCGCGCCCACCGCACCCAAATTCCGGAGGACAGCTGGTTCCTCAAGCTGAGCGAGGCGCTGGGGCCGCAGGCGTGGCGGCTGGAGACCTTCGAGCGGGTGCGCAGCTCGGTCGACGCGCCGGTGCCAGAAGACGACCTCTTCGCCGGGCTGCGGTGACGGCGGCGGCCGACACGGCGGTCAGCGAGCTGGCCGCGTTGCTCGACCGGGCTCGCTCGGCGATCGCCTTCACCGGGGCGGGCATCTCGGTGGAAAGCGGCATCCCGCACTTTCGCGGTGAGGGCGGATTGTGGACGAAGTTCGATCCCTACAAAGTCGCGCACATCGATACCTTCCGGCGAGACCCGGCGCAGTACTGGACCTACAGCCTCAACCACCGGCGGGCCGACGCCCACCCGAATCCGGCGCACCGTGCCCTCGTCGAGCTCGAGCGTCGCGGTCAGCTGGTGGCCGTGGTCACCCAGAACACCGACGGGCTGCACCAGAAAGCCGGCAGCAGCCGGGTGATCGAACTGCACGGCTCGTCGCACGGCGTCGTCTGCCTCGACTGCGAGCGCCGCTTCCCTCGCGACGAGATCGATCGGCTGAACCGCGAGCACTGCCCGCCGAGCTGTCCGCGGTGCGGCGGGCAATTCCTGAAGCCGACGGTGGTGCTGTTCGGCGAGGCCTTACCGGTAGAGGCGCTTCGTGAGGCGCAGCACCTGGCGATGGCCGCGGATGTCGTCCTCATCGTCGGGAGCTCGCTGCAGGTCTATCCCGCGGCCGGCATCCCGCGGCTCGCCCTCGAGCACGGTGCCGAACTCGCCATCGTCAATGCGGAACCGACGCCGTTCGACGAGCGGTCCGCCGTGGTCATCCACGGTAAGGCCGGGGAGATCCTGCCGCGGATACTCAGCCGGATCGCGGCGGGTTAGGAAACCTCCGCCACCGGGAAGGTCTGGCCGCAGCTGGGACAGACGACGAGCGTCTGATCTTTCGGCGCGCTGAAGAGCTCTTCGCAGTTTGGACAGGCATATTCGCGAGGCTGGTTCTCCACCACGGCTCGATCGGCGGCCATGGCACCCGGGACCTCGCCCAGGTCGACCGCGGGACTGCCGCACTCACCGCAGCGATAGAGCGGGGCATCGACCGCTTTGTAGTCGAGGTAGCGGCCCAGGGCGTCGACGAAGACCGACGCGTTCCAGAGCTCGAAGCGGTTCGTGCTGCACCGGTTCGGACACGCCAGGAACATCAGGCAACCCGCTGCAGCTTCTTCAGCCGGTCGGCGGCGCGGCGGAGCGTCTCCATCTTCTTCGGAAAGGAGAACCGGATCTGGCGCCGGCCTTTCTCCGGCTCCAGGTAGAAGCTGCTGCCCGGAACGGTAGCCAGACCGATCTCGCGGACCATCCGGTGGGCGAGCTGGACGTCGTCCTCGCGGAACGGGGTGATGTCGGTCATCACGTAGTAGGCGCCGTCGGGCGGGTATGCCGTGAAGCCGGCCTCATCGAGGATCTCGAGCATGAAGTCGCGGCGCTCCCGATACGCATTGAGCAGCTCGACGTAATACTGGTCGGGAAAGCGAAGGGCGGTCGCCGCCGCCACTTGCAACGGGTGCGGCGCGCCGACGGTGACGAAGTCGTGCACCTTGCGGATGGCGTTCGTCATTTCGGCCGGCGCGATCGCGTAGGCGAGCCGCCAGCCGGTGACGCTGTAGGTCTTGGAGAGGCCGTTGATCGTCACGGTCCGATCGCGCATGCCGTCGAGAGTGGCAATGCTCACGTGCTCGCCCCGATAGACGAGGTGTTCGTAGATCTCGTCCGTGATCGCCAGCGCGTCGAACTCCTGGCAGAGGCCGCCGATGAAGGCCAGCTCGTCGCGGGTGTAGACCTTTCCCGTCGGGTTGTGTGGGGTGTTGACGATGATCGCTCGGGTCCGGGGGTTGAAGGCCCGCCGGAGCTGGTCGCGGTCGAAATGCCAATCCGGCGGGACCAGCGGCACCACCACCGGCGTGGCCCCGGACAGGATGCAGTCTGGCCCGTAGTTCTCGTAGAAGGGTTCGAAGATGATCACCTCGTCCCCGGGGTCGACCAGGGCGAGGATGGTGGACAGCATCGCCTCCGTCACCCCGCAGCAGACCGTGATCTCGGTCTCGGGATCGACGGCCATTTGCCGGAAATGGCGCGTTTTGTCGGCGATCGCGTCGCGCATCACCTTCGCGCCCCAGGTGGTGGCGTACTGGTTGTAATCCTGGCGAATCGCCTCGATCGCCGCCTCCTTCAACGCGGACGGGGCGGCGAAATCGGGAAAGCCCTGGGCCAGGTTGACACAGTCGCTTCCATGCTCCGCCATGCAGAGGCGGGTCATCTCCCGGATCACCGACTCGGTAAAGCTCTGGGACTTCCGCGAGACCATCGCGCGCGACATCTGCATAGAATGCCAGAAGTGTCGCGCCATCCCGACCAGGTCGACGGCGTCGCGGCGTTCCGCAAACAGTTCCCCATCTTCGACCAGAAGGTGTACCTGAGCAGCTGCTCGCAGGGCGCGCTCTCGCGCCCGGTGGAGGCCGGGATTGCGGAGTTCCTCGAGTCGTGGCATCGCTACGGCAATCCATGGGAGAGCTGGTGCGCCCGGATGGAGGAGCTGCGCGTAGCCTTCGCCCACCTGATCAACGCGCAGCCCGCTGAGGTCGCCGTGACCTTCTCGGTTTCCACTGCGCTGAACTCTCTCGCCAGCGCCCTGCGCTATGACACCCGTCCCCGGGTTGTCACCAGCGACTTCGACTTCCCGACGGTCGGGCATGTCTGGCTGGCTCAGCAGCGCCGCGGCGCGGACGTCGTGTTCGCGAGGGCGCAGGGCCATCGCCTGCCGCTGAGCGCGTTCGAGGAGGTGGTCGACGACAAGACCGCACTCGTCGCGACCACGCATGTTTGCTACAAGAACGGCTACAAGAACAACGTCAGCGCGCTGGCCGAGCTGGCTCACGAGCGGGGCGCGCACCTGCTGATCGACGCCTACCAGAGCATGGGGACGCAGCCGATGGATGTCAAAGCACTCGACCTGGACATCCTGGTGACCGGCGCCCTCAAGTACCTGCTGGGTTCGCCCGGGGTCGCCTTCATGTACATGCGCAAAGAGCTGATCGAGGGCTTCGAGCCGAGCGACTCGGGATGGTTCGGCCAGGAGAACGTCTTTGCCTACGACGTGCACCATCTGCGCTACGCCGAGTCGGCTCGCCGATTCGAGACGGGCTCGCCGCCGGTGCCGAGTGTCTATGCGACCCTGCCGGCGCTGCGCTTGATCGCAGATGCTGGCCTGGACACGATCGAGGCGCATGTCCAGGGGCTGGCGGGCCGGTTCATCGAAGGGGCACGCCGCCGCGGTCTGGCGCTCCTCACCCCCCAGGAGCCGGCGTTGCGAGGTCCGCTGGTGATGGTTGGGTCGACCGACGCCCCGCGGCTGGTCGACGCCCTGGCCAGAGAGGGCATTCTCTGCTCCACGCGGGACGGTGCGCTACGCGTCTCCCTCCACTACTACAACACGGCCGCCGACGTCGACGCGGTGCTGGCGGCGCTCGACCGCCATCCTGAACTCGTCGTCCACGCCGCCAATTAGAAAGGGTTAGGAACCGGCGTCCGGCGGTTGCTCTAGGTCCTCGAACCGTGTATAAAGAGCGCACCGAATTTAGGTCTTCAACAAAGGAAGAGGAGGTCGACAGGGACGATGGCACAGCCGAGAATTCTTGCTCTCGCCGCGCTCGCCACGGTGGGGCTGGCCGCGTGCGGCGGAGGCAGCAGCACCGGTGGTACGGCGACGAACAAGCCCGACAAGGTCCAGATCGCTTGCGAGGGCCCCTTTACCGGTGACGAGGCCTCGATCGGCGCCGGCGCACTCCGGGCCTGCCAGCTGGCGGTGAAAGTCTTCAACAACGCCGGCGGCGTCGGCGGCACCCAGGTCACCCTGCTGATCTGGGACGACAACCACAATGCGCAGACCGCTCAAACCCTACAGGCGCAGGGCACCTCGGATCCGACCGTGCTCGGCATCGTGGGGCCGATGAACTCAGGCGTGGTGCTGGGGTCCGTGACGGGCTTGCAGAGCGCCACTCCGCCGCTGCCCTTCGTCAGCGAGTCGGCCTCGAACGTCAAGGTCACCGACTCTGGGAACAGTGTGGCCCACCGCGTCAACGCTCGGGACGATGCCCAGGGCCCGGCCGACGCCAAGTTCATGATCGACCAGGGCGCCCACAAGGTCTACGTAATGGACGCCAAGTCCGATTACTCGACCGGATTGGCGGATCAGACCCAGAAGTATCTGAGCGATCACAACATCACGTTCATGCGGGACAGCGTCAAGGCTGGAACAAAGGACTTCAGCACCACCGTTACCAAGATCAAGGCCTTCAACGCTGATTGGGTCTACTTCGCCGACGAGGGACCGGAGGCGGCGCCGCTGGTCAGCGCGATGAAGTCGGGCGGGCTAACGCTCGGCAACAACATCAACTTCCTTGGCACCGATGGCGAGGAAGACCCCTCCATCATCACCACCTCGCAGGGCGCGTACGACGGCGCTTACGCCACCAACATCACCGCGGACCCCGCCGGCGTAACGGGAAGCGGGGCCGCGAATTACGTGACCGCGTACAAGGCGGAGTACGGCCCGGATTCCATCAGTCAGGCCGGCCCCTTCTACGGCTCGGCGTACGAGGCAACGCAGGTCTTGCTCCAGGCCATCAAGAACTCGCCGGTGAAGAACGGCAAGATCTCGCGCGCCGACGTACTCAGCCATCTCGGCAGCGACACCTTTACCACGATCTTCGGTTCCGTAAAGTTCGACGCGAAGGGTGACGTCCAGGGCGGCGGCATCTACGTCTACCAGGCGAAGGGCAGCTCGATGGTGGTGCTCAAGCAAGTCTCCGGCTAAAAGGAGTAAGAAAGGAAGGGGACGGGCCCGACCCGTCCCCTTTCTAACGCCGTGGACTACTTCCTCCAGAATTTTCCCCAGCAGCTGGTCAACGGGCTGGAACTTGGAAGCCTGTACGCGCTGATCGCGCTTGGCTACACGCTCATTTACGGCATCCTGGAGCTGCTCAACTTCGCCCACGGGGACGTGTTCATGGTCGGGGCCTTCCTGGCGGCGGGAGTCGCCGCGCTGCTGGTCCACAACGAGGTCGCGGCCATCCCCGGCGGACTGGCGGTCGGCTTGATGCTATTGATCGCCATGGGCGGTGCCGGCTTCCTCGGTGTCGGGATCGAGCGGGTCGCCTATCGGCCGCTGCGCAACGCCAACCGGTTGGCGCCGCTGATCACCGCTATTGGCGTGTCCCTGTTTCTGGAGAGCGCGGTTCAGGTCTTTGTCAGCCCGGCGCCGGTGCTGGTCCCCACCAACGCGTTGGTGGCGCAGACGGTTGTCCACGCCGGAAACGTCGAGAGCCCTCTGACCGGCCTGATCCTGTTCGCGGCGTCGGTGGGACTGATGATCGCGCTCGACGTCTTCGTTTTTCGCACCCGCTTCGGTAGCGCCATGCGGGCCACCGCCCAGGATCGCGAGGCGGCGACCTTTATGGGCATCGACGTCGACCGGGTCATCATGGTCACCTTCTTTGTTGCGTCCGCGCTCGCGGGCCTGGGCGGGGTGCTGTTCGGGCTGCGCTACGCGGAGGTCGATTTCTTCATGGGCTACCTGCTCGGCATCAAAGCGTTCACCGCGGCCGTTATCGGCGGCATCGGCAACATCCGCGGCGCCATGGTCGGCGGCTTGTTGCTCGGCGTCCTCGAAAGCATGGCCGGTGGCTTCATCAGCACCCAGTTCCAGGACACGTTCGTGTTCCTGACCTTGATCATCGTGTTGCTGGTTCGGCCCCAGGGCCTGTTCGGGCAACCGCTGGCGGACCGGGCGTGAGCGCGTTGCCGGCGTCCGCTCCCACCGAGTCGGCGCCCCACCTTCGGCGCTTCTGGGAATCCGGTCCCGCCGGTTGGAACCGGACGCTCACCAGCCGTCGCGTGATGATCCCATTCTTCCTGGCCGCATTCGCCGTTCCCCTGGTGTTGCAGTATGTCGAGGACAACTCCAGCTGGATCGGCGCCCAGTACTGGACGCTGATCCTCGCCACCTGCGCGATGTATGCCTGCCTCGCCGTCGCGCTCAACCTGGTGGTCGGCTACGCCGGGCTGCTGAACCTGGGCTTCATCGCCTTCTTCGGGATCGGTTCCTATGCTTACGCCCTGGTGGCCAGCGACCAGATCCACCAGCGCTACCCTCTTTGGGCCGCGCTGCTGGTGGTCATCGCGGTCACCCTGGCTTTTGCCCTGCTGGTGGGCGTCCCGGCGCTGCGACTTCGGGGCGATTACCTGGCGATCGTGACCCTCGGCTTCGGGCTGATCATGCGCGACCTGATCCTCGACCTCGACCGGCCTCCCGTGCTGGCCGGCCATCAGTTCGGACCGGATACGTTGAACATCACCAACGGCACGAATGGCATCCATCAGGTGCAGCCGTTCGCCTTACCCACCAGCCTGCCCCTGCTCGGACCCGTGCCTCACTATCGGATGTACTACTGGATCTTCGTCGGCTTCCTGGCGGTGTGCATCTATTGCATGCTGCGCTGGCGCAACACTCGGACCGGGCGAGCCTGGGTGGCGATCCGCGACGACGAGCTGGCTGCGCGGGCGATGGGCGTGAATACCTTCAAGTACCGGTTGCTTGCCTTCTCCCTGAGCGCCGTGATGGCGGGGATCGTCGGCATGATCAACGCGGCCCAGATCTTCAATGCCTTCCCCAGTCCGAACTTCGACGTACAAACCACCGTCATGGTCTTCATCATGGTCATCCTTGGCGGCCTGGGCAGTATCCCCGGCGCCATCCTCGGCGCCGTCGCCTTCACCGTGCCGCCCTTCCTGCTGCAGCAGTTCGTCTTCTACAAGTACCTGGTGATCAGCGTGGTGTTGATCGCGGTGATGATCTTCCGGCCGGAAGGCCTGCTGGGGACGGTCTCGATCCGCCCGCGGCAGACCATGGGCGGCACGCTCGAGTTGATCACCGCCGAGGCGGCGGTGGAAGCGTCGGAGCTGCCGCCGGTGACCGACGCGGAGCCGAGCGATCTGGAAGAGGCCACGGGTGCCATCGTCGAAGATCCGGAGTGGAAGCAACCGTGAACCAGCGACCGGTTACTCTGCAAATCCGCGGCCTGACCCGCCGCTTTGGTGGCCTGACGGCGGTCGACCGGTTCGACGTCGACGTCAACGAAGGCGAAATCGTCAGCCTGGTCGGTCCGAACGGGGCTGGCAAGACCACCGTCTTCAACCTGATCTCCGGGGTGCTGCGACCAACAGCGGGCTCGATCGTGTTGCAGGGCCACGAGCTGGTGGGCCAGCCGGCGCACCGCATCACCCACTATGGCGTTGCGCGGACCTTCCAGAACATCAGGGTTTTTCCGCAGCTGACGGTGCGGGAGAACGTGCTGCTCGGTACTCACCACTGGACCCGGAGCGGCGCTCTGGGATCGGTCACGTTCTGGCCGGGAACTATCCGTGCTGAGCGAGCCGCGCAGGCCGAAGTCGATAATGCCATCTCGCTTTTCCGCGAGCGACTAGAGCCCCGGCTCGAGGATCCCGCCTTCGCGCTCTCCTACGCGAACCGGCGACGCACCGAAATCGCCCGAGCGCTGGCTGCCCGTCCTAAGCTGCTGTTGCTCGACGAACCGGCCGCAGGAATGAATCCGTATGAGCGCATCGAGATGGCCGGCCTCATTCGATCGATGCGCGATCGCGGCCTGACCATTTTCCTGATCGAGCACCACATGCCACTGGTGATGGAGATTTCTGACCGGGTCATCGTGATGGATCATGGCGTCAAGATCGCCGAAGGTTTGCCCAAGGAGGTTCGCAGCAATCCAAGAGTCGTCGAAGCCTATCTCGGCCGACGGGCAGCGTCCGCCTAGCACCCCGGCCGCCAAGCCGGAGGTCGTCCTGCGGTTGCAGGACGTCGAGGTGCGGTACGGGCCGGTGCCTGCGCTGCGGGAAGTGGGCATGGAGATCCGGCGGGGCGAGATCGTCTGCCTGCTCGGCGGCAATGCCTCCGGCAAGTCGACCACCATGAAGACCGTGATCGGCTCCGTCCGTCCAGCTAAGGGATCGGTCTGGTACGAGGGCCAGGACATCACGAGCTGGAACACGTCGCGGCGGGTTGCTAACGGCATCGCCATCGTCCCCGAGGCCCGCCGTATCTTCCCTCGCCTGACGGTGCTCGAGAACTTGATGATGGGCGCCTTCATCCGGCGCGACCGGCCGGAGATCGATTCGGACCTGGATCGCGTGATGGCGATGTTCCCACGGTTGAAGGAGCGGCACGCCCAGAAAGGCGGGACCATGTCGGGAGGCGAACAGCAGATGCTGGCCATGGCGAGAGCGCTGATGGCGCGGCCACGTTTTCTCTGCATGGACGAGCCGTCGATGGGCCTTGCCCCGGTGCTGGTGGAGCAGCAGTTCGAGACCATCCAGCAGTTGAACAGCACCGGGATCACGATCTTCGTCGTTGAGCAGAACGCGAGGATGGCCCTCGCCATCGCCAACCGGGGCTATGTCTTACAGAGCGGTCGCGTCGTGCTGACCGGAACGGCGGCGTCGCTTCTCGAGAACCCGCAGATGCAGCGCGCCTACCTGGGGATCTAGGAGCGCGGGTCAGCGGGCCGGAGGAAGCTTCGCTTCCGGCGAGCCTGCCGGCGAGAAGGCGCCCAACACTTTCATATCCTCCTGGCCCGTGTTCTCCAGGGTATGCCTGACGCCGATCGGGAAGAAGACGACCGATCCCGGGCGCAGTTCGCCGACCGGTGCATCCTCGATCCACAGCCGGCCGCTGCCGGCCAGGATGTACACCGCCTCCTCATGGGGATGCGCGTGGAGGGGGGCGCGGCCGGTTGGAATGACCCCGGTGAACTGCGTCATCTGCCGGCAGCCAACCTCGGGATTGACAAGGACCCGAAAGCTGCGCTCACCCATCAGGGTCGGCGTGACCCGACTCTCTTCCATCATGGTTGGCCTCACGGTTGCTTCGTCGATCTCGCTGGAGGTCAGCCCGGCGAGGTCGAGGCGCGGCATCGCCGGCCGGATGTCGTCCGGATCGATCGGCGGCGCCATGGCGCCCACGAGGACCAGCGGCGCATCGCCAGTGTTGACGTAGCTGTGCTCCGACCCGTCGGGCACGAAGACCGCCCGTCCAGGGCCGACCGCTTGGGTGGCGGCCTCCACCCGCACCTCGCCGGTTCCTTCGAGGACGTAGAGGACCTCCTCGGCGCCGGCGTGGACGTGCGTTTCCGACGAGTCCGGTTCCAGCGTTAGCCGGTACGACATCACGTGCTCGGCGCCGAGCTCCCGATCGACCAGCCACTGCAGCCTGCCACCCTCGATGGCCTGGCCCTGGATGTCACGCTCGTGACGCAGGCGGGCGCGCTGTTGCACCGACATGACCGTGGTGCCGATGATACACACGCGGGAAATCCCGCGACCCTAATATATGCGGGGAAATCCCCGCATCCCCCTGATGAATCATTCTTGCTTGCGGGAAATCCCGCGACCCTGACCAAACGGGCAAACCTTTACCATCACCTCGAAAAGGGATGGAGTCTCGACTGTTAGGCCGGAGTGAGATGCGGGTCTCGGTACTGGCCCTGGGGTGCGGAGGCTTCGGTGGGATCGGTTCCGCGCCCGAGTTGTTCGGCAAGGGAGAGGACCGGGCCACCGCTTTCGCGCTGATGAACACCGCGTGGGAGGCGGGCATCAATTACTTCGACACCGCCGACAGCTACGGTGGCGGAGAATCCGAGCGCGTGATCGGCGGCTGGATCAAGGAGCGCAAGGTTCGCGATCGGCTGATCCTCTCGAGCAAGGTGTGGTACCCAGTGGCGGGCGGTCCAAGCGATGAGGGCCTATCGCGAACTCACATCACGCAAGCCATCGAGGGAAGCCTTCGACGCCTGCAGACCGAATATCTGGACCTGTATGTCCCCATGTATCCCGATCCGCGGACACCAGTGGAAGAGACGCTGGAGACGCTGAATGACCTGATGCGGGCGGGCAAAGTGCGGCACATCGGCGCGAGTAATGTGACGGCGCCCGACCTGCGTGCCTCGTTGGCCGCGAGCGACCGGCTCCAGATTCATCGAGTCGTCTCCTTGCAGAACGGCTACAGCCTGCTCGAGCGGGATATCGAGAAGGACGTCGTACCGCTTGCTATCGAGCAGCGGCTGGCGATCACCCCGTTCAGCCCGACCGCGGGCGGTTTGCTCACCGGGAAGTATCGGTACGGTGATCCACCCCCCACCGACTCGCGGCTGGGGCTGCGTCCGCAGCCGTACCAGCACCTGATGACGGAACCCACCTTTCGCGCGATCGAGCGGTTGCGAGGGATGGCCGCCGAGCGCGGTGTGGAAACTGGAACCCTGGCGCTGGCCTGGGTCTTGAGTCATCCCGCGGTGACGAGCGCCATCATCGGGCCGCGGCGCGTCGAACACTTTCAGACCTGGCTGCAGGCCGTCGATCTCCACCTGACGGTGGGTGAGCGCGACCAGCTTGCCGGACGCATGGATCGCGTGGCGGCCTGATGAAGGTGACCGTGCTGTCCGCCGAAGACGTGGCCAGGCTGCTGCCGATGCGGGACTGCATCCAGGTGATGCGCGACGCCCTGGCGGCGCTGGCTCGAGGGAAGGCGCTCGTCCCGCTGCGGATGGTGATGCGGATGCCCGATGCCAGTGGCTTCCTCGGGGTGATGCCGGGGCAGATCGATGCCGACGGCGGTCGCGACGGGGCGCTCGGGATGAAGGCGGTCTCCGTGTTTCCGGGCAACGCGAGCCGCGGCATCGACACGCATCAGGGTGCTGTCCTCCTGTTCGAGTCCGACACCGGGCGCCTGGCGGCGCTGATGGATGGCGCCTCCATCACCGCGATCCGCACCGCCGCCGTTTCCGGGGTGGCCACTGAGCTGCTTGCCCGCCGGGATGCGAGTGAACTGGCCATCCTGGGGGCCGGCGTCCAGGCGCGCACACATCTCGACGCGATCGCCGAGGTCCGTCCACTTCGCCGGGTTCGGGTCTGGAGTCGGAATCCGCAACGCGCCGCCGAGTTGGTCAAGGCGTCCGCCGCTCGATACCGGGCATCGATCGAAGCCGTACCCAGCGCGGAGGCGGCGGTTCGAGGTGCGGATGTGGTGGCGACCGTCACCGCCAGCCCGCAACCGGTGCTGCAGCGCGCCTGGGTTAAAGATGGCGCGCATATCAATGCCGTGGGCTCCTCGATCCCCACCACGCGGGAAATCGATAGCGCGACCATGGCCGCGGCGCGGCTCTTCGTCGACCGTCGCGAGTCGGCGCTCAACGAGGCCGGCGACCTGTTGATGCCGATGCGCGAAGGCGCCTTCGCCGCCGACCACATCCAGGCCGAGCTGGGGGAGGTCATCATCGGCAGCGACCCGGGCCGTCGCTCCGAGGTCGAGCTGACCGTCTTCAAATCGCTCGGGCTGGCGGTTGAAGACGTGGCGGCGGCGGCGTTCATCCTGAAGCGGGCGCAGGAGACGGGCATCGGTCAGACCGTGCGGATGTGAAAGCGACCGGGCTTAGCATCGAAGACATCCGCCGCGCGCAGGCGGCGGTCAGCAAGGCGGCGATCCGCACACCGCTGGTGCGGCTGAACGTTTGGGACGCACCGGCCGAGATCTACCTCAAGCTCGAAAACCTGCAGCCGATCGGCTCGTTCAAGATCCGCGGCGCGGCGAACGCGATGAGCCTGATGTCGCGAGCTGAGCTGGCCAAAGGCGTCCTCGTCGCCAGCGCTGGCAACATGGCGCAGGGTGCCGCCTGGAACGCCCGCCGGCTGGGCGTCCCCTGCACGGTGATCGCACCCGACTACGCGCCCGATACCAAGGCGCAGGCGATCGAACGGCTCGGCGGTCGCGTGATCAAGGTGCCGTTCGATCGCTGGTGGCAGACCTTCACCGACCGGAGTTATCCCGGCGTCGATGCCGTCTTCATCCACTCGTTTGACGACGACCGGGTGATGGCGGGCAACGGCACGATCGGGCTCGAGCTGCTGGAAGACCTTCCCGAGGTCGATACCGTGCTGATTCCGTGGGGCGGCGGCGGGCTCGCCGGTGGGATCGCGACGGCGCTGCGAGCGCTCAAGCCGTCGATTCGGATTTTTGCCGTCGAGGCCGACACCGGCGCGCCGCTCACGGCGTCACTGAAAGCCGGATCGGCCCAGGTCGTCGACTACCAGCCGTCGTTCGTCGACGGCATCGGGAGCAAAACCCTCTTCCCGAACATGCTCGCGATGGCGCAGGAGCTGCTCGATGGATCGCTCACCGCCAGTCTCGACGAGATTGCCGCGGCGCTGCGGCTGATGGCGGAACGCAACCGGGTGATCGCCGAGGGTGCGGGCGCGGTGGCCCTGGCCGTGGCGCTCTCCGGCAAGGCCGGCCGCGGACGGATCGCCTGCATCGTCTCCGGCGGGAACATCGACCTGCCCAAGCTGGCAAAGATCCTGGGCGAGCACTGAGTTGGCCGAGCTGACCGGCCGGGTCGCGCTCATCACCGGTGGCGGGCGTGGCATCGGCCGCGCTGTGGCGTTATCGCTCGCCGCGGCGGGTGCCGACGTCGCCGTTTCCGGTCGCAACGCCGATGTTCTCGAACAGACGGCGAGCGCGATTCGGTCTATCGGTCGCCGCGCGGCGGCCGTCGTTTGCGACGTCAGCGAGCGCAGCCAGGTCGACGCCCTGGTCACACGAGTCAAGCAGGACCTGGGTGATCCGTTGATCCTCGTCAATAACGCCGGCATCGCCGCTAGCGCAAAACTGTCCGAGACCACGGACGACATGTGGGAGGCGATGCTTCGCGTAAATGCCACCGGCGCCTTCTATTGCATGCGCGCCGTGGTCCCGATGATGGTCGAAGCGAAATGGGGGCGCGTGGTCAACGTCGCGTCGATCGCGGCCAGGTCCGGGGCGGCATACATCGCGGCCTATGCGGCCTCGAAACACGCGCTGCTCGGGCTCACTCGCGCCGTTGCCGCCGAGGTCGCGGCCCGCGGCGTCACCGTCAACGCCGTCTGTCCCGGCTACGTCGACACCGAGATGACCGATCGGTCG
>Ga0307479_10000174_pt1 | contig 60051 bp, 54 predicted proteins | sample atmos_gasesECM4C_FD_203743 | JGI IMG/M metagenome (GOLD analysis project Ga0307479, IMG submission 203743) | Hardwood forest soil microbial communities from Morgan-Monroe State Forest, Indiana, United States - atmos_gasesECM4C_515 | ecosystem: Environmental > Terrestrial > Soil > Temperate... | reverse complement strand
GTTCGTGCATGTCGGCCGCAGCGGTGCGCGAGGCCATAAACAAGACGAAGGTCACGGCCAGGGCACAAATGGGGATGATGTACATTCCCCGATGCAGCCCGACGGCGCGGAGAGGCTCGGTCATGGTCGTTGCGCCCGAGGCGGCCATAGCGACGCGCGCGAAGTGATCGCTCAACCCACCGGTGATAACCGGGCCGAAACTGCCACCTATCAAGTACATGAAGCAAAAATAGAGAGCCATGGCGGTTCCGCGCAGGCTTGGCGGGATAAGATCCTGGATCGTGGCGTATACGCCAGAATAGTAGGCATAGCCCAGCAAGCATCCGCTCCCCATTAACAAGGCGAATCCCACGAGTTCTCCCGGTGGCCGGTTGAGGGCGAAATAGATCAACGGCGCCTGGAAAAGCACAGCAAAGCAAGACACAAGCAGACGACCGCCAGGCGTGACTTTGCCAAAATAGTCCGCGACCCAACCGCCCAGCAGGAGGCCAGGAATTCCCATAGCACTAAAAACCACCGCGGCCATGGCGCTAGCTTCTTTCAGATGGAGGTGGTGATAGCGGGAAAGGAAAGCCGGCAGAAAAGTGGGGATCGCGTACATGTTGAAGTTGAAAAATGCCCCGGAAAGGATGATCCAACGCATGCTGGGGACACGCAGAATTCGCCAGTACGGCGAGCCTTCGGGGCGTCGCCCGGCCGTGGGAGAGGCTTCCGCCGCACCACGTCGCGGCTCAGAGATAGTCAGAGCAAGAAGGGCTAGGATTATCCCCGGCACCGCGGCAACATAGAAAGGAACTCGCCAGCCGTGGGCCGCGGCGATGCGCCCGCTTAGGAAAATGCCCAGGAATCCACCCACAGGAAGACCCAGCGTGAAGAAGGAAAGAGCTCGCGCGCGTTGCCTCGCCGGGTAAAGATCGCCGATGAGCGAGTTGGAAGCGGGCGCGCAGGTCGCCTCGCCAATGCCCACACCCAAGCGGGCAGCGAAAAGAGCGCCGTAGTTCCAGGCCAACCCAGAGGCCGCGGTCAACAAGCTCCAGACGGCGACTCCCATGGCGAGGAGTTTAGACCGCTGGAAGCGATCCGAGAGCCGTCCGAAGGGTACCCCAACCACGGCGTACAAGAGAGTGAAAGCAGTGGCTAGCCAGCCGATCTGAGCGTCGGAAAGACCCCAGTCCTTGCGCAGAGGCTCAACGGTAGCGCCTGGGATGTGTCGGTCGTAAAAATTCAGGAGATTGATGGCGAAGAGGATCACGAGAGTGTACTTGGCCCGAATGGTTGGGGCTTTCAAGGATATCCTCCCGCTAGGGCGGGACATAGTGTACTGAAATGGTCGCGAGAGTCATCCGGAAAATCGTGGCGTGGGTGAGGCCGCCAAATCGTAGGAGCCGCATTTCAGCTGGGAGAACCGAGCGAATCCGGCAGCGCCTGCCGGTGGACGCGTTCTGCGATCATTGGTAAATTACCTTCTACGGAAAACCCGCAAGTGGAAGAGGTTCAAGGACGGGTGATAGCAAACAGAGGTTGGGCCATATTATGAGGTGGGGACCGCAGCATGTAGAACCAGGAATAGAAAAACGAGGGAGAGAACATGAGAAAAGTGTGGACAGGGGTGGTAGCAATTCTGCTTGCGCTGGCGTGCGGGGTGGCGACACGGGCGCAAGAGGTGACGCAGACAGAGAAGGACAAGGCGCTGCAGTATCTGGAAACTACGAAGAAAAATGTTCAAGAGGCGACCAAAGGGCTGTCGGCTGCGCAGTGGAACTTCAAATCCGCGCCTGACCGCTGGTCCGTGGCACAGGTGGTGGAACACATTGCGGCGGCGGAAGACATGCTTCGCGGAATGACCACGGAAAAGGTCATGGTGGCACCGGCGGCTCCGGACAGAGACCTGAAACACATCGACGAGATGGTGGTAACCATGGTCACCGACCGGTCGCACAAAGCGGATGCGCCGGAGCCGTTGCGGCCCGTGAATCGGTTCGGCTCGCCGGAGGAGGCGCTGAAACATTTTGTGGAAAGCCGCGGACAGACAGAAGACTTTTTGAAAAAGACTCCTGACTTGCGGGCACACGCGGTGGACAGCCCGCTGGGAACGAAGCTCGACGCTTATGAATGGGTGTTGTTCATCGCGGCGCACAGCGAAAGGCACACCAAACAGATCAATGAAGTGAAAGCGGACCCGAACTTTCCTAAAAATTAGAGCAGAGAAAGAGACTTAACGCCCCGATGAGATCGGGGCAGGCGCCGCACACAGACCAGGCTAGCAGCCTGCTACACGACAACCAATGCGCTGCGTGAGGACACACTGATAATGTCCATGCGCGGCGCATCTGTTTTTGGCGAGGGTCAGCGGGCTGTGGTGTAACCGGAATTGCTGGAGCTGGTTGATGGCACGGTGATGGTGTTGTCCATTCGTACGACCATGCCCGTTTGCGCCGGCAATTCCACTTCCTTGCCTTTGCGCTCGACAATGTAGGCCGCACTTCCGGCAAGGCCGATACCGAAGCCGCTAATGGCGTGGCTGAAGGCGGCGCCAATCAAAGTGCCGCCGCCGGTGCCGATCGCGCCGCCAACGAGATCGCCTTTAATGTCGTGTTTTTCCTGTACAACTTGCCCTTCCTCGATTCTTACGTCCTTGCGGCGCTTGCTGTCTGCCTGGCCATGGGGCTGCTCTATCGCAATGATGCTCATCTGCACGGGGATGAGACGGCTATCAATCTCGATGGAGCGGAAGGTGAGGTTCATGTAGGCCTGGCCGCGGAAAATCGAGAAATGCCGCGCTTTCTCAACCGTGCCGATGATGCCGTTGACCCGCGTGCCTGCCGGAACCAGCAACTGATTTCCGAGATAGACGGGTTCGGCGACGACGGCCACGAAGGGGTCGCCGTCACGGGAGGCGGCGGTGCTGATGCTATTCAAAAGAGTGAGATGCATCTGCATGCCTTGCAATAACTGGTGGGGATCGGCGTAGGACGCCGGGGACGCTGCGCAAAACAAAACCAAAAGCAAAGACAAAAATGTTTTCATCCGATTCCTCCTGCATGCACCGTGGGTGCAGGCTGGCCCCTTAACGTGGGGCGACACCGAGGCGATGCCTCGATGCGTTCCGCTGGCGCGGCGGACCTGGCGTCCCGGTCGACCGGGGCGCGGGGAGGATGGGGAGGAAGTCCATCCGAGAAGAGCGTAATGCACTTTTCCGGCTGCGTCTCTTTTTTTTGAGCATGTTTCCAGAGGATTAAGTGTGCGGGTCCCCGGGGGTTATTCAATTGCGGGAGTTGGAATACCGCCGGCCTTGCCGTCCCCGCACGAGCGGGGTATGTTTACAGCCAAAGTTCCTACGGAGGGAGCGAAGATGAACAAGAATCGTGTGGCAATTGTTTTGGGAGTGGTGGCGGCACTAGCGATCATGGTGACGGGAGCCAACAGTCAGGAGAAGAAGGAAGGTGACGCGGCGCACAAGATCGTGCACTACGGCGATTTGAAATGGACGCCAATCATGAAGGGATGTGACCTCGCGCCGGTTTCCGGTGATTCCAGCGTCGAAGGAGCATCCTTTGCCGTGCGAATCCGGTGTGTCGACGGCGCGAAGATCCCAGCACACTGGCATCCAACGGACGAAAATCTTACGGTGTTGAAGGGAACTTTCCTCGTCGGGATGGGAGAAACATTCGACGAGAGCAAGCTGCAGACGATGAACGTCGGAAATTTCCTGACGATGCCGAAAGAGATGCGGCATTTCGGCGCGTGCAAGGGCGAAACGATCGTGCAAATCCACGGCGCCGGCCCCTTCAAGGTGAACTGGGTGAATCAGGCGGATGTTATTCCCCCTGATAAGCCAGTGACGGCGGAGAAATCAAAGCCTTGATCTGATTGCGAAGGCGGAACTGCGTATTCAATGGAGCGACTTGCTCTGCTGCTGCCGCGTCTGCGGGGGCGCGCAAACTTCAATGTGTTAAACTTGTGCCGACAGTTGCGCGAAACGCGTGACTGCCGGAGCGTGGAACTTCGGGCTCTGTGCAACGAGGTCCCGCGAACCCCGCCAGGCCCGGAAGGGAGCAACGGTATCGGGAACGCCTCGGGTGCCGCAGTTCACCCGAAGTTCCTCGCATTGAGAGCGATCAGCAATCCATCATCAGTCCTCACTCAGGAGATCAGAGAAAGAGGGCTGCTTCTGCTCACCGGTGATGGCTGATCATTGAGGACTGGGAAGTTTCCAATGACCTACCAGGTTATTGCCCGCAAGTGGCGCCCCCAAACGTTTCGCGACCTCGTGGGTCAAACCCACGTCACCGAAACGCTCGCGAACGCGATCAAAAACAACCGGGTCGCGCATGCCTACATTTTTTCGGGCGCACGCGGCGTCGGGAAAACCACCGCTGCGCGCATCCTCGCGAAAGCGCTGAATTGCGTGAAGGGCCCGACGCCGGAACCCTGCGGCGAATGCGATTCGTGCAAAGAGATCGCCGCAGGCACATCGCTGGACGTTATCGAAATCGACGCAGCATCGAACCGCGGAATCGACCAGATCCGCGAACTGCGGGAGATGGTGCGTTACGCACCGGCATCGGCGCGCAGCAAGGTGGTAATACTAGACGAAGCGCACATGCTGACCGGGGAAGCATCGAACGCACTGCTGAAAACGCTGGAAGAGCCGCCCGATCGCGTAATTTTCGTAATGGCGACGACCGAGCCGGAAAATCTGGCGGACACGATCCGGTCAAGGTCGCAACACTTTCATTTTCGCGCGCTGACGTTTGCCGAGATCAGCGGGCGGTTGAAAGAAATCGCGGAGAAAGAAAACCTGAAAATCGAACCGGGCGCGATGGCGGTGATCGCGCGAATGGCGGAGGGAAGCTTGCGCGACGCGCTTTCGCTGCTGGAGCAGGCGCGAGCGTATTGCGGCGACACGATTTCGGACAAAGAGGTTCGCGAGCTCCTCGGCGTGGTTCCCGATGATGCGCTGGATGAACTGGTCGGCGCGATTGCAGAGGCTTCGGCGGACCGCGCGCTGGCGCTGGTGCATACATTCCAGAGAGAAGGGCGGAACCTGCAACACTTTTGCCGCGAAGCAATCCGGCACATGCGGAACCTGCTGATTGCGCGGGTGTGCGGAGCGGATTCGGACTTGATCGCGGCGACACCCGATCAGCGTCCCGCGCTCGCGAGAGCTGCGGCGCAGTTCAGCGAGGAGGATTTGACAAGGTTCTTCCAGATCTTGTTGCAAACGGATGACGATTTGAGACGGAAGCCCGATCCGCGCGTGCATCTGGAGATGGGATTATTGAGATTGATTAATGCTTCGCGGCTGGCGCCATTGGAAGAGCTGCTTGTGGATTTGCGTACCGGGGTTTCTGCAACGGTGACAGTGGCGGGATCCTCGAAGGCCGCGAGCGCCGCTTCCCTACCCTCGATGCCAAAACGTGAAGCTCATGTGGCGGCGGCATTCCCCGCGCCGCAAGCGGTGGGTACTGCAGCGGGAGCGGAGGGCGCTGCGGCCGTTCATCCGACTGGGCAACCAAAAAGCAACGGAACTATAACGCGCGTGGACGGAATTTCCGTCGAACAGGTGGCGGCAATTAAGGCTACGCTTCAAGCGCAGCAGAAATTTTTAGGCGAATTAGTCGAGCACGCAGACCGGTGGGAGCTGGAAGGTTCCGAGCTGCGGATTTATTTTTCACGGGAGAAGCGGCCGTTCGCGGAAATGCTCGAAGGGCGCGAGTCGCTGGAGAAAGTCCGTGTCGCATCGAGCACGGTGCTCGGACGGGCGGTGCGGGTCTGTGCTAGACTCGAAGGTGTTGAGGCAGCAGCGGCGCGCGCAGCGTCCGGCACACAGGAGCTGCGGGGGCAGTTTGAACGCGATCCGATGGTACGATCGATGCTGCAACGCTTCGGTGGTAAAATCTCCGAAGTGAAACGCCGCCAAGAGGAACCTTGATGGAAGTGGGCGCTCTCCAACAGATGCTGTCACGGTTGCGGCAAGTGCAGGAAGACCTGCAGCGACAGGTAAACTCCGTGACGGTGGAAGCTTCGGCCGGCGGCGGCATGGTCGCGGTGAAAATGAACGGCCAGAAACAGATCGTTGACGTGCGGATCGAGAAGGAAGTTTTCGCGAGCAAAGATCAAGAGATGCTCCAGGACCTGGTGCGGGCGGCGGTCAACGAGGCGTCCCGCCGCGTGGATGAAGAGCTTGCGAACCAGATGAAGAATCTTGCCGGTGGCATACCGGGAATAGCGGGCTTAAAGATTCCCGGATTGTTCTAATTTTCTTTGTTATCCCCTCCGTACGGGTTTTTTGATTCCTGCGCGATCGCAAGTCCATAAAAAAGGCTTTTGAACTTACACCAAGTGAACTCTCTCTCACTGTGATTTGGAGAGAAGGCAGATGCCGGACCAGAGACGGTTGCGGCGGGAGCTTTCTGATTCGGGCAGCAAGGCAATTAGGCGGAGGAAGAAAGGAAGACGCTTCAAGCGCGCGGCGTTCTTGAGAAGAGACCGCACATCGGAGGGCTTCCAACCGTAACGACGGAAAAAGTCGGGGCCTTCGTCAGGAGCAAACTTGAATGGGGCAGCCTGATTGAGCTGCGCGGTCATTTTCTTCTGGAGCATGCGAAGAAGACCGGGTGAGGCGATATCGAGAATCCAAGAGTGAAACGAGGGAGGAGCAGCGAGATCCTGAGCGAGCGCCGCGACAGCATCGGCAGTGAGATAGATGATGAGGCCCTCGGTGATGACGAGAGCCTTCCTAGCTTGGCTGCCGAGTTTCGTGAAAAGCGCACGGCGAGCTTCGAGATTGGAGAGGTCGAGGCGGAAACGTTCCAGTGCACAGACGGGCTTCTCGTCGCGGAGGATATTTTCCTTGTAGTCGAGAATTTCAGGGAGGTCAACCTCTATCCAACGGAGCGAGGACGGAAGTTGCATGCGGTAGGGGCGCGCATCGAGGCCAGCGGCAAGATTGACAACCATATCCACGCCTTGCCGGACCTGATCCGTAACAAACTGGTCGATCAAGTAGGTTCGCGTGACCATGCTCCAAGCGTTGTCGCGGCCAAGCGGCATGGAATCGGCGATCTGTTCGCCGCGTTCGCCAGCGAGGCGCCTGGCAAAGGGGTCGCGGAAGACAGCGTCCGGACGGTCGCTTTCACGCGCGCGGTAGACCGCGACCCAACGAGCGGTATCCGAGATATTTCGAATTAATGGTTCTAACGGCGGCTCTGGCTGGGTCACGACCTGCCTCGTAGACTTTCCGCGGAATTTGCAGCGACGAGTCTAGCTTTGAAACTTGTGGAGAAGCAAGCGACCTGCTTTGTACTTGAGCTTCGATTCGACTCGATGGAGTGCCGGACCCCTGCCGCTGTTTGCGTGGAGATGCGCGGCTATGCTACACATCAAGGATGCCTGATTTCGCCGCTCCTGTAGAACGACTTATCGACGAATTGAAGCACCTCCCCGGAATCGGACAGAAGACGGCGCAGCGGCTGGCGTTTTACCTGTTGCGCGCGGCGCCGGAAGACGCGCTGGCGCTGGCGGATGCGATCCGCGACGCGAAGGAAAAAATTCGCGCGTGCACCGTCTGCCACAACATCACGGACACCGATCCCTGTTTGTATTGTGCGGGACCGGCGCGGAACAGGAAGACGATTTGCGTGGTGGAAGAGGCGCATAACATTCTGGCCATCGAAAAGACGCGCACCTACAGCGGGCTATACCACGTATTGGGCGGTTCGCTCTCGCCGCTCTCCGGGCGGGGACCAGAACAACTCCACATCAAGTCGTTGATCGAACGGCTGAAGGGTGGCACGGTCGAAGAGATCATCATCGCCACGAATCCCACAGCCGAGGGAGAGGCCACGGCAGTCTATCTTTCGAAACTGCTGAAACCCCTTGGCGTGCGCGTCACGAGGATAGGCGTGGGTATTCCGGTGGGAGCCGACCTGGAATATGCGGACGAAGTCACAATGTTGAAGGCCATGGAAGGCCGGCGGGAACTGTAAGAGCAAGTCAGTTTCGGCAGAACCCGCAGGTGTCGGGGCTGGAAACGCACTACTAGAACCCTCAGTACCTCTAGCTACCTCTAGCCATTGCCAAACTTTGGGTATAGAGTGCAAATTTACAGAGATCGCCCCCAACGAGGAGGTGCGCTCGATGCCTAGCTTGGCGCACTACATGTCCCAGTACGACCACGAGCATACCTCTGGCTGGAACAAAGTATTACACGGCGTCGGGATCCCGATAATTTTTGTGGGGATTGTATTGTTGATCCTCATGAAGTGGCTCTGGGGCGCGGCCTTCTTTGCCGGTGGCTGGGCATTCTTGTTCCTCGGACATCGCATTGAGGGCAATCATCCGGCTTTTTTCCAAGGGCCGATCTATTTACTGGTTGGGCCGATCTGGGTGGCGAAAGAGCTTTGGGCATTTCTGACCGGGGCACATCATTCGCCGCGCTCAGAGGGCGGTAAGACTACACCATCCTAAGTCGCGTTGGGAAGTTGGGCGGAAGCGAGGGACGGCGGGCGAATTGCATGGACGAACTGGGCAGAGACATTGCCGGTCAAGCAGGTGAGATGTCGACCGGGGGAACTGGGAACGCGGCGACGGAGCTGCGGAAACGGCGTAGCACGCGAATCGTGCAAGCGGTGCCGCTGGTAGTGACGGGTGTGGACGCGCTGGGCCGGCCATTCGCGGAACGGACCTCGACACTGATTATCAACTGCCACGGCTGCCGCTACCAGTCCAAGCATTACGTGCTAAAAAATATGTGGGTTTCACTGGAAATCCCGCATCCGGAAACGGGGCAGGCGCCGAGAAACGTCCGGGGACGGGTGGCGTGGATTCAGCGTCCACGGACAGTACGGCAGCTCTTCCAGGTCGCGCTGGAACTCGAAATTCCGGGCAATACCTGGGGCATCGCCTTTCCACCCGAAGATTGGTTCACGTTCCCCGACGAGGCGCACGCCAAAACCGTAGCGGACTCAGCAACGCATGAAGCAGGGCGCGAAGGACAGCCCGAGCTGGCACTGACACAAGAGATCCACGTCCCGCTCGGCGAACCGGAGCCCCATCCCGCGATTGAAGCTGCGGCACCCGAGGCCGAAACAATGGGAACCAGCGGCAGCGGACCGGACAATCTCCGTGTCTTCCCTTCTGTCGCAAGCACGACGGATGCATCCCTGCAACTTGCAAGGCAGGTTACGCGCCTGTTAGCCGACGCCAAGCAACAGATTAACGCAGCGGCGCGCGAAGCGGCCACACAAGCGGTGTCGGCGGAACGGCGGCTCTCGTTCGAAGAATGGGAGCAGAAGATCGCCGCAGCGCGAGCGGAGCTTTTGAGTGAAACACCGCGCGCCATCGAAAGAATCCGAGAGGAATCCGAAGCCCGGGCGCGGACAGCGCATGCTGCCGCCGCAGAGGCCTTGCAAACGGAATTGCCGCGGTGGCTTGCCCCGCAACTGGAACAACTGACCCGCGAGCTGACGATGCAATTGTCCAACGCGGGGGCAGCGCAGCGAGGCGAGCATGCAGAGCAACTTTCGAGTGAGGCTGATACGTTGCGGACGCTCTGTCGGCAAGCAGAGGAAACCGCTGCTCGACTGCGCGTGCAGGCGGAACAATCGGCGGCACAAATCGCCACGGGGGCAGAAGCCGCCGCCCGGACGGTGGAAGAAGCTGGGCGCCGGAGCGAAGAGCAAGCGGCATCGCAACGTGAATCACTGAGCGCAACAGCAAGCGAGATTCAAGAGAAGGTGTCCTCGGCGTTGAGCGCAGCGCAAGGATCCTGGCAGAGTACCCTCGTTCAAGAGCTCGAGTCTGCCGAGGCACGCTGGAAGGCGGCCCTGGAGAGCACACTGGTCTCGGCGGAGGCGCGCGCGGCGAGTGCGTTGAATGACCACGCGCAGACGTTCCGGTTACAACTCCAAGAAGAAGCAATGCAGGTGGCGGCGAAGCTGCGAGAGTCCGCGGCCGGGGCAACGACGGAAACGGAACAGCGGCTGGCAGCGCAGCGGGAGTCGCTTCAAGGGCATTCGCAGCGGCTCGAGGAGACGATTGCACACGCAGCGGTGTCCGCGGAGAGGCTGGATAATTTCTCTGCGCGGATCGAAAGCGCGAAACAACAAGCCCTGGGAGAATTTCAATCGCAGCTAGATGATGTTCTGAGCCTGCATCGGAATGAATTGCATCGCCGCTCAGAATCATTGGCCGGAGAGATCAACGCGCGCATCCTCAGTGAATTCGAAGAGTCCAACCGGCGGACGCTGGCGCAATTCGAGGAGCAAGTGCAGTCGTTAATGCAGCCGCATTTGGCGAAAACCGAGGAAGCGATTCAGCGGCTGGCCGGGGGACGCTCGATGCTCGATGCGGCCTTGACGCTGCAGCAGGACCGCATCCGTTACACGGCGGACGAGGCGTTTGCCGAATCGCTGGCGCGTTTCCGCGAAAACCTGGGAAGCGTCGAACAGCTCTTGCATGAGTCCGAGCAGACCATTACGGCGCGCAATCTTGCCGAGCTGGAAGCAAAAGCCAGCGACGTGAAACACACGGCGGCAGAAGAGCTGTTCAAGACGGCCGAATGGTATGAAAAAAAGGCACAGACACAAATTCAAAGTTTTACTGATAGGACGGCGGAGCAGGCAGCCAATCATCTTCGCGAAAAGGCGAGAGAGGTTTCCAGCATATTTGCAGGCGAACTGGATAACTCGAGCCGGAACTTCGTGGCACATACACAGACGCAGATGGAAGAGGTGGTGCGAGACGCATTTACGCGTGCGAGGGAACTTTTCGCGGAGGCGGCCGATACTACCTCCGCGGCGTTCACGGATGAAATTCAGCGCAATGCCCGGCAGGAACTCGACGGCGTGGGCGAGGAATTACGGAAGTATGTGGGCGAGACACGGGAACAGATCGAGGCGCTGCGTACCGAGCATTTCCAAAAAGTCAGTGCGGAGCAGGAGGCTTTCCTGCGGCGCTTCCATACGGCAATGAGCGGCGCGATCGACGCAGGAATCGCAGAAGCGCACCAGAGGGTGCAAGCAGGACTTGCGCCGCTGCTCGATGCCTGGAAATCGACGATGGAAAGGTACCAGGCGGAGATGCGCGCCGCCTGCGGCCGAATGAGCGATCAATCGGCGGAGCAATATCACACTCGGCTGGAGAATGTTTCAAAACAATGGATGCTCGCTACGGTTACAACGCTGGACCAGCAATCTCGCGAGGTGCTGGACGGAATCGCGGCAGCGGCGGAAGAAAAGCTGCGAGAAACTTGCGGACGGGTATTTGCGGGGATTGGGGACACGCTCCGGGAACGGCTGCAGCAAATTGCCGCCAGTTTCATTGCAACTATGCCGCCTTCGGCGCGTTAGGCGCCTGCGGAAAAGTCTCTTTTCCGCTCAATCTGGCAAGAACCCGATTCGAATGAGGACCAGCGCCCGCGTTGGGAGGGCATTCGCCTCTTCCCTGCCATACCGGTATAATTCACGTGGTTCCGTAAACGATGGCCAATCGAGCCTACCTGCGCGTGTGGACGCGCGACTTCTCCGAATCCACGATGATTGCGGAATTTGCGAGGTTCCTTACAACCGCTCCGCTGTCAGCGTCGCAAACTTTCTTCACCGAATTCACGGTGCAACCTATCGACGCGACCGAGAGCCCGCTAGCAGAGTGGGACTTGCGTCCGCTTGGCTACGGGGCAGCCGAAGTTGCCGCGCTTGCCGCCCAACATTTTCACCCAGACTCGGCATTTATTGCAGCGGCGGGGTGGGATCTCTGGGGTCTAGAGATGGAATCTTTGCAATGGAAGCTACAGCCGGAGCCGTTGCTGCTGACATGCCACGGACTCGAATACGACCAGGGCATCGCAAAAACGGAAGGACACTTTGTGGCAGATCTAGGGTTCGAGCATTTTTTTACTGGGCATGGCGGGCTGCTGGCGCCAGGGGCGGCGGCGAATCCATTTAACTCCTCCGATCCTCCCGTAGAACATACGTTCCGGCGGTGGATGACGGCCGGCGGGAACCTGAAGGAATATCACGCCAAGACCCGGAAGAACATCCAACAATTGTTTAATTGGGTCGAAGCGATCGAGCGCGCGCTGCCGGTAGAACGGAGCGAGCTCTGGTCAGAGGGAGAGGAAAACTTTGAAGCGCGCCTTGACGCAATTCTAGCTCAGCGCTAGTGCAGATGGTGGGCTCCAGAGTAGAAGTCCGTGATCGAACTAGGAGAGTATTGCAACAACGCGACATGTCTGACACGCGCGGTCCTTCCACGAAGGGCGGGCAAAAGATAGAATTGTTTCAGGACGCATTCGATTGGGCGGGTGGGATGTGCCCCCAGTGCATCATGTTGTGTATGCCTCGAAAAAGGATCAAACGCGGAAGCGCAGAAATGATTACCATGGCACGTAAGTTTATGATGGAGAAATCACATCAAACCATACGGTTGGCAGCTAACCAGGGTGGCGGAGTCCCGTCTCTTCAAGTTAAGGAGCGTGTAAGAAGGCAGCGCAGCGAGCTGGGCGGAAACCGAGGAAATTTGCATGGGCTCTTCCTGAGCATATTGGGTATTTTGCTTTTTCTGGCGGGCTGCGGTGAGCCAGCACCTGGGCCAGGGGCAAGCGCGGCAACGGAAGCTAAATCTGCCGAACCTGTCGTGCCGGAGGAGGTCCAAGGGGCGGCGCAGGCTTTACTGGGATCCGAGACTCAAGTGCTGGCCTTTGGCGACTTGGCCAAAACCGGGAAACAACAATTTCTCGCTGCGAATGTCGTTCCCAAAACGCCAACGAATAGCGTTCCGGGAACAATTGTGACGCGGGCCGTCATCGCGCAGAACAGCGACGGAAAGTGGATGGAACTCTTGCGCTGCGATGAGTATCTGAAAAATGAGAAGGGGTTCCTTGGGCTTACGCCCCTCAACGGGGTCAGCGGGTGGCGCGTTCAATATGAACAGGACGCGGAGAAAGGTTTGCAAGTTTATTTTACTCCACTAAAGGTTAACGGGAGCGTGCACGTGTTGCCAATCGGCGTGCGGTGGAATCCGGCGACAAAGCGATATCAGTCGCTGGATCGCACTTACGAACATTTCCTCCTGGAAGCGCCTTCACTTGAGAATGCGAGGTCGAGGCTGCGATGAGCACGGCCGGCACTAAGACGGCAGTCGCCGGGGTAAAAACTTCGCCGACTTCGGCTGGCAAGGATCTCCTCGGACTAGTACCCTACCTGGGCCGATACAAAGGCGCTATCGCATTTGGACTCCTTATATTGACGTTGATGGGGGTCGTTCAGAACATCATTCCGCTCGCGTCGGGGATTATTATCGATACCCTTGCCGGAAGCCCTCGACCTTTCGCTGACTCGAGCACAGGATCTTTGGCGGTCTTAGCTCGCCAGTCATCACTCAGTCGTCTAATTCCATACTACGCGCCGAGCAGCAGGCATACGCTTGAGATCTACTGCTTGATTTTGCTTGTTGTTGTTTTGATTAAGGGAGTGCTGTCATTTTGGACTAGATGGATCCTCATCGGGGTCTCCCGCGATATCGAATTTGACATTCGAAGCGATCTGCTCAAGCGGCTGCTCGTTCTAGAGCCCGAATTCTATGTGCGGAATAGAACGGGCGAGCTGATGTCGCGCGCGACGAACGATCTTAATTCGGTACGCATGGTGCTCGGACCTGGAATCATGTACACCGCAACGACCCTGGTCACCATGATTATGGCGATCTTCATCTTGCTTAGCCTTTCCCGCTCGTTGACGCTTTGGGTACTTCTTCCCGTGCCGATTGTCGTCATTGTTGTGCGGCACTTCGGAAAGGTAATTCACGAGCTATACGAGAAGATTCAAGCGTCTCTGGCAACCTTGTCGGCGAAAGTGCAAGAGAATCTCTCTGGGGTGCGAGTGGTGCGGGCGTACGCACAAGAAGAAGCTGAGATTCAGGGATTTGACGAACCAAACCGCGAGTATGTTGCACGAAATGTGAAACTGATCCGTACCTGGAGTATGTTCATGCCTTCCCTCCAGGCACTCATCGGAACAACGTTTCTGATTGTGTTGTGGGTTGGCGGATTTCAGTCCTTACGAGGTGAGCTTTCTCTGGGCGGCTTAGTCGCTTTCAACAACTTTCTTAATATGCTGGTCTGGCCCATGATTGCGCTTGGCTGGGTGACGAATATTTTTCAGCGCGGCGCCGCATCCATGGGCCGGCTCACGTATATTCTCAAAGCACAGCCGCAAATTGATGACCGGGACGCGAAAATTCCGGTTGGAGCGCAGCTCGAGGGCGAAATCGAATTCCGGAATCTGACATTCACTTATCCAACAACGCTCTCTGGAAACGGGGCCAATGGCGCCGGAAAATCGAATGGGTCGGGGCCTCATCCGGTCCTAAGCGACATAAATCTGCGCATTCCCTCGGGGTCGACAGTGGCGATTGTGGGCCCGACGGGAAGCGGCAAGACAACCCTGGCTGCGCTCGTGGCACGGCTTTGGGAAGCCCCGGAGGACGAAGTTCTGATTGACGGCCGGCCGATTCGCGAGTGGCCGATTGCAGTGCTGCGGCAGTCAATCGGCTACGTTCCCCAGGATACTTATCTTTTCAGCGAAACGGTGGGCGGGAATATCGCCTTTGGTTTGCCCAAATACAACGAAGCAGTTGTGAGCCAAGCGGCGGAGATCGCCAGTTTGGACGGCGACATCCAGGGTTTCCCCGCGAAGTATGACACCCCGGTAGGAGAGCGCGGCATCACCCTCTCCGGCGGACAAAAGCAGCGGACCGCCATTGCGCGCGGGGTGGCACGCGATCCGCGGATTTTGATTCTCGACGATTCCCTATCGAGCGTGGACACACAGACCGAGGAACGAATTCTTGAGCGGTTAAGAGGCATCATGCAGGGCCGGACGACCATCCTGATTTCGCACCGCACGTCCACGGTGCGGGATGCGGACCAGATCGTGGTCCTGCGCGAAGGCCGGATCATTGAGCGCGGGACACACGACGAACTCCTTGCCCGCGAAGGCTATTACGCTGACTTATATCAAAAACAATTGTTGGAGGAAGAGCTCGAACGCGCATGAGCAACGTTCACGAAGAAGAGGCGCTCGGCAAAGCATACGATTCCCGGCTAATGCGGCGGCTGATGGAATACATGCGGCCGTACAAGTGGCGGGTGTTTCTTGCCCTCGCGCTGACGCTCGCAGTCACCCCTCTTGAACTTGCGCCTCCGCTGTTATTTAAGAGGGCCGTCGATCGCTACCTTGTGCCCGCGTCGCATCAACTGCTGGGAATCTCCGCTGCCCGGCGAGGCTTAATTCTTATAAGCGTTGTCTATCTTCTTGTTTTGACTTTCGATTTTCTCGCCCAGTACATACAAATCCGCATCATGCAGCGGGTCGGACAGCAGACGATGTACGACATGCGAAGAGAGATCTTCGGGCATCTGCAGCGCCTGCCCATGGGTTTCTTCGACCGCAACCCAGTCGGGCGGCTGCTTACGCGCGTTACGACCGATGTCGACGCCCTGAATGACCTTTTTGCCGCGGGCGTCGTCACAATGATCAACGACTTTTTCCTTCTTATTGTGATGGTCGGAGTTCTTCTATCTCTCAACTGGCGGCTGGCGCTGGCCGCCCTGGCGGTGCTGCCGCTGATTTTCATCGTGACCTTGATCTTCCGGCACTATGTTCGCGATGCAAATCGCCTTATTCGGACAGCGATAGCGCGGATCAATTCCTTCCTTCAGGAGTACATCTCTGGCATGAGCGTGGTCCAGATCTTCAACCGTGAGTCCAAGGCGGAGGAGGAGTTCGGCCGGCGAAACCGCGCCAACATGCTAGCCTGGCGAGATGCAATCCTGGCATACGCACTCTTTTATCCTGCAGTAGAAATTTTGAGCGTTGCGGCAATCGCCTTAATCTTCTGGGTCGGGGGACTGAGAATTCTGTCCGGCCAGTTGACGCTGGGAGTTCTTGTGGCCTTCATGCAATTCGCGCAGCGTTTCTTTCGGCCAATCCAGGACCTCAGCGAAAAATTCAATATCTTGCAGTCGGCCATGGCCGCCTCGGAGCGGATTTTCAAGCTGCTGGACGAGCCTTTGACGGTCACCTCGGTTGAGAACGCGGTGCACCTAGATCAGCCACGCGGTGAGATTGAATTCCGCAACGTGTGGTTCAGCTATCGCAACGTTCCGGAGCCGGCGGACGAAGACTGGGTGCTGCGCGACGTTTCTTTCCGCGTGGCGCCGGGGCAATCCTTTGCGATCGTCGGGCATACCGGCGCGGGCAAAACTACACTCATTTCCCTGCTGCTCCGTTTCTATGACATACAACGCGGTCAGATCCTTCTCGATGGCGTCGACATTCGACTACTCGATATGCAGGACCTGCGCCGGCAATTCGGGATCGTGCTGCAAGATCCGTTCCTTTTCACTGGAACGATCGAGTCAAATATCCGTCTTGGCACGCCAGGGATTGCCCGGGCAACCGTGGAGCACGCGGTGGAAGAGATTGGTTTGGGCGAATTCGTTGGCGGCCTGCCGGAAGGGGTGGCTACCAACGTTAACGAGCGCGGGTCGACTTTGTCGGTAGGGCAACGCCAACTTATCAATTTTGCGCGCGCCCTTGCGCACAATCCACGGTTCCTGATCCTGGACGAAGCTACTTCCAGCGTAGACACGAAGACGGAAATTCAAATCCGCGAGGCCCTCGACCGGCTGCTCTCCGGGCGGACGGCGCTTGTGATCGCACATCGCCTGAGCACGATTCAGCATGCCGACTGCATTCTTGTTTTTCACAAGGGGCGTCTGCGCGAACAGGGCGCGCACCAGGAACTCCTGGCGCAGCGCGGCATCTACTACCGGCTCTACCAACTCCAATACAAGGAGCAGGAACTGCCTATGCCTGTGGATGCAAACCGTCCGCTGGGACCGGCCCTCCCCTCACCTCTGCCGGCGAACGACTGATTGAAGCTCTTCGCGCATGACAAAAATTCCGCTCCTACTTTCCGCGGGTGAATCCAGCGGGGATATGTATGCTGCACAGCTCGCAACGGCATTGAAGCAAAGGTTGGACGTGTCGATTTTCGGCATGGGCGGGCCGCGCATGCACGCAGCGGGCGTGGAAGTCCTAACGGACTACTCAGAAGTTTCCGTCGTGGGCATAACGGAGATATTGACGCACTTGCCCTCGCTGGTTCGCGCGATGCGGCGCCTCGTCACTGAATCAGCAAGGCAAAAACCTTTGTTCGCAATTCTGACGGACTTTCCCGGCTTCCATTTGCGGCTCGCCCGGAAGTTGCGCCGGCAGGGAGTTCGCAACATCTATTATGTCTGCCCGCAATTCTGGGCCTGGCGGCCCTGGCGCGTGCGGGTGGTACGGCGGCGATTTGAGCAGGCTCTTTGCATTTTTCCTTTCGAAGAGAAGTTCTATGGCGATGCAGGCGTGCCGGTGAAATTCATCGGGCATCCCCTGGTAGGCAACGTCCGCGCTTCGCAGAGCCGCGACGCGTTTTGCACGGAGCACGGATTAAACTCAGCAAGCCCTGTGGTCACCATCTTGCCGGGAAGCCGCCATGGGGAGCTTGCGCAACACATGCCCGTTTTACGCGAGGCATGCAGATTGATTCAACGCGAATTGGCGGCGGTTCAGTTTGTCATTGCGGCAACCCCAGGGAGTGACGTGGCGGAATTGAGAGATGGTTGGCCACTCGGGCTGTCACTTCGCGTCGTGGTGGACCAGACGTACAACGCTCTCGCCGCAGCGGATGCGGCTGTCATTTCCAGCGGGACAGCTACGGTGGAAGCCGCTCTCCTCGACGTTCCGATGGTGGTGATCTACCGCGTCACTTCCCTGACCGCGCTGCTCGCCAAACCGCTGCTGCGTACATCTTGCTTCAGCATGGTCAATCTCATTGCAGAACGCCATCTTGTGCCTGAGTTGATCCAACAGGATTTTACGCCAGACCGCGTGGCGAGCGAAGTCCTGAGGCTACTTCGGGACCCACAGGCACGAGACGAACTCCGGGCCGGACTCGCGGACGTGCGCCAGCGTCTTGGCCCACCGGGAGCCGTCGAACGCGCCGCGGACACCATTGCGGACATGCTCCGGGCCTCTGCTGGCAACGCTTTCTGACGTCTCTGCTATCCTAGTATGTGGGTTCCGAGTCGAAATTCTTGAAAGGGGTCCGATGACCCGAAGAGTTCCCGGTGTGCCTCTTCTTGCTTTATTGCTGCTCCTCACCTGTGGTGCCACGTCACTGCGCGCCCAAGCTTCTCCCCTACCCAGCTTTCTTGCCGAGCATTACGATGTCTCCGCCTCGCTAGATCCGATTGGCCAAACCATCTCCGCAGTGGCGAAGGTAGACTTCAGGGCAGTGGAAGCATCAAGTAGCGTCCGCGTCGAACTCCATCCAAATTTAAATGTGACCGATGTCAGAACTCCGGACGGAAAATCGCTTTCGTTTGATCGTGATAGTCAAAATCCGCTGACTCTGACGGTTGTTCTCCCTTCTCCGGCAGGAGCGGGGGGCCGCGCGACGCTTACGTTTACATATGCCGGAATATTGGCCAACGAAGAGAATAGCCCCGTGCAGGGCGTGCGCATGGCGTCTATAAACAAGGATGGCGCGTATCTCTTGCTGCCCGCACGCTGGTTTCCGCTCACAAATTTCCCATCGAACCGCTACACGGCAACGTTTCGATTGAACGTGCCGGATACGTTTGCGGTTGCGGGTAGCGGGAAGTCGTCGGCCCCGGCTCCGGTCGCGGGGAAATCACCAGCACAGGGCGGCAGGCTGTTGTACACCTTTCAATGCGGCAATGCCGCGCCCCATGGGACATTCGTGGCGGGCAATTTGCAACTGAATCCCAAGCAAGCAGAGGGAATTAACGTGGCGGTATATGCGCCACGGTCGGCCTCTGGAAACGCGCAGGATTTTGCGAACGACGTGGCGCGCTCGGGCACGATTTTCTCTGACATGTTCGGGCCGCTGCCCGATCCAGACGTCACGCTTATCCAGCTTCCGGACGGCACGGTGCGCGATTTCGCGGGGCCGGGGGTTCTTCTGCTTAGCCGGCGCATGTGGGACCCGAAATTCGGCGATCGAACGATCGCGCGCCTGGTCGCTTCGCAGTGGTGGGGCAACTCGGTTTTGCCGGCCACGCGGGGCGACGTGTGGATCAGCGATGGACTCGCGCGTTATTCAGAGGCGATATACGCAGAGCAGAACGCGGGCAAGGAAGCTGGCTTGAAAGCGGTTGATGAGTTTGCCGTGGGCGCGCTGATGTATGAAGACGCCGCCCCGATCGCGCAGGCTGCGCGTTTGACGCAGTACACAAGCGATTACCGGTCCGTGGTAATGAACAAAGGCGCGATGATCTTTCACATGGTCCGCGCACAGATGGGCGATGCAGCTTTCAAGTCATTACTCCACAACTTCTACGCGGCTTATGGAGGGAAAAGTGCGCGCATTGAGGACTTCGAAAAGCTCGCGCAGCAATTCGCTCAGGCCGCGGCTAAGCCAGGAGTATCACCGCCGAACCTGCAACCATTCTTCGCGCAGTGGCTGAACTCGACGGGAGTGCCGGAGTTTACATTGGAATACGTGGTCTATCGGACGCCGCAAGGATTCCGGATCGTCGGCAAGATTAAGCAGCCGCTGGACACCTTCCAGATGCCAGTGGAGCTGCGCATCGACACGGAGGGAAATCCGGAGGTGAGGACGGTCGATGTAACGGGAACGGAATCGGCATTCACAATCGAAACCTTCGGCAGGCCAAAGCCCGGCGGCATCAAGATTGATCCGAATAACGTGATCTTAAAGGGCAGCGCGTCGCTGCGGGCACGGGCAGCGATTGCGCGAGGGGAGGAGATTGCGGAGCAAGGGCGCTATTTCGAAGCCGTTGCGCAGTATCAGAAGGCGCTGGCGATACAGCCCGGCCGTCCGCTCGCGAATTTCAGAATGGGAGAAGCTTTCTTCTATCAGAAGAACTATCAGGCTGCGGCAAATGCCTTTCGCGAAGCATTGCAGGCGGTGCCCGAACCGTCAGAGAAATGGACCGAGGTGTGGGCCCATGTCTATCTCGGCAAAATCTTCGATCTCTTGGGGCAGCGCGCCCGGGCCGTCAACGAATATAGCAAAGCGAAGCAGACTAATGATGACACCGGCGGCGCACAGGAAGAAGCCGAGCGCATGCTTAAGAAGCCTTACTCCGAGGGTGGTACTGCCGCGGACCCGCCTGCGACCGATACGAAGACGCCCGCGGCTAGCCCGGCCGTTCCATCAAATGATAAGCCGGTGCTGAAGAAACCAAGCCCCTGAGCACTCTCACAGCCAGTAATTGTTTAGCAGACGGAACTACGCGCTTGTCGCTGACCCTGCAGCATCCGCCTGGACGCGTTTCCAAGTCTCCTCAAAAATCCTCTTTGCTTCTTCGTCGAACAACACGAAATAAATCGTCTCCAAAGAAGTTTGTCCTTTTAGATGTTGCACTGCTTCCCGCAGCATGATTTCCGCGCACTCCTTTAAGGGAAAGCCGGCGATGCCTGTCCCAACGGCCGGAAAAGCAATCGATTTAAGGCCTCGCTCGCGAGCAATGCGGAGCGAATGCTCGGTGGAGTGTCGCAGGGCCTCGGCCGTAGTTTTTCCACCCAGGGCCATGCTTGCGGCGTGAATCACGAAACGTGCCTTGAGTTTCCCGCCCGAGGTAATGGCTGCATATCCTATAGGAATGCTCCCGATGGCGTTGCACTCGCTCTGGATCTGCTCGCCACCCTTGCGGCGGATGGCGCCAGCGACACCACCGCCCAGGATGAGATCGTTGTTGGCCGCGTTGACGATGGCATCGGTCTCCATCTCCGTGAGGTCGCCCTGCTGAATCAGAATTCTATCTGCGACTGATTTTGTCATTTGTCTGCTCACCTTGCTTACGAACACTCACTTCATGTTGGAGAGAATTTCTTGCTGCGGATAGTCGTAAACACCTCGGCCGGATTTGCGGCCGAGACGCCCTTCCCCGACATACCTTTGCAGCAATGGGCTGGGCTTGTACTTTTCACCGAGTGTCTGATGGAGATATTCGAGCACTTTGAGGCACACATCAAGCCCAACCAGATCGGCAAGCTCGAGCGGACCCATGGGGTGATTCAACCCGAGCCTGAGGGCCTTATCGATATCCCTGGCTGAGGCAATGTCGGTTTCCAGCAAGGCAAAAGCTTCATTGCTGATCAGCGCGCTGACGCGAGAAGTGATAAAACCCGGCGAATCTTTCACGACCACGACGTCCTTGTTCATGCGGCGGCCAACTTCGCGGCAAGTAGCGATGGTTTCGTCGGAAGTCTGCGGCGTTTTGATCAATTCGATCAGCTTCATCTTGGGAACCGGATTGAAAAAATGCATTCCGATGCAACGCTCACGGTAAACTGTGACTTCACTGATCTCCGTGATCGAAAGTGAAGAAGTGTTGCTCGCGAAGACGGCGCCTGTTTTCGCGAATTTGTCGAAGATGGTAAAGAGTTCCAGCTTCATTTCCATTTCTTCGGGAACGGCTTCGATGATCAACTCCGCTTCGCGAATGGCATTTTCCACGCTGCCTGCTGTCGTGAGCTGCTTCATTGCTGCGAGGCAGTTCACCGGATCCACTTTTCCTCTCGAAACGCCTTCATCGAGGGTTTTCTCGATCCACGCAACGGCCTGCTCAAGCCTGGCCTCTGAAATATCCTCGAGAACAGTTCGGTAGCCAGCCAACGCGGAAGCGTACGCGATGCCGCGCCCCATCGTTCCCGCGCCGATCACCGCAATCGTCTTGACTTCCATGCCCATTTCTCCATTTCTGTCATGCTCTCAGCGCTGAAACAGTCGGGCAGCGTTGTCGTATAGGATTTTACGCTTGACCTCTTCGCTCAGCGGCAACGCGTTGAATTTCTCGAGGTTCCCTCTTATTTCCGGAACGCCCGGGCCTGGCCAGTCTGTTCCCCACAACACTTTGTCCGCGATTTCCGCGATGCGTGGAAAGTATTCAAGGAGTTTCTGCGGCGGGATCCCGGAGATGTCCATATGCATGTTCTTGTGACGGCGCACGAGGAAAAATGCTTCGTCCATCCAGAGCGGTCGGCCACCGTGAGCGAGGATGACCGTCAGCTCGGCAAAATCAACGCACACATCGTCGCACAAGATTGGCTGCGCGTGAACGTTGCGCGCCCCCGGAAAAATAGAGGTCCCGGTGTGAATCATCACAGGTAAAGCGTTCGCCTGAGCTCGCTCGTAGATGGAAGCAAGCGGACTATCACCGTTGCGGTACGCGTTCGGCGAGATGACTTGGTGCGAGGGATGAAGCTTGAGTCCACGAATGCCAAGCTTGGCGAGGCGGTCGACTTCGGTGGCGGCGTGGACGACGGTGCGTGGATGAACGGACCCGAAAGCCAGTAGCCTTGCGGGCGCAACGCTGCAATAACGGGCGATCCAATCGTTCACCTCGGGCGTAAATCCCATGATGTCGGGACTCACGTAATTGATAAGTCCGGCGCGTTCAATGCCCAAGCGGTCGAGGAAAGTGAGAAAGGCCTTAGGATCGGCGGTGTACCGTTCGATTTCCGCGAAGTCCGTGCGGCCGCGCTTCATAAGCTCAAGCTGAGCGGGCTTAACCATATGCAGGGGCATGATATGGATGTGAATGTCGATTATCGGCTGCACGAGAAATTGTTTCCGGTGAAATCCGAATCCACGAATGGGACCAAGCTGCCTGCCAGTTGGTGGGGCGAAAGATGCGCCCCTTTTTAATGCCTGTCCTTAATATCGTGGAACACGCGGATCAATCTCAAGCGACCAGCGCTCGATGCCGCCGGCGAGTGATTTTGCTCGCTCCACGCCCTGGCCTCGGAGCCAAACAGCAACGTCCAGGCTGCGCATACCGCGATGGCAGTAACAGATCACTTCGTCGCCGGTGTCCAGGGACTGAAGATTCGCCGGAATCGAGCCCATCGGAATAAGTTTCGCTCCTTCGATGCGGCAGATCTCAAACTCCCAGGGTTCGCGGACATCGACGAGCAGCAGCTTCTCGCCGCGATCGAGTCGGACCTTCGTGTCCGCAGGAGTTATCTCCAAATCATCAGACACGCTCATACGCTCTTTTCCGCAATGCTAGACGCAGAATTCTCGGAAGTCACTACGACTGCCTTGCATTTCAAAGATCCCGTGCACGCCCTACTGGATTGAACCCTTTGCCGCGATCCACTGCTTCTCCACGGCCTGGATTTCATTGACGAGCTTTACATCTTCTTCTTGCGGCAGCATTTCCCGCAGGTGTTGTTCGTGCTCGCTCGGCGAGAGCAATGCTCCCGTGACGCCGTACGGCTGCCTCGCGAATTCACCGATGAAGCGGTTGAACTTGATGTCTGGAACATAGAGCGGTGTCTGCCCAGGTTGAATATTCTTGTTAATCATCTCCACTAGTTTCCTGCATTCAAGTAGATAAAGCTCGCGGCTGTGCTCGTTCATGCGCTCGAGGTTGGCTTCCTGTTTGGCGGTAGGTTCGTCGTATCGGCCTTTCAGTCCCCAAACGTAGAACCAGTGCGCGGAGCTGGATTTATCCACACCGAAAAGGTCGAGGCTCACCGGAATCCACTTGTTAACGTATTTCTGAATGATGCTCGTGGGAACGACTCCGGCCTTCACGATGCGCTTGACGCCGTCCTGGCCGGTGCCCAGGTGAAACGACTCCTCTTTCAGCATGGGAATCATGGATTGTGCAAGCGGCGCAAAGCCGGAGTAACTCAGCATCGTAAGCTGATACTTGCCGTCACGATCGACGAAATCGGTATAAGTAAAAAAGTCGAGCCAGTTGTTGACGTCCTGATTGAACGCACCGAGCAGCCGTTTTTGATCGAAGGCGCGGCGCTCCAGCATCTTCTGCGCTTCAACGCGCCCGCTGTAGCCGAAGTGATTCATGAGCAGATGGCACATCTGCCAGCCGTGGCGCATTTCTTCCGTGACTACGCGGCAGAGCGATTGCCGGTCGTGTTCGCTGGGGGAGTTATCAAAGAGCCTACGTTGCTGCTCGACGGAGGCAAATTCCGTGTCTCCTTGATAGACAATCAGATTGAGCAACGCATCGCGCATACGCTGATCGGGAATCTGGACGACCTTTTCCCATTTGGGGCGGCCTTTGTACGCCCCGAACTCGATTTCGCTGGATCGTGTGGGACCAAACTTGGCTTCGAATTGATAATTTGTGATTTCCGGATAGGCCACGCCGATATCTTTCTGCCAAACGCGGAACAGATCTACCCAGTCATCGAAAGTTGTCAAGCGTGTTGCCGGCATTATCCTATTCCTCCTCAGATTCTTTTCGCCCGGCACCTCAAGTTTCAGAAACTCGGGCTCGGGTGCGCACGTTACTTTCGAGTTTGTTGATCATCGGCCCCGAAATCTCGGTGGCCGCTTCTCGAAAAATGCTTGAACTCCCTCGCGGCAATCTTCCGAAATAAAACAGTTCATCTGCTGCCGCACCTCATTCTCCAGCGCTTCCACTAGTGCTTGTCGCCCGCTACCAAATAAGACCTGCTTTACGGCCCGAATCGCCATGGGTGGGCCCTGCGCAATCTTCTGCGCCAGCGCCTTCACCGCGGCTTCGAGCTGTGGCGCAGGCACGACACGGTTGACAATCCCCAGCTGAAGAGCCCTCTGCGCATCGATCATGTCACCCGTATAAAACATCTCCGCAGCAATTGACGGGCCCACAAGCTGTGGAAGAAAGAATGTGCCGCCGTAATCGGGAAACAAACCGACTTTGGCGAAGTTTTGACCAAACGTGGCCTCCTCCGCAGCTACGCGAAAATCTGCAGCCAACGCAAGGTTCATGCCTCCGCCGGCAGCTGCGCCGTTAATCGCGGCGATGACAGGCTGGGACATCATCCTCATCTTCAAAACCGTTTGCATTCCAGAACGAAGAAGCGGCTCAAGGTGCTTCACTTCACCACTCTCGCGGCCTTTGCGGATATACCCGAGATCGCCACCAGCACAGAACGCTCGCCCGGCGCCCGTCAGGATGACCACGCGAACGGTCTCGTCCTGAGCAATACGCGAGAACGCATCATTCAGAGCACTGGCGAGTTCATTGTTCAGGGCATTCAAACGATCAGGCCGGTTCATCATCAGCGTTACGATCCCGTCGTGCCGCGCTTCCAGAACCACGGGTGCAACCGGCGCCGTCTGCGGTGCATTACTCATGGAACGCTTCCCCTCAGTGCCCTTTCCCTTCTCGCTCTTTTTCGATGTGTCTCACAAGTTGCGCGAGCTTTCGAAAATGCTGCAGCTTTTCTCGGGTGCCATGGGTGTTCTGGCCGCTCGTGGATGGAAGCACATACACACAAGCACCATAGAGATGTTCCTTTTGTTGGCCGTAGCGGCATTTTCGCTGCGCAAACTGTTCGTAGGTCAGCTTGCCGTTGAAGGCCACCACATGAGGAGCGAACTCTTCGAGCTTTTGCGAAAGCACGATACGGCCCTCAGCGAAGTCTTCCCGCTTGAGCTCTTCGATTCCTTTCGTCGGCCGTTTGACCAGATCGGTCAAGCCAACGCCGAATTCAATCACGCGCTTGTCGTCGCGGTATTCGAGTGGCTCCGGCACAACGCCGCCTTCATAGAGCGCTGGCCAGAATTGGTTGCCACGGCCGGCGTAGTAATGCCCGACGCGCACTGAGGATTCGCTCGGATTGCAGCCTACAATCACAAGCTTCATGCCCCTTCGCAGATAGTCCGGCAGTGTTTTCATGCGAACAGCTTAACTCGCCCGCGAAGCCAGGTCACTTCCCTCTAAAGTTGGCGGCGCGCTTTTCGACGTAAGCCGCGAGCCCTTCTTTGGCGTCCTCACTGGTAAAGAGCAATTGCTGCAATTCCCTTTCGATTCCAAGCGCTTCGCCGAAGCCCACCTCCGAGCCCGTCACAACGGAGCGCTTGATGCGTCCAACGGCGCGCGAAGCTTTGTTGGGCGGGCAGAATTGCCGCGCGTAGGCCATTACGTCGTCCCAATAGTTCTCGCGGTCGTAAATATAGTGAATCAATCCCATCTCGAGCGCTTCCTCGAAACTGAAGGTCCTGCCCGTGGCCATAAGTTCAAACGCCCTGGCGCGTCCGACGACGCGGGAGAAGCGCTGCGTGCCGCCTGTCCCTGGCAGCACGCCAAGATTTACTTCCGGCAAACCGATCTTGCCGCCTTCCTTTTTCGCGATGCGAATATCACAAGCAAGGGCAATCTCCAAACCGCCCCCGACTGTATGGCCATTCAGCGCGGCGATTACCAGCTTGGGAGTCTGTTCCAACCGGCTTAGCGTCTCGTTGGCATGCAGACAGAAGTAATACTTGAACGTAGGATCCGCTTTTGTCAGCATGGGAATGCTTGCGCCGGCCGAGAAAAACTTTTCGCCAGCGCCGCGAATTAAGATAACGTGAACATTTTCATCCATGCGCGCCTTCAGGATGGCGCCGTCAAGCTGTTGCATCATCTCGTAGGTGTATGTATTGGCCGGCGGATCATCCAGCTCGAAAATCGCGACTCCCTCTTCGACGCGGTATTTCACCAGTTCCTTCGTTCCGAGTGCCTGAGTCGTCGCCATCTGTTTGTCTCCTGAAGTTTATCTTCGTGAATATCCAAAATATCCAGGTGGCTTGCTTAGTCCGCCGCTCCCTCTTTTTCGAAGGTCTCTAAGGGCTGCGATTCTAGGCCGTGCCCCGTCCGGTTGCCGTTGCGTCGGTGAAGCACGCCGCGCAGGAAAATTTCGCTGATGTTTCCGGCCAGCTCATCAGCGCACGGGTCGACCTTGGGGTTGTGCCATTTATACACCCAGTTCATCATGCCGTAGAGGCTCAGAACGGCGACGCGGGGGTTCAGTCCCGACATAGCCGCTTGACTGGCCAATTCTTGAAAGATTGTACGCGCGAAGCCGTAATAGCGTCGTTTGATCGACGCAATTTCCTTCTTGTAAGCCCCTTCCAAGGCGTCCTCTTCGTGCGAAAGTACTTTCATCTCTGCTGGGTGGGCGAGGAAGTACTCTAAGTGGTTCTGGATAAAGGTCTTAAGTCGGGCCTCTGGCTCTTCCGTCGTAGAGAGTCGAACCTGGAGCTTGCTCAGGATATTGGTAAAGGCATGTTTTTGAATCAGATAGAGTAACGTCTGCTTGCTTTCGAAGTAATAGTAGAGCCCCGAGAGCGATATCCCAGTTGCTCGGCTAATACCCCTGATGGAAGCGCCCTCAAAACCCCGCTGGGCAAAGATCTCAGCCGAGTGATGAAGGATGTGCTGCAGCTTGGCTTCGGAATCGCGCGGAATAGGGATGCGAGCGGCCATATGTGTGTCGAACGTTCGTTCAAGAACTTTATCCGCCCTTTGCCCCTGTGTCAAGAGCGCTTCCCTACCTCGTGTTCTTCCGCGACTGAGGAATCAGCAGTTGCGATTTCTGAATCCAGGGTGTGGGCTCCCTCATCCAAAAAACAGACGGGAGTATTGGACACCTTGTTTGTGCTACTTTCATGACTAGCACCGGCCAAAAACGTACGCTGGTCAGCACGCCAATCGCGTTGAGCACACCGAACCCACACCGTCTTCCGTCAACCGTCGCCCGCGCAGACGAGCACCTTTTGGTGGCCGCAGCGAAAGCGGGCGATGCCGCCGCGTTCGAAGAGCTGGTTAACCGCTACGAAAGAAAGATCTTCCGCCTGACGATGAACATCACCGGGAACCGTGAGGATGCGGAAGACGCCATGCAAGACGCTTTCCTTAAAGCTTATACCCACCTACAAAGTTTTCAAGGAGACTCGCGTTTCTACACCTGGCTCGTGCGCATCGCAGCCAACGAAGCATTGATGCGTCTGCGAAAGCGGCGGCCAAATCAGTTCTCCCTCGATGAGCCAGTACAGGGTGAAGACGACCTGATGCCCCGGGAAATCGAAGACTGGGACCCCAGCCCGGAACAACGCTACGCACAAACCGAGATGCAAGAAATCTTAAATGAGGCCGTAGCGAAACTGGAGCCGGACTTCCGAACCGTGTTTGTATTACGAGATGTGGAGCAACTGTCCACGGAAGAAACGGCGCAAGCGCTGGGAATCTCGGTCCCGGCCGTTAAATCGAGACTTCTGCGGGCCCGCTTAAAACTTCGTCAAAAATTGAATCGGTATTTTCGCAGAGGTGAATCAAATTGAACTGCAAAAGCGTCATCCGCGAGTTGTCCAACTATATCGACGGCGACCTCGATCTGGCCATGAAGCAAGAGCTCGAGCGCCATCTCGGGCACTGTGAAGACTGCACGATGATCGTCGACCAAACTAAGAAGACTGTAGAGATTTTTTGCGATTCGGAGCCTGTGGCTCTGGCCCCTGATGTGCATTCGCGTTTGCATGAGGCCTTACACCGCAAAATGAAAGAAAAGGCGAACTAGCGGGATCATACGTGCACTCACGCTCCCATCCAGAGCGGAAATTCCTTGCCGAGACCTTTCTCTTTCGCCAACGCGTAGACCTTCATCGCAACGGCTAAATCCCAAGAGGCTATCCCGTTCGACTTGAAAAGTGTAACTTCTCCGGTGCTCGTTCTCCCGGTGGTCTTGGCCGCCACGACATCCGACAGTTTCTTCACTCCGGTCCAGCATACTTCGTCGCCCTTGAACGCAATGATCAGGTCGCCCGCCTCCTGCCGCGATTGTTCGACCGAATCCACAACAATGACGTCGGCGCTCGCCACCGCCTCATCATCAAGCTCTCGTTTGTGCGCATGATTCGCGCCGATTGCATTTATATGCACGCCGTTGCCCAGATCCGTGCCCATTACGATGGGCTGACTTGCCGTCGTAGCCGTACACACAATATCCGCGCCTCGAACAGCTTCGCTGGCTGAACCTACGCTCGTCACCGGGACACCCAGCCGTCGGGTCATCTCCTTGACAAATCGGCTTCGGCGCTCGGGATCACGTCCGTAGGCCCGCACAGATTCGAGTTTTCGAACGGCAGCGATAGCTTCGATTTGCGTCTTGGCCTGGCCCCCGGTGCCGATGATCGCCGCCGCGCGAGCGTCGGGCCTGGCAAGATATTTTGTGGCTACGCCGGAGGCTGCTCCCGTACGCAATTGCCCCATATAATCCGCTTCGATCAACGCCACCAGATCGCCTGTGGCAACTTCATAAAGGGGAACAAGGAATCGTATTTTGCCGCGGACGAACGTGTACTGCTTCATTGCCACATAGCCCGCCTTCAAGTCGGCGGCAGCCATGTAGTGGAAGAACCCACCCACAGGCAGCTCGAACCGCCGGCGCGGGTGGACGATGACTTCGCCGCTGGCCTGTTTCCGCGAAATCTCTTCCACCGCATCGAGCGCCATGGACATCGTCAAAACCGACCGCACTTGCGCTTCGCTGATGTGCAGCGTCATCTATTCGCTCCCCAATGATGTGCTTGCTATTTCGCGGTCTCCTTTGCCGCAGGCGCCCGGGTGGATTTTTTGCCCATACCCTCACCTTCACGAACTCGGCGCACGACAGTCTGTTTCAACCGATAAATGCGCTCTTCCTTCTTGCCACCCATCAAATGGAAGCGAAACTCTGGTTCACCTGAAGGTCCTTTGCCAACGCGCAAGGGCATTTGTCCGCACAGATCTTTTTCGATGAATGCAGTTTCATAGCGGGTCCTCCGAGTATTCCACGTGTAGACGCGCAGCGCGGTGAAATCGCAGGGCTGCCCCTCGGGACCCCGCGCGCCTGCCACAAGGTATTGCGGCTTGTCGCCCGACGGATCGCTGACCCGGTTCAGCTCGAACCAGGCCAGCGGCCTAATATTCGCTGAGGCCATTCCTTCACGCACAGCATCGGGAGTATCGAGCTCGACGAAGCGTGCGATGACCCATCCCGCGATGGGAATCGTTTGATCGCCGGGCTGTGTCGTGGTCGTCGGGGCGGCAGCCTGCGCCGTGACTTCACCGGGCGGACGAGTCGCGACGCCTCGGACAAGAAACCAGTCTTCCTTCTTGGTTTCTTGTGGTTCGCCTGACGCGTCCTTTTCGTCGGTGACTTGCACCCAGTCGGCAACGCCTCGCCCCACAATTTCAACAGGAACACCACGTCCGAATTGATAAAGGCGAGGTTCGGTACGCCCGGGTTCGACGCGCAAATTGGTTTGCACCTTGGTCCTGCCCCGTGCTTGCACCGGCAATGCGCGCGCCTCAGCGAGAAGCTTTGCGCTTCGCTGCCAGAGCGACGGCTCCATGACCAGGTGCCCGTCCACCCAGCCGACCTCGCCATCGGCGGTACGCACCTTTACGTTATCGTTGTGTCGGGAAAGGACATCAACGCGATCGCCATAGTGGAGCAGACCGATCTGCTGACGCACCTCCGCGACGCTGTTCCAGAGCATGACGTTGCTCTCGCTGACGAAAGCCTCGCCAAGCGATTCGTGCTTCGGCCGGAACATCCAGGCAAGCAGCGCCACGAGCATGAGGAGCGGCACCGCCACCAGGAGCTTGCGTTTCATGCGTTATCCCCGAACACCCACGCGCGTCGTTTGACTTTCACCATGACTCTGCGTTGCCCTTCGCCAAGGATTGTACCCGATTCTTCACGGCAGTCGTCCCCGCCCATGCGTCCATTGCTTTTCTGCTAAAATGCCGCTGCGTTTTGTCAATTCCTGGTGTTTCTCGGAGGCCACGCGATGAAGACTCTGAGTCCTCTCCAACCGCTTGGACTGCTTCTTCTCCGCGCTGCGCTTGGGATTATCTTCATCACGCACGGCTATCCGAAACTCACCCATGGGGCAGGCATGCAAAGTTTCTTTATCGAACACGGCTTCCCGGGTTATTTCCTGTATGTCGCGGGTGTGCTGGAACTTTTCGGAGGCGGTCTCTTGCTGCTGGGATTATTTACTCGCGGCGCCGCGTTGCTCTTGGCGATCGAGATGGGAGTGGCGATTTGGAAGGTGCACAGCGGCCGCGGGATCCTGACCGTTCACGAATACGAGTTTCCACTCGCGATGGCGATGGCTTGCTTTGCTCTGGCGACTATCGGGGCAGGACCTATTTCTATCGACCACCCTCTCTTCGGCAATGGCGGAGGAAGTTCGCGCGGTTCGCGCAATCCCAAAAATTAAACTGCCCCAAGAGCGTCGTCAGAGGTGCGGGTCGCTACAGGGGCATTCGTATTCAGGCTACGTCGTGGCAGTAGCCGATGTATGAGCCACTTCCGCCGGCGCGAGGGGTAGAACGATCCAGAGCACTAAGTAGGCGACCAGACCCGTCCCGCCGCAGAGAGCCAGAAGCAACCAAACAACGCGAATGATTGTGGGATCGAGGTCGAAGTAATCCGCAATGCCAGCACAAACGCCGCCTATTTTCTTGTCCGTGCTCGAACGCATGAGTCTCCGCTTGGAAACCCCAGGCTGGCCCATGCCCGAAGCTCCGCTTTCCGGCTGTTTCGCGCCGCAGTTGTAGCAAAACTTGGAGCCTGCCACGATCTCTTTCTGACAATTTGGGCAAGTCATCATTCCACCTCCGCCTGGCGGTATCCCGCCCTTTCCTACCCTACGGTACGAAACCGGGTCGCAAAAGGTTTCATTTCAGGTCGAGCCGTTCTCTAATTCTAGTATTCAAGCAGTTGCTTAACCGCTGCAGAAATGTGCGCGATTTGAGGAAGGATGACGTCCTCCAGCTTTGGCTGGTAAGCGCAAAAAGTGTCCATCGATGCTACGCGCTTTACCGGCGCGTCAAGTTCCTCGAACAGCTCATCGGCGATGCGCGCCGCAATCTCCGCACCATAGCCCCAGCTCAACATGTCTTCATAAGCCACGATTACGCGATGTGTTTTCCGCACGGTTGTGGTGATCGCCTCCCAGTCGTAGGGCGATAGCGAGCGCAGGTCGATAATTTCGACCGAAATGCCCTCCCGCTCGAGTTGCGCTGCGGCCACTTCGGCACGGTGCACCAACGCACCAAAAGTAATAATACTGACTTCTGAGCCTTCTTTCACGACACGCGCCTTGCCGAACGGCACCATATATTCGGCTCCGGGATACTCGGAACGGTTGTACGGCTGCCGATAAAGATGTTTGTGTTCGAGAAACATTACGGGATCATCGCAACGGATTGCCGTGCGCAGGAGCCCGGCGACATCCAGAGCCGTGGAGGGCAGGACCACACGTAAGCCAGGACAGTGCGTGAAAATCGATTCACCACTCTGACTGTGATAGATGCCGCCGCCCGTAAGGTACCCCCCGATGGCCACGCGGATGACCGCGGGGCATTTGAAGCCGCCATTCGAACGCCAGCGCATCACGCAGAGCTCGTCGCGGATCTGCATCATGGCCGGCCAAATGTAGTCGAAGAACTGAACCTCCGCGACCGGCTTAAGTCCGCGCGTCGCCATACCAATGGCGTTCCCAACAATGCTGGCCTCGGCGAGCGGTGTATTGAATACGCGATCCGGCCCGTATTTGCGCTGCAGTCCCGAGGTGGCTTTAAACACGCCCCCCTTCCCTTTCACTTCCTTCAGATTTTCCTCCCGGCTGCAATCGGCGACATCCTCGCCAAAAACAATGACGCGCTCCTCGCGGGACATTTCATCCGATATAGTCGCAGCAACCATCTCGACCATGGTTCTCGGTGCCCCGTGAAACTTTGGCTGTGTTTCGAAGGCCGCCGAGGTGGGATCGACGTCCGGGGAATAGACGTGCACGAGAATCGAGTCAATCGAGGGAGGTCCCGCGGCCAGAGCCTGGTCGGCCGCTTCGCGGATCTCGTGCTCAACTTCCGCCTCCAGCGCTTCAATCTGTTTCTGATCAAGAAGCGCTTCGCGCACCAAAAACAAAGCAAATTTGGAAAGCGGATCGCGATGCGCCTCTGCCTCGCGCTCTCCCGCTGTCTTATAGAGCTTTTCGTCATCGGAGAGCGAGTGCGAATAGGGCCGCGTCACATGAGCGTGCACAAGCGCTGGTCCGCGCCGTTCGCGGCAATATTCGATAGCTTCCCTGCAAACGGCGTAGCTTTCGAGAGGATCCGTACCATCGCATTCGGAAACATGCAGGCCCGGGAAGTTACCTATCAGCTTGGAAATGCTCCCGCCCGCCGTCTGTACTTCGATGGGAACTGAGATGGCGTAAGCGTTGTCTTCCACAAGATAAAACAACGGAAGCTTCTTTCTACAAGCGCTGTTGAGAGACTCCCAAAATTCGCCTTCACTCGTAGCCCCATCGCCGGCGGACACGTAGACAATTTCATCGCTCTCATGGCGTGCCAGCTCCCCGCCAGGCGCTTTCTTCGCCTGCGCCAAGGCTTTGGGGTGCGCTTCATAATAGAGGGTGGCCTCCGCAGCGCCCACTGCCTGGACGAATTGCGTCCCCGTGCAGGAAGATTTGCTTACGATGTTCAATTTTGGATTGGCCCAATGGGAAGGCATCTGTCGCCCGCCGGAACTGGGGTCGTCTTTCGCTCCGACAGCTTGGAGAAGCATCTCCAGCGGCGTGACGCCCAGCATCAGGCAAAGCGCGCGGTCCCGATAATAGGAGTAAAGCCAGTCAACTCCGGGACGAAGAAGCAACCCCGCTGCCGCGGTCACCCCTTCATGGCCCGCACTGGAAATTTGGAAGAATATCTTATTCTGGCGCTTGAGCTGGATTTCCCGGTCATCCAGCCGCCGGGAGAGATACATGGTGCGGTAGATGCGAATCAGTGCTTCTCGGTCGAGGCCGTGATACTTCGTGGCGTCAAGCTTGGCTGTCTTGACGCGCGTCTGTACCGCCATTCGGTCTGCCCTCGTCGGCCTAGAGGATTTGGCCCTCGCGGAAATCTATTATACCGGATGTCCTTTCGCTGGCGCTATTCCAGGTTCTGGAACTTTTTCTCAATGGAATCAAATCCTGGATCATCTTGTTTCACCAGCTTGAGAGAAGCGCCTTTGAATGGCTCCTCAGAGGGGATTCGATCCACCCAGCGCTGATGAGATAGCTTTTCATGGCCCGAGAAGTATAGACGCACCAAGAGTTTGACGTCCGCACTGTCCGCTGCGGCTTCGGAAGACTTCGCCTTGTCCTTGGCTTTGGGCTTTTCGATCTTGGCCACATCGCCATCCGCAGCAGCCCGGTCCCGATCAAACTTGAATTGAAGTTTCTTGTCTAAGCGAAACGCCTGCCGCCAACTTTCCAGTTTGTGGCGCGCCTGCTGCGCTGCCTCTTCATTCGCGCCGAATTCAAAAACAAGAAAGGTATTGTGCATATGGCGAGTCTGCGACGCGCCCGCCGTCAAGTCAAGGCAAGACGCCGGCCTTGAACAGTTCGCGAGGCCGCAATATTGTCCCCTGGGCGAGTGTTTGCGCTAGAAAGTTCACCAAATTCCATGCACGAGGGAATATTTTGACGTAATATCGGGTAATAGCAGATGAACGTGTTGCGAACTAGGATTCCAAATCGCAGGCCAATCATCTCCGCTAACCTCTGCCTGCTGGCGGTTGTGTTGCTGTACGCTCCGTTTGCCGTTGCTGGTTGGCCCGCTCGAAGCATGGCTTGCTGTATAGGAGACCACTGCCCCATCCCCGAGCATCATCACCGGAAAGCGCCGGCTGCCCCTAATACTGCCGAGAATTGCGGCCACAACGTGAGCGGTCTGACGGCTTGCACGATGTCCTGCTGCCATCCCAACGATCGCGCGCTTGTTGCGTCAATTGCTTTCCTATTGCCGTCGTTAGCATCGATCCCTGCCCCCACGGCGGCTATGCGTCCCCCTGCTTGGCGCAATCAGCAAAGGTTTTCCCGTTCCGTAGAGCCCCTCTCCCCGCCTCCTCGCTTGACCGCCGCGGCCCTGTAACGGGCCGTCTGCTCCCTTCACGCACACTGATTAACTCACGACGCGGCGGCTTCGCCACCCGCCATCCATTCTTTCGAGGAGAAAAAAGATTCCATGCGACGCATGACGTTGATCTTTGTAGTTTCGCTGCTGATCGTAACCTCTGTCTTCGCGACCGTTTTCGGCACCGTCCGGGGGATCGTTCACGACCCGCAACATCGCCCGATTTCAGATGCAAAGGTCGTGCTCAAAGCCAAGGCCTCGGATTACGCCCATACGGCGCAAACCGATCTTAATGGGGAGTTCCATTTCGACGCGGTGCCGCTGGGGGAATATACGGTAACTGTTTCCCAGGCAAACTTCGTATCCCAGGAAACAGCAATAACCGTTCTTTCAGGAACCGCGCCCATTTTGCACTTTGAATTGTTGCTCGCCACTCAAAATCAATCCATCACGGTCTCCGCAGAAGCCGGTCCGGCACAGGCAGAATCGGTCACTCCCACCGAAATCGTCGACCGCCAAGAAATCAGTCAGACGCCCGGTGCGACACGTTCCAACAGCCTCGCCATGATCACCGACTACGTTCCGGGAGCCTATCTCACGCACGACCAGCTCCACGTCCGTGGCGGCCACCAGGTTAGCTGGCTCGTGGACGGCGTGCCCATCCCTAATACCAACATCGCCAGCAATCTCGGCCCACAGATTGATCCCAAGGACATCGATACCATCGAGATGCAGCGAGGCAGCTACGCCGCCGATTTCGGCGACCGCACTTACGGAGTATTCGACGTTGCGCCGCGCACCGGCTTCGAACGCAATAGCCAAGCCGAGTTAGTCGCGGGTTTCGGCAATTTCTACCAATCGGATGACCAGCTCAATCTTGGCGGGCACACCAATCGCTTCGCCTATTACGCCAGCGCCAATGGCAATCGCACCGATCTTGGGCTGCAAACGCCAACCTCCGCAGTGATCCACGATCGCGCCAACGGTTACGGAGGTTTCGCTTCGTTGATTTACAACGCCGATTCGCAGGATCAGTTGCGCTTCGTAACTTCTCTCCGACGCGACTATTATCAAATCCCCTTTGACCCTACGGATCCAAATATCAGGCCGGGAGAGTTCCTGCGGGACGCCAATCGGGAGAGCGATGCCTTCGTCACTCTTTCCTGGGCGCGGACGTTCAGTCCCGGTCTCGTTCTGACCGTTTCTCCTTTCTATCACTTTAATAGCGCCAACTACGCGAGCAATCCAAGCGACACCCCGACTGCGGCAACACAAGATCGCTCTTCCAAATACGAAGGCGGTCAAGCCACCCTCGCCTACGTCAAGAACAGAAATAATGCGCGCGCCGGGATTTACGGCTTCAGCCAGCAGGACAGCCAACTATTCGGCTTGCTTTTCAACGACGGCAGCGGAATACCGCCGCTTCGAGACATAGAGAACATTTCTGGCGGACTGGTGGCGCTGTATGCAGAAGATCAGTTTCGCGTGACTTCATTGCTTACGGTGAATGCCGGGATTCGCCAGACTCATTTTTCAGGCAGTGTGGTTGAAAACGCCACCAGCCCGCGCTTCGGAGCGGCTTTTCGCATTCCGAAGTTGAACTGGGTCTTTCGCGGCTTCTATGGCCATTTCTACCAGGCGCCACCCCTAGTTACGCTTTCGGGTCCGTCGCTCCAGCAAGTCGTCACCAATCAGGGATTCGCGTTCACGCCACTGCGCGGCGAGCGGGATGAAGAATCTCAATTCGGTGTGACCATTCCCTTTAAAACTTGGACAATCGACGCCGATACGTTTCGCACACGCGCAAGAAATTTCTTCGACCACAACAATCTCAACAACTCTGACATATTCTTTCCCCTCACGATCCAGGGCGCACTAATCCGCGGCTGGGAACTTACCCTGCGTTCGCCACGCATCAAGAATCGCGGCCAGCTTTATCTGACCTATTCCAACCAGATCGCACTGGGCAGAGGCGTCATCAACGGCGGCTTGATTCCCTCCGGCACGATTCCTGGCAACGACTTTTTCACTCTGGATCACGACCAGCGCAACACGCTTCACGTCGGAGGCAACATCAATCTGCCGTGGCAGAGCTACGCCTCCACAGACGTGTACTACGCCTCCGGTTTCTCGAATGGCAACCCTCCGCCCTCCCACTTGCAGGGCCACACAACATTTGACCTGTCGCTCGGCAAGAATTTCGGCGAGCGCCTATCTGTCTCGGTGAACGGCATCAATGTCGCCAATCGTCGCGTTCTGCTGGATAACAGCTTCACCTTCGGCGGCACGCACTTCCTCAACCCGCGCGAGCTCTTCGTACAGCTACGCTACCGCTTCCACTATTGACGGCCTTAGAGCGGCTCAGTGCCATCAAACAAGCATTCACGCCCCTATTTCGGTCTTGCACCCCGCGAAGCGGCATGGTAGTGTTGGCGAACAAAAGGCGAACAACCGGAGACCTACTTCATGCCTGAATCTCTCTCAGTTCGAGCGGCTTCAAAACCATCGGAAACTGAAAACTTCCCGCTGGAATGCTCGCGCGGCGCGACATCGCTCACGCGCGTTCACGAAGTGCTCGAAGCGTTCGCCTCGCGCGATCGCAGCGGAGAGATTCTGACGGCCGTCCGCCATTTCCCCGCCCGCGCCGCCGTGTGGTCCCATTTTCCTGCCTGGGTAAACCGCGATCTCGCCGCCGCCTACGCCGCCAAGGGCATACGCCAGCTCTACAGCCATCAGGCAGCCGCCGCCGAAGCTGTTCACGCGGGCAAGAACGTAGTTATTGTCACGCCCACTGCGTCCGGCAAAACGCTCTGCTATAACCTGCCCGTTCTAAACACCATCCTGGAAGACTCCGATAGTCACGCTCTCTATCTCTTCCCCACTAAAGCTCTGGCGCAAGACCAGCTCGCCGAGTTGTACGACCTCAACCGGCGCCTCGAAAACCGCTTCGGCGTGTTCACCTACGATGGCGACACCCCCGGCGACGCGCGCAAAGCCATCCGCGAAAAGAGCCATGTCGTCTTAACCAATCCGGACATGCTGCACACTGGAATTTTGCCGCACCACACACGCTGGACCCGGCTCTTCGAAAACCTGCGCTACATCGTCCTCGACGAACTGCACACTTATCGCGGCGTCTTCGGAAGCCACCTTTGCAATGTGTTGCGCCGCCTGCGCCGCGTCGCGAAGTTTTACGGCCGCGACCCGCAGTTCATTTGCTGTTCCGCAACCATCGCCAATCCCGGCGACCTTGCGTCGCGTCTCCTCGAAACCTCTGTCGATGTGCTAAGCGCCAACGGAGCGCCCGCTGCCGAAAAGACTTTTGTTTTTTACAATCCGCCGGTGGTGAATCGGGCGCTGGGCATCCGCCACAGCTACATCAACGAAGCTTCGCGCGTTTCGCAGGAATTTCTGAGGCATGATTTGCAGACCATCGTCTTTGCCAATTCTCGCTTGCACGCGGAAATCCTTCTCACCTATTTGCAGCAAGCGAATCCGCACGTTCCCGGAGGACCCGAAACGATCCGCGGCTACCGCGGCGGCTATCTCCCCGGCGAGCGGCGCGAAATCGAGAGTGGCTTGCGTGATGGCCGCATTCGCGGCGTGGTCTCAACCAGCGCCCTGGAACTTGGTATCGACGTCGGCTCGCTCGACGCCGCTGTGATGGCGGGCTACCCTGGCACGATTGCCGCAACCTGGCAGCGTGCCGGCCGCGCCGGGCGCCGTAGCGGCAGCTCTTGCGCGGTGCTGGTCGCGTCTTCGTCCCCGCTTGACCAGTTCATCGTCCGCCATCCCGATTATTTCTTCGGCAATACGCCGGAGCACGCTTTCATCCAGCCCGATAATCTCGAGATTCTCATCAACCATTTGAAGTGTGCCGCTTTTGAGCTGCCCATCGCCCCCGAGGAACCCTTTGGCGACGCCGACATCCCCGATCTATGTGCGAGGCTCGCGGAAGCGGGCTTCCTTCATCGCGCCGGGGGACACTACCACTGGACGCATGAAACCTATCCTGCCGACACCATCAGCCTGCGTTCTGTTACGAGCGACAATTTTGTGATCATCGACATCACTGGAGAGCCCAATGTCATCGGCGAAGTGGATTATCCCAGTGCCCTCGTATTCGTCCACGAAAAAGCCATATACATCCATGGGGGGCAGCAATACCACGTCGAGCATCTCGATTTCAAAGAACGCAAGGCCTACGTCAAGCAGGTGGACGTGGACTACTACACGGACGCCATCCGTTACACGCAGGTTCGCGTCCTCGAAGTAGCCGCCACAGCTCGGTCCAATTTCGCTACCCCCGCGTCTTTTACTTCATCGACTTCCTCAGCCTCCTTTCCGCCCTCACATTCTCATGGAGACGTCCTCGTCCGCTCCCAGGTTGTGGGCTTCAAGAAAATCAAATTCTTCACCAACGAAAATGTCGGCGCGGGGAATCTGGAGCTCCCTGAAAACGAGATGCACACTACGGCGTACTGGATCACCCTCGAGCGGCCGCTCCTTGAATCTCTCCCTTACAGCGTCAGTGAGCGCCAAAGCGGCATGTTCGGCCTTCTACATGCGCTCGAATCCGTCGCCACTCTCCTGTTGATGTGCGATCGGCGCGATCTCGGCGCGGCCATCGGCGAGCGCCCGCCTTCATCTAATGAACCTGTCATCCCGAGGAGTGAAGCGACGAAGGATCTCAACTCACCCGCTTCGGAAATCAACCCCTCGGTCCTCGGTTTCGCTCCGATCCGCCTCGAAGACGCTCTGTCCGCTAACACCAAAGAATTCTTCGAACCCAATCTCTATCTCTACGACGCTTACCCGGGTGGCATTGGCTTTTCTGAGCCGCTCTTCCTTGCGCACAACTTGTTAGTACAAAAAACGCGTGAACTCATTGCCGGCTGCGGTTGCGCAGCCGGCTGTCCTTCTTGCGTCGGACCAGCAGGCGATCTCGCACCCCGTGCTAAAGAAGCTGCGCTGGCAATCCTCGACCGGCTGAACGGTCGTTTCGAATCGCGAGGGGATGGAAAGTGATCGCACGCATCTGGCATGGACGCACACCCATGGAGAAGGCCGACGCCTATTCCGCATCCCTGAACGAAAGGGCGATTCCCGATTACCGAGGCATTCCAGGTAATCTAGCTGTCCACATCCTTCGTCGGGACGAGGGCAAAACTAGCCACTTCTATACGTTCACACTGTGGGAGTCGCTCGAAGCCATCCGGAAATTCGCGGGCTCAGAGATCGAAAAGGCAAAATACTATCCGGAAGATCGCGAATTCTTGCTGGAATTTGAACCGAATGTGACGCACTGGAACGTCACCGGGAGCGCGGAAAAATAATGTCCGTAAGTCTCGATCGATTCTCGCGTCTCGCGGCTCTAAAACCGTCGCGCTCTGCACCATCGCGCCCCACAGCCCTGCGCCCACCGGAGCTGGAAGACGCACTCGCTCAGCTCCTCGGCGCTGGCATAATCAAAAATCGTTACGGCGAGCACTTGACAGTTCGCAACTGGTTCTCCACGCCGGAATTTGCCGAGCCCTCCCATCCTGCGTTGGAACTTCTTTCTCGAACTCGCGATGAATCGATCTCCCGGCGGACACGCGCCGCGCTCGAAAATCCGGAGAAATGGCTGTTCCTCGATACGGAAACGACCGGCCTCGCCGGAGGCACGGGCACCTACGCCTTTCTCGTTGGACTTGGCTGGTGGGATGCTGGCGGCTTGCAGGTCGAACAATTTTTCATGCGCGACTTCGCCGAAGAGCATTCCCTGCTCCACGAACTCGCGGCCCGTCTGGCGGAGCGCCCGGTTCTGTTCACGTTCAACGGAAAGTCATTCGATTGGCCGCTGTTGGAGAGCCGTTTCACGATGACGCGCGCAATTCCCACGCCACGTTTGGCCGCGCATCTCGATCTGCTTTATCCCGCGCGCGCCCTCTGGAAGCTCCGCCTCGGTTCGGTGCGTCTGATTGAGCTCGAACGCCACGTGCTCGATGCCCCGCGGCTTGGCTGGCGCCGCGATGACGATGTCGCCTCCGCGCTCATCCCGCAGTATTACTTCGACTATTTGCGGGGCGGGTCTCCCGCGCCGCTGGCCGACGTCGTCCGCCACAATCAGATGGACCTGCGTGGCCTGGCGGCACTGTTCGGCAAGATCAACGCACTTCTCGGGAAGGAAGATTGCGGGACTGGCGACGTCGACAGCCTGGATCTCTTTGGCCTCTCGCGCTTCCTTAACCGCCGCGGCGAATCCCGCCGTGCCCGCAACGCTTGCGTGCTGGCCCTCGACCTTGGTCTTCCGCCCGAATTCAGTGCTCGGGCCCGCCGCGATCTCGCCCTACTCGCCAGCCGCCGCGGCGACCACGAACAAGCTGCCGCGCTCTGGCAAGAGATCGTTGCCGATTCGAACGACGGCATTCATGCCTGCGAACAACTGGCCATCCACTTCGAGCGTCGCGCCAAGGATCTCGCCAAAGCGGCTGAATTTGCGCAATTGGCGCTTACCAAACTCCGGTGCCAGCGCACCGCCTCGCGCGATCCTTCTCTCGCTTCCCGATTCGAACGCCTGGAGCGAAGATTTGTGCACCGTTTTGAACGTTTGCAGCATCGGATAAAAATCAGCGAAGGTTCTCAAAAACCGCTGCTTCCTTCCCACGCTCGATGTGGACCAGGAGTGGCGGCCGCGGACCGCATTCGCTAAACCTGTTCCCGCATTCCTCAATTCCAAGGAGGAAATCGGATGGAAAGCTCAGTCGCAAAACAGCAAGCTAAGGCAGGAGGCCGTATGGTCACTGCCGAACAATCCTATTTGCGCAACGAACTGCAAGAACGCCGCAAGCGTCTTCACGCCGCTCTGGATTCGCCCGGTGCCGATGCTTCACTCTCACAGCTCCTCACTGCTGTCGACGCCGCGCTCATTCGAATCGATCAAGGATCATTCGGTGTCTGCGAGACGTGTCACGACACCATCGAAACGGAGCGCCTGCTGGCCGACCCGCTGGTGCGGTTCTGTCTCGATCACCTCTCGGATAGCGAACAGCGCGCCCTCGAGAGCGATCTCTCCCTAGCTGCGCGCATCCAACGCAGGCTCTTGCCCGAACCCGGCTTGGTGCCGGCCGGCTGGGACGTGCATTATCACTATCAGCCCGCTGGCATGGTGAGTGGCGATTACTGCGATCTCCTCCAAACCAACAGCGGCCTGCTTTTCATGCTGGGAGACGTCTCGGGCAAGGGAGTGGCGGCGTCCATGCTCATGAGCCATTTGCATGCGACGTTTCGCAGCCTCGTGGAGGCCGGGCTCCCTCTCGATCAGATGGTCGAACAGGCTAATCGCATTTTCTGTGAAAGCGCTCTCGCGGGGCAGTTCGCCACTCTCGTCGTAGGGCACGCGGCTCCGGACGGTTCCGTTGAGTTTGTCAGCGCGGGACATTTGCCCTTGCTTCATATGCACTGTGGCGGAGCAACCTCAAAGGATTCCACAGGCGTGCCTCTGGGAATGTTTTGCAGCACGCGTTTCCCTGTCCATCGTCTCGGCCTCGCGGAGGGCGACGCCTTATTCCTATATACCGACGGGCTCACGGAGGCCCGAAATGGAGCCGGCGCCGAATACGGCCTCGGCCGAGTTCAAAGCCTGGCGGCTCGCCACCACGGCTCCGATGCGAGAGCGCTCATCGCCGCTTGCCTCAGCGACTTGACTGGTTTCCGCGAAAGTCTCAACCAGACGGACGATCTGACACTCCTCGTCGTGCGGCGTACGGCATGACAATTTCCTCTGGCTGAAACTTGAGGTAAATCAGATATCTCGCCTCGCTTCGAACGATGTTGCGGGGGGGCTTGCTCCGTCCCTCTGCGTCATTCCAAATAATTTGCGGCTCGTAAGCTGTTGTAGGGGTTGAGCGCCTGCGGTGAGTCCAGTTGAACCATGCCGCTTTCCATCGGACGGAACGTCCTGACGGTTTTCTCTGTCTTCTCGCCGAGGCGCGGCGGTGCTTGCGGAGCCGAAGGCCAGGCCAATGCTTTGGTCAAAGCGTCGAACATGTTTCGCGTCGTGCCTTCCACGGTCACGCACTCGAACCCCCAGCAATCTAGGAATACTCCGCCATCCGGCGTATCGAACGAAAAAAAGTTCGCGCGGCGGAACAGGTTGGAGCGCTCGGCGTATTTCTTTTCGAGCGCTTCGGAGTATTGGCCGAAAAAGTGTAGCGTCACTTCCTCGCTCTTCAGCCGTACACGCGTCACAAGGAGTAGCCGCTTCGTCCGTCTCTGCTCGTAAACAATATACCGGTCACCATCCCATGCCGCCGAGAGTGGCTTTGCCCGCTCGTCCCCTAAAAACTGTTTGACGACTTCCTGCCAGCCGAATTCTCCTAAAGTATTCTCTTCCAGTTTGCTCCAGCTGGACCCAAGCATCTTGTCCATCGACGGGAGCGGCGCCGGCGCAGGGAGCTTCCCTGAGCGATACAGCGCGGGATGGAGGATTTGCTGCGTCGAGAGGGGCGGCTTACTGAACACGCCCGGCAGGCCGCTCCAGCCCGAAGGCTTCAATATCGCGGCGGAGAACTTGAGTCCGCTGAAATAAGGGAAGATCAGCGCATCTTTAATGAAGGGCGGCGCTTTCTGCAGCGCAGGAGAATCCGCCAGATCCCCTATCAATATGGAAGGATCGAAATCCGGCAAATCCCCAAGGGAACGTCCCGTCCCTTGCAGCAAAAAATCGATCATCGCCGCCATCGCGCTTCCCTCAAGAACAGCCTCGCGAGCCAGCTCGGCATCGTCGTTCGGTCGCGCCGCCTTGACCCAATCCTCGATCTGAAAATGCTGATCTTCCAGCGCATGCGTTAGTTCGTGGGCCATGACCATGCGTTGGTCAGCCACCGGAATCCAGTCGGCGATATAGAATTCGTGTGCTTTCGGATCGTAGAGGCCCGCGATCTGCTCAGTCAGCAACTCGACCATGAAGGTGTCCAGGTCGAACCCTTTCGGAATCAGGCCGAAGGCTTCAGCGCTTCGCTGTCCGGCGTAACGTTCGGAAGGATTCTTATCTTCGTCCATCTGCTTGATGACGTAAGCCCGGATTTCGTCGCGTGACCGCAGCGTCTTCTTCAAAGGCGTCTCAAGCTTCAGCCCGGTTATCTCACTCATCTGTTGGAGGACTTCATCGGCCGCCTCGGCAAACTCGGCGTTGGGCGCCGACGCAGCCGGCGGCGGGACGGTCGCCGCCTGTTGCCCGCGAGCCCCATCGGAGCTACCGATGCATACTGTGGCAAGCGCGAGTGTCGATAGGAAGAAGAAAATACGCTTTTGCGAAAGAATCATCACCCTTGCAGAATACCAGATTCTCATCGGCACTATTTGAGGGGACGCAACGATGGGATTTCTAAGCCCATTCCTAATCAGGATTTGAAATCAAGTCAGCGGTGGCAAACCCTTGAAGGATTGGAAAGCACAATTCCGGGGCTGACTGGCGGCCTTCTGTTCCGAATTCTTAACAAACTGGTAATTCTGGTGTACCCTCTTTCTTTACTTAACCGCCCTTCTTGAGGGAAACATGCTCCCCGGCCTTCGTTTGCGGCAGGCCCGCGAAAAACTTGGCTTGACTTATCGAGACGTCGAGCGCGCCAGTTTCGAACTCGCCTCAAAACGTGGACGCCCCGAGTTCATTCTGCACATCAGCAGGTTGGCGGATATCGAGAATCATGAAGTTGTTCCCACACTCCACAAGCTCTACACACTAGCGGTAATTTATCATTTGAATCCCCGTGAGATTTTTCGCTGGTACGAAGTTCCCCTCGACGAGTCCTTTGGCGATGGCACTGAATTCCCTGCTCCCCGAACCCATCTCATGGCCCCCCCGTTATCCTTGCGAATTCCAGTTCGGTTTGATCCAGCGTTCGACCCGCGACGAACGGAATTCCTCTCCCGCATGGTGGAGCGCTGGGGACACTTCGAAGGTGTGCTTACGAACGGCAATGGCCGGCACCGCTACGGCTACATTGGGCTCTCGGACCGGAGAATGGTGCCCCTTCTTCGTCCTGGCAGCATCGTCCTGGTGGATGTTTCCGTACACCACATCGAAAACCAGGAATGGTCCAGTGAACACGACCGGCCCATGTACTTTGTGGAATTGCGCGACGGCTATCGCTGCGGATGGTTTTACCGGGATGGACCCCGCTTGGTCATGCAGCCCCATCCGTTGTCACGATGCCTGCCTGAATCATGGTGCATGCCTGAAGAGGCCGAGATCGTCGGACGCGTAGTTGGTGTGGTTACGCGCTTGAATGAGCGGGGGAGCTCTCCGATCGGAGAATTTCCAGAAGTGCGCGGAGATTCGAACAGAAGAGTTCCTTAAGGTAGTCCGGCGACTGTTCCGGCAACAGCACACGGTAGGCTTCCATCCGCTGCCAATGAGAGACCGTTAAAAACAAGCCGCCGGGCATTGCGTCGAGGCATGCCCGCAGATCTTCCTCTTGTTCTGCCAACGAAGTTTCTAGAATTCGCTCAAAAATCTCTTCGTGACACTTCGCAAGAGCTTGCTGCACCGCCTCCTCGGGATGCAACGCTAACAAGCCTGCATGTTCATACCGTCCACTCGCTAGATCGCGCAACGATGACAAATAGATTAGTCGTCCGAAGGGACTGGGAATCGCGGCGAGGGTGGTCACCGTAAAATCCTGGATAATTCTTCGGTTTTGCTGCAACTGGGTCAGCATATCCGTGCACTACCCCGTTCCGATAGCGGAACGTTCTGCCGATGCTCCTTACCTTCGTTCCGCTCCTATTTACCCTGTTCCCAGGAGGATTCATCCATGAAAAAAGTTCTGATTCTCTGCATGCTCTCGCTTTTTGCTTTGCTCATCGTACGCCCCATTACAAGCTCTGTCAATCAAGCTGTTGGTAATTCAGTTCTTGACCGTCGCATCCTAAGCGCCGACGGCTACCCCGTTCCTCCGCCTAAGAAGCTCCATCCCGACTCCACTTCACGCGTAGCCGACGGCTACCCCGTTCCTCCGCCTAAGAAGCTGTACCGCACCTCCACAGCGGACTTCGTCAACGCATGAGAATTCTCTAATCCACAGACACGGCTGAATCACACGAGTTGCTCCAGTACGGAGTGGCTATTCGCAACTGCGCGTGGAGGCTATTTACCGGCAAGCTAAGTAGATGGTACGATGCGCCTTGCAATGGCCACGATAGCGCCATTCCAGGATGCACTGTGGGCCTTGAACTCGGCAGGGGAAGCTCTTCTCCTGACCCTGCTCGTAGTTCGCAAGAACTACCGATCCTACCCGGCGTTCTCCTTCTACCTTCTTGTGGACCTCACCATGGGCGCCACGGTGTTTTTCGTTTACCACCTCTGGGGGTTTCATTCCGCCACTGCTTACGGCGTCGCTTGGGGAACGAAGGGAATCGTGCTCTTTGCGCGAGCTCTGGCCGTGGCCGAAGTGTGCGCCCATCTTCTCTCTCGCTATCGCGGCGTGTGGGCGCTCGCCTGGCGCATTCTGCTCCTTTGCGCCGTACTCGTGCTGTCCTATTCGATTTTGGCGGCGCGCCACGATTGGGGACTTGCTTTGCTAACTGCTGATCGCGGCCTTGAACTCTCCATTGCCACTGTAATTGTTGTCCTTTTCCTTTTTGCGCGCTACTACGAGGTGAAAGTGGAGCCTGTTGTTCGTTCGCTTGCTATAGGTTTTTGTCTCTATTCGTGTTCTGCTGTCCTGAACAATACCGTGCTGGAGCGCTGGCTGCATGATTATTCCGCGTTTTGGAATCTGCTCCGCATGCTGGCGTTTCTCGCGAGTTTGTCCATCTGGAGCTGGGCCCTTCGCCATTCGCAATCCGAAGCCCAAACCAAGGAAATTCTCCTCCCCAGCGGTATCTATCAAGCGATTGCGCCCGAAATCAACCTCCGTTTGCGCCTGTTCAATGAACAGCTCGGCCGATTCTGGAAAGTAGAGGCGGGGCCTTCATGAATTTCCTTTTTTATACTTTCATCCTTGCTGTTGCCGTTCTTCTGTTCCTGCTTGCCTGGTCCCTTCGCGCGCCAAGAAAACGGAGGACCCCGTCGCTGGGTCCACTTGCCTCCGAGCAGGACCCTGGCCGCCGCCATGCAACCTATCTGCCCCAGATTCAGAGGGCCTTGGCGCCTGCGGATTTCGAATTTCTCGCCTCCCGCACATCGAGAAGGCTGGCGCGCCAAGTCGGTAAGGAACGCCGCCGGATTGCCCTCGCTTATCTGTCCGGTGTCCAGGAAGACTTCCAGAGACTATTGAAGCTAGCCCGAGTCATTGCCATTCTTTCCCCGGAGGTCGGCGCGGCACAGGAGTTCGAACGGTTGCAGCTGGGGGTGCAGTTTGCGCTGCGCTGCCACATGATTCGCGCCGAATTGCTCCTTGGACTTGCACCGCTGCCTCAACTGAGCGGCCTGAGCCAGATGGTAAGTGGGTTTGCTGTTCGAATGGAGACCGCCATCACCGAGCTCGGTGAACGCGCTGCTCTGGCTACTGAACTCGCATCATCGCTTGAGCGGCGCGGCGTCGATCTGCGTTAACACTCCGTCTACTAGGGCGAGCAGGTCAGCCGCTTTAAATGGTTTTTGAAGTACAGGTCGACCTTCCAAATCAGCATCCTGCCCTGACCCGATTGCGGGCGCAGTCGCGCGCATCAGAACCACATGTCGCGCCAATAACGGCTTCTTCGCCTCCAACCATTCACGCAATCCGATTCCTTCGCCATTGCCGGGTGCCTGCAAATCCGCTACGACAACGTCAAATTCCTGTTCTTCCAGAAGCCTTTGCGCCTCATTGACATCGCATGCCGTTTGCACGCGATGATACCGGCTCCCTAAAATGGCGGCGACGGCTTCCCGGACGGACTGGTCTTGATCCACAACGAGGATGCGGCCTTCCTTGCCGAGATCGACCTGGCGTCGAGTTCCTGATTCCGTTTCCGCTCTGGCTGGCTGGAACGGTAGTTCAATAGTAAAGGAAGCGCCGCGAGGCGGGACGTTTTTGACGCGGATAGTTCCGCCGTGTTCGGTCACTATGCCGTAACAGATGCTCAGCCCCAGACCTGTGCCTTTGCCTACGGGCTTGGTTGTGTAGAACGGATCGAAAACGCGTGAAGGGTCTTTCACTCCGGGCCCGCTGTCTATAAACTCGACGAAGAGACCCTCTTCGCGCTTACCTGTCGTGACCCATAGATCCCCGTCTGCTGAATGCTCCAGTATGGCGTCCACCGCATTATTAACAACATTGAGAAATACTTGCTGCAATTGGTGCGGGTCCGCCGCTGTCATGGGCAGGTCGTCGGCAAGATCCAGATGCACCCGGATGTTGCTCATCCGCAGATCGTAATCGCGCAGTGCCAGCGTGTCCTCCAGCGCTTGATTGAGTTGCACCGGAACGCGCTCAGGCTTGTGCTGACGGGAAAAACTCAGCAGGTTTTGTACGATCCGGTGCGTCCGTTGTGCTTGTTTGTAGAGTTTGTCGGAATATTCAAGTCCCTGCGGTCCCATCTGGCCGCTGGCTGAAAGCAGCTGACTGTAACCGAGGATTGCCGTCAGGGGGTTGTTTAACTCATGGGCTACGCCAGAAATCAATTGCCCTACTGCCGCCATCTTCTCGCTGTGCAGAAGTTGTTCTTGGGTGTGCCGCAAATTCTCGTAAGCCTGGCGTGTCTCTTCATACAGTAGGGAGCGCTCGATCGCGCTGGCGATTTGGCTGCCTACAGCGATCAAAAGATTTACATCGGCAGGAGAGAACTCGCGGACCGTCCGACTGCCAACGACCAGTCCTCCGATCGCGCGCTCTTTGGACCAAAGAATCACGACATAGGTCGATTCCAATCCCTCCTTCCTCAATACCTCCCGAAAGATGATCGGCAGAGGCAGGGCCTGCACGGGAAGAAAGGTCGCGTGAAGCGCCTTGATGTGAGGAAGCAATTCCGGCTGCACTTTTACAGGTGGGAAATGCCGCGCGAATTCCGACCGTTGGCCAACGGCAGCCACGCGTCGCAATACTTTTCCTTCCGATTCAAAGAGATATACCGAGGAAACATCCAAGCTGAACAGTTCGACGAGTTGTCGCAAAGTTCGATGCAGCGAATCTGGCAAATCCAAAGATTCGCTGAGGGTTTGAGCGATGGAATTCAACACCATCAGTTCGCGATTGCGGCGGCGGATTTCCTGCTCCGCCCTTTTCCGCTCGGTGATATCCAGAAGAAATCCCTGATACGCAGTAACGTTCCCCGCTGCATCGCGCACGGCGATGGAAGACTCCATCGCGGTGCGCACCTCTCCGTCCTTCCGCCGCATCTCAAACTCAAAATCCGCCACCGCGTTATGTTCGTGTAGGAGCTTCTTCAAGCGCTCGCGATCGGCTAGGTTGACGTAGAGGTCTTTTGATATGTCGGCCGCCATCAACTCATCCCGGTTTTCGTAGCCAACCATCCGCATCAGGGCATCGTTGAAATCCAGAAAACGCCCCTGCGGCGTCGAGATGAACACACCCTCCTGAACGTTCGAAACCAGCGTGCGATATTTTTCTTCGGCGCGCTTACGGTCGGTAATATCCTTCAGCGCGTGCACTGTGCCTAACTTGTGGCCGGCCGGATCCGTGAACGTCGAGTTTGAAGCAAGAAAGAAACCCGGCAGCCAAGGGTCTGGATCGTCTCCTTCGCCGGCAACATTCTCGCAATAAGGACAATTGGCATAGCTTCCACCCGCTCGCGGCAAAAGATCGGTGACGCTGCGCCCCACAAGTGCACCAGCTTCCCGGCCAAGCAGGTGACACAGCCGCTGATTCGTCCGAACAATCCGGAATTCGCGGTCATGCACCAGGATTGGGTCTCCGATCGAATCAAAGGTGTAGGCCCATTGCTGCTGGACGGCAGCGACTTTTTCAAACAGGCGCACGTTTTGCAGCGTCAAACCGAGTAGATTCGTGATGTTCAGAAGGTACGATATCTCGTCAGGTTGAAAATTCACGGTCCTACTCGATCCCACAGTGATGATGCCGAGCGGACCTTCCTTCCCCGGCAATACCAGCGTGACCAGTTCTTTCAACCCGGCCTCCGCCAATCTTCTCCTCACCTGGTCATTCTCACCCTTTTCAATCCGCAGGAAATCGTATTCCTTCCTCATCACCTCTTGCGCCCATAGCTCCGAGGCCGACAAGCGATGGTTCTGCTTGAGATATGCCGGGCCAAATCCCACGGAGGCGTGAATCACGAGGCTGGCTGATCCCCCCTCGCCCTCCAACAATCGGACCAGGCCGTGGGTCGCGCCAAGGCTCTCCACAAGATGCCCTAGGACGCGGTCTAGAACTTCCTGCACGGAAAGCGTCTGCGTGCTCGCCGCCGTCAGCAGGGTCAAGCGGCGCAACTTATCATTCAATTGCTCCGTTCTGGAGTGGGCGCCTTCCAGGACCAATACCATCAACGCGATTCCGAGCGTTACACACAGGAGGTGGTCAAAAGCCACGCGGAGGAGATACTGCGGGTACTGCGGCCAGAGATGGCGGTCCATGCCGTGCAATCCGATGAGGAGAAATGTTCCTGCGAGTAGTCGGGCGCCGTGGCCGCGATGTGACCCCGCCGCCCGCCACAAAAGCCAGCCGGCCCACAAACACAAAACGCTGTCGAATTCTGCAGTCTCCCATCGGATAGACCCCAAAGACTGGGAGGTAGTCCGCTCCAAGTAGCAAATTCCCAAGAGTGCGGCGCCCATAGGGGGCAACATCGACCAGCTAGGGCCGCGGAACCTTGCTGTGAACTGCATAACGGCACTCAAGAACAGGAGGAGCGCAGCTGTGTGCCCCGCCAGGGCTGCCACGCGCAATGCGGGGTACTGGCCCGCCAACGTCCCAATTTCGAAGAACGAGGCAAGGGTCAGGCAGACCCAACCGGCGAGCCACAAGCGGAAATTGCCCTTCTCGTAATCACGGCGCAAGAGAAACAACAGAACGAGCAGAATGATGAAAGCTGTAGCTTCGAAGAAGGCGATGCCGAGAAGGCCCTGGTTCTCCAACACGATGTGTTGCCTCCCGGCACGAAGTGCCCCCGCTCTCGGTGGTCCTGCCCGCGAATTTTCTCTGGACAGCGGGAAGCCCTGATGGACACCCCTTCTATTTGACGCTAACACGCTGTTTTCTTACTGGGCAAGACCGCCCCATTCTCCCTGTGCCGTCACATATAATGCCTAAGGGAGCCAACCACTGTGGAGATGGAAAATATTTTGGTCGTGGACGACGAAGAAGCGATTCGCGAAGTCGTTTCGACGATGCTCGAAGCCAAGGGTTATCATTGCGTCGCCGTACAAAACGGCCGTGTCGCCCAGGAGGAAGTGAAGAAGCTCACGCCGGACCTGGTTCTAAGCGATATGATCATGCCGGAGATGGACGGCATCAAGCTGCTCGAATGGATGCGCCAATACGATCCCGAAGTCCCCGTAATCATGGTTACGGCGATTCACGATATCTCTACAGCCCTGGAAGCAATCCGCCGCGGCGCATACGACTACATCCTTAAGCCGTTTGAGAAGGACCAGCTCTTTCTTGGCGTTGGCCGCGCTTTACAGCACCGGCGTTTAATCGCGGAAAACCGAAGCTATCAACGAAATCTCGAGCAACTTGTGGAAGAACGTACCGCGCAGCTCACCGGGGCGCTCACGCAGCTCGAACAATCGTACGACGACACGCTTGAGGCGCTGGGCAGCGCACTCGACTTGAAGGACGCGGAGACCGAGGGCCATTGCCAGCGCGTGACGGCATTTTGCATCTCCATCGCCAGATCCATGCCCGTGCCGGACGCGTATCTGGCCATCCTGGCGCGCGCTGCGTTTCTTCACGACATCGGCAAGATGGCCATCCCGGATGGCATCCTGCGGAAACCGGGCCCCCTGAATGATGAGGAAAAACAGATCATGCGTACGCATTGTGAGGTCGGTTACAAGATGCTGATCCGCATCCCGTTCCTCCGCGATGCCGCGGAGATCGTCCTCGCCCATCAGGAGTTTTTCGATGGCACCGGCTATCCCCGCGGTCTGAAGGGAGACGAGATTCCTCTTGGGGCGCGCATCTTTACGATCGCTGATTCCCTGGATGCCATGATTAGCGACCGCCCCTATCGCAAGGCCCTCCCGATGTCACACGCTCGCGAGGAGATTAAGCGGTGTTCGGGCACCCAGTTCGATCCCCAAATGGTTGAAGTTTTCCTTTCCATTCCCGAACAGCATTGGCTCGATCTCCGCGAGAATCTCGGTTCCCCGTTCCGCCTCGCCCATCTAAAAAATCTATAATCACCGCGCAACAACCGGAAAGTGGTGTAAAACAGCGGCAGCTCTTCGGCCACTTCTCCTTACGGAATCGCACTCCGCAGCGTATACTTGTTTTTCTCTCTCATTCCGCGACTGGGGGAATGCATGCATTGCAGACATCTCAAGAGAATGATTTTAGCGGCAGGTTTCCTGGCTATCCTCGCGGCTGGCCATGTTTCCGCCCAGAACGTCCATGTCGCGCACACTACCTTAAAGACCGGCGACATGGCGCCCGATTTTACGCTCTTGGATAATCACTGGAATCCTGTTCGCCTCAGCGATTATCGTGGGAAGAAAAACGTCGTTCTCGCCTTTTATGTCCTCGCCTTCACCGAGGGTTGAACGAAGGAACTTCAGGCCTATCAGGTTGATTTGGCCAAACTGGAAGCCTCTGACGCCATCGTTCTCGGGATCAGCATTGACAGCCCCGCGGCTAATAATGCCTTCGCACAAAAAATCGGCGTCACCTTTCCTTTGCTCAGTGACATGAATCGCAAAGTCTTGAAGCAATACGGCATCCTGAAGTTGGAAAACATCCAAAAGGAGGAATATGGTTGGGCGCAGCGCACCACTTTTGTCGTCGACAAACAGGGCGTGATTCGGCAGGTGGAAGAAGAAGCCAGCGCCATCAATCCCAACAATGCCGTCGCCGTTTGCACAAAACTGCCCAAGAAATAGGCGCCCTCGGTACCGGCGGCACTTCTGCTATGACCGCGAATCCACAAACAGGAACGGCTCTTGAGCCGGTGCCCCAGTTTGATCTGGCCGCGCAATACGCCGCCGTGGGTGCAGAGGTTCGCGCCGCGGTCGAGAGGGTTATTGCCTCGCAGCAGTTCATCTTGGGGCATGAAGGAGCTGCGCTGGAACGCGAAATCGCCGCCCTCTGCGGCGTGGCGCACGGCATCGGCGTCGCCTCGGGCACGGACGCGCTCATCCTCGCCCTTCGCGCCTGCGGGGTCAATCCCGGTGACGAGGTGATTCTGCCGCCGTTTACATTTGTTGCGACCGCCAGCGCCGTGAGCGCCCTTGGCGCCAAACCGGTGTTCGCGGATATTCGGCCCGACACCTACAATATCGACCCGGGCGAAATTGAACGGCGTGTAACGCCCCGTACGCGCGCGATTGTGGTTGTGCATCTGTATGGCCTCGCGGCGGACATGGACCCTATTCTCTCGTTTGCGCGGGCGAAGGGTCTTCTGGTCATCGAAGACAACGCGCAAGCCATCGGCGCAACTTACAAAGCCCGGCGCACCGGTTCGCTCGGCGATATTGCCTGCATCAGTTTCTATCCAACGAAGAATCTCGGCGCATACGGCGATGCGGGCATGGTCGTAACCAATTCCGAAGAATTCGAAGCACGTCTGCGCTCCTTGCGCAATCATGGTCAAACTGGAAAATATGTAAGTAACGAACCCGGATGGAACAGTCGTCTGGACGAAATCCAGGCCGCGATCCTGCGCGTGAAGCTCAAACATCTGCCACAATGGCAACGCGCAAGGCAAGCGCGCGCTGCGGAATACGACCGCCTATTCTCCGGTGCACCTGGCGTTGCGCCTCCGATAACGCCCGACGGATCTGAACACGTCTACCACCAATACGCGATTCGCGTGGAACATCGCGACGCCGTGCAAAATCATCTATCCGATCGAAAAATCGGCAGCACCGTGTATTATCCCACTCCCCTGCATCTGCAACCCCTTTATGCTTCTCTCGGCCACAAGCGAGGGGACTTTCCGCACGCCGAGCGCGCTGCAAAGGAAGTGCTGTGCCTGCCGATGTACCCCGAGCTGCGCAGCGATCAGATCTCGCGCGTGGCCGAAGCCGTCCTCGAATCCCTGTGCAAGTGAGACCTCGGCTTGGAACGGCTCCGCACGCTAATTTGCTGAGATTTTCGCGCGTCTACTTCCCAAGATAAAGAAGCGCCAGCAGGAAGAGCCACAACCCATCCATGAAGTGCCAATAATACGAGGTAACCTCCGCGGCGATCGAAAGCGAAACCTTGGCCGTTTCAAAATTACGCCTATACACATAGATCAGTGCAGAGATACCTCCTAAGAGGTGCGCAGCGTGGACAGCGGTAAAGATATAGAAGAAGCTGCTTCCCTGGTTCGTCGACACGTAAATGCCCTGCGCCACAAGCAAGCGCCATGCAACGAGCTGACCCGCGAGGAACGCCAGACCGAGCATCGTCGTGACTAGCCAAAGCGTGCGAAAACCAGAAAGGTCAGCGCGCGATAGACGCTTCCGCGCCTGCTCCATCGTCGCGCTGCTGGCGAGCAAAACCATCGTGTTCGCCCAGAGTATGGCCGGAAGATGGACGGGCACCCAACGGTTGCTGGTCGCCCGCTGAACGAGGTAAGCGCTCGCAAGCGCCATGAAAAACATCAATATCGAGACGATGCCGAGGGCGATGCCTGTGTAGTAGCGTCGCGGAGAAGGCGGCCCAGGACGGCCATGCTTCTCACCATCTCCACCGCCATCTCCTCCCGAAGGAGGTTCCTTTCCGCCGCCTTTACCAATGTCTTCGATGATGATCTTGATTTCGTCGAGAACGGGTGCTCCCGGCATGATTTTACCTTCCCTGTTCAGTGGTCTTTTCGAGCGACTTGTCCGGGCGCGCGATGCTGCGGCACAAAATCCTCTGCGCTGTCCGAAGCACCGTATTCGTAAGCTCCACGATACACCACGGGTTCGGCGGCCCCAAAATTATCCAACGGAGTTGGAGATGGCGTGCTCCATTCCAGCGTCGTCGCACGCCATGGATTCTTTTCGTTGTCTTTCGCGCCCCGCCACACGCTCCAAAGAAAGTTAAAAAGAAAAATACCTTGCGCCGCGATGGTCAGGATCGTGGCGCCCGTGATGAAATTGCGCACCGTCGCGCCAGCCACGGCAGCCGCCACTGGATTGGCGCCCGCTGTGCGCGAATGAGCGATCAGGCCGAGCCAGTGCATCGGCATGAAAACGCAATAAACACCCGCGAACGTAAGCCAGAAATGCAGCTTGCCGAGCGTCTCGTTGAGCCGCCGGCCAAACATTTTCGGAAACCAGAAAAATAGCGCTCCGAGAATCGCGAAGGTCGCGGCAACCCCCATAACCAGATGGAAATGCCCGGTGATGAACTCATCGCTAACCGCGACAACGGCAAGATCGTGCCGCGCAAGGAACAGTCCCGACAAACCTCCCGAAATGAATAGCGAAACGAACCCGATCGCAAAGAGCATCGCAGTAGTTAGCTGGATCTTTCCTTTCCACAATGTTGCGAGCCAACTAGCGAGTAGAATGACCGCCGGCAATCCAAGAGATTCGGCCAGAGAAGCGAAGACGAGCGGCACATGAGGGTTTAGTCCGCTCTCAAACATGTGGTAGCCCCAGATGCAAAACCCAAACAGGCCCACGCCGCCGAGTGCAAGGACAACGGCACGCAACGCCCATACGGGCTTGCGTGTGAAGGTGGACAGCAGATGTGACGTGATCCCCAAGCACGGGAGCATGGCCACATAGACTTCCGCTTGCGCAAAAAACCAGAACAAACGCTGCCACAGAAGCGGGATTCCCTGCGGCATAGAATACGGCATCGAGCCCATGATGGCCTGTGGCGCGGTGAAAAAATGTGTTCCAACGACCTGGTCCGAGAGGAGCAACGCGCAAGCGGCCAGAAGGATGCTGAAAATCAGCGAGCCCAAAATAGCCGTGAGGAACCACGCCCACGCGGTGAGGGGCATGCGCGGCAGAGTCATTCCCCTGGTGCGCAGATCGATGGCCGTGACGCTGATATTCAGTGCGCTCCAGAGAGACGCCGCGCAGAAGAGGGCCACGCTTGCCACCCACAGCGTCAATCCACGATCGGGCAACAAGAAAAAGGACGCAGTGATCCCCAGCAGCGAGGCGGCCGTGGCCCAAAACGACATCAGGTTCAGCGTTGGAAACGCCATCTCCCGCGCACCGATTTGCAGCGGCAAAAAGTAGTTGCCAAAGCCGGCCTGTGGCGCCGCCGTAAGCACCATGAAAATCATCAAGGAACCGTGCAACATCGCCAGCGCTCCGTAGTGCTCCGGAGTGTTCGCCAATCTCGAAACGAACGGAAGGTGTACTCCCGGCCAGGCAACATGAATCCTCATCAGCAGGGAGAGCGCCATACCCAGAAAAACGCTGATCAGTCCCAGCCACAAGTAGTTCAGCCCGATCACCTTGTGGTCGGTATTCCAGAAAGTGAGCGCCAGGAAGCTGCTAGCGCGCTCTTCAGGGGCTGTTTCGCCGCTGTCATGAGTGACCATGGAGGGAGTCAATATACCTCTACCACCCTGTCACTGGAAGGGGGCGCAGGGGACACCGAGAACTCAAACATTTAGGAAGGTATAAGGTATGAGGAATGTATGGTGCGGTAGAGAGGACTCGAACCTCCACGGTATTGCTACCGCCAGCCCCTCAAGCTGGTGCGTCTGCCAGTTCCGCCACTACCGCACAGTGGAGACAACAACATTCTAGCTGCGAGAAGCATCGCTCGCAAGAGCAGGTAGGTTTGAGCCACGCCGGGCTTAAAGGCCCGGCGCCACAAAAGCCGGAAAGCAAGATGGCGTGGTAAGCCGCCTCTACTAAGACCAAGGACAATGATAGCCGCCGAAATTACGGCTTCTTCGGCGGCGCCGAGGCGGGCTGTGAAGTTGCCGGGGGCTGCCGCGCGGGTTGCTGCGTCGTCGGCTGCGGGGCATCGGGTTGTTTCGCTGAGCCCGGCGCAACTGGCTGCGGTGCAGCCGGCGTTGCGGGCGGCGTTAGCGGCGCCGGCTTCGGCGAAGGCTTCGAAACTTTCTGCAGAATCGAACCGCCCTGCTCCACGGCCTTGTCCGTCCGCAGTACCATCGCCATGGCGCACACCATGAACATCACCGCGCACCACGTGGTCGCTTGTGAAAGAATCGTCGCGGCTCCGCGCGGCCCGAACGCCGTCTGGCTTCCCGCGCCGCCGAACGCTCCGGCGAGGTCCGCCGCCTTGCCGCTCTGCAGCAGCACAACGATGATCAGCACCAGGCAATTGAACACAAAAAACAAGCTCAGCAACCATCCGGCGTACCTAAAGCCGACGACAATAATCGCAAATCCGATCAGCAACGCAACTGTCCACTTCATCCAACCTGGCATCCCTATCTCCCAATCTCAAATGCTTGATCGCGGCTAACCCGCTTCCTTGACGATACTCGCGAACGATTTCGCGTCCAGGCTCGCTCCGCCCACCAGCGCGCCATCCAATTCTTCCTGTGCCATCAATCCCTGAATATTGTCAGGCTTGACGCTGCCGCCGTATAGAATCCGCAGCTTCGAGGCGTGGGCCGCGGAGAATTGCTTTTCCGCGCACTGGCGGATAAACCGGTGAACCGCCGCCGCCATATCCGGAGTCGCTGTGCGACCCGTGCCAATCGCCCACACCGGCTCGTAAGCTATCAGAATACGGGAGAATTCCTCGGGGGTCAACGCGCCCACGCTGCCGTGGAATTGCGTCCGGCAGATATTCTCCGTGCGGCCCGCTTCCCTGTCCGCCAGCATCTCCCCCACGCAGACAATCGGCGTAAGCCCTGCCGCCAGGGCGGCTTTCGTCTTCTTCGCCACCGTCTCATCGGTGTCGCCAAAAAATTGCCGCCGCTCCGAATGCCCGATGATAACGTACCGGCATCCAGCCTCCACCAGCATGTTTGGCGAAACCTCCCCGGTAAATGCGCCTTCCTTCTCCCAATAGACATCTTGCCCCGCGATCGCCACGTTGGAGCGCGCGGCAGCTTGCACGGCGGCAGAAATCGCCGTAAACGGCGGCGCAATCACGATGTCGCAGTTTCGATCTTCCGCCACAAGCGGCAGAAACGCCGCCAAAAACGCGCGCGTCTCCGCAATCGTCTTGAACATCTTCCAATTGCCCGCGATGACGCGGCGGCGAATAGGTTGGCTCATTTATTTATTCGTAAGGGCTTCGACGCCCGGAAGTCTGCGGCCGCTCAGGAATTCGAGTGAAGCTCCTCCCCCGGTGGAAATGTGGGAAATCTTGTCGGCCACACCCGCTTGGTGCACTGCCGCAACGGAATCGCCTCCACCAACGATTGAAGTTGCACCCGCCGACGTGGCTGCGGCCACCGCTTTGGCCACTTCCACCGTGCCCTTCGCGAACGCCGGCATCTCGAAAACGCCCATCGGGCCGTTCCACACGATTGTCTTGGCCCCCGCGATCTTTTGGCGATAGGTATCGATGGTCTTCGGACCGATGTCAAGCCCCATCCACCCATCCGGCGTGGCGGAAACCGAAACCGTTTGCGTCGCAGTATCCGCTTTGAACTCGGCCCCAACGACATGATCCACCGGAAGCAGAAGCGCAAATCGCCGCTGGCGCGCTTCATCGCGCAACCGGCGCGCAAGTTCGAGCTTATCGTCTTCGACGAGCGACTTCCCGATCGGCTGTCCGTCGGCTTTGAGGAACGTATAGGCCATGCCGCCGCCAATCAGCATGGTGTCGGCGATTTTCATCAGGTTCTCAACCACTTCGATTTTGTCGCTAACCTTCGCGCCGCCAAGAATCGCGGTGAATGGCCGCGCGGGATTAGTGACGGCTTTGCCGAGATACGCCAGTTCTTTTTCCATCAGCAAGCCCGCAGCGGACTGCTTTACAAAGTGCGTAATCCCGACCACCGACGCATGCGCGCGGTGCGCGGAGCCAAAGGCGTCGCACACGAACAGGCCGTCGCAGAGCGCAGCTAGCTGCCTGGAGAAAGTTTCGTCGTTCTTCTCCTCCTCCGCATGGAAACGCACGTTTTCGAGCACCAGAACTTCACCGTCACGCAACGCTTTGCTCTGCCCTTCGGCCCCGGGCCCGACGCAATCGAGAGCGAACGCCACGGGCTTCCCCAGCAGCTCTTCGAGCTTTTTCGCGGCAGGTCGAAGGGAAAACTTTGGATCGGGACTCCCCTTAGGCCGGCCGAGATGCGACGCAAGGACGAGACGCCCTCCCTTCTCGATGGCGAGGCGCAGCGTCGGCAGCGTCTCCCGGATGCGCGTGTCATCGGTGACCACAGCATCCCTAAGCGGCACATTGAAGTCGACGCGGATGAACACTCGCTTGCCGCGAAGATCCAGGTCGTTCATGGTCAACTTGTTCATGAAAGCTTGGCGCTTTTCACGCGCAATGCATGCCGGCTGGCGAGTCACGAGTCACAGCTTTAGAATTTTGACGCCATCAACTTGATGAGGTCGCGGCAACGGCAGGAATATCCCCACTCGTTGTCGTACCAGGCGAGAACTTTCACGCAACGGTCCCCCACCACCTTCGTGTATCCGGCGTCCACAATCGACGAATTCGAATTGCCTTTGAAATCGGCGGAAACGAGCTCCTCTTCGGTGTACTCGAGAATGCCCTTCATTGCACCTTGCGCGGCGGCTTTCAGTGCAGCGTTGACGGCTGCAACGCTTGTCGGCTTCTCCACGAATACGGTCAAGTCAACTACGCTCACATTGGGTGTGGGCACGCGCATCGCGTAGCCATCGAGCTTGCCCTTCAGTTTCGGAATCACGAGATGCAGCGCTTTGGCGGCGCCCGTGGAACTGGGAATCAAATTAATTGCGGCGGCGCGCGCCCGGCGCAGATCCTTGTGTGGCAAATCCAGCAGCCGCTGATCGTTCGTATAAGAGTGGATCGTCGTCATCGTACCGCTTTGGATGCCGAAAGTGTCTTGCAGGACCTTGGCGACGGGCGCGAGACAGTTTGTGGTGCAGGAAGCATTCGAAACCACGTGGTGCTTTGCCGGGTCGTAACTCTTGTCGTTGACGCCAAGAACGAAGGTGGCGTCCGGGCCGTCCGCTGGTGCGGAGATAATCACTTTCTTCACCGGCCCGCGCAGATGCTTCTTGGCATCCGCGCCCTTGGTGAAGAGTCCAGTGGACTCCACGACGATTTCCGCGCCGACCGAAGCCCAATCAATCTCGCCGG
>Ga0307479_10000173_pt1 | contig 60095 bp, 48 predicted proteins | sample atmos_gasesECM4C_FD_203743 | JGI IMG/M metagenome (GOLD analysis project Ga0307479, IMG submission 203743) | Hardwood forest soil microbial communities from Morgan-Monroe State Forest, Indiana, United States - atmos_gasesECM4C_515 | ecosystem: Environmental > Terrestrial > Soil > Temperate... | reverse complement strand
GTCCAGCCGTAGGTCACGCCGTTGGTGGTCGTGGGGTACAAAGTCGCCACGTTGAGCACGGGATAGTCGCCGGATGGGTCGGTGACGTAACTGGCTGTCCCTCGGAAATCGAAGCCGGCTTGCCAGGACTGCGAGGAGTTGGTGACAGTGAGGTTGACGGTGGTGGTTTGCGTGACTCCTCCACCGCTGGCGGTAACAGTGAGGGGATAAGTTCCAGTGGATACCGTCGAACCCACAGCCATCGTCATCGTCGAAGTGCCTGATCCGTTCGCAATGCTAGCCGGACTGAAGCTGACCTGCACGCCGCTGGGCGCTCCGGACCCGCTCAACGAAAGGCTTGCGCTGAACCCGCCGATGCTCGTTGCGGTGATCGTCGATGTGCCTGAATTGCCGGCCGCCACACTCACCGCCGCCGGAGAGGCCGCGAGCGTGTAGTCGCTCGGCGCGGTGACGGTCAGATTCACGGTGGCGGTCTGCGTGACTCCTCCGCCGCTGGCAGTGACGGTGATGGGATAAGTTCCGGTGGATACCGTGGAACCCACTGCCATCGTCATCGTCGAGGTACCTGCTCCGTTCGCTATGCTCGCCGGATTGAAACTGACCTGCACGCCGCTCGGCGCGCCCGAGGCCGATAGCGATATCGTCGAGCTAAATCCTCCTACGCTCGACGCCGTAACCGTTGATGTCCCCGAATTTCCTTCCTGTACGCTAACCGCCCCCGGAGAAGCTGAGAAATTGAAACTCGGACTGCTGGTTCCTTGTTGCGCGACCCCGAAGAAGGCCAGCACCGAGGACGCACTGGGCGAGTTTCCCGTGCCCGTCCCGAGCAGCAGCGTCAGCTTCGTCCCGGTCATCGTGATCTGCCGCGTGGTGTTGTTCGTCGGCCAACTCCCCGCCGGCCAAACCTGCCCGTTGGCATCGGCAAACGAGCCGACCGGAAGTCCTCCCGAAATCGTCAGCACGAACAGCGAATTACTTCCGTCCATTAGTTGCACCTGGCAGGTCACCGTGCACATCGGGAAGTTGCCCGAGTCTCCAATCCCCAGACTGACGTCGTACACTCCCGGGCTGGGCACATCCACTTCGAACACCGCGGGAGGCGCGCTGTTCAAGATGCCGTTCATGCCCGCCAGGCGCGGGTCGACCGTGGCATTGCGGTTCCATCCCTGCAGCTGGTTGTTGCTGGTGCTGGTCCAGCCGTAGGTCACGCCGTTGGTGGTCGTGGGGTACAAAGTCGCCACGTTGAGCACGGGATAGTCGCCGGATGGGTCGGTGACGTAACTGGCTGTCCCTCGGAAATCGAAGCCGGCTTGCCAGGTTTGCGCCTGCACCGCCTGCGGAACAAAAGCAAGCAACGCCAAAACAAAAACGACCGCGGTCCGAAATAGGATCCAAACAGGATTTGGGGCAATTGATCGAAAACGTGCGCTGTGACAAAGGGACTGAAACGGCTCGCGAGCGGCTGGCCGCAAAGGCGAACAGTAGCAACAATCGATTTTTTTCGGCAACCGGCTCACCGAAAAGTAGATCATTCGCGCGGACCAGCGTCCCTTACACAACTTCCTGAATCTTTTGTGAAGCAAAAAGTGAAGAGAAACCAATCACCGCCCGTTCTGATACAAAGTTCCAACTACCTCCAAATCGATGCGTAGACTTTCATCATGTTCTGGATCGAAACTTCAACCGTAAAATTGCCGCGTACGTGTTCTCTCGCGTGCTCCAGGAAACGCCGGCGAAGCGTTCCATCTGTTGCCAGCCGCTCAATCGCCTCCGCCAAGGCCGCAGCGTCGCGAGGAGCCACCAGGATTCCGCTCCGGCCGTCTTCGACCACTTCAGTAAGGGCGCCGCTTCGCGCCGCCACAGCCGTGGCCCCGCAGGCGAGCGCCTCCGCCAGCGCCAGACCAAACCCTTCTCCTTCGGAGACCATCACGAACACATCGCAGCCTTGCAGTATGGGGACGGGATCGACAATGTGCCCCAGCCAATGGATTCGGCTGGCGACGCCTTGTTTCTCCGCCAGCGCTTGCAGCTCGCGCCGCATTTCTCCATCCCCGATCAAGAGCCAGCGGACCGCCACGCCACGCTCGCCCAATTGGCGACAGGCTTCGATCACAATGTCGATGTTCTTGTGCGGCCGGTCGAGATAAGAGAGCGAAGCCATGACGATCTCGCCAGGCTGGACCGAGAACTCGCTCGCGAGCCGCGCCCGGGCCGAAGGATTGGGCGAATACCGCCGCACGTCGATGCCGTTGTATACCACCGTGATTTTTTGCCCGGGGATCCCTACGTCGACGAGCTGCCGCTCGACGAAGCGAGAAATGGCCACCACGCGCGTCATGGGCAGCGCCACGGCGCGGCCGCGGATTTGCAGCAGCCATTTCTTCCAGAATCTGGCGCGCAGAACGCCAGGATTCCTCTCGTGATAGACCACGTAGCGCACCCCGTTGAGCCGCGCGAGCCACGGCACAAGGCTGAAATAGTTGAAGAACGCGATGTGCACCGCCGTGACGGAATATTCCCGAACGATTTTTCCCAGGCCGCGATAGTAGCCGAAGACACCCTTCTCGTAATTGATGGCGGGGGCGACGTCGACGCCGTTTGCGAAATAACGCTTGCGCAGCTCGTCGGGAATCTCTTCGGAGAAAACCAGCACCGGCCGCGCTCCTCGCTCGATGAGCGCCCGCGAAAAGCGCAAGTGCATTTCTTCCCGGCTGCCCCAGGTTCGTGGTGCACTGTCCAGCAAAATCGCGATGACCTGTCCGCGCATAGAGCTCGGAGCAGGCGCTTGCCCTTCGGAGGCGTCTTCAAGTTGCAATTTGGAAGTTTCTTCTGCTAAGCGCACGACGGAGTCCTTTTAGGCTGACGCTGCGGACGCTGCGAAGTGCGCGTCCACTGGGGCTTCTTGCTCGTCGACGACGGCCCGGCACCACAATTCCAGAATCATGAGCGACCACGGCAGCGGCCAGGCCGACCATCGCCGCGCCGACGGGTCATTGGCCAGGGCGCTAGCCAAATCGGGATCGAGGAGGCCGCGCGCGGCGATGGTTTTCCGCGAGCAAAGATCGCCGGCCATGTCGGCGAGCTGGTTTTGCAACCAGTGCCGGTAGGGAATCGAGAAGCCGCGCTTCGGCCGGCGCGCAATGTCAGTCGGCAAAACGTCTCGCAACGCTGCGATCAAGACGCGTTTCGCGCCGCTATTGCCGTATTCGTTGCCCGCGCCGCCGCCAGTGTGCAACTTGAAGGAATCGGCGCAGGAGCGCGAAAATTCCGCCACGCGAAGATCCACGAGGGGCACGCGCAATTCGAGGGAATGCGCCATGCTGGTCGCGTCGGAATCGCGAAGCAACTGGCACCGCATGTAAACGTCCACATCGAGCAGGCAAGACAATCCCACCGAAGATTCTTTGGACCAACTAGGATTGATCCCGGAGAGAATTCGCTCGACGTCTTCGATACCGGCCGAATTGGCTGCCTTCTCACCGGCCAGCTCGGCTGCCAGCTCGTAGCCAAAAATCTGCCGGCAATCAAGCCAGGACGTAACGGGGCGGCCTTTCAAGGCCAGGCCTTCGAGTCTGCGGCCGAGGTAACTGCGCGGCGTCCACTGGCGTACGGCTGCGGCCAATTTGCCGGCAATCGGAAAAAACTTTCCTGCACCGGAGGCGTATCGCGCTAAGTTGCGCGTCGCCGCGTAACCGGCGAACCATTCATCTCCGCCAAGCCCGGACAGCACGCCTTTCACGTCTTTTGCCGCGGCGCGCGAGACGAGCCACGTGTTGAGCCCATCGACGGAGGGCTGATCGATGGTCGCGGCAAAGCGCGGCACAAGATCCACGATGTCGCGCCCGCCGACCTCGACCAGCGTCGACTCGCACCCCAGGGATCGCGCAAAGGCGTCGGCTTGCCCGGATTCGTCGGACTGCGGGAAATCCGTCAGGCGCAGCGTGTACGTCCTGAGCCGGGGATTTTTCCTGACCATCAGTCCCACGACGCCGGTGGAATCGACGCCTCCGCTGAGGAATGCGCCGACCGGGGCGTCAGCCATGGCGTGCAGCGCAATGCCTTCGTCCAGGACGGCGCGCAAACGCTCGGAGGACTCTTCGAATGTTTCGCGCACCGGCTGGTACGGAGGCAAGTTCCAGAATTTTCGGAACTCCATCAATCCGGACGGAGTGACGCGCAGCGTCGTTCCGCGCTCGAGCATTTCGACGCCCGAAAGAATCGAGCGCGGCTGCAGAACAAAGCCCACGGCCAGGAAATCCATCAAGGCGTTCTTGTCGATCTCTCGCGCGACGAGGCCCGAAGCCAAAAGCGAATGAATCTCCGACGCGAATACCAGCGGACTTGCCGGGCCACTCGGCCGCCGAAAATAGAGCGGCTTGATCCCGAAGGGATCCCTCGCCAGCACCAGCGTGGGGCGACCGCCGGGAGCGCTTTCGCGCCAATCCAGAATGGCAAGCGCAACCATCCCGCGTAGATGGTCCACAAAATCCATGCCGTGCTCGAGGTAGAGCGTCAGCACGACTTCGGTGTCCGTGGTCGAATGAAAGCGATGGCCGCGCGCGACCAGCCGCCGGCGCTCTTCGACGTGATTGTAGACTTCGCCGTTGAAGAAGATCGCGACGCGCCGGTCGGCCGACCAGATCGGCTGCTGCCCGCGATCGCTCAAGTCCACGAGCGCCAGCCGGACCGCGCCGGCCGCTCCGCCTTCGAACGTCACCGTGCCCAATCCATCGGGGCCGCGGTGCGCCTGCGCGCGAACCATCCGGGCGATGTTCGCCGAGTAGTCCGAGTCTCCGTTAAAAATTCCTGCGATGCCGCACATGATTGTTAGGGCGTTTCCACTCGGACTTTAGTCAGCGCGTTGCGCGATCTTGCGAGTCATGTAGGCCCACTGGCACGGAATGCCCCAGCGGGATTCGTTAACCGCCAGGCGCTGCCAATAGGGCGTGAAACCTTCGAGTGACGGATAGCTTGCCGGGTCGCGCGGGATTCGAGTCAGTACCGTTATGTTGTGGCTTGGCGCGAAGCGGCGCGTCACCATCTCGGAAATCGCCGGATTAAAACAGTCGTGAAGCTCCACGATCAGGTCGCACGCAAGAAGGCCGGGAACAGCATCAGGATCCATTAGCTGAAGTTCGCAGCCCTCGCAGTCGCTGACGATCAGCGTGTTCGCTCCGACGAGTTCCTGCAGGTAGCGCATCGTGCATTCGCCGAGAATTCGCATGCGGTCCGAGACTTCGTTGAAGCTGGCCATTTTTCCACATAGCTGGTGCGCGAGGGGATCGATATCGAACGCAAAGACCAAGGCTTTGGGTAGGCAGCGCGCGAGACCGACCGCGTAATAGCCTTCCGAGCAGCCAATATTCACGATCCGGTCGTAATTCCCGCCAGCCACCTTGGTAAGAACATCGCCCAGCTCCGCTTCGTAACATCCAACGACTTTTGGCAGGAGCGCGTACTTGGTGACCTTGCCGTGCGCCAGGAATTCCGCGGGATATTGCAAATTCCGGAAAGGGCCGGCTTGCACCGCGAACCCGTTTCGCGCGGCGATGCTGCTCAGCATCTCGTGCGACACGCGCTCGTACCACCACTCCCGCACGGACTCGACGGATTTGGGAAACGTATTCTCCATGAGACGCTTCAGCCTGTGCATGGGCGGAACGGCCTGCGGAATGGCCGGGGATTCGCTGGGCATCGTTTTTAGAGTGGCCATGATTTTCGAGACCTCATGTTGGGTAGACCGCTGGCAATCACACCCCGTCGCGAGAGACCGGAGTGCTTTCTGCTGGTTTCACTTCCGCTTGTTCCACTGGAACGCACCAATAATTGGTTGTGCGGCCGTGGCAGTCTTCTTCGAGCGGAGCGACCAAGTATCCGTGGCGCAAAAAAGTTTGTTCGACGGTGTCGAGCGTGATGGAAAAACCTTCGAGCAGCGACGGTGACAACTCCGTAACAATTTTCGGCCGGAAGCGCTTTATCGTTTCCAGCATTCCCTGCAGAACCTGCAGCTCGGCGCCCTCGACGTCGATCTTTACGAGGTTGACGCGGGGCAATCCGTGCTCTTTCACCAGCAAGTCCACCGTTGTGCAGGCGACCTTCACCGACTTGGTCCACGCCAGATTGTCGCGGGAGAGCGAGCTGTTTCCGGTGTTGTAGGGATTTCCGATATACAGTTCGCGAACTTCCACGGAATCGGTACAGGCGGTTTCGGCGACGACGATATTGCCCAGACCGCTCCGTTGCACGTTGTCTTGAATCTGCTGCGCCATGGCCGGATTAGGCTCAACCGCCAGCACTTTTCCCGAATCTCCGACGCGGCGCGAAGCGACGAGCGAGAAGTACCCCGCATTCGCGCCGATATCGAGAAACACGTCGCCCGGTGCGAGCGAATCGCACAGATAGCGCGTCGTTTTGGGTTCCCAGACGTTCTCTAACAAAATCGTTTCCTGGCCGATTTCGCGGATGTCGAGCCGCATCCACAAACCGGGCTGAAACTCGTGCCAGACCGGCTGGACCAACCCCAAATTCGTGGCGCGGGACCAGAGCCGGTTCGGCAATTCCTTGCCGGTTCCGAACGGCCAGTAGCGGTTCCAGAGCCTTACAGAACCGATCTCGATCGACGAAAGCAGTGTGTTCATTTCTCTTTATGTCGTTCCGAATTCCAAACCGTGTTCTCGGTTCCGTCAGTTTCGAGCGGAAGCCGAGGCCGCCTCGGCCCGTGCGAGATAGTGGGCATCGGCGTCGGCAAACACCCGGTGCCACAACTCGAGGTTTAGGAGTCTCCACAGCTGATCTGTGCGGTCGCGCCGGCCGGAGTTGTGTTCGTCGAGAATGTGGCGCACCGATTGTGGTTTGAACAAGCCTCGTTCCAGGCTGCGCGGTTCGGTCAAGAGGCGGGAAACCCACTCCGCCTTCGGCCCCGAAAGCCACGCCGACCAGGGCGTAGGAAAACCCATCTTGCGGCGATCGATGATGGAAGCGGGAAGCAAATCGCGGACCGCGGACTTGAGAATCTGTTTTCCTTCGCGCTGGCGAATGAGGTAGCGGGCGGGAATGCGCGAGGCAAACTCCACGAGTACGTGATCCAGAAACGGCACGCGGCTTTCAACCGAAGCGGCCATGCTCATGCGGTCTTGCTTCATAAGCAATTCGGCGAGATACGTTTTGATGTCCGTGTACAACATGCGGCTGAGCAAATCGCCGGAGCCGCGTTCCCAGAAAGATGCGGCGTTAGCATACGGATCGCGCGCAGCGGCGTCGACCGGGCCGAGCAGCAATTCTCCCTGCTCTCGGCGGGTGAAGGCGCAGAGAAAATTCTCGAAGTACATTGAGTTCCACGTGTCGCCGTTACGGCCCAAAAACGTATGCTGCAATTGGCGGCGCCGGCTGGCGTCCAGCAGGGAAGTGTTGCCGATGAAGTCTTGCATCCACGAGCGTAGGGGCCGCGGCAGTGCTCGCCGATAGATCGCGTCGAAGCGGGCGTTCCAGAGCGTCCAGGAATAGCGCGCGTAGCCGGCCAGAGTTTCGTCGCTACCTTCTCCCGTCAGGACGACGCGGACATGCTCGCGCGCCAACCTGGCCACGAAATACAAAGCCACGCTCGAAGGCCAGGTAACCGGCTTGTCTTCCTGCCAGATAAGCCCCGGCAACGCAGCAAAAAAATCGTCGCAGCCGACGACTACTTCGTGGTGCTGCGCTCCAATGTGGTCCGCGACCGTGTGCGCGTAAGGCAACTCGGAGAAGCGCGCTTCCTCGTAGCCCACCGAAAAGGTTTGCAGCGGTTCGCCGCGGTGCTTCGCCGCCACGGCGGCGACGGCGCTCGAGTCAAGGCCGCCGCTCAGAAAAACGCCCAGCGGCACATCGCTCATCAGGTGCGAGGCGACGCACTCCTCGAAGAGGCCGCGGTAGGTGTCGACGTAGAAATTTTCGGGACGATCCTCTTGCGCGCCAAAGCGCAAGTCCCAATATTCGTGCTGCGACGCGTTTCCCGATTCATCGAGTTCCAGCCAGTTTCCCGCGGGGAGGCTGCGAATGCCTTCAAACAGCGTCTCCTCCCCGCTTAAGTACCCGAAGGCCAGATATTCGGGAAGCGCGCTGCGGTTCAGGTCTCTCTTGACTCCGGGAAACGCCAGCAGGGACTTGATCTCGGAGGCGAAGATGAATTCGCGACCGGTCAGGCGATAGTAGAACGGCTTGATGCCCATGCGGTCGCGCGCGACGAACAAGCGGCGGCTGCGTGAATCCCAGATCGCGAGGGCAAACATTCCCCGCAAGTGCTCGACGCAGCTGCGGCCATATTCCTCGTACAAGTGAACGATCACTTCGCTGTCCGCGTGCGTGCGGAAGATATGGCCGCGATCGAGGAGTCTGGCGCGCAGTTCTTGATAATTGTAGATCTCGCCGTTGTAGACGAGCCAGATCGTCCCGTCTTCGTTACTGAGCGGCTGATGCCCGGTCTGCAGGTCGATAATGCTCAGTCGGCGCATGGCGAGGCCGGCGTTTTCCGCGACGAAGAACCCGTCGTCATCCGGCCCGCGATGCGCCATCTGGCGGTTCATGTTCGCAAGCCAGGAATGCTGCACCTGGCGGCTCGGATCAAAGTTGAATACGCCGCAAATCCCGCACATGTGGTTTTAGACCGCCGCCTCTTCCGCGGCCCAGAGCTCGAGGCTCGCCAAGCGTTCTGAAGAAATCGCGCGGATCGCGTTCTCATGGGAAGAGCAAAGCGCGGAGCCACCGTTGTCTAGCGACCATTCGATGCGTTCGACGGGGCGGGAAGCGGAAATGGTCGACTCACCCGCAACCTTCATGTACGACACCCCGCAGGCGATCAGGCGTTTCCGCCCGGACGTGGCAATCGAATAGCACAGGAACTCAGCATCGCACAGCAATTCGCGCCACCGCCACGGCTTGCTCTCCGGGAAAAAGAAGAAATCGGATTCGGCGGCGTTGTCGTATCGATACGCGCGTAGGCCGGGAGTTGCAGGGTCTTGGCGCATGCGCGTTAGCCGTCCTGCATTTTGAGTAGCCTGGGCTAGGGGGAGCACGAGGGTCGCGAAACCTTCCCAGAGATTTTCTTTACACGAACGAACGAGAACTTCCGTTTTCGTTCTGCTTCCGTACACAGGAGAGTACCAACCTTCTTGAATCGAAAATGAACTGCCAGGCACGTCAGCGAATAGAAGCGCCACTCCACCCTGTTCAGAGGCCGCGAAAGCAGAATTCTCTTGCAGCTGCCAGTGAAGATTCGGCGCCAGATGCCAGCACACTTCGGCGCAATGTTTTCCTAGGCCTTCGAGCGTATCCAGGACAAACCAGAACTGCGGTTTCACTCCAAACACGCGGCGCCGGTGGATGACAGGATCCGGAAGGCGCGTGTAGCCATCATGGCTCGCAACGAGAAAGTCGAAACCATCGCCTTTGGTCCAGTTTTCGACGCGCACATGAGGCAACTGCCGCCAGGGGAAAAGGCCGCCCGGCTCGGCTTGATCTATCTCGTCAATGCGAAGCGTGTTGTGCGACGCCGTGCCGCGAAAATGTTGGCGCTCGCTTCCAGGGCCGGCGTAGACAAACGTCCCCGGGTCGATGAGCACTTCGCGCCCTGCGACGGCTAGTTGCACGCTCAGCGCATCGGCATGGCCGTGCCCGCCGCCTTCGGCACCATGAGGCCCCGCGTCGATAACGAGTCGCGATGCTAATTTGTCCGGAAAGTTCATCAAGTAAATGCCGCTGGACCGCAGCGCAACCGACTCGGGCTGCTGCGAATTGGGAAGCGCAGCGAATTTCGAGGCCTCGTCTGCGCCGAGCAGCCAGACGGTTTCTTCCATCAACTCGGGTTTGGCGGCCTTGAAGTCCGGGCGCGAAAACAAAATCGCTCCGGTCGAGAGAGGATCGAGCAGGTGCTCGGCCCGGTTGCGGCGCGGGTCGAAGAGCCGCCCGCCGTCGTCGTCGCCAAACCGCGGAACTGTTCCTCCGCGGCCCAAAACACACAGTGCGTCGAGCATCTTTTCCAGCACGCCGTCGAACTCGCGAGGAATCGGAACACCGTTCCGGGCCGCGAGGATTCGCGCGTGCAGCAGCAGATCGACGGCATACACGTGGTAGTACGTCGACTGTTCGAAGTGCATGCCGTCCGGGAGGATTTGCTTCTTCGCCTCGGCCAGCACAATCTCCCAGCCCCGCCGTTTCCAGCGCTCGCTCGATGCGCTGCTCGACAGCACGCCGAGAAAAAAGAGCGCGACGCCTTCTCCGAGCAAGTGCGTGTTGGGAGAGAAGTAGGTCGAAAGATAGGCTTCGATGTGCCGGCCGCTGAGCGTCAAGGCCTGGTACACGTCAGCGCGGAACTTGGACGAGGCCAGCCGGCACTCTCCGAGCAGATGCAGCATCCACAGCCAAGAGAGGCCGCGAAACGCCACTTCGAGGCTGCTGGCCCAATTCACGCCGATCGGATATGGGTTTTGCTCGCGCCAGGAATACCACTGCCGAATGATTTCCTTCGCGAAAATATCCTCGCCGGTGAAGCAATAGGCCTTCGCCAGCGTCACCAGATGCTGTTGCCGGCTCAGTTCCCACGTGACCTTTGCATCGCCCACTTTGGAATAGTCCAGATAGTGAATCTTGAACCAGGGCTTCCGGGCTGCACGCGTGCCGCTCACCGCGTCCAAGTGCCAGTCGATTTCCGGACCGTAGTCGACGCCCCCGTAGCCAAGCAGATCGAACTGGTGCCGGCAAATCCGCTCGGCGCGCGCCACCGTTTCCTCGGCGGCTGCGGGCATTTGACGGAGAAAGAACTCGACCTTCGATTTCAGCTCGGCGCTCGAAAAGAAAAATCGGCCGGAGGCTTCCGCCGAAACCTTGGGCCTTTGGCGCAGCCATCCGAACTCGACGGTGTCGGAGCGCTTGGCGAGTTCCTGCCTGGCGCGCACCCGAAGCTCGTCCCAGGTTATTCTTGCGAGGCGCTCTGTGTATTTCCGATGGTCAGCTGGCATGAGCCGGAACCGGCGCTACTTGTTCCAAGATCCAATCGGCCATCCGCGACGTATTGTTCGCGGGGGATTGCAAATGCGTAGCCCGCTGAATCTCCGCGTAGTTTCTGAGCAACTGATGGAGTTTGTGGCACAGATCCGCGGGATCATCTTCCACGTAGGTGAGGACCCCTCGCGGGCGGCGGCCGTTCTCGCTTGCGACCACGGGAATTCCGAGTGCAATCGACTCGAGGACCGACGAGCTTACGCCGTCGCAGGCCGGCGTGCGCACGTAGCCCGTGCACCGCGACAATAGCGTCAGAAGATCATCGTGCGCCAGATTTCCCAGAAGGAGCAGTGCACTCTTTTCGTCCTCGCACCACTCGGCCACGTAAAACCGCGCCGCAGGCATTTCCTTCTCCGGAAAACCCAGCCAGATGAAGCCGGCGCCGGGATATTCACGGCGAAATTGCCGCATGGCTTCCCGCAACACTGGCAGGCGGTATTCGGGGCGGAAGGAGACATAGCACAAAAAGACTTCTCGATGCCCCTCGAGGAAATCTTGGGTGGCCAGCGGCAGAGGCTTGCGCTCAAATTCCAGCAGTTCCGCGGAAAAGCACGGGATGGCGGCAATTTTCCCTGGAGCGATTCCGTACTCCACGACCGCCTGCTTGATTTCCTCGCTGTCGCAAGTCATCCGCCCCGCAAGATGGAAAATGAGCTGAAAAGACCAGCGCATCCATCGCGGCCGGACCTTCGGGAAAAATTTCTGCGGGAGCCCGCCGTGAAACGTGAGAATCCCAGAGCGTCCGATGCACCGCGCCCAGGTTAGCGCCAGAAGATCCATCAGATAGAGCTTGGGCGACTCGGCATTGAGGTGCGCGTGGATGTGATAGCCCCGCGCCGAGAACCGCACCACTTTCCACACGAAGTCGAACCCGTTTTGCACGTCCACGTACTCCGCAGATTTCTTCCTGCGGCTTTCGTTGACGTTCAGCACCTCGGAAAAGTGCCCGCGCCGGCGCAATTCCTGATGCAGCAGCACGGTCTGCACCGCCCAGCCGCACATGGGCGGCGGATAGTTGCCGATCTGCAGAATTTTCTTTGGTGCTGAATTTTGCGGCGAGAACTTCATAACAATTCCGTCACACGCGAAAGCCGGCGGCGCATTGATGAAAGAACAAATCCGGATAATCTGGCTCGACGCCGATTCGTCGCAGCCGCAGCGCGTCGCTGCGCTGCGAGTTCAGGCCGCTCTCGGTCGTGACCGCAGTCCGGAAACTAGCTTCTCGAACTGCCGCAACGACATCCTCGTTGATATCGTCCGAGCGGCCATTGGGATAGCAAAAGTGCAGCACGGGCTGATTTAGCTCCTCTTCGATCCGCAACTTCGAACCAGCGATTTCGTCACCGAGTCCGCGGCGATCCGAAATTCTGGACAGAATCGGATGCGTTTTGGTGTGCGCCCCAATTTCCATGCCCGAGCGTGCCAGGCTGCGGACTTCATCCCACCCGAGCGGCCGGTCGTTTTCAGGCGCTTTTGGGGGCAGCACGACTTCCAATTCCTTGCAGATGCGATCGACAAACCAGACGCGGTCCGGATTCACGAGGTTCTTGGCTTCTTCGCAGGTCGAGCGAGCTGCGCGCGACCGGCTCTCCGGCGAGGCGAGCGAGAAGAAGAAACGTCGGCCGTTTGGCAATTCCATTTGGACGTTGTTGAGTGCCGTGCGCTCGAAGGCGTACTTGACGACGTCTGGCCACAGCCACGCCTTCCCGTCGAGAAAATCGGTTACCAAAAACACCGTCACTGGGATGCGATGCCTTGAAAAAATCGGGAATGCCACATCGAGAAAATCGCGGTAGCCGTCATCGACGGTGATCGCTACCGAATTCGATGGAAACGCCTGGCCCGATTCGAGATGCTCGGACAACTCCCGCAGAGCAATCGGCGCGTAATGCTGGCAAAGATGAACGCACTGCGCTTCGAGCGGTGCCGCATCGCGGAACCGGTGATACATCAAGATCCGCGCCGCGTGGCGGTTTTTCCGTCGCACCAGGCCGAGCCCGCCGGCGCGATGAAACAGCTCCTGGGCGGTCGATTTAAGCGCTTGCCGCATGTCGAGCCTGCGATTCCTTGGCCGCGCCTTGATGAAGCTGGCGCGCCATGCCGTGGATGGCGCTGCGAATCTGTGTGACCACTTCCCAGGTTTTCTCGTCCGAGGCGCGATACGGGTCGGCAATGTTCACCGCCGGCCGGTCCAAAAAAAGCCCCAGAAGCAGCGTGCGATCAGCGGCTTCCGGATATTCGGCAACCAGGTCGCTGTGGTTTTTCGCGTCCATCACGAAGATAAGGTCGGCGCGCTGCACTTGTTCTTTGGTCACGCAGCGCGACCCGGAATCCACCAGATCGATGCCCATGCGATTTGCCGCGCAGATGATGTTTTTCGGGGACGGCCGGCCCTCTTGTGCGTGCAGGCCGGCGGATTCGACGTCCAAATTGGTGAGCACTTGCTTGGCCAGGCGCTCGGCAAGCGGGCTGCGGCAGATGTTGCCGAAGCAAAGAAACAGCAGGCTTCGCACCGGAGAAGTGCGCTTGGCCAGCTTGCGCATGGCCCTCCGGTGCATGGACACGCTTCTCGATTCCGCCAGGCGCACGCGCACGTTGACCTGCAGCGACTTGAAATATCTCCGGCCAATCGTTCCGAGAATCGCGGAAGTTACCTGGAGGTCGCTCCAGTCGAAGTGATCCCAGCTTTCTTTCCCGAGGAGCGGCCGCGCATATTCGGCGAGCGAACGCGCGCGAGGCCGCGTCAGAAGCAGCGCATCGGGGTGATTCGCTCGCAAGTTTTCCGACTGCCATTGCACGTCGTTGGCAAGGTCTCTTGTGTAGTAGTTCGTCCGGTATTCTGACTGTGGCGCTACGGGTTCGGCGTTGGCGATCTGCCACAATCCAACCGGGAAATTCACGCCCGCATCAATCGACAGCGCCAGGGAGCCCCAGAACCGGGGATTGATTTCCAGGAGATAAGCCGATCCGTTCCGCGCCATCTTGAATTCCACCATCGCCACGCCGTGCCAGTGCAGCGCGGCCAGGAGTCGCTCGGCTTCGGCGAGCAGCGCTGGATCGGGCTGAATCGAGCGCCGGTAGGTGCTGCCGCCGCCGGTGAGCGGATATTCGTGGATTCGCTCGTGGGCAAAGTGCCAGACGCGCCGGCCACGATGAAATAGGAATTCAATCCCCATGCCGCGGCCGGAAATGTACTCCTGCTGCTGGACGGGGAGGAAAGCCAACCATCTCTCCAGCGCAGCCGCGCGGTCGCTTTCGTTCTTCACGATCGCCGGCGCCAGAGTCACCACGCTCTCCGGGGTGGCCTGCATGCCTTGAATCGGCTTGAGAACCACGGGATAGCGCTCGACGGGCGGAAGCTTCGCACCAGGCTCGATCAAAACGGTGCGTGGGACGGCGATTCCGAGCCTCGCTGCAAGCTCGCATGTTTTCTGCTTGTCAAGCGCGGTGTTGAGGGACTCGTTTCCAGGCAGTACCGCTTTCGCGCGCAGCGGATTTCCATCGCACAACAATCGAAACGCTTGCAGCGAAAATTCCGTTGAGGCCACGATGAGTGAGTAATTCCAGAGTGCGTCCTGCTTGGCCAGCCAGTCGGCCAGCAACTGCGGCGCGTGCGCCGGCGGCTGGGTCAGCCTTTGCCGCGCGTACCGGGAACGAAACGCGATGCACTCCCGCTCGGCGGCGATATCGACTTCGACGCCATGACTTCCGAGCGCTTGCAGAGTTTCCACGGCGGCCCGGCTGTGGCCGTCCAGAACGAGCGCGCATTTTTTCGTGGTGTTCATCTTCAATCGAATCGGCAAGCGCGGGTTTCTAAGAAACTCCCAATTGGGCTATAGGCTCAGCGGGTGACATGCTAGCGGCCTTCCCGTGTTCGCGCACGACCCAGCAGAGCGTTTCGTCGAATAAATCCGTCACCAAACGCCAGCTATAGTTTTGTTCGACGAGCCGCCGCGCGGCGGAGCCCAGCTGCGCACGCCGTTCCGGCTCGCGGAGGAGCGAGATCACAGCACCTGCAAATAGCTCGGGCGAATCTGTAATCAGAGCTTCCTTGCCATGGGTGACCGGCAGTCCCTCGGCGCCGACGGTGGTCGATACGATCGCCTTGCCCATGGCCATGGCCTCGAAGATTTTTAATCGAGTGCCGCCGCCAATTCGCAGCGGGACGATGTAGACAGACGCGCCTCTCACGAAAGGCCGTATATCCTCGACGGTTCCTGTGAGCCGGATCTGTTTGTCGGCCTCTGCGAGGGCCACCAGGCGTGGAGACGGCGTTCGCCCGGCCACGGTGAGCCGGACGTTCGGAATCTCTTTGTGGATGAGGGGAAGAATGTCCCGCGCGAAATAATGGATGGCGTCCACATTGGGCAGCCAGTCCATGGCGCCGGTAAAGACAAGCTCATTGGGCTCCCCGCCATCGCCTGTGGCCGGGCGGAAATATTCGGTATCGACTCCTGTGGGAATCACCGTGATCCGGTTCCTAGCGATCGACTTTGCGAATTCTTCCTTGTCATTTTCGGAGACGGCCAGAACATGGTCGGCCTTTTGCAGGCAGGCTCGTTCATACCGCCGCATCTTGCGGTACTCGCTCCAGGTCACAGCTTTCCAGACTAGATTCGGAGCCGCGTGGAAATGGCGCCGCCAGATCTGCGCTTCGACGTTGTGGGTAAACAGAATCTTGGGGCAACGATGCGCCCACGGAATCACTCCCCCGGCGACGACAAAATCGCAGACGATGCTGTCGTAGGACCCCGATTCCAGCAAGCCGTTCAGCGCCGTCACAACTTTGGGCTGCAAATGCTTGGCCACCGTATAAGGCAGCGGCGAAACGAAGTGCCGCGCAAAATGAAAAGTCTCTCCGCGGCTGCGGGGAATGGGAATTTCGAGCGGAATACAGACGACGCGATCGAAAAACTGAGTCAGTTGCGGATGCGCATCGCCGGGATGTTTCGCATAGAAGCTGAAGAATGTCACCGCATGCCGCTTGGCCAGCTCCCGCAGGATCTCGTAGCTGCGGATCTTGCCGCCCGTGTCGGGAGGAGTCAACCCTCCCGCCTTGACCCAAAGAATTTTCATTGCAATGACATCAGTTCTACGATCGACGAATGTTTTGCAGCGCGCGGCTTAGGACGCCGAAGCCCGGCACCGGGCGTTTAAGCGGATGCGGTGGAAGCCAGCAGCGCCGGCCGGGATTCTTCGAGGCGCATCAGATCCATCACCTGCTGGTCGGGGCGCAGCAAGGATGTGATCTGGTCTTTGTCGACCGCGCGCGTTCCGATCAGAACCAGCTCCGCTGCTGCAACAACGCTTTGCATGTCGTCGCACAAGAGCGAGCCGATGTGGGGAATCACCGATTCGATGAATTGCCGGTTCGATCCGAGCAGTCTGCCGAGAGAAACTTTTTCGTCCCAAATTTCGATTTGGCATCCCTCGCCGAGCAATCGTTTGATCAGCTGCACCGACGGGCTCTCGCGCAAGTCGTCCGTGCCGGCCTTGAAGCTCAGGCCCAGCACTCCAATTTTCCTTTTCCCCGTCTGCAACACCGCTTGCACGGCGCGCTCGATGTGCTCCGCATTGCTGGGCAGGATCGAGTCGAGCAGCGGCAAACGCAAATCGAGTTCCTTGGCGCGGTAGGTCAGTGCACGAAGATCTTTGGGCAAACACGACCCGCCGAAAGCGAAACCCGGCGTGAGATAGGCTTTGGAAATGTTGAGTTTGGTGTCTCGCGCAAAAATATCCATCACCGCGGCGGGATCGACCTCCAGGTTCCGGCACAGAGTGCCAATTTCGTTGGCGAAGCTGATTTTTACCGCGTGGAAAGCGTTGCAGACGTACTTGACCATTTCCGCGGCGGTGAGCGATGTCTCAACGATCTCGCCGGGAGCGAAGGAGTAGAGTTCCCGCAACGCGCCGGCATCGCCGGCACGCGCTGCACCGATGACGGTGATCGGCGGATGGAAGAAGTCGGATACGGCGCTGCCCTCGCGCATGAACTCGGGATTCATGCAAAGGATGAAATCCTCGCCGGCCTGCTTCAAACTCGCGGCCTGCAAGGCGGGAATTAAGACCGAGTTTGCGGTCCCCGGCAATACCGTGCTGCGGACGACCACCGTATGCGGCGCCGCTTTGCGCCGCAGCGCCTCGCCGATTTCGCGGCATACCTGCCGCAAGCTGAACAAATCCAGTTTGCCGTTGCGCAGGCTGGGTGTCGCAACGCAAACGAAAGAGAGGTCCGACTCGGCTATTACTTCCGCGGCATCCGTGGTGGCGCTGATGAGGCCGGCGGCGTGAGCCTTCGCGACGAGTTCATCGACGCCGGTTTCGACGATCGGGCTTCGCCCGGTGTTCAATGCTTCTATCTTCAGTGGATTGATGTCCACGCCAATCACGCGATGTCCCAGCCCCGCCATGCAGGCCGCGGTCACCGATCCAACGTATCCCAGACCAAAAACGCTCAATCGCATGGAAAATCCCCTCGCCGAATGATGGATGAAAAGAAGGAATCAGTGCATCGACGGAGAAAACGACTCGGTCCGTGCCAGGCGCTCGCTTTCCTGAACAGCCCGGCCGGGCCGCGCGAGCCCGTACAACTCGATCAGCTTGCTCACATTTCTTCGATGATCAAACTTGGCTTCGGCAGCCTGCCGCCCTTTGCTTCCCATACTCGCGCGCAGCACCGGATCGCTTAACAGCTGAAGGATCTTCCCGGCCATCGAAGGAATGTCGCCGCGCTCGACCAGGAATCCCGTTTCGCCGTCGTCGATGAGCTCGGGAATGCCGCCGACGCGCGTGCCAATGACTGGCTTCCAACTGGCCATGGCTTCTGCGATCACTTGCCCAAAGACTTCTTCCCAACGCGACATCTGGCAAACCACGGCGGCGGCCGCAAAGACGCCCTCGGACAGCGGGTCCTGCACCAGACCCGTCCAGGTGAGATGATCGGATATTCCCAATTCCTCGGCGAGTTTCTGACAGTCCGTACGATACGACCCTTCGCCCACAATGACGAACTGCACGTTGCGGTCCCGCCCCAGTACCAGACTCGCGGCGTGAAGCAGGTCGTGGATACCTTTCTCCGGGATGATCCAGCTGACTTGCGTCACGATCGCCCGCTGTGACGGAATGGAATATTTTTTTCGGAACGCGGCTGCTGACGCAAGCCCCGCCGACGCCCGGCCCACGTCCACGCCGTTGTAAATCATGGTGTAACGCTCCCGCGGCAGAAGGCCGAGTGCTACGTTGCAGCGGTATCCGTAGCCGCTCACGCATTGCACGCACGTGATGGGATAGTTGATGAGCGGCACCATGGCGTGTTTCCAGAATGGCGCGGCGCGCAGGACATGCCCCTCGGGGCGCGAGCCGTGGTCGGTAAAGAAGAATTTGTCCACGGAGTGGGCCTTGGCGATCCACGGAAAGAAACTCAGAAATCCGGTGTGATGGCAATGCACGATGTCGGGTTCATAGCGGCCGAGCAGCCGATGGAAGTTGACCGTCGGTGTCCATTTCAGCTCCCAGGAATCCGCAAGCACGTCGAGCGTCACGTTGGGAGCATCCAGAAACCGACGGATGCTCGGCGAAGGCGCGGTCGAAAAACAAAGAATGCTGCGATAGCCCACGCGTTCGAGTTGATCGGACAGTTCGCGGAACCAAATCTCGGCTGCACCGATGCGGATCGGATCGACGCCGATGACGGAAAGTACTGTTTTCTGGGACAAGGTTCAGGACCCTTTGCGGAACGTCAACGCCTGCATTTCATTCTTACCGCATGTGGAAGAGCCACAACGGGCTTGCTAGGCTGGCTCAATTGTTTAAGTGCGTGCTGTTCTCGACGGGCATGGCGTGAATGTTCACCACCGTGCCGGGAGTTTCGTCAACTGAAAATTTGACGAGCCGGCCGTGGTGCATCTGAAAACAGGCGTACCGTGCTTTCTCCAGCAGAGAGCACAGCGCCGCCCCGGAAGCCCCCGCGGCAACCAGCCAATCGACGTCGTACTCGATCAGGATGCGCGGCCGGAATGTTTCCAAAACGTACGCCGCGCCTTCGAGCACTTGCAGTTCGTAACCCTGGCAATCGATCTTGATGAGATCGACCCGGTCGAGCGCGCGGCCGCGGCAATAGGCGTCCAGGGAAGTGACGTGCACCTCGATGTGCCTGGCTTCAAACCGCTCCGGCATGTTCGTACTGAGCAAGCTCGCTGCGCCGCTATTCTCGCGGGTCGGAGTATTCAGTTTCGCGCGCCCTTCCGACGCGGCTATGGCTACGGGATTGAGCCGCACGTTGCCCAGCCCGTTTTGCAGCACGTGACGCCGCAGCCGCTCGAAGCTGGACGGATTCGGCTCGAAGGAATGAACCGCCCCGCGCGGTCCTGCGACGCGGCCCATCGCCAGCGTGTAGATGCCGATGTTCGCCCCGGCGTCGAGGAACACGCCCCCGGCCGGCATGATGCGAACGAGTTCGTCGTAATCCTGCTTCTCGTAGGCGCCGAGGTAGACGTACTGGTCGATGAAATCGGTCAGGTCTAAATCGAACAAGAAACCGTCTCGCTTCACCCGCGTCAACTGTCCCTGGATGTGGCTGTCGCTCAACCGTCCCGAGCGGATGTATGGCTCGATCAGGCGCCAGCTTCCGCGCTGGAACGGGAAGCGCGTGCCGTAAAAAACCATCATCTTTTCGAGCACTCGGTCAGCGAACATTCAAAGGATCATCCTCGATCTGGGACGCATCGCAACTGGGCCGTCATCGGAAGCGGAGCGTACGAAAATCACTGGTCTCAAGCAAATTTTGAATTGCGGAAAGAAGGTGAATCCATTGGCTCCGAGCTCTGTCCCGAATGGGTCGTGGGCAAGAGTGCCGAAGCGATCTCCCCGCGATCGCGAATCAATTCGAGGCGGTAGTTGCGGTATTGCCCTGGATCGCCGTCGCAGCCGTCGCACGCCGCCAGAATCATGTTGACCATCTCGCGGGCCGTCGTGAAGTGCACTTTGTATCCAGACTGTTCCGCCCCTTGGAGCAATTCCCGCAGGAATTTGGAAATGGAATTTCCACTCATGGCCGCTTGTTCGCGCGGGTCGAGGCTGTGGCAGTGCAGCTTGATGAACAGCCACTCGGGGCGCCCGGCGACGCTAATGTCCGCCCGGTTCCAAAGCCGGAGCCGGCTCATCGTCGGAGGATTCTTGGCAGTGATGTCGGCGTTCTCAACGCGAGGAAACAGGCCGCCCTTCGCCCTGCGCGAGAAGTCCAGCATCAGCGGACCTTGCACCATCAGCGGGAAAATTTCCGGGCGCCGTCCCACAGCGAGATCCCGCCCGCGGCGGTGAGGAGCGGCCTTGTCGAGTGGCAGGCCGCATTCGTACAAGGAATTGATCTTGGCGACTTGCGCCGCGTTCGGCGCCGAAGGCAACGTAAAATCCGCGTAGCACCCGGTCTCCGCCAGAATTTGCATTTCCTCATCGACGCCGCAATATTTTCCGCTTAAGGAGTTCGCGAGCGACCAGTTCCCGTGAACGAAGGCGTAGCAGGGCTCGCCCCGTCCATCGAAACGCGCCAGCAAGCCGTGCGCCGCGAGATAATCCCGGAAGTCGAGCAAAACGCGCCTCGTGTTTTCGGGGGTATCCGGCTGGCGGATTCCGTGATGCAGGTGAATTTCGATTTCGCCCCAGCCTTCGTGGCAATGCTCGGCCAGCCTCGCCACGAAGTCTTCATTGAATTGTTCCGCGGGATAGAAGTAAGTGTGGCGCAGGCAGTACCCGTCGGAATCGACCCACGGACTGGCCATCCGCGGATAGTCGCGGCACCAACCGGTCAAACGCTGTTCCTGTTCGGCAAGGTCGGCGTAGCGGCCTTCATGCGTCATCGACGGCTCGAAATGATCGGCGATGGCCAGGATCAAGTGCAGCGGACTGGCGAACTCCCGCCGGCGGCGCGTGGCCCTCTGCCAAAGGTAGGCGGGCATCCAATCGATGTTGGATCGAATTTTTTTCAATTGCGCGCGCATAAGGCTTGCCGTCTAAATTGAATGCGACTGTTGACGCGATGCGATTGCCAGACCGGGGCCGCGCTCAGCGCGCGGTCATGGCACTGACTTGAGACTGTTGCGCGACCTGCCGGGAGTGTCGTTCGCGCATCGATCGCACGTGATTCCAGATTCTTCCGCCCACCGCGGTGCGGCGCGGCGCCAGGCGCAGTCCCATGATGACGAAGCCCAGCTTCAGGCTTTGAAAAAACGCATTCGCCTTGATGAGCGAAGTTCTCGCGTCGTCGAATTCGCCCCTCGACAAGCTCAGCTTCGCGTCCTCGAGGTCAATCCGCGCCTGCTGACGGGCGATGCCCCTGGCGATAATGGCCCTTTCCGCGGGACCGAGCGCGGCCGATTTTTCGAGCTTGCTGAGAATCTGCAGATCTGCTTCGTGCGTCTTGCGCTCGGACTCGCCCAGGCTCCCCGCCCGCCCGGGGCGAACCCAACCGAGCGCTTTGTTATGATACGAAATTTGCGCGCGATGATAAGCGACACGCAGCCACATGTCGAAGTCGTCGCAGCGCGGCAAAGTCTCGTCAAACAGCCCCGCGTCCTCAATGATCTGCTTGCGCGCCACCGTGCAGGAAACGCAGACGTGGCACTGCTCGAGCACCAGCGATTCGAGCGTTACCGGCCCACGCGAAGGGCAGGCGTCCATAAACTTTCTTCCGGGAGTCTGCGAATCGGGGTAGTAAAAGGCGTCCGAATAGACCATGTCGAGGGACGGGTTTTGCTTGAACATTTTCATTTGCGATTCCAGATAGTCTGGGGTCCAGCTGTCGTCGCTGTCCAGAAACGCCAGGTACTCGCCGCGCGCCTGGCGGATTCCGGTATTGCGCGCCCCGGCGGCTCCACGATTCTCCTGCGCGATGTACACGATGCGCTCCAAATACGCTTCCAGGACCCGATCGAGGGCTTCCGTGTCGGGCGAGCCATCGTTGACCACCACGACTTCGAAGTTGCCGTAGGTTTGCGCAAACACCGAGTCCAGCGCCTCCCCAATGAGAGAGGCGACGTTGTAGGCCGGCATAATCACGCTGACCGTGGGCGCGGGACGTACCTCTGCGCCCGTCCGAAGGTTCACTGCCGCGCTTTTCATGTGCGTTGCTCCGGTTGCAATCGATCGCCGTGCCTACTTCCGCGCAAGCAGGTTGTCTGCATCTTCGATCGAGAAATTTTCCATGATGTGATCCGGTCCGGCTTCATCTGGCTCAGCTGCATTCAGCGGGCTCATCCCGGTTCGGTGACGACGTGCTCGGGATCGCCCTGCAAAATGTGATTCACCGCTTCAACGCCCATTTGCACCGAGTGGTCCATGTTCCCCACTTCGTACCGCCAGGCCCCGAATCGCCCGCGGGAATAAATCCCCTGCGACAAAAGCTGCGGCTGAATCGCCGCCAAGGCGCTGTCGCGGCCGAGCGTGGGAATCGGATAGGAGTACGGGATGTCCCGCACGTAGCGCGAAACCACTTTTTGGCAGTCGCCTTCCTCGAGAAGCTTGCTTCGGATGAGCGACGGCATGGTTTGCTCGCTGAGGCGCACAAGGTTGGGAACTTCGCCGTCGCGATAGGAGACCTCGCACATGAGCGAGCTGTAGTGTTCGGTATCCCCGTTCGGAACGTTGTATGGCGAATAGTGCGAGAAATAGGTCGCGCGATAAAACGGCGTCTCGGAGTCGGGGAAATACATCCAGCAGCGGCTGGTCTCGATTTTCTTCTTGAGCCCCACGCCCAGCACCACCAGATTGTTGTGGTGCAGCTTGGCCGCTGCATCGAGTAGCTCGCTGTCCGCGGGCTTCATGGCTTTGACCAACAGATCGAGCGGCATGGTACTGACAAGCGCGTCGTAGCTCTCGCCGCTGCCGTCGGAAAAACTGATGTGCAAGCGCGCGGTGTCCAGCTCAACGAGATCTTTGCCGTATTTGATTTTGCTGCCTATGCGCTCGGCCAGGCGGCGGTAAATCTCGCCCGTGCCGCCGTACAGCGGGAACTTGAATTTGCTGTTGGGACCCCATCCCACGTCGTCGCGCTCGCAGATGACGTTCTCGAGCAGGCGGTCGAAGTCCACCACTGCAACGCGCTCGGCGATCCAGGATTTGGACATTTCGTCGAGAGGGGTGGTCCAAACTTTGGCGTTGTAGGGAAACATGAAGTGATGAGCGATGCCCTCGCCGAAGGTTGCCAGGATCCAGTCGTGAAAGTTCGCCGCGTGGCAGGCCTTCGAGTTGCGCGCCGCTTTGTTCGCTCCGAGCAGGCATTCGAGCTGCACCTTTTTCGGCAGGTAGCGCAGGTTGTTCTGAAAGGGATACGGCACCCAGCCGTCCCGCGTGACGACCCAGCTCTCGCGAACGCGCTCGTGAACCTTCGGCCCGAGCGCCCGTTCGACGAGCTGATCGAAGTACGGGTAATGCGAAAAGATGACGTGGCCGCCCTCGTCCCAGGTGAATCCGTGCTCATCGACGTGCGAAGAGCCGTGCCCGCCGGCGTAGTTGTGGCGCTCATAGATGGCCCAATTCTCGTACCCGAGGTCGAAAAGCCGCGTCGCCGCGCCCAGGCCGGTCGGACCGGCGCCAATGATGATGATTCGCTTGGAAGGGGCCATGAAACGTTGAGGGAATCTCCGTTCGTCTTGTTGATTCCGTGCCGCTGCAGGCGGCGTCGCCCTAGCGCGCGGCGCTGAAATCAGATTCCGCTTCGCTCACTTCCGGGACCTGCTGTAATTCATATCCCAGCTCGCGCATCAGCGATCCCCACGCCAATTCGATCTCGCGCACGCAGCTCGCGGGCAGCTCGGCTCTCCAGCCTCCCGCCTTGGCGACCCGCACGAACGGCTTGTCTTTGCGCGTCTGCTTGGTGGTCGACCACAAATGCGCCTGCCGCTTTTCCGTTTTGCGCATTTCGTCCGCGGAGCTGCGCTCCACGGCCCGCGCCAGGCGCTCGGCGGTCGGCTCGATTTTGAGGAATCGCGCGATACGCTGGAGTTCATTCACGGGATCGCCCATCATGTCTTCGTAGCGCAGCAGGAGAAAATTTTCGCCGCTCTGAAATTTTTGGCCGTTCTGGCGCGCCGCGACCCAGCTTCCCACGTTTTCTCCCCACGACCCGGCTTCGTGATTGACTTCGCCGGCCACAAAGCGCGCGACGAAGCGGTCCATGGGAAATCCTTCTTCGATGGCGCGGCGCTTGATGTCGAAGTGATATTCCGATAGCACCACGTCCCGCGGATCGCGCACAACGCAAATCACTCTCCGATAGCGCGGGTCGAACGGCTGGTGTGTCTTCAAGATGCGTGGCCGCGCGAGATTCCTGAGGTACCGCTTGGAGAGGTCCCCCGGATCGGGCACCAGGCGGTTGATGTTCGAGAAATCGACACCGTCCGGGTACACCAGGTTCCCAATCAAAAACCGCGTCCAGGTGTTTCCCGACTTCGGATAGGAAACGATGAACGCGTCGTCGGGAAAAACAGTCAGGGCGTTCCCGGCTTTGTCATAGCCGAGAACGTATTGCGCTGCGTAAACAAGCTCGCGAATCATGGCAGGGGCTCCCTTGGGGGCATGTGAATCCGAAAATATTTCATCACTTCGGCTAATTGGCCGCTCCTTGCGCCATTGTGTTTGCAACCTTCTTCGCGCCTTCCGTCGTCTCCGATATGTCGAGCATGGAAAGCAATTCCTCGCGCAGGAAGGAGTTTCCGGCGACGAGCCCAGTGAGCAGCGGATTCTCTCGGTTAAAAGCGGGCGGCAGGGCGTCGAGCGAACAGGCAAAGCCGCCGGGCGGCCTGGACCAAGGCCACTCCGGCGGCAACATCCCATTCGTGTTTGGGGTTGAGCGTGAACGTTACGTCTGCGAAACCGGCGGCGACGCGCGCGAGCTTGTAGGCCACCGAGCCAACCGGCTGCACGCGGAAGCCGGCGCTCGAGAAGCGGTCCCATTCGCCGCGGCGCCTTTCGCTGCCGCTCGCCAGCGCCAGCGCGCCCGCCAGGTTGTTTGCGGACGTCGCTCGCGCGGGCTGGCCGTTGTAAGTAAGGCCGCTCCCGACGGACCCTAGGAAGACTTCTTTCGTCGCCGGGTTGCAAATACCCCCCGCGACTGCGCGGCCTTTCTCGACCTTGGCGACCGCGACGCAGTATTTCGGGACGCCGGCGACAAATTCGCGCGTGCCGTCGATGGGATCCACCACCCAAACGCGGCTTTTCGCGAGGCGCGCCGCGTCGTCCGCGCTCTCTTCGGAAAGCCATCCTTCTCCCTCGTGCAGAAGGCTCTTGCGCAGCGCGCCGTCCACCGCGCGGTCGGCCACAGTGACGGGATCGTCGCCCTTGTACTGCGCTTCCGTGCCGCGAGCGGCGAGCTCGGTCAGGACGGAACACGCAGCCTCCAGTGCCGACCCGATGCGCCTCAGGATTTCAGAACTCGAATTTGGATTCATGTTTCCGATCGGCTGGGGAGGAACGGTGAATGCGGCTCTCCTGGGTTTCGCAATTTAAATTTTCACTTTTTCGGAGCGCTCGAGGGGACCAGATCGCTTGCTGGAGCACGCGCGTCTCCGAGGACGTAAATTCAAAGAACCAAATCGGCAGGGCGTACAGAATCGCCGACACCGCACCCACCACCAAAAGCGTTTTGTAATCCGGCTCCGCGAATCTTGTGGACAGCATGACCGGCAGCACCGTGGAGGCCAGTGCCACCACGAGAGTCCTACCGAATTTCCTCACGTATTCAAAGTAGTTGATCTTCGAGATATGGCACACGTACGCTGGAATGACCACGAGCGCATTGATGGTGATGGGGAGAGTCGTCCCCAGCGCCACGCCGAGCATGCCGTAATGCCGGACGAGCGCCAAACTCAACACCAGATTCGCCACGGCTTCGGTCACATTGAAAATGGCCAAAAATTTGTGCTTCGAGGTACCATACAGCAAACTGATCGAAACCGTCTGCCACAGGAAGAATGTCAGGCCTACGGTCAGCGCAACCAAAACCGGATAGGCATCGACATAGGAGGGCCCCATCCAGCGGGTGATGAACGGTCTCCCCCAGGCGATAAATCCAAACGCGAAGAACGTCGTGATGGACACCGCTAGCCTGGTGCCGAAGAGGAATGTGCGCCGGATGCCCTCGAAGTCGCGCGCGCCATCGAGGCGGCTGAATACCGAGGGAAACACGCCGAGGAGCGCAGCGAGGCACTCGATGAAGTACTGGATGAGCTTGTCGGCGATGCTGTAGTGGGTCACCGCGGTCAGGCCGATATACGCGGCCACCACCAGAAAATCGATGCGGAAACGGATGATGTACGCCACCTGGGCCAGGAAGCTGTACGCGCTGTAAGAAAAAAGCTTCTTGGCCATCGGTAGGCCCCAATACTTGGAATCGAGACGCAGAAACGGCAGCTCCTTGTGCGTGTAATAGATGGACAGGCCCACGGCTGGAAGGCTGGTCAAGAGCGTCACCCACGCGAGGCCGACGACTTTGTAGCCCATCAGCAGGATGGCCACGACAAAGATCGTGCGCACCGCGAGCGTCAATAGGTCCAGCCCGGCCGTCAGATCGAAGCGCAGATGCGCTTCGAGCACTCCTTTGTAAACCTTTGTGGGAAACTGCAGCGCCAGGCTGATTCCCAGGATGACGATGACCTTCCAGAAGAGCGAGGCATCTTCGGGATTCTTGCAAAACAGCGGCCCAATCGCCGCGATCACGCCCGTGACCAGAAGAACCACTCCCCCGAGCGCCAGGTAAACCCGCAGAGAAGTATTGAAGACGCTGTTGCACTCTTCCGCATTGACGGAACCAAGCGAGCGCGCCAGGTACCGCGTAATGGCCTGCGAGAGCCCCAGGTCCAGCAGGTTGTAGTAGCCGACAAACGCAGCCACCAGCATCCAGATGCCGTACATGCGGTCGCCCAAAACGTGCACCACGAACGGCGTAATCAGCAGCGACACCACGGCGGTGGCCACGGTGTTGACCACGCGCGTCACCGAGCCGGACAGAAGTTTGCGTGCGTGCGTGGACGCTTCGCCGGTCGCAGCAGAATTCAAGCGGCACCTTCTTGGGAATTTGAACGACGGTTCATCGAAATTAGCGCAGGCCGAATCGCAGTGCGGCGCCCGATTGTCTTTTTCAAGATTGTTGTTGTGCTAGGAGGTTAACGCGCGATTTGGGAACCTGTAAGGCCTACGGCACGACCGACGGCGGCATTCGCGCCATGAATTCGCTGCACCCATACATGTCCGAGATGCTGCGCCGTCAAACGAGCCGGTGACGTTGATGTGCGGATCGCCCACGCAGTATTTGAACACCAGTCACGAGCTATAGTTCAGCTGTGTGGCACGAGGTCAGCATCTAAGGGCTTCTCAGCCAATATTGCCAAGCTACAATTCTTCTGCGGGCCTGATCGCGTTTTCTCACCCAACAAGGCAATGGACCGAAGGAAGGGGAATGAAAGCGCTCCAAGGGCCTCACTCCTGCCTAAACCACTCTTGTACCAAATCGAACAAAGCCGCGACGCTATAGGACCGGTGTGATACAGGGCTTTTTTTAGATGGAATCCCGTTTCCTCCAGAATATTTTGGAGATCTTCAAGCCAGTAACCGTCCCTGAGGTGACCGATGCGGTCCGCGAATTCTCTTCCGAAAGCAATCGGGAAGGTGGGCGTCGGCACCGAAATGACCAAGCGGCCACCGGGCTGGAGTACGCGGTGAATCTCCCGCAGCGCCGCTAGGTCGTCAGCCAAATGCTCGAGGACATCTATCAATAGGACCTGATCAAACTCTCGGTCGCCAAAACTAAGCGGATAAGCGATTCCGCGAGAGATAGATACGCGAGAAGCGTTTAATGCTTTGAGTATTGTGTTCCCCCACTCGACTGACCCAGAGTCTAATTCGATACCGACAAAGGAAGCATCGTCCTCAGACCGACTCCACAATTCCAGCAGCATGATCCCTTCGCCACAACCGACTTCAAGAGTACGCGACGCGGAGAGATCAAGCAGAGGCAGTACTCCTTTCCAGCGCAGATGGGAATGAAGCTCAGGCTCTCCGAAGAGCTTGAGATATTTCCGCCGCATGAGGCTCCTAAGCGTTGGTTTCTGAAACGTGCTCGCTTTGAGACCCCCCCAAGGGCCAGAGCGCAATTTGTTTGGGCTGCTCACGAAGTTGTTTTTGGAGAGTCGAGCAACAGACGCGACGCCGTCGAAGTCTTTCGCCGGCCCGGAGTTCAAGCCAAACCCACGACACTCGTCGTGCAGCGGCAGCCGGCTGAAAGGCGTGGAGAAATCAGTCGGGACCTCGCTCTGACAGCTACGGCACGACGACGGTGGTCATGGGGTCCGACGCAACCACTTGGTTCGAACCGTTCAAATATTCCACTTGACAGAACAGCACGCGCTGCGGAACACCGATGGCCAGGGTTTGCGTGGAATTGAGCGACATGGTCTGGTCGGAGGCGTAGCACGTTCCCTGATACTGGGTGCAGTAGAAGTGGACCAACGGGGGCGACGTCGTTCCCCGCGCAGGCTCGTTTTCTTCGTAACCGTACTTCACGCGGGCGTGGGTTGCGCCGCCCGATCCAGCTCCAACTGCGATTTGAACCGTTTCGAAGTTGGTGCGGTCGATGCCGTCCGCGGGCGGCTGCGGCGGGATTTGCGCCATGAATTCGCCGCAACCGTAGAGATCCGAAACGCTACCGCCGTCAAACGAGCCGTTGACGTTGATGTGCGGATCGCCCACGCAGGATTCGAACATCAGCCACGAGCCGTCCGGCAGGGTATGGACGTATTCCGAAGCCTGGCGCCATCCGCCGGCCATGAGCTGCACGAGCCTGCGGCTGTTGGCGGCATCCGACTGCGGAACGCCGCGGGGATCGAAGCCCATGGCGTTGCCTTTGACAAGGCCTTCCTGGCTGATGGCATTCCCGTACATCGAAGGATTGATCACGCACAGATCGTGGCCGGTATAGGGACCGTTCTCTCCTGCAATTCGACACTGGAACGGCGACGGGCCATCCATCGCCGGCACGTCTACGTAGACATCTCCCACGGCGGATCCCGCCCAGCACTCGCCGGCATTCTGCGCGACGCACAGTTCGCTGCTTCCCGTGTTTGGAAGGAGCGAGCTCGGGCCGCTGATGTTCTTGAGCAGCGTCAGGCCCTGCATCCCGAAGTAGGGCAGCGACGGGCTCATGCTCAGGTCGGTGGCATTTGCGAATTTCCAGGTGTGCCCGGAAATGTTGCTGGCCCCGGCGCCGAATTCGGTTGTCCCCAGGAAGAAGAGCGCGGCGATCTGGCTGTTCTGGAAGCTGGCGTTGCGGAAGTCCCAGTGGAAGTAGTTCTGATTGCTGACCCCGGGGCTGTCGGTATTGTTCCCGGCAAAGGAAGCGCGGGTCTGATTGGTGAAACTCGGGAGACCGCTGATGATCGCCGGCAGGAAATCACCGGTCCAGCTCGAAGAAGAAATGTTGACGTCGTAGTCGTTGGTAAAGTTCGGGCTCATCAGGCTCATGTGTCCCGCATGCACGTTGGGATAGACGTTCTGCCCGCCCTGAACCAAAAATGTTCCCGTAGTATCAGACCGCTTGGGATCCCCGACATAATTCCAGAAACCACCCGCCAAATCGAATAGTTCTGATGTGCAGGCCGCGGAGATCGAAGCGTTGGCAGCATGAGACGCAGCGTTTGTGCCGAACTGGCCGCGAGCCACGACCGCCCAGGTGCAATTCGTGCCCGTGCAGGTGCCCTTGGCGATCAGTCGCACGACTTCGCCCGGCCATCCCCCTGCCGCACCCTGGCCATCGTCGAAGATGAAGTAATCGCCGCTCGCCGTATTCTGTACGAAGCTCCAGGGATTGCCGTTCGCATCCTTCTGTACCGGAACGGATTGCGGCTCGCCGCTTGTTCCGTTGAGCGCGCCGGTAACGGTCCACGATGTGGATCCGGCGGTGATGGCGGCGGTGTTCTTCACGTCCCATTCAACGCCATCCGTCGAGTCGAGATTCTGTTTCGGATTGTCATTCATCCACGAAGTCGACAGGTTCGGCAGTGCCTGGTGTTCGCCGCACCAGCGAGTGGTCGCGTTGGCGTAGGTCGGAGCGCCCGCCACGATCTGCTTGGTCGAAATCCGGTAGACCCACAGCCAGCTGAAGCTGTCCTGCTGATATTCGTGGCACTGTATCTTGATGTAGTCGCCGACTGCTTCCACGATATTGCAGCCGGTGAATTTAGCGGCGGTGAAGTTCGGGTCCTGGAAGCACGCCCCGACCGGAGAGTTTGCCGTGGCGCAGCTGTTCATCAAGTCGGACAACGTGCCGGAGGGATCGGGAGTGAGCGGAGTCACGAGCCCGCCGTTCGCATTCCAGGGGGAACTCGGAGTATTCACGGTCCAATTTGTTCCGTTGGGCTGGCCGGTACTCACTGCCACGTCGCCGCCGGCGTACTCCAGGTAGCCAAGAACCATCTTGAAGGGGGCTTTCCCGGAGTTGGTTGGAACGATCGTATAGAAACGGTTTGGATCGGACGTGTCGCCAAATGTGCCTTGGGCGCCCAGCCACTGGCCGCCGGTCGAATGCCCGGTGGAGTCCGTGAAGCTGGCCTGCATCAAGCCCAGGAAGCGGACTTCGCCGGTCGACGGCAGAATCCAATAGAGGCCGCCGAGATAGGATTGGCCTTGCCCGATCCAGCAGTGATACCCGCCGTTCGAAAGCGCCGGGCTGCACAGGTGATATCCCGCGGCCGCGCCGTTCGTGTACGGCGCCGAGATGCCGCTGCCGCCACCGATGCCGCCGTCCCCATATATACCGAGCCGCTTAACGAGCGCCCCGGTCAAAGGATCCACATAACTGCTCGTGTTACGGGCGTCGAAAATAGACGGGTAAAGCTGATTCAAAGGATTGGTCGGATCCGCAAGAGGCCCTTCCGCCCAGGTGTTGCCGTTCGGAATGTTCATCGTGGTGAACGACCCTGTGGCAGGGCTGGCGCCGCAAGTGTTGGACGGTCCACCGATGCGGTAGAAATAGGTCGTGTCAGCTGCCAGGGCGAGGGAATAGCGATCAGCGCGGGAAATTCTGCCGCCACCCGAAGTGTCTCCGCCCGCGGAAGCAGCCGTCAGGACTTCATAGCTAAAACTGCTTGCCGAAGCTACATCGACCCGAGCCCAAGGATCGTTGTACGCGGCGTTCGCCATTCCTGTGATGGTAATATTGTCGCCCACCACGAAGGGCTGCCCTGCGAGATTGACCGTTACCAGGTTGCTGTTTGCCGGGCGGCTGGCCCCTCCGACCGCGATAGCCGGCGGGGCCACGTTTTCCTGCGCGATCCACTTTTGCCCAACGACGAAGGCCCTGGAGCCGGTGTTGGTCTGGCCGTCGAGATTCGCGTTCGCAAAGATCGTGGGATCAACGGCGTGAACCAGCGGTCTGTATGTCGGGCTGGTGCTGACTTCGACTGTGCACTGGCTGCTATTGGTGGCCGTATAAGACATCACGTACTGCGTTGCAGTCGCCCCCGGAGTCGCGGTTACACCGGATGCAATCGAAATTGCAAGTGGAGCCGACGCAGACTTGGCTGGCGAACTCGAGTCAGTGACCTTCACTGTGAAGCTAGACTGTGCAGAAGCGATGGGCGTGCCGCTGATTGTCCCGTTGGAAGATAGCGTCAAGCCCGAAGGCAAAGTGCCGGAACTCATAGCCCAACTGTAGGGCGTTGTCCCGCCTGAGGCACTCAACGCACTCGAATACAAGCTTCCTGCGATTCCGGAGGGGAGAGAGGTAGTCGTAATCGACAAAGGTGAAGAACCCGATGTGATCGAAATCGACAGCTGGCTCGACGCCGACTGGGCTGGCGAGCTCGAGTCCGTAACCTTTACTGTAAAACTGCTGGACTGCGCAGAAGCAGCGACCATGCCGCTGATAGTCCCGTTGGAAGCCAGGGTCAGGCCGGTGGGCAAACTCCCGGAATTTACAACCCAACTGTAAGGCTGCGTCCCGCCGGAGGCGGTCAAAGTACTCGAATACGAGCTGCCTATTGTTCCAGCGGGCAGAGAAGTGGTGCTAATAGACAAAGTTGAAGAACCTGAAGAAATCGAGATCGACAGCGCGCTCGACGCCGCCCGGGCAGGAACACTCGAGTCCGTAACCTTCACTGTAAAGCTGCTGGACTGCGCAGAAGCAGTAGGCATGCCGCTGATCGTCCCGTTGGAAGCCAGGGCCAAGCCCGAGGGCAAAGTGCCAGAACTCACAACCCAACTGTAAGGAGTCGTCCCGCCCGAGACTGCCAATACTTGCGAGTAAGCGACTCCCACAACACCGGAGGACAGGGATGTGGTGTTGATCGACAATCCGTTGTTTCCCAAAGTACCGTTTCGATTCAAAACGAGTCCCGTGCAGGAGGTCATGGACAAGGCGAACAAACTGGGCACGATACCGATCGCGACCGCGCGGACGGTACGGCGTGCCCTACGATGACTCCACCAACATGAGAGAATAGGAACATCCAACATGGCCCCACCTCTACAGTTAAGAATAGGGGGAGGCCTCTATTTCAGCTAGTGGCCAATGGGCCAGGGTGATCCATTCAAGCTACTGGCCGATAGTGCAGGATAAACATACACCTATTACTGGTACCCGCGCATTCGACCACCGCCGTCAGCTTCGTCCCCTGCACCGAACCCCTTTTTCGCCGGAGTGACGCTTTAATTGCTGCCGCTCGTTCAACTCGTTCAGAAACGTGCGCCGGACTTTAGCCAAACTCCTGTTCCTCTCAGGCTATATCGGCAGGATCGTAGAAAAATCTGATGCGAAGAGGTCTCATTCTGAGACGTGTTTCAGACAGGGCCAGCGGACGGAAAGCTGGGAATCTGTTTTGGCGCGGGGTTCGTACTTATTGAACGCCCTTCTCCGCTTTTAGCGGCACCGAGGAGCGCTGCGTCCTCTGCAGCCGGATCAATAATAAAAGCATCGGCTGCTCTCAGTCCCGAAACCGCCGCCAGCAAGTCGGGCGGTGGAAAGGCCGGCGAGTTCTGCCAACGGGCGTCCCGCTCCAGACAATCCGCACGATCGTTTAGGGAACACGACGCTTCTCGATTCACTGGCGGCCAGCTCTGTAGTGCTTTGGACGGGGGGCAGCGCGCGATTGGGATCCGATCCGCTTCGCCCAGCAGCGGATTCGACGGCGCCACCGGCCCTCCCTCGGCGCTGCTGGTGCCTCCTTTAGAGTGGGTGCAACTGCTTCTGCTATCGAACAAGTCTTGCCGGTCTCAGTACCCGTTTGAGTCTAGCTTCGGCCCTCTCGCGCAGCGAATTCCACGCAACCCTGGCATCAAGAACTGCCTCGAAGGCCCTCTGCATCTGGGGGTATTTCTTTCGACGCGAAAATGCACCGGAATAGTTCCGCTGGTCCCCAAAACCCAAAATTCTACATTCTTCGTCGCAGAGATTCCCTAAGAAAGCCGCATTGAGAAGCAACGGATGGTAGCGATAATAATCCACATCCTCTTTTTGCAACGGCACGGAAGGGTCATGATAGTTGTAGAACACTGCAGACCGTGCCTCGAGAATAGGCACGGTTTGGCGATGAATTCCCGAAGTATCGAAAAGGAAACCAGTTCCCGCAGGTCCTTTCACTTGTTCAATCATAGACGCTTGGATGCTGTGCAGCTGCTGGTCGGGCACAGGACGCGGCGCTTGTTTCCGATGACTTTCTTTGACGTATTCGAAAAAACCGCTCTGAACGTCGGTCAAATAAACAGCTAGTTTCACCTCACGAGGAATGAAGCTCAGCTTTGTCTGGTCGTACCACGCATCACCGTGCCATCCGTGAAAATTCCTTCGTGTCGGGAGAGATTTCCAGCCTTTTGCCTCTACCAGTTGGTATCCCTCTCCCACATATTCGCGCAATGTCTCTTTAACCAGGGGATGTAGCGCAGCGTCGACAAATCCTTGATCTAAGGTTAAGACATCCTCGATAACATGCCGAAAGCGCTCCTTCTCGTAACCATCTATATCGTTCCAGCGCACGTGTCGGAGTCGAGCGTCAAAGGCGGCCCTCATCCCCTGGAGTTGGTTAGCGCTAACGAAGTTTGGGATGACCGCAACGCCGTCCCGTTCCAAACTTCTTAACACATCGCTAACTATATCAGTTAACATAATTCACCTCCACCCGCATAATCCCGAGCGCTAGCATCTGGAGTCGAGATGTCGGCTCCCTGGTCTCAAAACTGGCGCATTTTTTCGGATGCCATCGAACCCCGATGGGTAAAGCCTTTTTTCTCCTACCATCCCAGCCAACAAGTGCTCATATAAACGAGTGATCGCTTTCATCTGCGCTTTCGACGAGAATTCTTGCTTCACGATCTGCTGGCCCAGGATTCCCATCTCACGCGCCCGCTGAGGTGCATCGAGTAGGCGGAGAATCTGCTTTGCCATGGCTTCGTGATCGCGCGCCTTGACCAGATATCCCGTCTCATCTTCAACTACCGCTTCATGGACACCACCGACGTCAGTAGCTACCACAGGGCAACCAGCCGCCATATATTCGAGGACTGCGTTAGGAAAACCCTCGTAGAGAGAACTCAACACTCCAATCTCTGTGATTGAAAGCAGCTCAGCGACACGGCTGCATCGGCCAAGAAAAAAGGTCTGTTCCGCGATCCCGAGTTCTTTCGCAAGCGAGCGCATAGCATTCAGAAGTTCGCCCTCCCCCGCTACCACAAATGCCGCCTGCGGAGCTGCTTTCGATACTGTTCGCGCGGCACGCAAGAAGGTGCCGTGATCCTTTACGGGCAGACGCAAGTTGGCCACAATGCTGATGAAGAGTCGTCCGGGATCTGTCGGTAGGCCAAACGAAGCCGCCATCTCACTCCGATTGGTCGTGCGGGAGTGGCACATGCGTCTTACGTCGATGCCATTGTAGATTACTTCGATCCTTCCAGACGAGATGCCCTCTTCTGTCAGCTGGTGTCTTACTTCTTCGCAATTGGCCACTATCCGGGTTGCCGCACGGTAAGCAGTGCGCTCCAGCGTCCGCCTGCTTCTAGAACGCATCCCGCTGGCCTCGCGGCGAGCAGCTATGCGGACGGGAACCCCTGCCAAAGCCCCAGCCCACATCCCAAACACGTTTGTGTAAAAGTCATGCGTGTGCAGGACATCCACCCGTTGCCTTTTCAGGTGCGCCGCGAACCGTCTTAGCTGGCGCAGCGCTCGAAGATTGAAAAAGCCATTGAGTTTATATTCCGGAATCTCACCCAGACCGAGGGGATCGATTTCGGTGCGCAACGGCCCATCATTGTTAAGACAGGCCATCAAGATCCGATAACGGCCATTTCCGTGGAGCAATCGCACCAATTGCGTGGCTTGACTCTCAGAGCCGCCTTTGTCGAAGCTGTCAATTAGGTGCAATACGGTTGGCTGGCGCGGCATCCCTGGCACTCAATTGGAAGATATGCAGGCCACTCGGCTGTGGGTTTGGACCACGGCATTTCCCCGCGCTGCTCGACCCAAATCCGTCCACGGGCGGGTAAAAAGTGTGCCGCTCCTCGCTGGCTCGAGAAAATTGCGATGCCAAAGTTCAAATATCAAGAGCAGCCAGAGAGCGAGAGACCAGTCTCGTTCGCCTCGGGTGTGCTCGTCCAGCAAGCGGCGCACGGAGGCCGGGTTAAAATAACCTCGCTGCAGCGTCCTGGGATCGGTCAGGATATCGCGCAAGCCGGACTTGAGTTCATTTCTAAACCAATGCACCAAAGGAACTCCGAATCCTTGTTTTGGCCGATGGATTACGTCCCAAGGAACCCCAATGCGCTCCGCCAGCTTCTTGAGAAGATACTTGCCACAATGACTGTTCAACTTCCACTTTGCTGGGATCCGGACAGCCAATTCGACAAATACGTGATCTAGCAGAGGGGCTCTGACTTCTAGGGAAGCCGCCATACTCATACGGTCTACTTTGGTCAGGATGTCTGCCGCCAAATTCGTTTTCATGTCCAGGTACTGCAGTTTGCCCAAGGGATGAGCGGAAGGAGCCTTATCGTAGTACGTTTCGAAAACCTCCTGCGGCGAGCGAGCCTCTTCCATCAAGCTTAGGAACTCGTTGGAGAAGATGCTGCGCTCCCGGTCCATGGCGGACAAATATGAAATACTGTCCAGATAGCGGTCCCGGAACGGCAGGGAGACGTTGTACAGAAATTTTCGTCCTCGCATGGCCTTCGGCAACCATGGAAACAAAGTATTGCGGTAAATGCGTCCGGCCCACCTCGGAATGAAGCGATAGATTTCGCGTTGAAAGTTGATCGCGTAGCGGTCGTAGCCCGCGAACACCTCGTCGCCGCCGTCACCAGAGAGGGCGACCTTAACGTGTTGCCGGACCAGCTTGCAGATGTAGTAGGTGGGCAACAGCGAGGCATCGCCGAACGGCTCCTCGAGCAGCTGGGTCAGCGTATTCAGCGTCCTCCAGAAATCCGGCTGCATGGTCAGTTCATGATGTTCCGTTCCAAATCGCTGCGCGACCAAGCGTGCGTGCTGGCGCTCGTCGAAGTCTTGTTTGTCAAATGCGATCGAAAAAGTTTTCACCGGAGCGGGATTTGCGCGGGCCATGAGGCTCACAACGGTCGACGAATCCACTCCGCCGCTCAGTAGCGCGCCGAGTGGCACGTCGCTGATCATGCGCATCCGAACTGATTCGGTCAACTCATGTTCCAGTTGTTCTAGCCAGTCATCTTCGGACTTGGATTCATCTTCTGCAAATTCTGGGACATCCCAGTATCGGGAAACCCTTACGTTCCCGCGCTCGTAAACCAGGATGTGGCCGGGAGGTAGTTTCTGGATTGTGCTGTAAGCCGTTAGCGGATCCGGAATGTACCCAAAGTAGAAGAAGTGCACCAACTTCTTGTAATCGACTTTGGCGAGTTCTGGAGCAACAGCGAGGATCGCCCTCATCTCTGAAGCAAATAGCAGACGGCCTTTGTGCACCGCGTAGAAAAGCGGTTTCTTCCCTAAGCGGTCCCTGGCCAGCAGCAACCGGTGTTGGCGCTCATCGTACAGAGCGATGGCAAACATGCCGCGCAACTTATGAACAAATTCCGTTCCCAGCTCCTCATAAAGGTGCGGAATCACTTCCGTGTCACCATCGCTATATAGCTGGTGGCCGGCTGATCGCAACTCCGCCCTCAGCTGAGGGTAGTTATAGATTTCGCCGTTGAAAACAACCCAAAGCGTCCTATCTTCGTTGCAGATTGGTTGCTGGCCAGTCGCCAGGTCAATGATACTGAGTCGCCTCATGCCCAATCCCGCCGGGCCGTTGAGGTAAGTTCCTTGATCGTCCGGGCCGCGGTGAACGATGGTTTGGCACATGCGATCGATGTCCAAGGCCGTCACAGGCGTCTTGCCGTCAGCGCCAATGATTCCCACTATCCCGCACATGGCTGCTGCTCCTGCTCCATGGCGCGAAGGCCGCCCCCAACCTCTGACGCCTTCATGTGCCGACTCTGCCGGCTGATCGCGTGCAGGGCAACGCCGTAGGCCATCAGGAAATAGGGCAAGATAAGGTATTCAATGCTGCTGACAAAAGCCACTACGAAGAATGCTACCAAGCTTGCTGAGAGTGCCCCTGCGAAATGGCGGATGTCTGGATCAAACTCCTTGTTAACCGAAATTCTTGCGACTCTCACGAAGCGGTCCACGAACATCCATGTGAAGATGATCGCGGCAGGAAACCCCGCCTCGGCTGCCAGCTCCGTGTAGCTGTTATGGGCTACATGCCAGCCCCCCGAATATTCCGAAAACTGACCAGGGCCAACTCCGAGTAGTGGGTGCATTGCAGCCACTTCAAGACTGCGTATCAGCAAACCTTGGCGTGCAACGAAGGAGCCAGATTGATCAAGCGTTGGATCAATAATAGATTCGATTCTGGTTGCGTAATTGCCGCGCATTGCTCCCAGAAGTGTGGCGCAGCCCACAAATGGTAATATCAGAAGGAGTCGTCGGTACCGGCGTGCCTTGGCGCCAATGTACCACAACGAACTGGCGATTGCCGCCAGCAACGACAGAAATCCGCCGCGGGATAAAGTCGCAACGAGGGCATAGCTCAACAGGAGGATGGCACAAAGCCAGAAGCCTTTCTTGATATGGTTGCGCGCTGCTTGCAAAAATGCAAAGCAAAATGGGATCACGAGGCTGATACTGGCGGCAAGGTCATTCGGATTACCGAAAATCCCGCCTAGGCTCCCGCTCATTCGTCCAGCAATCTGCGTCTTGCTGATGAGCGACACCACCGAAATTGTAATGACCGCTGCAGTTTGTACGAAGATCAGTTGCCGTAGACGCGGAAATGTGTCGACGGCCTGTACCAGAAGCAAAATGATCAGAACGATTTTAGAGAACTCGAATACAACGTCGAAGCTGCCACCCCTCCACGTAGAGAACGGTATGGCCAAACATAGTTGGCCGAAGAGAGCGAGTAAAAGCAAAACTCCGCGAGACAAATTAAGCTTTGCGCGTACGAGGAGGTTTAGCAGGAACGTGCCCAACGCTATAAACCCAACGATCTTGGCAACGGGCATATCTTTCGCCCCTGGAATCCAGTCTTCAGGACGCGCAAAGTAAATGATGCTGAAGAGAAGGACCGCACCGTAGGAAATTCCTTGTGTAGTTGACCATTTCTTTCTCGGCCGAGGCGCACTCAGGGACTCCGGCGCGAAAACTTGTCCCCATTCGCGCATTGCTTGGGTAGTTCCGATGGACCGATCCGTGCTCACCGAGTCCAGGCCTCCTTTTCCGCTTGCAAAATAGAGTCGTAGGGTAGCGCGACCGAATTCAGCATGTCGTACGTGAAGGCCGCCACTGCTCTGAGAGCCAACAGCCTCGACCGAGGAGGGATCAAAGTTGAGACGGTGATGCTCATCCCTGCGTCCAAACTGTCTTTCTGCCCGTAACGAAATATAGGAGGGCAACGGCAGCGGCCGTGTTCAAGACTAAGAAAGCGAGGGCCACGTTTGACAGCCGTGACAATACGCGAAATTTCGAGCCGGAAACCCTCAATCCAGCCAGCCCGTAAAACATCAGCTGCAGGATGAGAGCGCCTTCGTAGGCTCCCGCCCGAAGCCATAGCGATGAAACAAAGATGCCAACCAGCGCGAACGGCACCATGAGGCGAAGGAGCTTGTGACAAATGAATTGAATCCGGAGTGGATTGGAACTCGTTAGAAGCCAAGGAGCCAGTTGCAACAGTTGATAGTTGCCCGCCAGGGTTCTCAATTTCCGGCGAAATTCTTGTTTTGGGCTTGGTGCAAGGTCATCCGAAGCCAATGCTGTCATGTCGAAAACGACTCTCCTGCCTTGCCTCGCAACTTGGAGCGGAATGTATAAGTCGTCGAGGACTGTTTCTTCGGGAAGGGGCAAGAGTAGATCTTTTCGAACCGCATAAAAGGCTCCCGTTGTTCCGACGGTCGATCCGGCGAGCCCCTCCCAATTTCGAATTTGTTTCTCTAGTCGCCAGTACAGGCCCACACCATCCGATGAAGCTGTCTTTGTGTCCTCACGTAGGATTAGTTCGCCACTTGCGCAACCCACTGAAGGGTCGGCAAAGTTTGCGACCAGATTCTTCAAACCATCCGAAGCAATCTTTTGTCTCGCATCCGTAAAACAGACGATTTCACCCTTCGCTTCAGCCATGCCCCGGTTTAATGCGTTGGCCTTACCCCGATGTTCTGGCAAGATCACCGCTCGATAGCCGAAAGGTTGCGACTCGCTTGCAATCCTATTTGTCTCGTCGGTGGAACCGTCGGAAATCACGATCGTTTCAAGGCGGTTGACGGGATAATCCAGGCCTGCCAGATTGGCCAATTTACCGGGCAGGTGTTTTCCCTCGTTGTGAACCGCCAGGATCATCGTAACTCGCGGAAGGATGCTCGCTCGGTGAATTGGTCGCGGCCAAAATCTCGCCCGAAAATACAAGCAGATGGGATAACCCGCATACGTAAACAGAATGAGTGAGGCGCACAGCCAGAATAGCAGTTTCATTTCGCCCCTTTTGCCAGGAGAATGACTTTGATGGTCTGAAAAAAAATGAGCAAATCGAGTCCCAAGGACATGTTCTTGATATAAAACAAGTCATATTGAAGCTTCTCCTTAGCATCCTCAATCGAGCTTCCATACTTGTAGCGAATCTGAGCCCACCCAGTGATTCCAGGGCGAATCGTGTGCCGCAAATTATAGTAAGGAATCTTTTGTCTAAGACCGTCCACAAATTCAGGGCGCTCGGGTCGAGGACCAACGAGACTCATATCACCCCTCAGGACATTCCACAGCTGTGGGATTTCGTCCAGTCGCGACATGCGTAGGAATCTTCCAACTGAAGTAATACGTGGGTCATCGTCCGAGGCCCAGGTTGGCCCTATATCTGCTTCTGCGTCTGCGCGCATCGTTCGAAACTTGTAGCAGTTGAACACCTCGCCGTCACGTCCCACGCGCCTCTGGCGATAAAAGATTGCACCTGGGGAGGTCAGCTTAATGGCTAAGATTATGAAGGGGAGGAGGGGCAGGCTCAATATCAAACCTATAATGGAAGCCAGGATGGATGCAGCCCTCTTGTAAGCCAAGTGAATCCGGGAAGCGTGGCACCCGGGCGAGAAAAGAAGCCAGCCCAAGCGAACGGATTCGATGGGTACCTTTCCAGTGATCTCCTCATATACCTCAACGCCATCTTGAACTCGTAGCCCACGGCACTTAAGTGAAAGCAGCGTGTCGACGGGCAGCTTGCCGCGGCGATCGTCCATCGCGACGACAACGCGGTTCGCGCGAATGCGTTTGACTGTGAGCGAAAGATCCTCAACCGTTTCTATGCCGAGGTGATTAACAGAAGGGTGCAGGCGTTCGTAACCGACGTGATGGTTTCCGATGCCAATCTCCGGGATCCGGCCCACAACGCGGAGCCCCAACTCAGGACGTGATTCAAATTCAAGCTGCAGGAATTCGGCCAACGGTCCGTCGCCCAAGATCAGCGCCCGGTCGGCAAGCTCTGAAACGCTATTGATTTTCGAGAACAGCCTCCGCCAGAAAAAAAGCAGCATCGCGACAAAAAGAAGACCAATGACTGAAATTCCTCGGCCCAATTCCAGAGGGGGATACACATAGTAGAGCAGAGCCAAGAGGCAGTACACGGTCCCCAGGACTTGGAATAAACGGATAAGAACTTCGCGCCGATTACCCAAAATTGAAGAATCATAAAGATCGAAATAATACATGCAAGCGATAACGGCTAAGGACATAAACAAGATCTTCAACGGCCCATGAAGGTCATTCAGGGTTAGAGCCGCAGCACCTGCACCTAGTCGGGCAAACGTGGCGGCAGTGAAAGCAAGAGACACCAGAAACGCTTCTGAAACCCCCAAGAAGAGCGTTCGCGCCGGAAAATACGCATTCAAAAGTCGGATCAAAAAACAACTTCTCGGTTATTCTATTTCGTTGCTTTTTCTTGCGTCCGGCGAGGTGGTCACAGCATTGCTGTCCGGCTGAGCAACTTTAGATCGCATACTGGAGGGCAGAGCCAGAACTATCTTTCCGCTTGGGGACGCCCGCTCTGCTCCTTTTTTCCCCTGGAGACAGACGGCATTTCATTGAAGAGAAAGCGTTACTTTCGCTCCTTACGTAGCCGGCCAAGAAGAAAAACACCTGCTCCGATGACCACCACCGCGACGAGCGACAGTAAATTGGCCGGCTCCGGAACCGCTGAGTGATGTGGGATTGGAGGAACATCGGTTCCTCCGGTTTGCGCTGACACAGCACCAGCTGCTATCAGCGCGGCCATGCATAGCGAAGATACTTTCAAATATCTGGATTTGTTCATTCTCCTCTCCTCTCTTAACTAACCTTACGCGGAGGAGCGTAAGGGGATACAACTTTCAATCTACGGTACGGACCTGCGAGAAAACCCGAATCTGTCGGGAAGCATTGGGATCGAATCCACCTGCCCCTCAACTGGTTGGCGGGCTGTGCGAAGGCGTTCATGAATTGCGCCGACCCGAGGATATGCGAGATTATTAATTTTATTTAAATGCGCGACGCCGAATCTACACGCTCATCTTTGAAGACAGCAGCAGAGTGATGGGTTGGACGTTTGAGCTGCACCTATGCATGAGCGACTAAACTTCGGGAGGAACAGTACCACTCCCAGGTTTGTTTCAGCCCTTCTTCGAAGTCGATACCCGGGTTGTAACCAAGGATCTGTCGGGCTTGAGCTATATCGGCCTGCGAATCGCGGATGTCCGCATTGCGTGGAGGACCATATTTCGCAATTGCTGGCATACCTGAAATCTTTCCTAGTACGTGCAGCGTGTGGTTCAGCGTGTGGCGGTTGCCCATCCCCACATTGAAAACTAGTCCCACGGCACCACTTGCCCGGCACGCCAAGAGATTCGCCTCAACTACGTTGCGAACAAAGGTGAAGTCCCGCGACTGTTCTCCGTCACCATAGATCGTCGGCTGCACTCCGCTGATCATGGCCAAATTGAACACGGACAACACACCCGAATACGGTGAGCTGGGGTCTTGCCGTGGACCAAACACATTGAAATAGCGCAACGCAACAAACTCGAGTCCGTAGACTCTTTGAAACAGCTGCCCGTAGACCTCGCCAGTTAGCTTGGACACACCATAGGGAGAAATTGGCGCTGGCGCCATGCTTTCGCGCTTAGGAAGCGTCGGCGTCTCCCCGTATACCGAAGATGAGCCCGCATAGACTACACGCTTGACCTTGGCATCACGCGCCGCCACCAACACATTCAGTGTGCCGTCGACGTTCACGCGATTGGTTTCCAGGGGGTCCTCAAGGGAACGGGGCACCGATGTTCGCGCTGCGAGGTGCAAAACATAGTCTACTTCGCGGCACGCCTCGCGAACCATTTCCAGATCTGTGACACTTCCCCGGACGAATTCCACTCGATCTCGTACCCCTGCTAGATTGTCTTCCTTCCCCGTCGACAAATCGTCTAGCACCACCACGCTTTGGCCTTGACGTACCAACTCGTCTACCGTGTTTGACCCTATGAACCCCGCTCCCCCGGTCACCAAATAGCGCGTCAAAATATCCACCTTTCTCTGGCCCCATCGGGTGGCCGGATAAACCCTTCCAAGCTCCGTCGTCCCGCTTCAATTAGTCGATCCGCCAAAACATCCCCCTGAAAAGGCTGTAACTTGGCATATCCAGCCCCGAGAGTGTCCCCCCAGACCGCACCGATCGGTAAACATCTGCCTGACTCAACTTGCGTGGCAGACCCATTGCGGCTTACTGGCGCCGCAATCTGTAATATTGATCATCGTAATTTTCTTGATCCGATTCCGAAGCCTCGTTCATCACCACGCCGATCAACCTGGGATGATCGAGGGCCTGCAAGCCTTTTTCGAGAGCCTTGACGGGAGCCAGGCCTTCCCGGACAACCAGGAGTGTGCCATCCACTAATCTCGACCACAGGTTGACGTCCACGATCGGAAGCATTGGGGTCGAATCCACGACGATCCACTCGAACTGGCTGGCGAGCTGTGTGAAGGCTTTCACGAATCGCGTTGACCGCAAGATGTCCGAGGGGCTATTGCAAGGCTTACCGGCAGGAAGAAACCAGAGTGGCATTTGATTCAGCCTGTAAACGAACTGCGCGAGTTCCTGTTCCTTTCCTGACCACCATTGAGTCACGCCGTCCAAATCGCTTAAGCCGAGTATCGTCGCCAAGGCCGACCGATGCAGATCACCTTCAATCAGCAGAGTCTTTGAACCAGAATACTTGGCGAGCGTCACGGCGACATTTCCAGCGACCACGGTCTTGCCCTCGTTGACCACGCTGCTAGTGACTTGGAACGACTTCAGCTCGCGCTGCTTGCGCAAAAAGTCCAATCGCGTGACGAGGGCGCGAAATTTCTCGGCACCCAGACAATTGGGATCACTGAGGGCGACTAAACGCGACTCGGGCAAAACCTTTACCGGAACTAAACGAGCCTCTAGGGTTTCAGGTTGGGGCGGGACCCCGTTCAATGCAGCCATGATTGGCGGAACTTCATCGCGTGAGGTAATTGTTAGCGGAACAACTTCGAGTGAGCGTCGGTCATTTTCCAATGCCTGAGTAGGCTCCGCCGGAGCCGCTTCGACGGAGGTCGTCTCCTGACGAATCACGCCCCGCGGTGGCACCGGAGCGACGCCCCGCGAACGACGTTTCGCTTGCACATTACTCAGGGCTTCGAATAGTCGACTCACACTTTTTCACGCTTGATTGGCCTTCCACTTTTATCCAGCTCTTCCGCAAGGTCTTTCAGCTTTTCAGTTATCTTCAACTTGGCTGTCATCGCGGGGTTCGCGCGGCGGTGGCAATGGAGTTGCCCCTGGGAGTTCGTCTCTTTTCCTAGTCTAATTGGCGTTGGCTTTGGCCCATGTAAATCCCAAAGCGGACTCTCCCCCTACCCTTTGTAGAGCGCGTAGAGGTTGCCAAGCACAATTATCATGACCAACAGCACGGCTGTCCCAAGTTCGGTCCACTTCCGCAGTGCGCGAAAATGATCTTCCGTCGGCGTACTCAAACGAGGAATCTCGACCAGCACCCGGACTGGAACAATCCCTTCGAGGTCCTTCTCCCGTCGAACACGTGCATCCGTCAGTTCACGGATGGCGGCGAGACCCAGTCCAAGACAAATACCAGCAATCAATCCGCCCATACTGAACCGCACATGGTTTGGCGACGAAGGCTTATCGGGCAAGCTCGGTGGATCCAGGATGCGGAACTGTTCACCCTGCTGCCGCCGTTCGAGGCTCGTCGCCAGCTGAGACTGCATTTGTTTTTGTTGAAGGGAGTTGTAATTAGCCTTGGATTCTTCATACCCACGAGAAATGTTGGTCAGTTCTTGCTCCGTCGCCGGACCCAAATTCAGACGCGCCTGATACGTAGAAATTTGCGACTCGAGATCTTGTTCGCGCTGTTGATCGTTCAAAATCTCCAGCTGATTGGCCTTGAGCTGGCTTTGCACCTGCATCATGGCAGTCAATGAGTCGGTTTGCACTTCTCCCGTCGCTGACACGTTAACAGCGGTCGTTGTCTTAGGATCTTCTTGCTGTTCGTTTTCGGCTTGTTTCCAAAGTTTCTCGGTTTTCGCAATCTCATCTTTGAGCGCAATAATGTCTGGATGCTCGTCGGTATACCGTGACTGGAGGTCCCGAAGCCGGGCGCGCAGATCGAGCAGCTCTTTTCCCAGAGTTGGGGTCGATGTCCCTGTCGAATTTCCCGGACCTAGACTCGACTGAGCTGACTCATATTGTTGCAGCAATGATTCCAAATAGAGTTTCTGCTGTTTGGCTGCATCCGAGGTCCGCTGGATGTTCTGCAATTGATTCTGCAAGCCGGCCAGAATTTGAACATTGCTCTCGAGCTGGCTAGGTAGTTCCCCGAGATGTTTCGCCTTGAAGGCCGCTACCTTAGCTTCCTGCGCTGCCATCTCGGCTCGAGCATCGGCCAGCTGGCTCTCCAGGAAGGCCGTTGTATTCTCGGAGAGCTCCTGCTGTGCCTTCACGTTTTCGTTGATGAACAGTGTGGTCAGTTCACTGTTTACCTCGCGCGCAAGCTCGGATGATTCAGCGGAATATCGCATTTTGAAAGCCGTGAATTCTCCCGGACGGCCAGGCGTCTCAACCAGCTCAATCTTGATGTCGTTGCGTATTCGTTCGACCGGATCACCGGACTTCACCACGCCGTTCAAACCGGAAGGCTGGGAATACAGATGAAAGCGGTCAATCGTGGCCTGAAGGCGAGTGCGGCTGAGAATCTGCTGTGTCAAGCTCTGCAGGCGCCCCTGAAGATTCGCCGTGACGTTGGGCATGACGTATTGGTCGGGAACCTTTTGTTGCTCCACCAAGATCAGCGCCTCCGATTGATATGTGGAAGGCAGAATCCAGCTCAGTCCCCAAGCGGCTGCCCACGCCAAAAAGAGAGGCAGCAAGATCCACCAGAGTCGTCGGACGGCGATGGCCCAATACTCTTGCCAAGCAAGAAATACCGGAGCGTCTAATTCTTCGGACATTTCGACTCCGCATTGGCCCTTCCACGCCAGCGTGCGACGCTATTGTTGTGGATCAAACCACGACTTGCCGTGAAGCTTTGAAACATTTCAACACGTATTTCCCGGATGGCTACGCTGGGTTCATTCAAAATGGCTCCTGGGTTGGCTGGACCCAATGGGGCGCAACCAATAGGACGGATGGAGACCTGCAGTTCTACTTTGTCCCGTAGTACCTGCTCGACGGCAAGCGCACGGATCGGAGTCAATGTGCAAATTGACCCGATTCGTGCGCTTTTCGTCATTTGGATGGGGGCGCCGGCCTATTGGTTCAAAGCAGTTCGAACGACGTCGTGCATCGTCTTCGGGTTTTGAATACACTCCTGCAGGCGTTCTGAGTGGCAGGCGCGAGATTCCTGCCAACCCTTCCACTGCGGCTCCATCCCGAAATTTCCAGGAAATAGCTCGATCCATTCCACGTTCGAATGGTTGAGCATTGCCAGGCGCTCTTTCAACGATTCCGTGAACAGGCTGATCTCCTCCTCGTTCGTGCAAGAGGTCGAGCCCCCCTGCACGCAAGGGAGATAATCGCGGCGATCGTACGGGTAAAGACCGGCAATGATTTTAGCTCGTGAAAATATTTTTTTCGTGCGCTCGACGGCCTCTGCAAAACTACGTGCTTCTTGGCGGTAGTGGGGATATAAGTGCACCAAGTCTACGCCTTCGCGGAATTTTTCATTGAGACTCTCGAGGGAGAAATGTTTGGAAGAGAGTTCGTCTTCGTACAACGTAATCCCCAGAAGAAGATTTGGATTTGCCGACCGCAACTCGTGGGAAATTTGGTTCAGGAGGGCGGAAAGGGCGTCAGAGCTGAATTTCAGTTTTTCGCACTGGCTGACAAAATCGTCGAAGCCCACTTCGTACAGGACCGGATGCGTGCGGCTGAGCTCGCTATACTGGCGAGCGTCGGTGATTGTCTGTGCTGGAGTTAGAAGAATTGACAAGAAAATTTTGTCCACTCCCTGCGACTTCGCCGTCTTTTGCGCATAGTCCGCGCAGGAAGCAGGCGCGTCCGAGCATCCGATTCTCACTCCACCCAAGTGGAGCGCCCGGTTCCACTCGGGCGAGTTTTCTCCCCATGTAATGATCCTGTTGACTGGCTCCGTTCGCGTGCCCACTGCGGAACTTAGTATCAAGAGAAGACCTCAACAAGCTAAAGTTAAAATGCGAGAACTAACAGCTATTTTCATTTTGCTGAGCCTTACAAAAGAGCCACGTCACATAGACGAAGATTTACGCTTTAAATTCAGTTATTTCCCCCGCCCGACGACGATGACGCTTCCCCGCCCTGTTTTGGCAGGCTCATGTCCTTCTCATCAGAGAGTCCTTCCTGCTTCGGCCTAGTCGATGAGTTATCGGGAGCTACCAGTGATGCTGGGTCGGGGGAGACCGCCGCGGACGCCGGAACAAAAAAACTTCGTATAGCAGTCGAAATAGAATTGTAAGTGGACCCTATCCATTTCTTGACGTTGGGTTGAGACCCAAACCAGCTGACCGCGAGGAAAACAAAGCACACGAGTGCAAAGTTCGAGAACCCTCCCCGGGCGGGAGGGGGCTTTAACGTGAGAATAGGTTGAGGAGGTGGTAAAACGCTCCCCTCGAGTTCTTCCGGCAATTTTGTTGCGAGGAATTCCTTTTCTTTTTCAATCGGCGAACCCGGATCTAAGTCGGCCAGCACTTCACTCATCGTGTTCCGGTCGACGGTGTTCCGTTTCGTGGCCCACGCATATGACATAGCACAAAAACACATGTTGTTAATAATGCGAGGAATGCCTTCACTCCGTTCTGCAATCAAGGTCCGCGCGCCGATACTGAACAGTGGCGAACCCGTATAGCCGGCGACCCAGAGGCGATGATCGATGTAGAGATCGACTTCTTCACGAGTAAAAGGCTCAATGCGAATCGCAAACGAAACTCGTTGCCGGAGTTGGGCCATCTCCGGCTTGGCCAACTTCTCGGCGAGTTGGGGCTGGCCTGCTAAGACGATGTGCATGAGTTTCATCCATGGCGTCTCGAAGTCGGAGAGCAACCTGATGGATTCGAGCACTCTCTCATCCAGGTTTTGCGCTTCGTCGATAACGAGGACTAAACGCCGGCCCGCTTGCATTTCTTCCATCAGGACTTTACTCAGAATCGCGCGCATTTCCGGGAGATCCATCCCTTTGCCGTCAAAACCGAGGTCAGCGAGTAGATAGCGCATTAATTCAGTTGAGTCGCCATCGGTCTGGAACAAGAAAACAGTTCTCGCCTTGTCGCGCAGACCCTCGAGATAGTGGAAAAGGAGCGAAGTCTTTCCCATTCCCGGCTTGGCGATCAACGTCAGAAAACCGCGATCAAATTCCGTGCCAAAGTTGAGTGCGTCAAGTGCTTGCTGGTGTTTGGCACCAAGGTAAAGGAACCGCAAGTCAGGTGTTACCCCAAAAGGTTGTTCATTAAGCCCGTAGTAGTCAAGGAATAGCTGATCAACCCGCCGCTCAGTGCTCATCGGGTGTACTGCGTCCGCGCCCGGGCCGACCGGTTCAGCGTTTTCGCTATTTTGGGCGTTCCGAATTTCCGGTTCGTTCATATTGAAAACCTCTTTTTGCCAGGTCGGAACTCAAATGCATCAGTCTCGACGTTCCGTGCTTTTGTAAACTTGGTCCTGACGCAAAATTAAGCCAATTCGACATCATATCCTTCGACTCGAATCGCAACAGATCGTTGAAGTAGCTCCACCGATATGACCAGGCTTTGATCCCCACCTTGACGCACGAGGATTCCCTCAATGCCGTCGAGCGATCCCCCGCGAACACGCACTCGTTGGCCTATACGAATGAACGGATGTACGGCGCACGGACTTTTTGCTCTAATTGCAGTCTGGAGATTCTCGATCTGTTCATCCGGGATCGGCGTCCCTTGTCTTTCGCTTCCGACGAAACCTAGCACGCCTGGCGTTCGCAGTACCTTTAAACGCTCCTCGACGGTCCGAACGATGCGCACGAATGCATAGCAGCTAAACATAGGGACTTCCACCGTGCTCCGACGGTCACTCCACCTGTGGATTCGGCGGAAAAGGGGAAGAAACGTGCACACGCGCTTCTCTTCAAACTGCGCGGCGACCCGCTTTTCATGCCGGGCCATGGTGTGAACCGCGTACCACTTAGACTCCTCGGGAACGACACCCAACGGAGGAAGTTCGGATGTGGATTCGAAGTGCATCCGTGAACTTGACACAGCTTCGCCCTCTCAGTCCCATTTCTCACTCGAAAACTAAAGACACAAACGCTTCTCAGTAGTGGCCTAATCTAGAGCGGATCGCGGATCTCAGAATTCGATCAATCTAGACACGCGTTGAGCGAGACCGTACGACAAAATGAACTCGCATCTCGATTGCGACCATGCTGCTAATATCCGGGCACTGTTAGCGATTAATGAAAGAACTGTAAAAATCGATTTGCCCGGACCCGGTAAGTCCGGAAATTCGTTTCGAAACCACTGCCGAGAGCGAGCCGCCAAATCATCGCGGCGCCCTCGTACGTTTCGTTTCGCGTTGCTCGCTTCTGCTCTTTCATGGACCCTTCAGATTTTTGATTAGGCCGTCTACGAGTTGTTTTTCTCGCTCCGAGAAGGTGCGCAACGAAAATCCTTTGCCGACAGCGGAAAACCCGCCCCGCTCCTTACCCGCCATCTCCTGTTCCACTCGCAATACCATCATGTCTGCGTTCAGCAGCGCCTTTGATCCGATATCCGGTAGGGGAAGAAACACCTCCACGTGGATTACTGCATTCGGAGGCGGGCAAGTGGCGGTCAAAACAAATACGCCAGCAACACTCATGTCACGCGTGACGCCTTCGCCTTGGTAATGCCCGTTCTCAGGCCCACTCCAGCAAAAAATTACCGACGCACTCATCCGATAACGAATACCCTTCCTTCGTTCGGGCGCATGCTCGGATCTATGTGCGATTTGAGTGTCTCCACATCATCCTGGGCCAAATCGCCACTCCGCAATGTCGCGCAGATTATAGAGTTGAAAGATTATCAACAAGTGGCCTTGAGTCCAGCGTTAGTACATGAGATTATGTAGGACACAATTTCTCTAATGGGTGGACAAACCAGAATCTAATCGGTGGACAAACCACGGAGACAAATGTCCACTATCAGCTTGTCGCATTCGTTCCAACTTCAACAAGTACGCATAGCGAATCGACAACGCGCCTTGCAACATTCACTAGTGTGTATTGCTGCATTTAAAGGATTTATGGCCTCATTTCCGCGGTACAGAGGTGTAATTCCTCCGCAGCGTGAGGAAGGGCAGCTGATCTCGCCCCATCAGTAGGTAGCAAGCCTCTAGAATTATGGTGAGCTGATCACAAGGATTTTGAATCCGTGTCCGTGGAATCTCGGCCCTGCAAGCATTGCTCTCGCTATTGACGGATGTTGACAAAAGATTCATCAGCGCGTTACGATCCGTCGCATTCTATGAGGCAGTGTCTCTCTGGTCTTGACTACGGCATACAAAACTCGTTGGGCGCTCCCGCCCCGATCATGATTTTTTAGAGCGTTGGAGGTCGTTGCGTGTTTAGGTCTCGCTCCCGGCCGAATGATCTCATCTCCGTGCTCGTAGTCACAGCGGACAACATGACTAGTGAGTTGCTAAAGAATGCGTTCGCGCATGGTCGAAAAGGCTTCACGGTCGAAACCTTGACCGGTAATTCCCAGAAGATTATCAGCGAACTGGGTGCACATAAAGCGGACGTCGCGCTGATCTGTGAAGAGCTTCAGGACGGCTCTCAGGCAGGCATCAGGGTCCTTCGGAAGACACGCGACTCTCATGGTCCTTCTGCAATCATGCTCCTAGGGGATTCCAAACCCGAGCGAGTGGTGAATGCCTTTCGTGACGGTGCGCGGGGCGTTTTCTACCGAAGTCATTCTTTGAAATCCCTCTCGAAATGCATCCAAGCGGTCCATCAGGGGCAAATCTGGGCCAGCAACGAAGATCTAGAACATCTCATAAAAGCTCTATCCCGTCTTGAGCCTCTTCATTTAAACAATCCCCAAGGAATGCCCCTGTTGACGCGTCGTGAAGAAGATGTGGTTCGCCTCGTCGCCGACGGTCTGAAGAACCGCGAAATCGCTCAGAGGCTTAAAGTGAAGGAACATTCCATCAGGAACTACATCTACCGAATCTTCGACAAGTTGGGAGTCGGCAGCCGAGTTGAGCTTATCCTTTATGTGTTTAGTCAGCGGGACGGCAGCAACTCGTCCGGCGCGTCCCCAATCAAGGGTCCACTTCGCAAATAGGCAGTTTCCGCGACGGTCGCGCATGGCTACGACAATCCGGTTCGCGCGATGTGCTTTGACAGCTTCTGAAGGTTCCTCGCACGCCACCGGCTCAAGTGATTCGCCGGCGGACTCACGTCGCTCTCTATTAGTCCTATTGGTTCCATTGTCGGCTGCCAAAAAACCTGACTCACGACGCGGAGGCCCAATTGGGGCGTGATTCCAATTCGCGCAGAATGGAAAGGGCTAGTGGGTTGTCGTCGAAAATCAGCGCGCGTTCCACGAACTGGGGCTGACCATTGGTGACTGAGAAGAGCGCCCCGTATTGATTCGGGGAGGTTGCAGAATAGGCGTTACCCAGGAATCTTCGACTTGAACAGCGATGGAGCGCTGGAGAAGCGTTACAGATAACACGAGGCGATGGTGCCCCTTGAAATCCAATAGGACACCGTCCAGCCCCCAAAGAGGCCCATTGTCGATCCTTACCCTTTGTCCGATTTGCAAGAACAGACAAGGTTGGCTCGGTAGCCCGGACTTGACCGCGGACTGGATCGCTGCAATTTCAGTTTCGTTAATTGGTTCAGGTTTCTTGCCCAGTCCTACAATACGGATTACCCCGGGGGTTATGTGAATGGGGAGTCGATCAAGCAGGTTGATTCGGCAAAAAACATACCCCGAAAAAAGTGGGCATTCCACTTCCTTGAACCGGTCAGACCATCGCCGTCGGCTCTTATACTTCGGCAAAAAACATTCATAGCCCTTATCGCTCAAGTGAGCGGCGGCAACATTTTCATATCGACTTCTGACCTGCAGCGCAAACCAAGGATAGTTCATGCGAGGTTCACTCATCCCTTCCAAACCCTTCAGCTTCCTTCTTGTTCACTCTGTGGATGCGTTATTTGAACAAGCTACCGCCATGAGAGTCCCAAACTCATGGAACCCCTGCCTGCAGATCGCAATTAGAATTTCTTCCTAACTCCAAATTCAGTAACACGAAACGACTACAAACGCTGGTTGCGACACACGCTTTCTGCCGATACCCGATTCAATCGTCAAACTCGCTTCCCTCCAGGATCGGACTTTTCGCGTGGAAAAATCGAATCGTTGGCGACCCGTTTTCCGTTCGATTGTTTCGCCTCTTTAGTCGCCTTTTTTCTTCAAATGTGTGCGATCGGTCGGTGAGGTCATATCGGGTGTAATGCGCTACACCGAAAGCCACGAAGCGACAGACAAACAGTGGCGCCATTAGCCACCAGCGTCGCCGTAGCGCCATGGCGCAGTAATCCTGCCAGCGCATCGAGCTTGTCTCGAGTGTGTCTTCCATCTTCATTGCTGCCCCAGGGCGATCTGGTGAAGTCTGTAAGAGAACTGGACTGAAAAGAGATCGCGATTCATATCCCCAATCGACGGTGCTTGCCCGTTGCCATGTTGACTGAGATAGTCGTACCCCACGCGCAGACTAATCCTGTCCGAGAGCGACCGTTCCAGGCCGAATCCCGCGGTCACGCTGTAATAACTACCAGCCGGTGCCCCCGCTCCGAGGCTGCTATTGTTGGCGTAATTCCCGCTCCAAACCGCGTCCCAACGTCCCGGTAGCTGCCGCCTTACGCTTCCTCCAAAGGAGGTGCTGATCACCGCGCCGAGCAACACACCGCCGTTGGAAATCTGATGCTGTGCAGTCAAAAGGAATGCTGTCCTATCTAACCGCTTTGTCAACGTGCCGCCCATTCCCCAGTTCCAGCCCGCTAGCAAAACGGGAACTTGGAAGGTAAAAGGGCCAACAGTAAGGGGAACAATTTCATTCGAGTGAAAGTGCTGCGGCCCCCCGAAAATACTGATCGCCACGCTGGGGGAGATTTGCTGCGCGTAGGAAACAAAGAAGCTGTGAACGAGAGTTCGCGAATCCGACCCGAAAAGAATATCTTGAAACTGGTAGTTAGCTCCCAGCGTCGTGTGAAGGCTCAACCGATGTTGGTAGAGCAAGCCGGCGTCAATCTCTTGTGGGTTTTGAAGACTGCCTGCACTTGAAACTTGCTGTTTGAAGTCGAGTGTGGATTCCCCCACATAAAGGTCAAATGAGTCATGTAGGCGTGCCTGGTAACTGGCATCGATGCGCGAACTGAGTCCAAGTTGTCGCCCGATGGGCGAATACACGGTCCGGTTCAAACTTGTAGGAGAACCGAGATCGGGAAGAAACTGCTCATCCTGGCTGGGCTGAAAAATACCATTGGTATAGGTAGCGTTCGTGCGGGCGCGCAACGAGAAGCGTGAACTCACTCGATAGCCGGCGTCAAATCCCAGGTTCTGGTCTAGTGTGTTTAATTCGGACTCCTTGCGGTAAATTCGAAAATGCGGCTCGTAGCTCAGGCCTAGACTAAATCGGGTTCCTTCGCGACGCAGGCTGAAACTCGGGCCAATTAGGAAGTCGACATCACCGATTGGCGATTGGTTGTTACCAAGGACGTTGTTATCGTAGGTCGTTCCCAGGTTGAGCCCAATCAGGAGGACGTTTCGCGGGGGAGGAGTGCCAGCGTAAGTCAGCCCGGCTTTTTCACCGGTTCCATAGGTTTGTGGGCCCGACGGACTACCGGCAGGCATATCCCCCTGCTGCAGAATAGATGGCGCCGCTCTTGCTGTTGGTAACGCACCACGGGAATCTGAATCTTCCCTCGCCGGTGTTGGCCCAGATGGGTCCGTGCCTAACGGAATCGACTCGGCGAGCTCTGCCCCTTCGGCCGGCCGGCTCAGTTCGATCAGCATCCGGGCAGGATTGTCGACCTTCGATACCCGAAAACGAACTGGCATGGTGAGATCGAGAACAACGCGCGTCACCGGGCCTTGGCTTGTCCCGATTCGAACCTGGTTGATCAGCCCATTTTGGACGGCGATCTGCCGGGTGGTAAGAAGGGGATTAATTTCGGTTTGCGGAAAATCTAGATAGACGCGCTCTGGATTCGGCAGATGCCCGACCTTGTATCGGACATTCGCGGAAAGATCGATGACCACACGGGTGTGGCTTGATTGTGAAAAACAATGGACTCCTTGAAGTTGAGCTGATGCTGTTTGCGCCGATGGCATCGGTGCGGTGGGACCCTCCGCCGCCTTCAGAGCCGATAGCGCAACGAGAGCTGAAAGGAGCAGCGGAAAGGTGAGAGAACGAAAACGCCGACTCGATATCAAGAGGCGGCGGACCGATTTCGCGGCTTCGGGGATTGCGATTTGGAAAAATCTGCCGTTCACTGTCTCTCTCAACTAAGGCACAACCAAAGTGTCGCCGGGCTGAATCTCGATGTCCCGGTACGGATTGTTGCCGAGGACGGCCGCTTTGAAATCGAATGGAATTCGTTTTCGGGACCCGTCGGGCATCAGATGCAGCAAATAGATCTGGTTTACTCTGGCGAAGTCTCGGAAGCCCCCGGACATCGCCAGAGCGTCGAGCACCGTCACGTGGGAGGCCAGCGGAAATGCTCCAGGCCGCTCCACCATACCCATGATGTAGAACTTGCGGCTGTTCATTTCCTGGACGATCACCGTGACTTTAGGTTTGCGAATGTACGCGTCGAGTTCCTTGGTCAGGCGGTCCTGCAGCATCCGAGGGGTAAGACCACTTACGTGAAGGTCTCCAATCAGCGGCAGCGAAATTTTCCCGTCGGGGCGCACTGGGACCGTCCGCGACAGTTCTGGGTCGCGCCACACATTGATGGCCAGCACGTCCTGGACACCGATGACGTAATCTTGATCCGCGGAACTTGAGTCAAAGTTTTCAATTGGGCTATCCGGTTCAGTTGCGGATGCATCGGTGGGGCTGAGATCGTTTGTCCCTCCGTCAGCAGGCCGTGCCTCTGGTACGGTCGACACATCGTCTTTTTCTTGGGACGGCTTTTGGGCACGACCAAGCTCGGCTTGGCTCGGCGAGTTAGTCTGCTCCTGCGCGGCGAGTGGCGCCTTGTCGATGACCGTCGGCGCGCTCGTCGTTGGCACGGGATTATGCTGCGCGGCGGCGGCTTGAAGAGCGGGCTCGGGCTCTTTGCTGATGGCTTCCACTGTCGAAGGTTTTGCGGGATTCGGACTAAAGGTAACTACGACCGAGTTCCCGTCGCGCCGAATGCTGTAGGGAGACTGGGCTTCGAGATCCACGACCACTCTGGCCACATCCGTCTTGAACTGGCTAACGCGAATGGAACGCACTGGAGATTGATCGGCACCGGCCGCTGTGGATCGGGCACGTGCATGCGCCGCGCAATCCAGGACCAAGCGAATAGGATCGGCCAGGCTAAACGGATTGCATGAGAGTTCAGCACTACCGATGACGCGCAGCTGAACCTCGTGACCAAGGGTGGTCATTTGTATTTGCTCGATCGAGGCGACAGCGGGTGCCCTTGCTGTCTTCGCGATTTCAGGTTCTCCCAAGGATAGGTTGGCCGCTACTTGGCGAGGTGCCGACCTCGTTCCAGTTTTTTCATCAGCTCTAACCGAAGAAGTAAGAACGACAGAACAACCTACAATGATCGCGGCGACCCTCCAAGGCAAATGGCAGTGCGATGGCGTCCTCATAAAAAATACCTCATCCAACATTCACCTCCTGCTCTGATCCGCGATCAGCACCTCCCAACAAGACTTGTTTCGATTTGGATCGTGCCCTCAGTGCTTGACAGCGCCCCCTTCTTGCAGGTCGTAACTCCTATTGAGAATCGCGAAACCTTCCATTGACCAAGGGCCAGTCGTTGGCTCCACGCGAATTACCACTCCCCTTGCGCTCATCTGAAGATCCTTCGCCGTGGGTGAGAAGTCCTGAAAAGAAACAGCAACACGAACATCAGCCTTCGCCGGAGGCTTGGCCTCGGAATAGATGAACATGCCCTTTGGGCTTATGTCCCTCGTGATGCCCTGTCCCCGTCGAGGGACATCCTCATCCATCCACTCGAAATTCACGAGTGCACGGACACCATAACGTGTCTGCTGTCTCCGGTCTCGCTTCAAACAGGCCTCTCCCTGCCACGCAGTTGTCAGGGCCCGTGTCTTCTGGCGTTGCACTCCTGTCACGAACGATCCATTTCCGCTGGGCACGCGGAGAGTATTCCAGTAGGTGATCACGGGCAAGAAGCGGACCTTCCCACTCTTGGAGACGTCCAGGAGTGGAGCACTTCAACTCCACATGAGCGAGAGTGAGTGGGAGAAACTACTCCACGGTAGCGTAGTTCGCGCCTACCGGCTCTTTCTGTCGAGCTGTGGTTTCTTGACGGAAGCAAGTGCTCTTCCAAAACAAGTGAAGTACAGCCTTCCATATTGTGGAAATGTGGAAAAGTCGGAGGTGGCCTGATTGGTGACAAAAATAACGTTGCGTTATCTTTATTCCCGTGATATCTCTCCTGCGGGTTTGGTCCTATTACTGATAGTACGTGCTGAAAAGCACATCCTGTAAGGCCCTGAAAATTGTTGTCGAAAAAGCTGTAGCTCTTTGCGGCTTTCTTGGAGCGCAGAAATGGTGTCCCCGTCCCAGCCGAGGATGCTAGCCGAGCCCCAGTTAGCGTCGGGTCGAAATCACACTCGTGTATTGATTGCCCTTGGCTCTCCAATGGATTGCCAATTGCTGCTCACCGCCTTGAAACGGTCTCGCCAGCGACTCGACGCGGCAGGGTGTGCTGTATCGAGACCCGAAATCATCGAGTGTTTGTCGCGTGGGAACGTCGACGTTGCGCTGATCAATGCCGACTTGGAAGACGGCCCCTTGGCCGGTTTGGATGTTCTTTCTCAGATCCAGAAGTCCTACCGTGGGATTCCCGTCGTCACTCTCTTTAATTCCTGGAACGACGATCTAATCCTCCACGCGTTTCGCGCGGGGGCCATGGGAGTCTTTTGTCGAACAGAGACCAAGCTGGATCTGCTGTGGAAGTGCATCCAGGCGGTTCACAAAGGACAGGTATGGGCGAATAGCGTCCAATTGCAACTATTGTTGAAAGCTCTCAGAAAAGTGACGCCGGTCCGCGTGGTTCCCTCACCGGGAACGAACTTGCTCACGCTGCGCGAGACCCAAGTCGCAACTCTTGCGACGGAGGGCTTAACGGCCAAGGAAATCGCCGTGAAGCTAAGCATCACAGAACACACGGTGAGCAACAATCTTTTCCGGATTTATAACAAACTGGGCATCTCGAGCAGAGTTGAACTTGTTCTTTTCCTCACGAAGCAGCAAGAGCTTCACCACACGGCTGGTTGACGTTGCCGGTTCCTTCCCAGCTCAACAGGGCTTTCAAATGGCATAATGAGCCCTGAAGCTCATCTCAAAAAAATGGGCCCCCAAGGAACTACGGTAAAAACATACCGAACTGGTTTTGGATCAAGCCGGGGATCAAGCGCAATCGAGCTGAATAGCATCCGTGCCTCAGTAGCTTGTTGGAATTCGATCGTCACTGGGCGGAGCCACGATCGATACTTCAGGTTCAGTCTGACCTAGTCTGACCTACTTCTGTGCCTTGATGTTCTGCGGATTGCTGACGACGATCTCCGGGGCTCCACGATATTCGGTAATCTTCCCCATCACACAGACTTGCTTATCGCGGTAATTTTCCTCAGGGGCTACGAATTTCTCGCGATTCTCTCCCCAAATCAGGACCGTGAAGATTTGGCTCGCGTACCGCTTGTCCAAGTCTAGGAACGTCGGCTTGCAGCGAGTCGTCACAGCATAGCGCGTGCCCGCCACTTTACCGCAGACCGTGGCCTGTTCGCCGATGTGATCTTTGGCCTCTACAGCAGTCAACTTCTTGACGGGTATGCGTATACGCACGCGAAAAAGGGACCACTCCCGCCCCGAGCGCCTGCGCGGGATCTTCGGAAAGTGGGAATCAGTCCAGATGGACTCAGCCGCTCCGCACACTGACATGTAGCGATGCGGCGGCCCCGATTTTAGTCGGGGAGGGTATATGGGCGCCCGAATCGAAGTTGCACCCCAGAAAGCTACGTGTTGCGCCTCGATGATAATGTCCCCTTTTGTCCTCGTTAAGAATGTCCCCTTAATACGACCTCCAAAAGGAGGTCGGATTGAGGCGGACGGAGATGAGCCAGAGGGAGTTGGGAAGAGTGGAGGTGCTGGCGCGGGTGCGGAGCCAGCAGGTTCGCTTGGTCGATGCCGGGCGGCTGATGCAGGTGAGCTATCGGCAAGCGAAGCGGTTGTGGAAACGCTACCGGGAGGAAGGGGCTGCGGGTCTGAAGCATGGCAGCGCCGGGCGCGTTTCGCACCGCGCCTACGAGGAAAAGTTTCGGCGGCGGGTGTTGCGACTGGTCAGGGAGAAGTACGGCGGCGCGGTGGGCGAGCGTTTCGGGCCGACCCTGGCGGCGGAACATTTAGGTTTCGAAGACGGCTTGCAGATCGATGCCGAAACGCTGCGGCGCTGGATGTTGGCGGAGGGGTTGTGGAGCCGGGAGCGGAAGCGGTGCCAGCACCGGAGACGTCGCGAACGCCAGAAACACTTTGGAGAACTGGTGCAGATGGATGGCAGCTTTCACGCCTGGCTGGAAGAGCGCGGGCCGCAAGGCTGCTTGATCGACTTGGTGGACGACGCGACCAACCTCACCGGGGCGCAACTGGGCGAGCAAGAAACGATCTGGGCGGTGGCCGATGCGCTGCGGGCGTGGATCGAGCGCTACGGGGTACCGCTGGCGCTGTATGTGGACTGGAAGAACTTGTACAAGCGAGCGGCCAACGCACAGGAGCGGTTGCGGGGCCAGGAGCCGATCACGCAGTTTGGGCGCATGTGCGCGCAGTTGGGGATCGAACTCATCGCGGCCAGTTCACCGCAGGCCAAAGGGCGGGTCGAGCGGGTGCACGGCACGCATCAAGATCGGTTGGTGAAGAAACTGCGGCGGAAACAGATTCGCAGTCACGAAGTGGCGAATGTCTATTTGCGAACCGAGTACTTAGCGGAACACAACCAGCGGTTTGCGCGCGCGGCGGCCCGACCGGAAGATTATCACCGTCGCGCGCCGCGAGCGGCGGAGCTGGACCGCATTTTTCGGTTGGAGAGCGAGCGCACGATCAGCAAGGACTGGGTGGTACGGTACGAGAATCGGTATTTTCAGCTGGAGCGGCAGAGCGGTCGCTACGCGCCGGCCCGAAGTAAAGTGCTGGTGTGCGAAAGCCGACACGGCCGGATCACGATTGCGTATCGCGGACGCACGCTCCCGTGGCGGGAGATTCCCGCACCAGCCAGGCCGTCGGCTCCCGAGGCACTACTCTTGAGCAAACGACCCGGCGTGCCGATCGCGTGGGGTAAACGGAAATGGACGCCGCCTTTGGACCATCCGTGGCACGAAGCGGCCCGCCGGGGGGCGCAACAGAAAGCGTTGCGCGAAGCCGCCGCGGCGCGGCCGTCGTTGGCTAGGCCCTGCGCTTCGCCCTAAGCGCTCCGCCCTTCGGGCTCCGCAGGGCTACGCTCCGGGCCCAGCCAACGACAAACAAAGACCAAAACCAAAACAAGAAAAGGGGACATTTCTAACGAGGTAAGAAAGGGGACATTTTAAAAGAGCTTTGACACACCCCAGAAAGCTACGTTGACTTGGAATGCTCGCGCGTCGTAGATTGGCCCCCGCGTTGCCGTTGACGTTCGCGCTTTCTACTGCGCAGTCGTGACCTGCTCCCCTAAATCCGCACAAAACTGAGTATGATTTCGCAGTTCGGAAAAGGGGGAGAGGCATGTCCAGAGCGAGGCACACAGAGGCGGAAATCATCGCAGTG
>Ga0307479_10000172_pt1 | contig 60475 bp, 50 predicted proteins | sample atmos_gasesECM4C_FD_203743 | JGI IMG/M metagenome (GOLD analysis project Ga0307479, IMG submission 203743) | Hardwood forest soil microbial communities from Morgan-Monroe State Forest, Indiana, United States - atmos_gasesECM4C_515 | ecosystem: Environmental > Terrestrial > Soil > Temperate... | reverse complement strand
TCATTTTTTCCTCCGCTCCCTCTCGCGCGGGAGTTGAAGGCTGGCCTGGCGATCAGGAATGAATCGCGCAGGCTGCGGACTTCGCCGGTCTCCTGGCTTGGCGGTCGTTCCAGCTCCGGTGAAACCGAAGCCAGCACGCAGCCTTCCCGCGGAGCCGCCCCTTTTCGAGCGATTCACCGCAGTGGCCTGCGCGCTTGTTTTTCCCGCCTTACAGTCGCGCGGCGGCGACGGCTTACTCGCGTTGAACCGAATGGGTCCGGTGTCAACGCACCGTCTTCCCGTGCACGAAGTCCACGGTGATTGTGATGGGGCGATACCGCCCGCTATGGGTTACGGTGTACCGCGATGCAAATCCGCGGCTTCGAAACAGATCGAGCTGCCTACTTTCCAGACAAAACGCTTACGCGCGGGCGCCCCGATGAGCCGAGCTCCACGCTAAGAGGCGTCTGGAAAACCTGTTCGAGCAATTCGCGCTGGTAGACGCTCGCGGGCGGACCGATGCGCAAACTCTTGCCGCGCTGAAGCAGAACAACTTGATCCGCATATTCCGCCGCAAGATTCAGCTCGTGAGTCACCACGACGACGGTGTAGCGATTTTGCGCCGCCAGCCGCCGCAGCGCATCCAGGAGATCAACCTGCGCGCCGATATCGAGGTGCAGCGTCGGCTCGTCCAGCAGCAAGAGCAGCGGCTGTTGCGCGAGCGCGCGCGCCAGTATGACGCGCTGCTTCTCGCCACCGGAGATTTGGTCCATCCAACGGTCGCTGAGATGCTCGGCGCCGACTTGCGCAAGCGCGTTGCGCGCGATGATTACGTCTTCTTCGGTTTCAAACCGCATCGGCCGCCCATAGGGATGGCGCCCTTGAAGGACAAACTCCCACGCGCGCGAGGGAAAGAGCAAACGACTGTCTTGTTGCACGACGGCGATGCGCTGCGCGCGGGTCTTTGCGGAGAGCGAGTGGGTAACGAAACCGTTGAGCAGGACGCGGCCGGAAAGCGGTTGCAGCACCCCGGCAACCAATTTCAATAGCGTAGATTTGCCGCTGGCGTTGGGGCCAAGGATGGCGAGGATTTCGCCGGGACGCGCCTGAAAACTGGTCGCCTCTAGCGTGAAGAGGGGCGCTTGCGAGGGATTCACCGAATAGGCGTAGCTGGCTTGCTCGACGCTCAGGCGCGCATCGCTGCTCGCGCGTGCCGCATCACTCGAGGTTCGCGCCGCGGCCTGAACGCTCATGCCAGCCTCCGGCGCAGCAAGTAGATAAAGAGTGGCGCACCAGCCATCGCGGTCATCGCGCCGACGGGCAGCTCTGCCGGCGCGACTACCGTGCGCGCGAGCGTGTCCGCGATGACCACGGCGATTGCTCCGCCGAACGCCGCGGCAGGCAACAGGATCCGATGATCCGAGCCGAATAACAGCCGCATCGCGTGCGGCACCAGCAGCCCGACGTAGCCGATCGCTCCGCTGACCGACACCGCCAGCCCGGTAAGCACCGACGCGGCGATGTACACGACTAGGCGCACGCGCGGAACGTCTACGCCCAGATGCATTGCTTCTTTTTCCCCGGCGAGGAGCAAATTCAAATCCGCGGCGGTCGTGTAGATCGCTCCTGCCGCTGCAAGGAATCCCACACCCAAAACCCACCGTAATTTCTGTTGCAAAGGAGTAGAAAGGTCACCCATCAGCCAAAACGCCATGCCGCGCATGTCACGGCCGATCAGCGTGGTCATGAGAAACAGGATGATTGCGGAAAGAAAGGACGCGCTAATAATGCCGGCGAGAAGCAGCGTGCTGCTGTCTATCTGTCCTCCACGGCGCCCAAGGAAATAAACCGCGGCGATCGTCGCGGCTGCGCCCAGAAAAGCGCCCAGCGGGGTGAACAGCGCGGCAAATTCCGGCGAGATGGCCAAATGGGGCTCCAGGATCAGCGCGAGAATTGCTCCCAGAGCCGCGCCGCTGGAAACGCCGAGCACATAGGGATCCGCCAGGGGATTGCGAAGCAGCGCTTGAAAACTCGTGCCTGCGACAGAAAGCGAAGCGCCAACAACAATTCCAAGAAGAATGCGCGGCAGTCGGATATCAATCACGATCATGCCGTAATCGGTCGAGAGTCCCCGGCTCTGGCCCAGCATCACACGGATCAAGTCGCGCCCGAGGCCATAGAGCGACACAGGCACCGCGCCGAGCTTCAGCGCAACCACTACGACGACAAAAAGTACGGCGGCAAGCGCGGCACAGCGCAGGAGAAGGCGTTGCAGCGTCAGCGGGCGCATGCAGAAGCCTCCTCTGAGGGTGTCTTGAGGTTCGTCCCTCTAAGCGCGAGATTCGCGGAGGAACGATTCGTCTTCGGCGGGATTTCTTTTTCGAGTTTTTCTTTCTCCTGCACTTCGATGAAGGCTTCAGGATGCAACTGACGCGCGAGATCTTCGATGGCCGAGATGATTCGCGGAGCGGGACGGTTCACCGCATCGCTGATCACGGCAAATTTCCGGTTGCGCACCGCGTCGAGAATCCGCCAGCCGGGCAGGCCGGAGAGCGCTTCGATATCGCGCGCCGCAATTCCTCCGTGAGATGCGGCGAAAACAAGGAAATCAGGCTGCAGCTTGACCACTTCTTCGAGATTCATCTGCGGCCAGCTCTGTGAAGAATCTACAATCGAGACAGCACCCGCATGGCGCAGAGCATCGGCGATGAAGGTATCTTTGCCGATGGAGATGAGCGGCTCCGGCCAAACGATGAATAGGACGCGCAGCGGCGGAAACGATCCGAGACGCTGCTTCAAAGTGCTGAGATGATGCTCCAGGTCCAAAGCCAGCGCGCTACCCGCTTCTGGCGCTCCAAGAATTTCCGCAAGCCGTTCAGTCGAAGCGACAATTTCATCGACGGTGTGCGGATCGGTCGCATACGCGGGAATTCCCAAGCTATCGAGCGCGCGCACCGTATCGTAGCGATTCAAACTCTTAGTGACCAGAACGAGGTCTGGCCGCAGCGCGGCGATCTCCTCAAAATTTGGATTGATGGCGCCGCCCACTTTTGTTTTCTTCCGCGCATCGTCTGGGTAATCGCAATAGTCCGTATCGCCCACCAGGCGATCCTGCAGTCCGAGAGCATAGATCGTCTCCGTCAAGCTCGGCGCAAGCGAGACGATGCGCTGCACGGGTTGTGAAATCCTGACGGTACGGCCCGCTTCATCCACAACTTCTCGTCGGGCAGGGGCTACGTCAGGGCTCGATGCTGATGATTGCGCACGCGGCGATCCGGTACCCAGCCAGAACATCACAAGCGCGGCGCAGGTAGCGCGTTGGATGCGAAAACGCAATTCTCGTTGCACGAATCTCCTCTGCCGTACCGAACCAGACAACCAGCTCAAAACAAAAAAGCCCCACGAGACAACCTGGGGCTTTCGCCGTCGCTCTTTCTCGCGAAGAGCACGGACCTCTGCGGCAAGAGAGGGTAGCCTGGCTTACGGCCCTTAGGCCGATCACAGTGGCGGGACCGCGGCCGATTTGCACGGCCTTCCCCGCTTCCCCTGCCTGCAAATTGAAAGACGAGTGTATTCCGCGTGCGCGGGGGTGTCAATGCACGTTTGAGAAGCTGTCCGCGCGTTGTCAGCGGTTCTTCCAGTTTGGTTTGCGTTTCTCGACCAGCGCGCGCAGGCCTTCCTGTGAGTCCTCAAGCCGGTAGAGTTCATTGAGGAATATATTCATCGAATGCTTCAGGCCGTCGCGCAAGGACATCCCCATGCCTCCGAGAATCGCTTTTTTCGCCATCGTGAGCACGGGGCCGGAATGCTCCGTGATTCGCGATACCAATTCATTCACCGTTTGCTCGATCTTCGCCTCGGGAACGAGGCGGTTCACAAGGCCTAATTCCAGAGCGCGCTCCGCCGTCACCGCTTCTCCTGTTAATACCAGCTCAAGCGCGATCTTCGGCCCCACGAGGAACGGCAGGATGGTTGAAGCGAGCGGGGGGAAAATGCCGATGGAAATTTCCGGCTGCGCGAAACGCGCTTTCGGCGTGGCGATCACCAAATCACCAAATGCCGCCAGCTCCGCGCCGCCGCCGATCGCGGGGCCGTTTACCACGCACACTACCGGCTTGGCCACTTCGAGCATGCCGGAGAATGCAGCGTGGAAGGCGTCGAGCATTTGGAAAACTCTTTGCGAAGTGTATTCGCCGATATCGATGCCGCCACAAAATACTTTGTGGGCGGAATCGAGAACGACGAGCTTCACGTCACCGCGCTCTCCAGCGAAGCTGATCCCATCGGCTAGTTCGCGCAGCATCGCTTCGTTGAGAAGATTGTGCTCAGGGCGGTCGAGGGTCATGCGCGCAACACCGGCGTCTATGCGCATTTTGATGGACTGAAATTGTTCCGGCTTGCGTCTCTCGGGTCGCGTCAGAAATTCTTCGGTGTTGACTGGTTCAATCATGCCTGTCCTCCCTGATTGCGCGCGCTGCGGTTGACCGGGCACACGCGAAGAAACCAAATTTGATGCTAGCACAACGATTCCCGGCGTCCTGGATGAGAGAATGGCGGCGTGTGCAATCAGTTGCAGGGTAGAGTGAACGCCGACTCCCGGTAGCGCGGTACTCGGAATGAGGGAACTCTTTATGGCAACATCGAAAGAAACTATCCCATGACCACGGACATCGCTACGGCCGTCCAATTCATCGGCGCTACAGATACTCAAGGGTTTCCACCTGCAGCAGCCTGGGAAACAGCGCCTCCGCTGCGCTTCGATGCAGATTGGCAGGGGAAAAATCCCGATGCGCTGCGCGAGACCGAAGTGCGGCTGCTGTGGACACCGGAGGCACTCTACCTCCGTTTCCAGGCGCGTTATCGCAATATTAACGTTTTTGTCGATGCCGAACCGGATGGACGCCGCGACGAGCTATGGGACCGTGACGTCGCGGAAGCTTTTCTCCAGCCCGATCCGTCCGCCCCAGGCCGCTATAAGGAATTTGAAATTAGCCCGAACGGTTTTTGGATTGACCTGGACATTGCCCCGGGCGAAAAACGCGACCTGCAGAGTGGGTTGAAGCGCCGCGTACAAATTAACGAAAATGAAAAGCTCTGGGTAGGAGAATTGTCCATACCGATGAAGAGCCTCGTCACGCGTTTCGACCGAGCCGCCATCTGGAGAGCGAATTTTTATCGTGTTGAGGGGCCCACGGAGCCGCGCTTCTACTCCGCGTGGCGTCCGACAGGCACGCCGCAGCCAAACTTCCATGTTCCCAAAGCTTTCGGACGTTTGATCTTCGTGGAGCCGCCCTCGCCTCATTCCATTAGGAATGACGCCATCACGAGAAAGCTCTCAGCAGCCTCCGGGAGTAACCCTGCAAGGCAAGTGTGGGATACTGTGCGGTGGAGCCCGGGGCGCTGGCTCGAGCCAGTATCCCGTCAGCCCTCGCCTGCGTTGTCACGCAAACAGGCACTTTTATCTGCCTCCTACTGATGACCTATGCCCATCGTGTCTCTGCAGAATGTCGTCAAGGACTACCTCACTGACGGCCAGCGCGCGCGTGCGCTGGATGGGCTCTCGCTGGAGGTTTCGCAGGGCGAATTTGTAGCGATAGTGGGCCGTAGCGGGTGCGGGAAATCCACACTGCTGAATCTGGCGGGCGCGATGGACTTTCCCACGTCGGGCCAGGTGCTCCTCGAGGGAGTTTCGACTTCCACGCTGAAAGACGCAGCTCTCACGCAGCTTCGCCGGGAAAAGGTCGGCTTCATCTTTCAATCCTTCCAGCTGCTGCACACGCTCACTGTGCTCGAAAATATCGAGCTGCCTTTGCTTCTTGCGGGGAAAGCCAATGCGCGCGCCGCAGCCCGCGAACGTCTCGCTTGGGTCGAAATGGAAGGTCTCGGCGAACGCTATCCGCATCAACTCTCTGGCGGCCAAATGCAGCGCGTCGCCATCGCGCGTGCGCTGGTTCATTCGACGAGCATTCTGCTTGCCGATGAACCCACAGGGAATCTCGACACGGTAACCGGTAACTTGATCCTCGAGCTATTGCGGCGCTTGACGCGTGAGCAAAAGACTGCGACGCTCACGGCCACACACAGTTCCGAGGCCGCGGCGCTTGCGGACACGGTCGTCCGCCTGCGCGACGGAAAAATTGAAGAGACCACGCGGCGCTGAAATGCCTCGTTTGCTTCTTTTTTACCGCCTGATGGTTCGGCCTATGCTGCGAGAACCGGTCCGCGCCGCTTTGACCGTTCTTGCAGTGGCGCTCGGCGTGGCTGTCGTCCTGGCCATCGGTCTCGCCGGGAACTCCGCAACCGGATCTTTCCGTTCCTCCATGGAGACTTTGGCCGGGGACAACGACTTCGAGATCACGGCTTCGGGCGGCGTCCCAGAGGCCATAGTCGGAACACTGGTGACGCTGCCCTATGCGCTGCGCGTTTCGCCGCGCATGCAGGATTATGCCGTCGTCCAGGAAACAAAACAGTCTTTTCCTCTCATTGGTCTCGACCTTGTCGCTGAAGGCAGCGCCTATGCAAGCAGCGTATCCGGCGCCGCGAATATCGCCCAGCCCGAAGAAGTCCTGAAATATCTGGACGATAATGACAGTGTCTGGGTAGGCGCGAGCCTCGGCCGCAAACCCGGCGAGCATCTGCAATTGCTCATCAATGATCGCGCCGCGGACTACACGGTACGCGGTGTTTATCCCGATTCAAACGGAAACGAAGCCGCCATCGTGATGGATCTCGCGGCCGCCCAGCGCGCACTCGATCGCTTCGGCCGCGTCGATCTCATAATGGTGAAGGTCCCGCAAACGCCCGGCTTCGAAGTGTGGCAGCAACGTCTGCGGGCAGTCTTGCCTCCCGGCGTTGAAGTGGATCCGCAGGGCACGGGCACGGACGAAAACCGCCGCATGCTTAGGGCGTTTCGCTGGAATCTGCGTTTGCTCAGCTATATCGCGCTGGTCGTTGGAGCTTTCCTTATCTACAACACTATCTCGGTCTCGGTTGTCCGACGGCGCGCGGAGATCGGCATTGTCCGGGCGATCGGCGCCAGCCGCGCCGCCGTGCTCACTGCATTTGTCGGAGAGGCCGTTTTTTTTGGTTTGGCCGGAACCGCGATTGGCCTTCCCCTCGGCCGCCTGATGGCCATTGGGGCCGTGAAACTAATGGCCGCAACTGTCGAGTCTCTTTACGTCAGCAGCAGGCCAGGTCCGCTTGAGCTCGATTTCGCCTCTGTTCTGCTTTGTTTTGCAATCGGAGTCGGTATCTCAGTGGCATCCGCTTTTTCACCAGCGCGCGAAGCCTCGCTCGTTTCTCCCGTGGAAGGCATGGCGCGTGGTCGGCGTGAATTCGCCACTCGAGTTCATAAAAGGCGCGATCTTTGGTTCGCTCTGGCGATGGGTGTCGCCGCGGCTGCGGCCTCCCGAGCTCCCGCCGTCGGCGGCAAACCCATTTTTGGCTATCTCGCGGGCGCACTACTCGTCATCGCATCTGCGCTTGCGACTCCGGCGTTCGTGGATGCCCTCGCTTCTCTCTCGTCCGGTGTGCTGCGCAAATTCCTCGGCATCGAGGCGCTTCTCGCATCGCGAAGCCTCGCAGCCTCGCTTCGCCGCACTTCTGTTCTCGTGGGCGCGCTTTCGACAGCGATCGCCATGATGACCGCTGTTGGCATCATGGTCGGGAGTTTTCGCGAGACCGTGGTGCTCTGGATGGCTGACCGGTTGCCTACGGACTTGTACATACGTCCCGCAGGGGCGGAAGCGGCGGACCGCCATCCGACGCTTTCTCTCGAGCTTGCGGAGAGAATCGGCACGCTTCCGGGCGTTGCGGCGATCGATCGGCTCCGCGCGTACGAAATCCGTGTTGACGGCCTGCCCGTAGAGTTGGTGTCGGTGGACTTGCGCGCCTTGGGTTCCCGCGACAAATCCGATTTCTTCTCTGGGCGCCCGGCCAGAGAAGTTCTCGCCGAGCTTCGGAATGCCAACGCCATCATCGTCAGCGAGCCTTTTACCTACAAGCATCATGTGCGCGCCGGCGATTGCATTACATTCTCGCTCGGTGAAGCGCGGCCAACTTTTCGCATCGTCGATGTCTATTACGATTACGGCAGCGAGCGCGGCACTATCGTGATGGATCGCGAAACAATGTCGCGCTATTTGCCCGACCCGGCTCCATCCAACCTCGCCGTCTACGTCTCGCCGGGCGCTTCTCTCGAATCCGTCCGCGCAGAAATCGAGCAAGCTGCCATCGGCCATCGCATCCTTGTCTTCTCCAATCGCGACTTGCGCGCGGAAGCCATTCGCATATTTGACCGCACTTTTGCGATCACCTACGCCCTCGAAGCCATCGCGGTTCTCGTTGCAGTCATGGGGATTGCAGGAGCGCTCCTCGCTCTCGTGATCGACCGCCGTCGCGAACTTGGGCTGTTGCGGTTTCTTGGTGCCGCAACCGGGCAGGTGCGCAAGCTCATTCTTCTGGAAGCAGGTCTGCTCGGACTGCTCGCCAATGTGGCCGGACTTGCGTTGGGTTTCGCGCTTTCTCTCATCCTCATTTACGTAATCAACAGACAGTCCTTCGGCTGGACGATTCGTTTCCACTGGCCGGTCGCCGTGCTCTTAACGGGGCTTGCCATCGTTTACGCCGCCACCGTTCTGGCCGGGCTGTATCCCGCGCGCGTGGCCGTGCAGTTGAATCCGCTTGAGGTGATTCATGAGGAGTAGGCTCGCCTGTTTCCTCGCGGCCTTACTCGCGCTGCCGCTCGCCGCACAATATCGCTCCGCATTGCCCGGCTATCACTTCGAATTTCCGCGCGATCATTTCAGTCATCCGGATTTTCAAACCGAGTGGTGGTATTACACCGGCAATCTCAAATCTTCTGGTGGTCATCGCTTTGGATTCGAGCTTACGTTCTTCCGCCAGGCGGTGAACCGCAATCCTGCAAAATCCACCTCTTGGGATGTCCGCGATCTCTATCTAGCGCATCTTGCGTTGAGCGATCTGGACGGGCAACGCTTCTATCACGACGAGCGCGTGAATCGTTCCGGTCCCGGCATCGCGGGTGTTAGCGAAAACGGCGTGCGCATCTGGAATGGCAACTGGCAAATTCAATGGACTGGCGATGATCAGAGACTCCAAGCTGTTGACGATTCGTTTGAGCTTCACTTTACATTGCATTCAGCAAAAACCCCTGTGATTCACGGCCAAGACGGCGTCAGCCAGAAGGCCGCACGCCCAGGCCGCGCGTCGCACTATGTGTCGCTCACCAGGCTTGTCACTAAGGGATCCATCGAGCTTAACGGCAAGGAATTTGACGTCACTGGTTTTACCTGGATAGATCACGAGTTTTTTACCAATCAACTGGAAGCCGACCAGGCCGGCTGGGACTGGCTCAGCATTCAACTCGAGGACAACACCGAGTTCATGCTCTTCCGCATTCGCCGCAAGGACGGTTCGATTGATCCGTACTCGGCGGGAACGTTTGTCGATGCGCAGGGCCGCACCATACATCTGAAAGCCAGCGATTTCATGCTCCAGCCTTCAGGCAGGACCTGGACAAGTCCTGACACTCACGCGGCTTATCCGGTTCAATGGAAAATCGTGATGCCAAAGTTTGGCATCGAAATGGAAGTCACCACTCCTCTTATGTCACAGGAACTAGCCGGAAAATCCAAGCTCGCTCCAAACTATTGGGAAGGCGCAATCATTCTGACCGGTCATCGCGGGAATCAGGCCTTGCATGGCGTCGGCTACCTCGAAATGACCGGTTACGACCGTCCCTTCGAGTTCATACCCAAGGATTCCCCCGCTGGGCGTTGAGACAATTTAGCGCGACAGCGGCGAGGCAGCGCGTCCTTAACCCTCAAGGCAACTCCAGGTTTCTTGTGTATTGAAACGACCGACCGGTCGTGCTACGATTTGGGCCGTGAAACGAGACCCGCAAGCACACCGGAAAATTGTCGACCGTGCGCTGTCTCTTGCCCATGAGATCGGCTTGGAAGGGCTGTCGCTGGGAATCCTGGCGGCGGCCCTGAAGCGTTCGAAAAGCGGCCTATTCGCACACTTCCGGTCCAAGAAGGAGCTGCAACTCGAAGTATTGCGAGAGGTCATCGCTCGCTTTACGAACACGGTTGTTGTGCCGGCACTGGCTCAGCCGAGAGGCGAGCCGCGCCTGCGCAAGCTCTTCGAAGGCTATTTGGGATGGATTCGTGGGCATGCGCGCAACGGCGGCTGCATGCTCATAGCGCTCGCTCAGGAATTTGACGACCGGCCCGGGCCAGTGCGTGACCTGCTGGTGCAGAACATGGGAGACTGGCAAAAAACAATCGCGAGAGTCGCGCACAGCGCGGTGGAGGAAAAGTACTTTCGTGAAAATCTCGATACGGAGCAATTCGCCTACGAGATGATGGGAATTGCGATGGCGTTTCATCACACCAATAAATTGCTGAAGGACTCGCGCGCGGGGCGCAGAGCGCAAGAGGCCTTCGAAGAACTGCTTGCGCGCGGGCGTCCGAGCTCGCGCGGCAATCTCCGGCGGAAAGGCTCCCTGAAAGCAGCGTAGTCATGCGATCGAGCGCGACGAACCGGCTGCCGCTCCCTAAAAGTACGACCGGTCGTGCTGTTTGGAATATAGGTTTTTCGGGACGCTCGGCATGGAAGAGAAGCGGTGTTTGGATTTTCACATTCCTCACGATGCTAACGGGGCCGGTTGGGATCCTGCTCGCGCGGCAGGAGCGGCCGGCACAAGCGGTGCAATGCCTGGGTTGCAAAGAACCTCCCGCCGCGACTGAGAAAAGCGGGGCAGAGGCGCCGCACTCCGTGGATGAGATTACGCTCGAGCATTGCGACCGCTTGCCAATGGTCAAGGTACAAGTCGACGGCACAGAGAAGTACCTATTGCTCGACACGGCCGCTACTTCGATGCTGAATCGGAAGTCCTTCTCCTCGGCAAAGTCCAAAGAGGTCCGTATCGCGTCCTGGACGGGAACCACGGTAACCCACGCTGCAGAAGTGTCGATAGCGGAGCTGTCAATCGGAAACCATAAGATGCGAGAGGTTCGGCTTCCCGCGGTGGACTTGAGCGCGATTGGCAAAGCGTGTGGTCACCCAATCGACGGAATCTTCGGCGTGGACTTGATTCAACAAATGGGATTGACGATCGACCTGCAGCGTTATATCGGTTCGCTGAAAGGCAAGCCCGTGGACGCGAGAACCGGCTATGCAGAGATGGAAAAAGAGATGCAAGAATGCAACACGGCTTTCAATCTCGGAAAGGCGGAAGCGCTGAAAGAGTGTTTCGATCCGGAAGTGGTGCTTTACACACCGCTCGGTGAGTTCCGCGGACGAGATCAGGTAATGGAGTACTTACAGAAACGCTACCTGCGATTTGCGCCAAACGCAGACTACAGAATGGCGGCTCATGACGTAAGGCTGTTCGGCGATGCGCTGTGGTACTCCTACGATTTCAGCATTGATACCCCCGAGGAACATCTGAGGGGCCACGGGACGGCGATGTGCCGCAGGAGCGAAGGCCGGTGGCGAATCGTCAATATGCACAATTCGATGCTCCAGCCTGACCATCAGCCTTAGGATGAATTAACGGAAGAAAGCCCAATAGTCTGTAGAAAAACTGCTACCACGCTCGATGAAGCTGAAGGCAAGAAAATCAGACAAAATATAGTAGCCGGGATGTACCACGGAGTGTGCGTTTCTTCTAAGAAACTGGCGAGATTTTGCGCCCTGGGCTGCGTGAGATAGACTGTTCGCCGGGCTCTGAACCGCGAGCGTGTTACAGTTCTGTGACCTCGATGGAAATTTAGTCCTTCAGGAGCAACCATGATCCACACGGGCCGGCATTTTCTTCAAATACCTGGACCAACAAACGTCCCGGATCGCGTTCTCCGGGCCATGGCGCAGCCGGTGATCGATCATCGCGGTCCGGAATTTGCAAAGTTGGGGACGGAAGTTCTGGAAGACATGCGCACGATTTTCCACACAAGCGGGCCTGTAGTGATGTATCCGTCTTCGGGCACGGGAGCGTGGGAAGCGGCGATTGTGAACACGCTCTCTCAAGGCGACCGCGTATTGATGTTTGAGACGGGCCAGTTTTCCGAACTCTGGCGCCAGGTTGCGCAGCGCATGGGCCTAAGTGTGGAATATGTGCCCGGGGATTGGCGCAGGGGCGCAGGGGCTGCGGATGTCGAATCGCGGCTCGGAGCAGACGATCGCCACGCGATAAAAGCGGTGATGGTGGTGCACAACGAAACGTCAAGCGGCGTAACCAGCCAGCTCTCCGAAATTCGGCGCGCCATCGATAAAGTTCGTCATCCGGCCTTGTTGATGGTGGACGCGATTTCTTCACTGGCTTCCATCGATTATCGCCATGACGAGTGGAAGGTCGATGTCACGATTGCCGGTTCACAGAAGGGCTTGATGGTGCCTCCGGGTCTTAGCTTCAACGCGATTTCTGAGAAAGCGCTCGCCGCAAATCGAAGCGCGAAAATGGCGAGGTCTTATTGGGACTGGCAGGAAATGCTGAAGATGAATCGAAGCGGTTTTTTCCCTTACACTCCGGCGACGAATCTCATCTTTGGCTTGCGCGAGGCCTTGCAAATGCTGCACGAAGAGGGATTGCCCAATGTTTTTCGTAGGCACCAACGCCACGCAGAGGCCACTCGCGCGGCGGTGCGGGCTTGGGGTTTGGAGGTTGTTTGCGCAGAGCCGCGTGAATACTCAAATTCGATGACCGCGGTTTTTACGCCCGAGGGGCATGACGCGGACCGGCTGCGAAAAATCATCCTCGAAAATTTTGACATGTCGCTTGGAGCTGGGCTCGGCAAACTGGCAGGCAAAGTTTTTCGCATCGGGCACCTTGGCAGCTTCAACGATCTCATGTTGTCCGGGACGCTGAGCGGAATCGAAATGGGCCTGCGCCTCGCGGATGTGCCCCATAAGGCGGGCGGTGTCACGGCCGCCCTCAATTCTCTCGCTCCAGCAGAGAGGAAACTCCAATCCGCGCCAGTTGCTGGGTGATTGATGCGGACAGGCTCTAGGTTCCGCATGGTGCATGATTGCCACGAATCTCTCTCACGAATCTCTCTATCGATCCCCCAAAGCGGCTGGCGTGGGGAGGACGCCCTTGTCGATGACGGACTGTTCTGGATCGATCCAGAATGCCCAGATGCCCGCACCGACGAATAGCAGGCACGCGGACACAACGAATGGAGCGACCCAAGACCCCTTGGCTACCAGAATTCCGAAGACTGTAGGCGACAACGCCCCAACGATTTGTCCACCCATGTTCATCATGCCGGACACGGTACCGGAGAATTCCCCTCCGATGTCCATGGGAACCGCCCACGCTGGCCCTATTGTCATCTCGAGGAAGAACATCGCGCTCGTCAGGCAATAGACAGCCCTATTGGGATTCGCTGTCAATGCGGCTAGCAGGATAGACGCCCCGCACCCGAGCATGGCCACGATTGCGACCGACCGGCGGGCAAATCTGAGGTTATTCGTCTTCACCAGAAGTTTGTCGGTCAGCCAGCCACCGAAGGTGTCGCCCACTACGCCGGCAAGAAGCGGCAGTGAAGCATAGAATCCCATCTTTATCAGCGTGAATTTGCGGTATTCGACGAGGTAGGACGGTAACCAGGAGAGAAAAAACCACAGGGAATATATGTAGGCGGCGTAGGCGCACATCACTGCCCACATGTTCGAGTGCTTGAGTAGGACGCTCCAGGGTACCTTCGGCCGCTTCTGGATGTTCGCCTGCTTGATCTCGCCCTTATCGTTTGTGCCGCGAATACGGGCGAGTTCGGCGTGGCTCACCCGCCCGTTCTCTTCCGGCATATTGCGATATGTAAGCAAATAGAGAAGAGACCACATTAAACTCAGAACGCCGACCACATAAAATACCGACCGCCAGCCGTAATGAATCATGATCGCCACTGCCAGGGGAGGGCCAATTGCAGCGCCCAGGCGGCTGGCGGCATGGCTGACTCCCTGCACGAAGCCGCGTTCGTCGCGCGGGAACCACATCTGCATCGCCCGTGTGGCGGTTGGAAACGCGCCCGCCTCGCCTACCCCGAGCAGAAAACGGATGCCCCAGAACGAGGGCAGGCCCAGAGCTCTCGTCGTAAGTACAGCGATCGCCGCCCGGTACGCCATGATGGCTGACAGGACTCTGCGTGGCCCAAACCGGTCGCCCATCCAGCCGCCGGGCACCTGGAATAACGCGTAAGCCCATATGAACGCACTGAAAATAATCCCCATTGTGACTTTGCTGAAGCCGTACTCTTTGCTGATGAGTGGCGCGGTGTTGGCGAGGCTCACGCGATCCAAGTAGGTGATCAGGTACATCAAGCAAAGAAGGACCAGCACCACCCAGCGCACATGACTTCCTCTGGACTCGCTCGAATTGTCCATCCGCATTCCTCCGTCATGTCCCCAGGAACGTGCCAGGGTAGATGGGTGGCCTGGGTGTATATTATCAGCCGGCTGGAAAATTATCCCTTGCCCTCTGGAGCCGAATTGACTCCGCCATGTGGGTCGTTCACTCTGTGTTCGCAGCATTCTCTTTTACTCTATGAAACCGGGGAACATCGTGGACACCCTGACTCCATTGCCGCTGAGCTCACACGCAAAACCCGTTGATTCGTTCGCGCAGGCTCTCGAGCTGGAAAACGAGCTGAAGAGCGCACTGCGCGGCGAGGTGCGCTTCGACCGTGGGAGCCGTGCGTTGTATGCGACGGACGGATCGAATTACCGGCAGATTCCTATCGGCTTGGTGGTGCCGCGCGATGATGACGACGTGATCGCGGCGGTGGCTATTTGCAGAAAATACGGCGCTCCCGTGCTGGCGCGAGGGGCGGGCACGAGCCTCGCGGGGCAGTGCTGCAACGTCGCGGTGGTTCTGGACTTTACGAAGTACATGAACCGGATTCTTGAGATCAATCCGGAACAGCGAATCGCCCGAGTTCAGCCCGGCGTGGTTTTGGATTCTTTGCGCAATCGAGCGGAGGTCCACCAATTAACTTTTGCGCCCGACCCTTCCACGCACAATCGCTGCACGATTGGCGGAATGATCGGCAACAATTCCTGTGGAACGCACTCGCTACTCGGCGGCAAAACTGTCGACAATGTCGAGGAACTCCGCATCCTGCTCTACGACGGCACACAGATGACGGTCGGTGCGACAGCGGACGGCGAGTTTGATGTTATTACTCGCAAGGGCGGACGCCGCGGCGAGATTTACACCAAACTGCGCACGATCCGGGACCAATACAGCACGCAGATACGAGCGCGATTCCCGCAGATTCCCAGGCGGGTCTCTGGATATAACCTCGATGAACTGCTTCCGGAAAGAGGGTTTCATGTGGCGCACGCTTTGGTGGGGACGGAAGGAACCTGCGCGATCGTGCTCGAAGCGAAATTGAGGCTCATCCATAGCCCACAGCACAGGACGCTTGTCGGACTTGGTTACAAAGATGCTTTTGAAGCAGCGGATCATGTGCCGGAGATTTTGGAGTTCAAACCGATCGCGCTGGAGGGATTTGAAGGAAGCATCGTTGATGGTCTGCAGAGAAAAGGAGCGCCGAACCTGGAGCTCCTTCCCGCGGGGCACGGCTTTTTGCTGGTCGAATTCGGTAGTGATGATCCTGCCAAGACGCAGAGCGTTGCGCAAAAGCTCGTTGACCGGCTGCGACAAGTGCCCAGTCCGCCGAGCACGCGGATTTACACCAAAAACGAAGCGCGGGTTGTTTGGCAGATACGCGAATCGGGCCCGCGCGCAGCGGCGTTTGCTCCGGGCGCGCCGCCGGAATGGGAAGGATGGGATGATTCCGCGGTGGCACCGGAAAAACTGGGGTCCTACCTCCGTGATATTCGCAGGCTGCTGAATGAATACGGTTATCGAACGGCATTTTACGGGCATTTTGGACATGGTTGCATCCACATGCGTGTCAGCTTCGATCTCGAGAGCGAAAACGGAATTCGAAAATACGGCGAGTTTGTGGGACGTGCTGCAGACCTGGTTGTTGGTTATGGCGGATCGCTTTCCGGCGAACACGGCGACGGGCAATCGCGCGCCGCTTTGCTTCCGAAGATGTTTGGGCCGGAATTGATGAAGGCTTTTGGCGAGTTCAAGGCAACGTGGGATCCCGGAAACAAGCTCAATCCTCACAAGGTGGTGAACGCTTATCTGCCAACGGAGAATTTGCGATTGGGAGCGGACTATAAGCCGTTGCAGCCAAAAACGCATTTTCAATTTCCGGAGGATGACGGTTCGTTTTCAAAAGCCGCGTTGCGGTGCATCGGTCTCGGAGCTTGCCGCAAGAGTGATTCTGGCTCGATGTGTCCGAGTTACATGGTGACGCTCGAGGAAGAACACAGTACGCGCGGCCGCGCGCACATGCTATTTGAGATGCTCCAGGGCGAAGTCGTGCGAGAAGGCTGGGAGGACGAGCACGTCAAGAAAGCGTTGGACCTGTGTTTGTCGTGCAAGGCGTGCAAATCGGAATGCCCGGCAAACGTGGATATGGCGACTTACAAAGCGGAGTTTCTGTCGCACTATTACGAAAGTAAACGGCGGCCGCTCCACGCTTATGCTTTCGGATGGATCGATCAATGGGCGCAATGGGGCTCGCATGTGCCCCGGATCGCGAACTTCTTCAGCCACGCACCGGGTCTCGCGCACTTGGTCCGGAAAATCTTGAGACTGGCGCCAGAGCGTCGGCTTCCCAGGCTTGCTCACGTCAGCTTTCAGGAGTGGGCTCGGAAGAACCAAGTTCCCGGTCTCGAAGATGAGATCAGGCGCGAGTCGCAGCCAGCGACATACAAGTCGCGCGAAGTCATTTTGTGGGCAGACACATTCAACAATTATTTTCATCCGGAGGCGGCCCGCGCGGCGCTGGAAGTCTTACGAGACGCGGGGTTCAACGTAAGAGTTTCCCGCCAACACTTGTGTTGCGGGCGGCCGCTCTATGATTTTGGGATGCTCGACACTGCTAAGACATACCTCCAGCGCATCTTGCAAATTCTCAGCAACCAGATTGACGATGGCTTGCCGATCGTCGTGCTGGAACCGAGCTGCGCCTCCGTTTTTCGCGATGAACTGTGCAACCTGTTTCCCAGCGATGCGCGCGCCAACGGGCTGCGCAGCCAAATATTTCTCCTCAGCGAATTTCTGCAACATCGTGCTCCGGATTATCAGCCGCCGCGGCTTTCGCGAAAAGTGCTTCTCCATGGCCACTGCCACCAAAAAGCGTTGATGAAAATGAGTCACGAAGAGGCGCTGCTGCGGAAGATGGACACCGACTTACTATCCATCGATTCCGGTTGCTGCGGAATGGCGGGGCCGTTCGGCTTTGAAAAACACAAGTACGCGATCTCGCAGGCGGTGGGGGAGCGGGTGCTCCTGCCCGCGGTGAGGCAAACTCCAGCGGAAACTTTAATTGTTTCCGATGGATTCAGCTGCCGTGAACAGATTCTCCAGGCCACTGGGCGGCAAGCTGTGCATTTGGCTGAAGCCCTGCAAATCGCCGTGCGGCAGCGCAAGACTCCGGATACGGCTCATTGATACATTCCTCCGCGAGCGCAAATTACTTTCTTGTAGGATCCGAAAAGGGCTGCTTGCAAGAAGATGCGCTAGCGATTGCCTGTGTGCACGAGTGCCGGTGGGGGTGCTCCCTGAAGGACTGCATACTTCTGCGGTGTGCAGCAAGCGGAACGCAGCCGTAGAATGTCCCGTTGCATCTCCGGCTTCTTTCTCAAATGCTTTAGCGTTTCACGAAGAATACCCGCCGCGGCTTCGTCTCTCGGAATCGCAAGCCGATAATGCATCCATTTGCCGTCGCGTCTTGCAGTCACAATGCCTGCCTTGCGCAGATAGGCGAGGTGACGGGAGATCTTCGGCTGGCTCGTGCGCAGAATTTCCACGAAATAGCAAACACAAATTTCGCGATCGGCAATGAGGTTCAGAAGCCGAAGCCGCGTGGGATCGGCGAGCGCGCGGAACAGAAGGTCGAGCGAGAAACAGCCCTGCGATTTTGGCATGCCCCAGAGCATACATCATATTTGCCTTGACGTATATGTGAGGGCTGGCGTAGTCTCTAAATATATCCGCAGTGCAGATATGACATCGGAGGCAAGCATGGCGGGCAGCGATATCCGGGAAGTGGTCAAGAGCAAGTACGGGGAAGCGGCGCGGCGCGTAAAGGCCGGCAAAGAGGCGTGTTGCGGAGGCGGGGGCAACCTGATTCCGTGCTGCGATCCGATTTCTGGAAATCTTTATGATGCGGGTGAAACGGCCGGGCTGCCGCGGGAAGCAGTGTCCGCATCACTTGGCTGCGGCAATCCAACAGCCCTGGCACAACTGAATGCTGGAGAGAGTGTGCTCGATCTAGGTTCGGGCGGGGGGATTGATGTCCTCTTGTCAGCGAAGAGAGTCGGACCCACAGGAAAAGCCTATGGGCTGGACATGACGGACGAGATGCTGGCGCTCGCACGCGAGAGCCAGCGCAAAGCAGGCGTCGAAAATGTGGAGTTCCTAAAAGGGGAAATCGAGAATATTCCGCTCCCGGAGAATTCCGTTGACGTGGTGATTTCGAATTGTGTGATCAATCTTTCCGCAGACAAGGATCGCGTTTTGCGCGAGGCGTTCCGCGTACTGCGTCCGGGAGGCCGATTTGCGGTCTCGGATGTCGTCGTGCGCGGCCCCGTGCCCGCGGATATCCGCAGGAATGTAGAACTGTGGGTGGGATGCGTAGCGGGAGCTTTGGATGAATCGGAGTATCGCGTGAAGCTAGGCGCCGCCGGATTCGCAGAAGTCGAAATCGAGCCAACGCGCGTTTACACGATGGAGGACGCGCGGCATTTTCTCTCGGAGAAGGGCATTGATGTGGAGGCAATCGCGCCCCAGGTCGAAGGAAAATTCGCGAGTGCCTTCATTCGTGCCAAGAAACCCTGCTAAAATTGGTGGAAGAGAGAATATGCGCGCACGTAGAAGCATTTGGCGGCGTCTATGGGTTGCGGGGGCAACACTGTTCCTGATTGCGCCGAGTGGCGCGGGCGCCCAATCGGGCGGGATGTCTTCTCAGCAATCGTCCTCTCAGGAGAGCCAAGATCATCGCCTGCTGCTTTACAACACGCACACCGGCGAGCGGATTGAACTTGTTTACCGCCATGGTGACCAATACATTCCGGGCGCGCTCGCCAAGCTCGATTATTTCCTCCGCGATCATCGGACGGGCGACGTTCGCCATTTCGATCCGCGCTTGTACGATATCCTCTCCGATCTCGCTTCGTCGATTGGGAAACCTGGCGGCGAGATCGACATTATTTGCGGCTACCGCACTTCGTCGACGAATGAATCTCTTCGCGCTCACACCACTGGAGTCGCCAAGAACAGCCTTCACATTCAAGCGGAAGCGATCGACCTGCGCATGCCCGGCATCGACACGCTCAAGCTGCGCAAGGCGGCTCTCGCGCTGCGTCGCGGCGGCGTGGGCTACTATCCTCACTCTGACTTCATCCACATCGACGTCGGCCGTGTTCGCCAGTGGTGTTTCGACTGCCCTGCCAGCCTGATCGCTGGCGATTAACCTGGATACGGCGCCGGGATGGCGTCGATCAGAGACCGTTGCGGCTATTCCCTTCTACTTGGTTCTCTGCTCGCCAGCAGCCTCCCCCTGCTGCTCTTCAGCCTTCTGCCAACTGGAATCGGGGTTGTATTTCTTCATAGCTTTGGCCAGAATGGCGGTCTTCTCGCCGAGATCCTTCTGATACACGACTCCGTCCTCGCTAACGATGAACGTCATCACGCCGGACGACCTGTATTCTGCCGGATAGGCCACGAAAGCGAAGCCCCCGGTCATTTTGCCGTTGACGATATAGCTCTTCGCGCCGCCGGTAGCATCTTTCCCCTGGCGCGTCAGAATATAGTAATAGTAACCGCGGTAAGGAGTTGGAGCGCCGTCTCGGCTTTTGGCATAGCCCTCAGCAACGGCCGACGCCACCAGCGGCCCGATGGGGCTTTGGGGTTCACCGTCAGCAGCTTTCCAATAAAGGCCATTGTGCTGGCCTTCGTCACTGAAGATTTTCTGCGCGTATTCGTTGTGCTGTGTGGAGTAGTATTCCTTTTCCGCCGCCACGAGCTCCTGGCAAACGCGAATGGTCGACATTTCATTGCGGCCAATTCGCCGGAACAAAATTTCTTTCTTGCCCGCCTCGGTGTCGAAATACCACGAATCACCTTTGCTCATGAGCGGTATGGGGGTGGGCCAATTCTTCGCGCCGATATACAAGATAGTGGTTCCATCCGGTTCTTTCACCACACGGTGCATTTCCTGATATTTCTGGACGAAATTAGCTCGGCTCTGGGCGTCTTCGGTTTCGTCTCCCGACGAGACGATTTGCTTTCCATCCGGTCCGAGGATATCGAGCAGCGCTTCTTCGTCGTTGCTCTGAGCTGCCGTGACGAGCGCCTTGCTCGCGTTCTCCGGCGATGAAAACGTTTTCTGCCCTTGTTGCTGCCCCACGGAACGCACTGGAAAGCCCCCCGCCAACAAGATGCCGACGGCGGCCATTTCAAGAAGATTGGTCCAATCAGGTTTGTCGAAGTTCAGCTTCGTTCGCCGCATTACTTTATCTCCATTCTCAAATTTCACGATGTATCAGGAATCCCACAAAACTTCGATTATCAATGCCTGCCACCGCCTCCACCACGCGCTCCTCCTCCCCCGCCGAAGCTGGCGCCTCCGCGTGACGAATAGCTCCTGGTTTCTCCGCCATGGTTGTAGCCGCTGAAGGCGCCCGAGCGGACGCCGCTCTGACCGCGGGGTTCAGCATATCCTCGAGCCGCTTGGTTGTTTCCTTCAAAAGGCCTGGCCGTTGCGCCGGGACGATTGGAATCTCCGCCGCGCCCGCCGATATTCCCGTTTGGCGGCCTGTTCCCTTCGTTGGCGCGGGCACCAGTTCCACTGCGTTCACCGGTATTCCCGTTTGGCGGCCTGTTCCCTTCGTTGATGCGGGCACCAGTTCCACCGCGTTCACCGGTATTCCCGTTTGGCGGCCTGTTCCCTTCGTTGATGCGGGCACCAGTTCCACCGCGTTCGCCGTTAACTCCGCCGCGCGCGTCTCCGCCTCTATAGTAGTTGTTGCGGTTATAAAACGTGCGGCTCCGGGAGTAGTACCTGTCGTGGTCATAAGTTATGGACCGGTGATGCCAGTCAGATCCCCAGTGGCGCCAGCCCCATCCATATCCCCCGTAGTAGCCGATTCCGTATCCGAATCCGAACGAGAGGTACGGACCCCCATACCAAATTCCGGGATACTCGTACCATCCAGGCCATGCCTCTATCGGTCCTCCGTAAACCAGCCACGGATCATACGCGGGGACGTAAACGATCTCGGGGCTAGCTGGCTGGATGATGATTGTCGAGTCTTGCGACGTTACGGTTTGCTGCGGCGTAGTGTTAAGATTGCCGGCTTCCTGCGCCCGCTGGCGCATCACTTGTACGGCGTCCATCACATCCTGTTCCTGGTTGTAGTAAGCATCACCTAGCGATGACGTCCAGGAGAGGTTCTTGTCCATATTTCCGAGGACGGATGGGAATGCAGTGAGCGCCTTGACGCTCGGGTCCCAGGGTTGCTGGTCCACAGCTTGACCCAAAGCGTCGCCCTTCAAATCCGGATGCGCTTGCACCCATCTGTCGGCCTCAACGATTTGTTCTGGAAACGCGGACGCCGCCAGGATCTGCGCCACAAGCGAATCCGGATACAGCGCAATCGGTGCTACCAACTGCTGCAAATTCTCGGGCGTCTGTTGCGTATATTGTTGCGCCTGCGGACCCTCCGCCGGGGCTTGCGCGTCTTGATAGCCCGACAGTTTCTGAGGCCAAGCCACGAGCAACAGAGCCAACGACAACAGGGAAACCAAAATCTGGTTGCCCGATCGAGGCTTTGAAAACCCCACGGTACGCACGAAAATGCTCCTGCTGTTGAACTTCCTCTGCACCTTCATCGCCTGAGGCCTCTGATAGATAGATGACCAAGACCCGCCCAAGGTTAAACCTTTTTCATCTTCAGAGGGTCCGCAGAAGTGCTATCTGTAGCGATATGGGATCTTTAGCAGGTATCCCTGCGGGTCAGGGCGGTGGCCACTGATCAGCTTGCAAGCGAAAGCCGATCGTCGGCGACTAACCCGGGTACGGATAACCCTTCTGAAGGACTTTCTCGAGCGCGGCGTCGTGTCCGTAGATGTCATCGTAAAAGTGAACGATGCCATCCTCGGTCACGATCACGGTGGCATAAACGATTAAAACCGGGATCGGATGCGCAAGATTCACCTGTTGCGTCGTACTTCCATTCATGGCCGCACGGACGCGATCCATGTTCCAGCCCGGATTATTGCGCAGGACCCAGACGGCCAGATCGGCGGGCTTTTCCAGTCGAATGCAGCCATGGCTGAAATCGCGCCGGGACTTCGAAAAGAACACCTGCTCGGGAGTATCGTGAAAGTAGACGCTGTAGTTATTGGGGAAGATAAACTTTACGAGTCCGAGCGAGTTCTTCGGCCCCGGCGTTTGCCGGATGAAAAGTTTGCCTGGGCGGAGCTGCTCGAGCACCTCGCTCGTCACTGTTCCGGACGTGACAACCTCCTGGCGGTCGTTCACCACCTCGAAGCCTTTCTTCGCCAAGTAGTCCGGATCGCCAGCGATGCGCGGAAGGAATTCAGCTTTGGCGATGGGATAGGGAACACTCCAATAGGGCCGGAACACAACATATTCCATGGTGTCGCTAAATATCGGCGTATCGTGGCCGTAGGCTTTGCCTACAACTACGTTCATCTGCAAGGCGATTTTGAAATTTTCGTCATAGGCGCGCAGGTGAAACTCGGGGATGTTAGCGACGATAGGCGACTTTTGATAATCAAGGGGCAACCACCGCCAGCGCTCAAGAGTAAGTTGCATCTGACGCACGCGGCTCGTGATAGGTACGTTCAGATCGGCCAATGTTTGCGCGGTGATTCGTCCATCGGGCTCCCGGCCAAGCCGCCGCTGCAAATTCTTGACCGCGTCCACAAGCGGACCTTGATACACCGTTCCGTCGGCCGAGACATTGGCGTCGGCCGGAAGGTCGCCCAGCAACCGGAGCAACCGCATCAATTGAGGGACGCCCGGATAGGAATCGCCCGGTGCGACCGTTTTTTGTATGTCGGGAAGCTGGTTTCCGCTATATTCCTTCGCGAGCTCCAAGTAAGTATGCAGGGCTCGGATCGTGCGCCGGTAACCCGGGTATGGAGGTTCCACTTGCGCCAGGACGCCGGCAACATCGGAAGCATCCACAACATGTTCTTTCAGGAATTCGGGCAAATTGTATTTCTTGGCCTCGACGTCCAAACCAAACTCAAAATGTTTCGGATTCACCTTGCCGATGTGGAGGTCTGAGATATATCTCATTACGCCAACAGTGAGTGCGAGATCGAATCGCGCGGCATCTGCTTCTGATGGCTGCGGCGCGGCGGGTTTAAGTCTCGCCAATCGGTCGCCCCAACGCGGCCCATCGTAATCCTCAGCGGACAATCCCTTCTGCTCGGCTTGCGAAAGAAGCGCAATTACTTGCTGCGCCTGTGAGGTTGGCTCCATTCCCCTGACCCATGGCAGGGAATAGCCGTACGACTCATAAAATTTCTGCAGGTGCTTATCGTAATCGCTAAAATCGGGCCAGCGCAGGTCCGGAAGATTTCCCGCCTGGAGGATGGCGCGCAACGAAGCTTGGCCTTCGGGGCTGAGCTGTTGAGATGGCGCGGCGGATTTTGCGGAAGTTTCTGACTGGGGGCGAGCGCGTCTCGCCGAGGCGATGCCATGACCCCACAACAGTGCGATTGCGACAACTGGCAGCACTAACAGCATGCCCTTGGAAATCGGCGACTGCTTCACTGGATTCCTCCCCGCTCCTTTGACCCCGTTAAAGGATAAGGCCCAAGTTGTAAACTATCACGTAGTGGGAGTGAATCAGCCCTGAGAGTGGCCAGGAAAAACCACCTTTCGGTTTTCGACTAGCAGTCGAAAATGTTAGTGGCTCGAAATCCACGCTCGAAAAACTTCAACTTATTGGAAAAGAAAGAGTTGGCTCCCCGGGCTAGATTCGAACTAGCAACCCTTCGGTTAACAGCCGAATGCTCTACCGTTGAGCTACCGGGGATCATCCCCATTCTGTGATACTTACGCGACCTTTTCAAGCGAGGTCTTGCACGCTTGGAAGTGAGAGCACCTTTGAGTCGCAGCCAAGAGCAAAATTGCGACCGCCTGAAAACCGAGAGAGCGTTCAGTTGGGTACTGAAGAATCGAGAGCGTCGCGCCAAGGTGCTAGTCGTCACTCAGGTAGATCGTCCGAGTGAATGAGAATAGACCCATCCACTTCGGTGTCTCCAGCGATATATTTCCGCCGTACCTCCTCCTCGATGACCTGGCGGTTCGCTCGGAACACCTCGAGTTTGTCCTTACCGTCTGCATGGAAGTGATTGTTCAGGGCCTCCCCGCTGATGAAGCACCGCACGGCCGCCTCGCCATCTTGCCCGTAGAAAAGGACAAGGTCGCGGCCGAAAACGAGACTTTCCATGGGCGCAGGAAATGTCAGGTCGTGCCGCTCAAGGCGCCATTGCACGCGGTGGTCGATAAAGGTTGCGAACGGATGGATGTCCATCTCGATGCTGGCGCGGTCCAGGGCACTCAGATAAGACTTGCGATCCCGGATGCGAATCACCGTCCAAGGATAGCCCCCCGAAGCCAGCATCACATTCATCAGAAAGCGCGCCATGCGGCCGTTCCCATCCGGGTACGGGTGGATGTAACCGAAAAGCCAGTGTCCTAACACCGCGCGCACCGAGGGCTCGGGTTCTTTTTCCAGAAGGTCGAAGAACGCCGGCATGGCGTCGCGCACCGCCTCCCACCTCGGCGGAACGAAGCGCGACCCGCGCAGATACACAGGTATGTTCCTGTATCCCGCCAATGCCCCCGCTTCGATCAGGCCGGCGGTGACGGAGGGCTGGAACAATTCGCGATACCAGTCGTTGTGGACAGCGCGCACGAGCGCAGTGGCGTTCTCACCGGCGATCACTTTCTCTACTTCCTTTCTCACGAGCTGGAACGCTTGCCAGTATCCCCGCGCCGCCAGGGCATCACGATTTCTGCGATCGCCAGGGTCATGCTCGGGGTCCCAACCGCCCTGCCGCACTCTCTCAACCAGGGCAGGCGTGACGGAGTAGCCTTCAATGGACAATGAATGGTAGGCATCGGTCCGATAGATTTCGTTGACGAAGCGAAGATACGCTTCCTTGTCTGTCGGAAGTCCCGGCGCTTTGGGAAAGACCGCGAGGACCGGGCCACGCATCGATTCCCAAAGCATCTCAACGCGACCCACAATCGGCGCGGCGGGACGGCCCAGCCTGGCGAATATATGTATATGTCTGGATTCAAATGGACTACTCTCTCGCACATCGTATCCGGCGCCCTTCATCGCGCGAAGAATCTCGTCCGCCAGGTCGGTGCGCCCGGTTTGGCGGAAGGCTTTGGCAAGGTAACCAGCTTTCGCGGAATGGCCGCCGTTCAGCAGAAACCGAAGCACGTCCGAGGCGTCAGCAAGACTCGCCATGACCACTTGCGTCTCCACGGGATACAGCTGAAAAAATGATTCCGGCACGCGTACCAACGCCGCCGCCGGCGAAAACAGACGCAATCCGTCCCTCACCGTGAGAGCCGCGGTCGCGGGCATCTCCGCAACTTTCAGATCGTAAAGCGTTGTGCCGAACAGAAGCTTGATATCGTTATTCGTCGCTTTCGGACTGTGCACAACCAGTTGATCCGGGATCACCGTTCTCTCGCCGTGCAAAAAAAGGGACTGCTCCGGCGACAGGTGCCATTGTTCGCCGAAGCGCTCGTCGCAGTAGCGTGCGCAGAATTCCCAGAACGAAGCATGCCAAGGGGTGCTCTCGCCCGCCTGTGAGTCCGGGCTTGACGAGATCAGCCAACCCTTCATGACTTCTTGCAGGAAGCCGTTCTCCACCAGGCGTTCGCGGTGAACCCGGCTCAGGTCGTCGGAACGGAACACACGCCGGTTGCCTTGCTGGAGTGCCTCGAGCACGTCGAGGGATTCAGCCAGTTTTTCGTTTGGTGAGGGCATGAAGCCTCCCATACTTAATCGGTCATTACGGGTTTATCCGTGACGCGAGTAAATACAAGTATATGCTGCTGCGCGGCTACAAGTCAATTGTGCCGTGTGAGCACAAGTATATTATGATGTGTAACTACAAGTTAATTGTGCCGTGCAAGTGCAAGTATGTTGTGCTTTTTATGTAGCTAAACACCCTAGTTTCAATTTGTTGCGTACGATGCGATTTTCGCTTGCTTCAAATCGATTGCCTAAAGCTGCAGGCATGTAGCTGGGTAGGCAACGAGAGGAGATGGCCTGGACGTTGAGCTACCGGGATCATCCCATTCTGTGATACTTACGCGACCTTTTCAAGCGGACGGCGATTTGGGCCGAACGAGGAGCGTCATGTTCTTGTGCTCAGCGCCGAGAACACAAATGCTCGCACGCGATCATTTCCCTATAGCGCTTACGAGAGCGCGCACTTGCGTCGATATTCCCTGGGAGCTTCGCCCATCTCTCGCCTAAAGACACGACTGAAAGAGCTTTCCGATCCGTATCCGACGGCGGACGCCACCTCAGAGAAGGACATATGGTTCGAGCGAATCATGGCGCCAGCTCTGTACATCCGCCACTGGGTAAGGTATTCGAGAGGAGTCTGGCTCAAAACGGTTCTAAATTTTAAGGCAAAAGCAGACCTGGACATCTGCGCCTCGCGTGCGAGTGACTTAACAGACCAGTTCCTATCAATGGCAGAATGCATTGCCTGTATGGTTTTGCCCAGATGCTTGTCTGACATCGCAGCCAGCCACCCTTTCGGCGGAGCCTCGGAGCTGCTTGCGTAAGCTCGAATCGCGTAGACAAAAAGCGATTCATAAAGACAACTGATCAAGCGCGATGAAGCTATACCGGGCTGAGCCGTTTCTGTCGCCAAAAGATCCAGCACGGATTGGAAAGCGTGACTCCGATTTTGCTCCATCCTCAGGTGCAGATATCGAGGCAGAAGAGAAGAAACGAGAGGAGCCTCGAATGCACTCATGCGAAATGATCCGCTCACCAGAGTTGTAGGCGCGCCCCCTCCTCCGTAATGAATCACGCAATCTCTTTCCAATTTTCTTAATACGCGGTAATCGGCAACCGGCGAACTCGGATGATCCACCATCGTGAAGGCCTCATCGATCAGAATGAAAATGAAAACATCCCCGGCTGAAAGGGAGATGGCTCGGCGCTGATTCTTGAATTTCAGAAGCCCCGATCCGCGAACCATTAACGCGAAGCGTATCCGCGGAACTGTGTCCCCCATGTAGTGAAAACCCCAGGGGGCTGTTGCCTCCAGACGCGTATACACCGCTTCCTGAATTTTCATGGATCCAAAAACTTCAGACAGCGGGTCCATGCGGTGCTCGAATACTGGACTATCGGTCATGTTTTGCGGACGGATAGCACTCACAAGTCCCAATTCTATCGCATCTATCTCTCGGGCCACCAAACAATTCGATTGGAGAAAAGATGATCGTAAGAACGTATCGCTCGAAACATTTAATTCGCATGACCGTAACCGCGTTATGCCTTACGGCCGCGTATTCGCCGGTTGTTGCATCACAGGAAATCAAAAAAGAGGCTGACCTCACTCGCAGCTTTTCTGATGCGGCGCTTCCTCGCCCTTCCGCTGCGCCTGCGAAGGAAATCGCCGAAACAAAGAACAGGCAGGCGGCCAACCTTCCCGATGCTCCAAAAGCTCAAGACCAAAGCAATCCGCCGGGCTCATCGTCCCGTCCGCAAGATGAAACCAGTGCCGTACTGTTCCTGCCTGTCAAGAGCCCTCGTAGTCTGTCCTTCAGCGATAAATTTACAATCTACGCCCATCAAACATTTGGGCCGCCTGCGCTTATCTTCCCGGCGTTCAAAGCCGGTATGGGCCTGGCGAATCCAACAAAACATTACCCTCGCGAATGGAAGGACGGGGCCGGGGCGTTCGGGAGACTCTACGGAGATTCCATCGCCATGGTCACTTCTCAGCGAACAGCCCGCTTTTTGACAGGCGTTGCCTTGCATGAAGCTCCGCGCTACGTGCGGTCCACTAGTACAAATCCTCTCGCGCGAACCATGCACGCACTTGCGTTTACTTTCATCGATAAAACCGACTCCGGGAGAAACACGATTGCCTTCTCGAATTTTGCAGGAGCGGCTGCCGGCGGTTTTGTGGGAAGGGCCTATCTGCCGCATGGCTACAACGATCTCACACATGTAGAGCAAAGAATGGCCATGCAGTTCGCGGGCATTGCGATTCAAAATATAGCCGCTGAGTTTCAGCCACAGTGGGGACCGCTCGTGCGAAAACTACGCATCAACAAAATCATTCCCGAGTGGTGGGTGCGGCAGCGCGAAGAGTAAGCCCCGCCAGATGCCGTCGCCTGGAACACCCGGCATAACGCAAGCTGAGCCTGTGCAAACCTTCGTACGTTATCGACGCCTGAGTCCCGACGTGTACAGGGACATCACTACGTCGAACCCTGTGCAAGAAGACGCGACAATATTCAACACTCGATTCGCTCGCTGTCGCGGGCTGCTCCACTTCATAGCATGTCGTGTGCTCGGTGGTACTGAAGGAGCGCGAGATTCCGTGCAAAATTGCTGGTTCACGGCATCTCGCAATCCGTCGAAGTTTGAACACGAAGGCGCCTTTCGTAGCTGGCTGCTAAGAATTGTGATCGACGAAGCTTTGGCGATTCGCCGAAAGAAGAGAGAATCAATCAGCGGCTAGATCCTGGATGTGCGTTAATTTAGCCGGCACTACTTGACAACTATGTTACCCTCCGCGTAGGCTCGCCACGCGATGGAACTGGATTCTTCCCTCTCTTGGCTTGCGCTGTCACTAACGCCTGGCCTCGCCTCGCGTTTGTCCGCGAGATTGCTGCGCCGGTTCGCCTCGCCGGAGGGTGTTTTCCGCGCCTCACTGGCCGAGCTCGAAGCATGCAATCTACCTGTTTCGGTGGCACAAGCAGTCTTCAAGAAGGAAGCCTTCAAGCGCGCCGAAAAGGAGCTTGCCGCTGTTCGGCGAATCGTCGGCTGCCGCCTGCTGAACTGGACCGAACCCGAATATCCGCAGAACCTGCTGCAAATCTACGATCCTCCGGTCATGCTTTACGTCCGCGGCGATCCGCAGATTTTGAATCTGCCGAGCATCAGCATCGTCGGAACGCGCAAGCCTACGCTCTATGGGGCGCAATTGGCCGAGCGGCTTGGCCGAGACCTCGCCGCACGCGGCCTCGTCATTGTCAGTGGCATGGCGCGTGGGATTGACGCCATCGGCCATCAAGGCGCGATGGCCGCCAATGGCCGGGCCATCGGCGTCCTTGGCACCGGGATCGACGTCTGCTACCCAAAGGAGAACAAGAAGCTATACGAAAAGGTGCTCGAACGCGGCGCAATCATCGGCGAACTTCCGCTCGGCACGCATCCCGCGCCCGAGAATTTCCCCGTGCGCAACCGCATTGTGGCGGGGCTGCCGCTCGGGGTGATTGTTGTCGAAGGCGCGCAATATTCCGGCTCGCTCATCACGGCGCGCTTGGCCATGGAGTTCGGCAGGGAGGTTTTTGGCGTCCCGGGCAACGTGACGCAACCGGTGAGCTTTGCGCCGAATCTATTGATCAAACAGGGCGCCAAGCTGGTCACTGGCGCCGAGGACGTCATCGAGGAACTTCCCACGCCGGTCCGCGCCGCATTGGTTCAGGCCGAGCAACCGGAAGCCGAACAGCGGAATCTATTGCTCGCGGCCTCGCTGAACACCTCCGAGAAAAAGCTCTACGAGTTGCTCAGCACTGAGGAGCCGAAGCCTATTGATGACCTCGTCGAACGCTCCGGCTTGAACTCTTCCGTAGTTCTGGCTACGCTTTTTGACCTGGAGATGAAGGGCATCATCCGGCAGTTGCCGGGAAAGCAGTTCAGTAAAGTATTGTTCTAGCGGCAGATAAGGTTGGAATCGCCCGCCACCGCGTCGGCATCCAATCGCTTATCCGTATCTGCCTGCGCGGTCGCAGCATCTTTATAAGGTAGCGAGAAGGACACACGTCCCACAGCGGACCCTTCCTGCACGAGATTCCGGAGTTACAAAGACAACATGGCACGTTCGCTCGTAATCGTCGAATCGCCCGCAAAGGCGAAAACTATCAACAAGTATCTGGGACGCGACTATATCGTCAAAGCGTCCCTCGGCCACGTATTGGACCTGCCGAAGAAAACACTCGGAATCCTTCTGCCCGGCGACCAAAACGGGAAAAAGAAAAAGCGCAAGTCCAGAGCGAAGGGTAAATCCGGGGAAAAACCCGACGAGAAGAAGGCGGCAAGGCCCGTCGTCATCACCGATGACAACATCTTCGAGCCGACCCTGGAAATCATCCCCGGGAAAAAAAAGATTATCAACGACCTGAGGTCGGCCGCTGGCTTCGCCCCGGCCGTTTACCTTGCCGGCGACCCGGATCGCGAGGGTGAAGCCATCTGCGCCCATCTTGCCCAGGTGCTTTCCAAGCCAAAGAGATTCGTCGTCCCGGAAGATGAAAAGAAAGAGGCCGCCGAATCACAGAATGGGGATACAAAGAAACCCGAAGAGAAGAAAAAGGTGAAGAGGGTCGAAATCCGCGCTGTGGATCCAAAGAAAATTTTCCGCGTTACATTCAATGAGATTACACCGAAAGCGATTCGAGCAGCCTTCGAGAAACCCGGACAGGTAAATACCAACCTCGTGGAGGCCCAGCAAGCGCGCCGCGTGCTCGATCGCCTTGTCGGCTACAAGATTTCGCCGCTGCTCTGGGACAAAGTCCGGCGTGGCTTGTCCGCAGGGCGTGTACAGACCGTTGCGCTCCGCCTTATCGTCGAGCGCGAACAGGAGATTCGCGCATTCGTCCCTCAGGAGTACTGGACGATTCACGCAATGCTGGATGCCGGCGAACCTCCGATCTTCGAAGCCAAACTAGTCAAGCACAATGGCGCAGACATCGAAGTCTCGAATCAAGAAGCTGCGGACAAGATTGTTGCGGCGGTCAGCAAAGCGAAATGGCAGGTCGCCAGCGTCACGCAAAGAGAAAAGAAGCGCAACCCGCCGCCTCCGTTCACCACTTCCAAATTGCAACAGGCCGCCTATAATCGGCTTCGCTATACGGCAAAGAACACCATGCGCGTGGCGCAGGGCCTTTATGAAGGCGTCGAACTCGGAGAAGAAGGTTCGGTCGCGCTCATCACCTACATGCGCACCGATTCCGTCCATGTGTCCAGCGATGCTCTCGCCCAGGTGCGCGAATTGATCCCGGAACGCTTCGGCGCGAATTACTTGCCGGAGAAGCCCAATTTCTACAAATCCAAGAAAGACGCCCAGGAAGCTCACGAAGCCGTCCGCCCGACCGACGTGACGCGAACGCCGGAAGACGTTCGCCCGTTTCTGAAAGAGGATCAATACAAACTCTATCAGCTCATCTGGCAGCGTTTCGTGGCGTCGCAGATGCTCCCCGCGATTTTCGATCAGACCTCCATCGACATTTCCGCGGGCGATTACACTTTTCGCGCCACCGGATCCGTCCAGAAGTTCGATGGTTTTCTCCGCGTTTATCAATTACCCGCGGCGAACGCCGACCGCGAGGACGACGAGAAGGATGATGAAGGCGAAGGTAAGGCTCTGCCGCATGTCACCGAAGGCCAGACGCTCCGCCTCGATCAGATTAGGCCGGAGCAGCACTTCACTGAGCCGCCGCCTCGCTACACGGAAGCGACGCTCGTGAAAGACCTCGAGGAAAAAGGCATCGGCAGGCCCTCGACGTATGCTTCCATCATCTCCACGATTGTCGATCGCGAGTACGTCACGAAAGATCAGGGCCGCTTTACACCCACCATGCTTGGCGAACGTGTCAGCGTGCTCCTGGTCAAAAGTTTCGAGGACATTTTCGACGTTGGCTTCACCGCGCGCCTCGAAGAGGAGCTCGACGAAATCGAAGAGGGCACGCTCCCGTGGCGCAAGTCCGTCAAGGATTTTTGGGAGCGGTTCGAGCTGGACCTCGACAAGGCCGGCGGCGAGATGCAATCCTACAAGGCTGGCATACCGACCGGGAAAAAGTGCGAAAAGTGCGGCCAGGGCGAGCTGCTCGAACGCATCAGCCGCCACGGTTTTTTCCTCGGCTGTTCGCGTTACCCCGAGTGCGATTTTATTCAGGATCTTTCGCCGGAACTCGGCAGCGAGACTGTCGAGAGTGAAAACACGGTCGAATATTGCGACAACTGTGGAAAAGAGATGGCCATCAAGCGCGGACGCTTCGGTCCGTTCCTCGCTTGCACCGGCTATCCGGACTGCAAGACCACGCGCCGTCTCGTGGAAGGTACGCGCAAAGCCCGCCGGCCCGATGAACCGCTCGATGAAAAATGTCCGACCTGCGGCAAGGGCCTCGTCAAAAAGCATGGCCGCTTCGGCGAATTCATCGGATGCTCCGGTTATCCCAAGTGCAAATACACGCGCCCGATCACTATGGGCATCAAGTGCCCGAAGTGCAATGAGGGTGAATTTGTCCGCCGTGGCAGCGCCGGCAAGGGGGGCCGCGGCCGGCCGCGTGTTTTCTATGGCTGCTCGCGCTATCCGGACTGTGACTTCACTACTCCGCACATGCCCATCGCGGAGCCGTGCCCGAAGTGCGGCGCTCCGTTTATCGTCGAGAAAAAATCCAAAATCGGCAACGTCCGCGCTTGCCTCAAGGACGGCTGCGACTGGGAACAACTGGTTCCCGAAGCTCCGCCAGAAGTTCAACCCGAAGAAGCTGCCGTACCCGTAGCGGTAAAATCCTGACCTCCTGCATCATTACTATTGCTAAAGATTTCAAATCCGTTCCTCTCGCTGGGTCGCTTGCGCCTATACTGATCACAGGCTTTTCCATGGGGGCTGCTTCCGAGAATGAAACACGCCATCGGCAAGTTTCTTGAGTATTTGAGGTCGGTAAGAAACTCTTCGCCGCATACGCTCTTAAATTACGGAAAAGACCTCGACCAGTTTGTCGCTTACCTCTCTCCGCCCCGCGTGCAGCCGCCACCCCTGGCTGGCGTGACACACACCATCATCAGGGAATTCGTCAGCCATCTGCATGACTGCGGCCTACAGAAAAGCTCCATCGCTCGAAAACTCGCTTCGCTTCGCTCCTTTTTCAAATACTGCGTTCGAGAAGGCCTCTTGAAAGAGAGTCCTGCCCGGCTCGTTCCCACCCCCAAATTGCCCAAGCGCATCCCCGCGGTGCTGTCTGCAGAAGAGATGAACGGATTCCTGAATCAACTCGCCAAAATGGGCCAACCTGCCTTCGGCGGACGGATTTCCCCCAGGAATCGCCCGCAATCGCCCGCGCGTGCTTCAACAAGAAGAATGCCTGAGTTCACCGAGGAGGGCCTGCTCCTTCGCAGGGACCGCGCCTTGCTTGAATTGCTCTACGCCGCCGGTCTTCGCGTCAGTGAGCTCACGGGACTGAACCTCGTCGATCTTGAGCAAAAAGAACGCGTCCTTCGCGTGCGCGGCAAGGGTAACAAGGAACGCATCGTTCCTTACGGCACGAAAGCCCAGGAAGCGCTGGAAAAATATTGGCCGCTCCGCCAGCAACTTCTCCTTAAGCCCAGCGCTGTGCCCGGCCGCCATAAGGCTGCGCCCCACACGGAAGCCGTCTTCCTCAACTACGCCGGCCGCCGCCTTACCCAGCGCTCCGTCGGCCGCATCGTGAAGAAGTATGTTCGCCTCGTAAACGTCAATTGGGATCTTCACCCGCACTCCTTGCGTCATGCCTTTGCCACGCATCTCCTGGCCGATGGCGCCGACCTGCGCGCCATCCAGGAACTCCTTGGCCACCAATCTCTGTCCGCGACGCAGAAGTACACCCATGCTTCGATCCGCCAGTTGATGGATATCTACGACAAGTCGCATCCCCACGCGTAGCCCCGGCATCCATCTCGTTTTGTCTCGCTGCGCGGCTGCGCTATTCTGGGGGCTATTTTTGGACCCTATCATGAGTCTGCGCCGAACTCTTCTTGCTCTAACTCTCGTGACCGGTTCTGCATTCTTCTCGGCACCTTCGCGCGGCCAGGACAACTACGAAATCCAGGTCTACGCCTACGACACCGTCGAGCCGGGTCACACCATGGTAGAGCTGCACAGCAACTTCACCATTGACGGCAGCAAGACCGTCCAGAATGGCCTTCTTCCCACGAATCACGCCGAGCACGAAACCATCGAGATTACTCACGGCTTCACCGACTGGTTTGAGACCGGCTTTTACATCTTCACTTCAGAGCGCAGCGGCCAGGGGGTACAGTGGGTCGGCGATCACATCCGCCCTCGTGTTCGCATCCCGAAAGAATGGCACTGGCCCGTTGGCCTCAGCCTTTCGAATGAACTCGGCTACCAGCGCCGAAAATTCGCCACGGACACCTGGACGTGGGAGATGCGCCCCATCATCGATCAGCAGATCGGGCGGTGGTATTGGGCGTTCAATCCGACTTTCGACAAGTCCTTCCACGGCGAAAGCGTCCACCAGGGTTTTGTCTTTTCGCCGAATCTCAAATTCAGTTACGACTTCACGAAGAAAATCAGCGGTGGCTTCGAGTATTATGGTTCCGTGGGTCCTGCCACGGACTTCTCTCCCATCGACCAGCAGCAGCATCAAATCTTTCCCACCATCGATCTCAACCTCTCACCGAATTGGGAAGTCAACTTCGGCTTGGGCGTTGGTCTTACCCGTTCCACCGACCACCTCATCGCCAAGATGATCCTCGGCTACCGTTTCAATTTCTGATGCGTCTTTTATGAGGAGTCACTTGAAGTCGGCCATGATCTACCATCTTGCTCAAATTAATATCGCACGTCTCATCGCCCCGCTCGATGATCCGAAGATCGCCGGATTCATCGCTCAACTCGATCCAGTCAATGCTCTCGCCGACGAGGCCCCGGGCTTTGTCTGGCGTCTCAAATCGGATTCGGGCAACGCCACGGACATCGCTTATAACGACGATCCCTTCGTGATCGTCAATATGTCCTTGTGGGAATCCATTGAGGCGCTGCGGGATTTCGCTTACCGGTCGGACCACCGGAAGGTTTTACAAGACCGCGCCAAGTGGTTTGAAAAAATGGATAAGCCCAACTCCTGTTTGTGGTGGATTCCTCTGGGGCGCATACCCACTGTCGCCGAAGGGCGCGAAAGGCTGGAGCACTACCAGCTTCATGGCGCCACGCCCTATTCGTTCTGGTTTTCCCAGCGTTTCCCCCAGCCCGCCGAGAAAAGTGTCGCGCGTAGTTAGGCCGGCTCTGGAAGTCGTGGACGACATGGCGCTTGGCCTTCACGTCCTCGGGATGGTCTCCATCGTCGCGTAAACGTGAAAACTCGGCTACGTCCGCTTAGTATCTCGGCAAGGGTAATCGGTCAGTCTCCGAAATAGCCGACAATCCAGGATCTGGCCAGACCACTCAATACAAACGCGTTTCCCGGTACGAATTCTGGATAAGGCATTTCGCAAACTGGCCCCAGGCCCGGTGTGTGTTGCACTGCCGACTCCGAATAACCTTCCAGCTACATGAACGGCCGCGAACCGATGATGAGGATATCCACGAGTCGTCTAGCGCTTTGCGGCCAGTCCGGGCCGGACGCCACATTGGAGACTCCGATAAGAGCCCGGAGTAGATCGAGTGGGTCAAGGTCAGAGCGTATGTCGCCGCTCTTGATTGTGCGCTCCACCAGCGCATGAATCGCTCCTTTGATCTGAGCTCCCGAAGCTTCAAACACCTTCGAGGGCCTCCCTACAAGCGTATTTAGCGCAGGGGCGATGATTTGCTTCGTCGCGATGTAGTCAACGAACAACAACATCCAGGCTCGCAACGCCTCAATCGGGTGCATGGTTTGAGCGAACTTCCGCTCTGCTGCGGCTAGCTTTTCAACCTCAGTCCGATAGACTGCCTCGAGAAGGGCATCCCGCGTAGGAAAGTGACGATACAAAGTTCCTGCTCCAACGCCTGCTTCCTTGGCGATATCGTCCAAGCTGCTGCTAGCGCCGGACCGGGTGAACGCCTCCTTCGCCGCCTCCAGAATGCGTTCGCGATTACGTTGCGCATCCGTGCGAATCGTTCGTCGAGCAGGTCGTGAACGTTTTTTAGACATACAAAAATCATTATAACCGGAGATGGTCTCCGATTATCTAACTCATTGCGGAGACACTCTCCGTTTTATTCGCAGTCGCGCCAGCGTGTCAATAACGGTGCATAAGCGAACACCTCGAATGGGGTGCAAGGAGGAAGAAAATGGTGGACGTATTTGGGGCGACCTCAACAACTGAAGATGTCTTGTCGGGCGTCAATTTGCAAGACAAACGGATTCTAATAACAGGGGTTTCGGCTGGGCTCGGTGTGGAAACTGCACGGTCTCTCGCCGCGCACGGTGCGCAGGTTGTCGGCGCCGCGCGGGATTTGACCAAAGCGAAAACAGCGACCACCCAAGTGCGAAAGGACGCTGCTGCTCACGGCGGAAGCTTCGAGATGGTTGCGCTTGATCTTGCGAGTCTTCAAAGCGTGCGCAACTGTGCTGAGAAACTGCTAACGAAGGGTGCATTTTTCGACGTGGTCATCGCAAATGCGGGCGTAATGGCCACGCCCTTTGGCCATACCGCGGACGGCTTTGAAACACAGTTCGGCACCAATCACCTGGGCCACTTTGTCCTCGTTAACCGGATCGCGTCGCTTATCCGCGCGGGAGGGCGGTTGATCAACCTGTCTTCTTCCGGTCACCGCTTCTCCAACGTCGACATCCAGGATCCCAACTTTGAACGGACGCCCTATGACCCCTTCGTTGCGTATGGCCGATCGAAAACGGCGAATATCCTGTTCGCTGTTGCTTTCGACCAACGGCACCGTAAGCGCGGCGTGCGCGCTGCAGCTGTGCATCCGGGAGGGATTCAGACGGAGCTAGGCCGTTACATAGACTCAAGCCACATTCAAAAGATGATCGACCAGATGAATCAGCAACTTGCAGCAGAGGGTAAAGCGCCCTTCCAGTGGAAGACCGTTCCTCAAGGAGCCGCAACATCCGTGTGGGCCGGCGTAGTTGCTCCCGCTGACGAGATCGGCGGCCGTTATTGCGAGAATTGCCACGTCGGCAGTGTCGTTCCGGACGACGTGACCATCAGCGCCATCAGCGAAGGAGTGCGCGGTTACGCGCTGGATCCAAAGAATGCCGAGGCGCTCTGGAAGAAAAGTGAGGAACTGGTCGGAGAGTCCTTTTAGCGACCAGATTTCAGAGTCGTACCTTAGGAACGAGAAGTCGGCTTGTAGGAAGTCTTCTCCGCGCATGGCATCGATCCGGGACGGATTACGGGCTACTCGGAAACTACCCTACCGCCCTCGGCAAATTAACCCTTGACCTATTCTAGTAATTGTGATATATTGTCATTTGGTAAAGTTATGCTCGGTTCTTTCGACCGGACCTTGAAGTTGTCTGAGAAGAGGCACCTTTAACTCATTTAGAATCAACACTTATACAACTGCTCATCCTAAAGAACTTAAACCTCTTGAGAATCAACACTTGCGAAAAAACAGGGGGGGTGGGGGTGTTATTGTTAACTAGACATCCCACGAAGCGTGCCGGTCCTCAGCCAACTTCGGGAACGAAACTGGCGCCTCTTCGGAAACTGATCCACGGTATTTCGTTCGTTGACGATACAAGCCAAAAATCCCTATAATTAGGGTCTGCGTTTAGCTCTTGGAGGATAGATGTACGCCGTCATTCAGACCGGAGGAAAACAGTATCGCGTCGCGCCGGGCGACACCATCCGCATCGAACGGGTTGCGGGCGAGGTCGGTGAAAAGGTGACCTTTGGTTCGGTTCTTGCCGTTCATACCGACGAAAAAAAGGTCCTTGCGGGCGCGGATGCTTCCAAGGCGACTGTGACCGGTAAGATCGTGGCCCAGGATCGAGGAAAGAAACTTACCGTGCTCAAGTTTAAGAAGACCAATCAGTACAAGATTCAGCGGGGCCACCGGCAGAATTACACCGCTGTTCAAGTCAGCGATATAAAACTGTAAATCTTTGTAGCCGCGGGCTTCAGACCGCGGGTTGTTACAAAAGGAATTTCGTCATGGCACATAAGAAAGGCGGCGGTTCCTCCACGAACGGCCGCGATTCTCACGGTCAGAGGCTGGGAGTGAAGCGCTTCGGCGGACAGCTCGTCAATGCGGGCACCATCCTCATTCGCCAGCGCGGCACGAAGCATAAACCCGGCGACAATGTCGGCCACGGCAAGGACGACACGCTCTTCGCCCTCGTCACCGGTTATGTCAAGTTTGAGGACAAGGGTCGAGGCGGGCGATTCATCAGCGTCCTGCCTGCAGCGCAACCCAAGTCTGCTGCGAACTGAATCTCATCTGTAGGGCTGGGCTTGTTTACCCTGAGGGACGCGAAGGGCCCCGCCCGCTCTGCTATCTCCGCTTCCATTCTTCGCTTATGTTATCTTTTTTCTTGGAGATTTATCCCCTGTGTTTGTCGACGAAGCAAAAATATTCGTGAAGGCGGGCAATGGCGGCAATGGCTGCGTCGCCTTCCGCCGCGAAAAATACGTTCCTCGCGGCGGTCCCTCGGGCGGCGACGGAGGCCACGGTGGCAGCATCTATCTCGAAGCCAATCCGAACGACAATACGCTCCTGCGCTATCGCTATAACCGCGAATTCAAGGCCGACCGGGGCCGCCATGGGGAAGGCTCGAACTGCACCGGCCATTCCGGCGGGGACATGGTTTTGCAGGTTCCCGTCGGCACTCTCGTGCTCGACGACCAAACCGGAGAGACTATCGCTGACCTTGCCGCACCCGGCCAGCGCGTCCTCGTCGCTCAGGGCGGCCGTGGCGGACGCGGCAACCAGCATTTCGCCAAACCCTGGCACCAGGCTCCGCGCGAACACGAAGAAGGCCATATCGGCGATGAGCGTCGTCTTCGCCTCGAGCTCAAGCTTCTTGCCGACGTCGGCCTCGTCGGTTTTCCCAACGCCGGAAAATCCACACTGATCTCTGTTATTTCCGCCGCGCGCCCGAAAATTGCGAATTATCCCTTCACTACCCTCGAGCCGAATCTCGGTGTCGTCAACGCCGACAGCGGCACGGGTGCACGCGGTACTCTACTCGGCCGCACCTTTGTCGTCGCCGATCTGCCGGGTTTGATCGAAGGCGCGCACCTGGGAGCCGGCCTCGGAATTCGATTCCTTCGTCACGTCGAGCGCACACGGCTGCTCGTTCATCTCATCGACACCAGCGACGCGAGCGGCGCCGATCCGGTGCATTCCTTCGAAATCATTTCCCGCGAACTGCGCGCCTTCAGCGAATCTCTCGCTGAAAAACAAATGATCGTTGTGGCCACCAAGCTCGATGCCACCACGGACCACGCACGCCTCGAAGCGCTCCGCGATTTTTGCAAGGAACACGCACTCGAATTTCATGCCATCTCCGCGGTCACCGGCGAAGGCGTCCGCGAGCTCGTCCGCTCCATGGCCGACGCGCTCGACAAGATTCCTCGCCATTTGCCGGAATCCTTTCCAGACGCGCCGTCCGCCACGCTCACCAATAACTCTGACCGCACCGCGGTCACCGGCGAAAAAGATTCGTGAGACAATTGTTGCAGTCTCATATGAACGCAATCCGTTCGGGACGGACGGCTGCCCTTTGGGAGGCGCATTGACCACAGCGCAGGCGCACCGCACCGCCGCAAAACATCATCCTCGCTGCATTGCGCTTTTTGGCGGCTCTTTCGACCCGATTCACAACGGCCATCTCGCCGTGGCCCGCGCTGCTGACCGCCGTTTTAATTTCGACGAAATTCATTTCATCACCGCCAGCCGTCCTCCGCACAAACTCAAGCAGCACCTCGCGCCATTTCCGCACCGCTTCGCTATGGTCTCGCTCGCCTGCGCCGAGCATCCGCACTTCATTCCCTCGCTCGCCGAGGCTGGCGAACAGTTCAGCGGCACGCAGCTTCATTATTCCGTTGATACCGTGCGCTATTTCCGCCACGTCTATCACGGTCACGGCGACCACATCTTCTTCATCGTCGGCGCTGACGCTTTCCTCGATATTCCCATGTGGAAGGAGTACGAAACTCTGCTCGGTCTCTGCGACTTCCTCATTGCCAATCGCCCGGGCATCCGCGCTGAAGCGCTGCGCCTCGTCATCCCGCCCGACCTGATGGCCCGCCGTGACGGCAGAAAGGAAGCAGAAGCCGAGCATCCCTCGCAGGTCGTTGCCCATCTTCTTCGCGGCACGGTCTATCTCCTCGAAAGCGTCTCAAGCGACATCTCCGCAACCGACATTCGCCGCCGCGTCGGCCGCGGCCAGTCCATTCATGGACTTGTGTCCTCGCGCGTCGAGGAATACATTCTTAAGCAGGGTCTATACCGGTGAAATTGGAATCCTTGCCACACGGCGTGCGCCTTGCCGTTTCGGCTGCACAAGACAAGAAGGCTTCCGCCATTACCGTTCTCGACCTCAGCGGCCTCGGCGCATTCACCGAATATTTCATCATTTGCACGGGCTTTAGCACGCCGCAAGTCCAGGCCATTTGCACCGAAGTCGAAGAGCAGCTTTACAAGGAGCTGAAGCGTTCGCCCGAACACCGCGAAGGTTTCCGCTCCGCCGAATGGGCCCTGCTCGATTTCGGCGGCCTTGTCGTCCACGTCTTCAGCGAACAAGCGCGCCGCTATTACGATCTGGAACGCCTCTGGCGTTCTGCGGCCAAGCTCGAAATTCCCGACGAGTCAGGTGTTGTGTCGCAGAATGCCGCTATAGGCGATACGCGCGCCTCCGGCGAAGCGATTTCCAAATGACCGCGGAGCGCTTGCCGTGGATTTCTGCAGACCCGGCGTCGCTGCGCCTGTTCGAGCTCGCGCAGAAGGTCGCCGCCGCGCCAACGACTCTCCTCATCACCGGCGAAAGCGGCACGGGCAAGGATTATCTTGCGCGCGTCGTCCACGAGCTGGGCCCCCGCCGCGATGCGCCCTTTCTGAAAATCGATTGCGCCAGTTTGCCCCCGCAGCTTGTCGAGAGCGAACTCTTCGGCCACGAGCGCGGAGCCTTCACCGGCGCTGTCGAACGCAAGCTCGGCCGCTTCGAACTCGGCGGAAGCGGCACCATCGTCCTCGATGAAATTGCCGCACTGTCCTCCGCGGCGCAAAGCAAACTCTTGCGCGTCCTCCAGGAGCGCGCGTTCGAGCGCCTTGGAGGCACGGAAACTCTTCAGATCGAAGCGCGCCTCATTGCGCTAACCAACGTGGATCTGCCCGCCGCAGTTTCGAGCGGCCGTTTCCGCGAAGACCTTTTTTTTCGCCTCAACGTCCTTACCATCACCGTTCCGCCCTTGCGCGAACGCCGCGCTGACATTTTGCCTCTCGCCGATCACTTGCTGACGGTTTTCCGCTCCGTCCACGGGCGTCCCGGCGCGCACCTCAGCGATTCCTCGCGCAGTATGCTGGGTGCTTACCATTGGCCCGGCAACATTCGCGAGCTCCGCAATGCGCTTGAACGTGCCGTCGTCTTCTCCAGCAATGACAGACTCGATCCCGACAATTTTCCGGAAAATATTCGCGCCGCCGCAGGCGCTGGCGGCTCCACAACCGGCCTCCGCTCCCTCGAGGATGTCGAGCGCGAGGTCATCGCTGCGACGCTGGAAGCCATGCACTTTCGCATCGGTCGCGCTGCGGAAATTCTCGGCATCAGCCGCAAGACGCTCCTGGAAAAGCGCAAGAAGTACAGCCTCAAGTGAATCCGGCCAGGATGATCATCCCGAGGAGCAGCGCGACGCGGGATCTCTCTTCTGCTAAAACGAAACTCTCATGAAACTCCGTCTTCTCATGCTCGGCAAAACCCGCCGCCCCGAGCTGCGCGGCATCCTCGACGACTACGTCAAGCGCATTAGCCGCCACTTGCCCATCGAAATCAATGAAGTCCGCGACGAAGCTGCCGCGATCAAACGCTTGAAGGCTGACCGCGCCGCCGCCGTCGTCCTTCTCGACGCCGCCGGAAAGAATCTCGATTCGAACGCTTTGGCCAAATGGCTCGCCGAGCACCGCGATCGCGGCACACGCGAGCTCATTTTCCTCTGCGGCGACGCCGACGGCTTTCCCGAAACTCTCCGCCAGCGTGCCCGCCAAAAGCTCTCTCTTAGCGCAATGACGTTCTCTCACGAGCTCGCCCGTGTCATGCTCGCCGAGCAGCTCTACCGCGCCTTCACCATTCTCTCCGGCAGCCCCTACCCGAAATGACCGTGGTGGTGTACAACCATACTCACCGTGTCCATCCGACTTTCGCCTGACCAAAACCAGCCTTCCGCCGCCATCGAAATTTCTCTCGAACGGCCCCTCGCCGATTACGACCTTGAGCAGATCGAGCAGCCCACTCCTCGCGATGTCGACGTCATCCTTGTCTCGCAAGGTTTCCGCGACCTTGTCGACGACGCCCGCGGCGTTCTTACCGAAATGCTCAGCCATACCGGCCTGGAAATCGCGCAGCTGACCGGCGCTATCTGCCCCGGCGACGGCGACGTTTATCGTCCCGGCCTCTGGATCGTCCTCCGCGACCCGCATGCACAGCCTAAAACGACTCTTCCAGCCGCAACCCAGGATCGCATTGCGTCCATTGCTTCCGAACTTGTCAATCGCCTGCAACTGGCCTAGGGGCGCGACAACTCGGGCCAACCCCGACCGCTGCCGCTGTATAATGATTGAATGTCTAACGGCCAGCAAAGCGTGCAGAGTCACGGCACCACGGTTCTCTGCGTGCGCAAGGAAAACAAAGTCGTGTTGGTCGCCGATGGCCAAGTGACCATTGGCGATCACGTCATGAAGCACACCGCCCGCAAAACCCGCCGCCTCTACAACGACAAAGTCGTCGCGGGCTTCGCCGGCTCTACTGCCGATGCCCTCTCGCTGTTCGAACGCTTCGAGGGCAAGCTCCAGGAGTTTTCCGGCAATCTGCAGAAAGCCGCCGTCGAGCTGGCCAAGGACTGGCGCAAGGATCGCGCTCTCCGGCATCTCGAAGCGTTGCTGATCGTCGCCGACGCGAAAGCTACTTTTCTCCTGTCCGGCAACGGCGATGTCATCGAGCCCGATGATGGCCTTTGCGCCATCGGCTCCGGCGGCACCTATGCGCTGGCCGCGGCGCGCGCCCTGCTGAAGCATTCGAAGCTCAACGCTAAAGACCTGGCCATGGAAGCCATGCGCATCGCCAGCGAGATTTGCATTTTCACCAACGACAACTTTACTGTCGAAGAAGTCTAGCGGCAGAATCTCGCAAATCTCGAATTCCTGCCCGTCTTGCCCTCTCAATTATTTTACGGTGAGTGTGAACATTGTCGTGTGGCTAAGGCTGCCCGAACTTCCTGTGACCGTCATCGTGTAAGCGCCCGCCGGAGTTCCTTGCGGGTGCGGCGGGCCTGAGTTTGTTCCCGCGCCGCCGCAGGAGACACAAAACACAGCAAAAACCAGCACGGCTGACGCTCTGAGCCACAGCAGCTTGCGAGGGGCAGGTCTCCAGTCGTAAAACACCAGTGAAACCAGAAGCCAGGCGACACATGCCGCCAACACCTTCCACGGAAGCAGTGGCGGTGCAAAACGCCGCTGACCGAAAAGCGGCGACATTGAGCGCGCCGTGGTTGTTAACGTGACCATTGCAGTCGCGGGATTCGATCCGTCAAGTGTCACGGAAGAAGGCGAGACTGTGCACGTGGCTGCTGCGGGCGCTCCAGTGCAACTCCAGGTTACAGTCTGATTGGATCCCCCGGCCGGCTCGGCAGCGACTGTGAAGTTTGCGCTCTGTCCGGCATTCACGGTCGCGCTGGATGGCGCAGCAGAAACGCCGAAGTCCGGCGAAGCACTTCCCGGTGGCAACGCTCCAAGCGCCAAAACCAAGTCCAGGCGCCCCTTGCCCATGCCGGGGGCGGCCAGCGGTACCGCATGGGCCACCGCGGCAGCTGCCTGAGATTCATCAATGGCGGTGTTTTGGGTCCGCAACAGGCCCGCTCCACCCGAAACGAATGGTGCGCTGAACGAAGTTCCCCATCCCGCTGCATACGTGCTGAACGGGTACGTCGTAACAATGGCTTCTCCCGGCGCCGCCACCCACACGATGGCGTTGCCAAAATTCGAGAAGCTGGAGCGCGTGTCCATTGTGAGGGTAGTGCTGCCCACCGACGCCACGCCCATCACATCGCTTTGCAGCGCCGCGGGATAAACCAGGAGTGTGCCTTGCCCATCGTTCCCCGCCGAGGCAGCGCTGATCACGCTGAGGCCGGTGGCGTAGTCCAGAGCGCTTTTCAGCTCCTGCGAACTCGTCTTGGTGTCGAAACTCATGTTGATGATGCTGGCGCTGTTCTGCACCGCGTAGTAGATCGCGCGCAGGATGTCAGAGAGCAAACCTGTGCCATCGGAGTGAAAAGCCTTCAAGGGCAAGAGTTGCGCCTTTGGAGCGACCAGGTGGATGATCCCCATCACCATTGTGCCGTGGCCGAACGCCGCATATTGCGAATTGCCATCGAGCACCGCGGCCGTGGATTGGTCCAGCACTGCCGCAGTGGATTGATTCACTTTGGCGACGTTGGTTGTATTGGTCTGCGGGTGGAGGTTCAGCCCGGCGACGTCGGTCATCTCGGAGCCACCGGCTTGGTTGCGGGTGAAATCGTAGCCTAGCAGCAAAACGGGCTGTAAAGCCGGATGGCCGGGATCCACCCCCGTGTCAATATCCGCGACGATGCCCGTCCCCGGCTGAAGACCCTTTGCGGTTAACGAATTGTGCGCTTCGCTTACGCGCACAACCCCCGCTGCCGGCTGATTCGCATAGCCATTCCACACTGTGGTGCCGAAGTAACTCACCGGACCGTTGTCCGTCAGCCCGGAAGGAGACGTCGTCACCACGTTCAATCCCACAACCATACTGACGAGTTGGTCCACCTCGGCATTCACAATGCCCGGCACAGCGCTCAAAGTACTCGCCAGCGTTGCCGGATCGAGCGATGTTGTCACCAGGAAGAGCTGACCTAATTGTGTTCCGTCCAGCGGCGTAGGAACAACGGTACAGCTGTGCACGAGGCAGAGCGCCTGAAGCCCCTGGAGACCCAGCGTCGTTCGAACGATGACCCCGCTGTCCGCCAGCGCAGGCGTGGCCCACAGCAAAGCCACCAAAGCGCTGGCCAGCCACACCCGGCGTTTCATGGCTCGGTACTCCTCCATTTCGAATGGGCTAGGGCATGCAGACCCCTCAGAACGACCGATACGTCTGCATTTGGGCTGTTCCCTTACAATAAGGGTGAAAATAGGGGGCAAGGATATACAGGGAATTCAGTAAAGTTCGTTGGGGTAAATACCTGATTCCGAATCATCTACAGCACCACCTCAGTTTTTTTCCAAGGCCTGTTTCACATAGTTAAGTATGAGCGCCTTCTTGAACATCCGCGTGTTGGGTACGGGCTTTACTGCCCTCCGGCTTCGCGCGCAGGCGGGAATCCTCCTGCTGCCACTTCCGGGCGAGTTCGTCTAAGTCGCCCATTACCTTGCTGATGTCCTTCATTCGCTTCGTGATGCCGTAGGTTACCGAAGGGGGAATGGTCGGCTCATAGTCGCGGAAGACGAAGCCCTTTTGCTCCAGAACGCGGAGGCGCTCCGTCAATACCCGCGAAGAAATCCCCTCGACTTGCCGGCGCAGCGCTCCAAAGCGCGTGGGGCCGTTCGTACTCAAAACCCACAGAATGTGCATGGTCCAGGGCCGGGCCAGGATCTCCAGCAACTCACCGAAGGGGCAGGAGGGTGGTTCTTTCGCAGCGTGTCGCATGGTAGTTCCTCACTTGGTTACTTTACAGTTCCTACTGTACAAATACAAGTAGTTATTTATAGTAACTAGGAACTGTCTTAAGTCATCTAACGGGCAAAAGGAGGAAGAACATGGCAACGAATTCAATGGCAATTTCCAACGGTGCTGCGGCAACAAGTTTCTCGCAGGGTGCGGTGGTCGTTTTGGGGCGGTTTTTCTACGTGCTGCTTTTCCTGATGGCCGGCCCCAGTCATTTTTCCAAGCAAACAATCGCCTTTGCGGCTTCTCAAGGCGTGCCTTTGGCCTCCATCGCGGTTCCGCTTTCTGGTCTGCTGGCCTTTGCTGGCGGCCTGAGCATTTTGCTTGGCTATCGCGCAAAACTTGGAGCCTGGCTCATTGTGCTTTTCCTGGTTCCGGTTACCCTCACGATGCACAAGTTCTGGGCCATCCACGACCCCATGATGGCGCAGATGCATATGGGTATGTTCATGAAAAATGTCGCCATGCTTGGCAGCGCCTTGCTGATTTCTCAGTTCGGAGCAGGTCCGTTCAGTCTTGACGCCCGGCGCTCGCGCTGAACGCGCCTGACTTTTCTTCATTAAGTTATTGTCCTGTAGTATGTTGTGAGGACGTGGGGCCCGTAGCTCAGCGGTTAGAGCAGCGGACTCATAATCCGTTGGTCCCAGGTTCAAATCCTGGCGGGCCCACCAGTCTTTGCGCGATGCGGTTTTTGCGCCCGCAAGGTTCTTTGGCCTTAGCCACGGCTCAAATTACTCCAGCATTTCGCAACTGAAGGATCTGACCTGCGTCGTATCCCAACTTTCGCAGCCATGCCTCCGTGTGCTCGGAGAGCAGCGGCGCGGGGCCAGAGGGGACTGCGGGATTGTCTGAAAACGCGAAGCCGCCCCGCGCGACGCGCTGAGTCCCGCCAGGAGCTTCGAAAGCCGTGACAAAGTGCCGTCGCGTGAGATGCGCATGTGACAAGATCTCCGGCACGCTCAAGACGCGGCCTGCGGGCACGCCGGCATCGACCATCAATGATTCCCATTCGGAAGCGCTGCGCGTGGATAATGCGGCCTCGACTTCCTTGTTAATTGCAGCGCGGTTTCGTTTCCGAGTCTCACGATCCGAGAAGCGCGGATCAGTCTTTAGCTTGGGCCGTCCGATCAAGTCGCACAGCTTTTCGTACTGATAGGTCTCGTTGGCGGCGATGTTCAGCAGGCCCTGGGCGGTGCGAAAAGTTCCTGAGGGTGCAGCCGTGAAATTTTCGTTTCCCATGGGAAGGGGGACCACGCCGGCATTCAAGTAGTTCGAAACAACCCAGCCCATGGAGGCAAGAGTCGCCTCGAGCATGGACACATCGATCATGCGGCCGCGGCCGCTTGCGCGTGCATCGACGAGAGCTGCGCAGATCGCCAGCGCAGCGGTGATACCTCCCACGGTATCGCAGACCGGATAACCGGCCCGCAGCGGCGCGCTCTGCTCATCGCCAGTCACACTCATCACTCCTGACATTCCTTGGATGACCTGGTCGTAAGCAGGACGCATGGCGAGCGGACCATCCTGTCCGAATCCAGAAACAGCGCAATAAACTATGCTGGGATTGATTTTCGAAAGTATGTCGTAGCCGAGTTGGAGGCGCTTCATGACTTCGGGGCGGAAATTTTCAAGGACCACGTGGGAGATGGCGACAAACTTCTTGAAAATCTCCTTGCCTTCCGGGGCTTTCAAATTAATCGTGACCGACTGTTTCCCGGCGTTGACGGCAACGAAGGAGGCGCCCATCAAACGCTCGCCGGCGGCAGGATCGGCGCCAAGCATGCGTGCCAGGTCACCCCGCCCGGGCTGCTCGATCTTGATGACCTCAGCGCCAAGCAGGGCAAGTTGGAAGCTGCAGAAAGGTCCCGCGAGAACGTTGGTGACATCCAACACTCGAATGCCGTTCAGCGGGAGCGTCATCCTGCCTCAGTGGTGTGAAATGTCAAGCCGGGGTTTTTCTCTATTAAGAAACTTTGGCTCCAACGGAAGCGGGCGCCACGGCGCAAGCGCCGGTCCTCTTCGCTCGCAGCAAATGACCCTGATACGGCCTGGAAGAGAAGCGGCTGGCAAACTCCGCGGCGTCCAGTAACTTATCCATGTCAATCCCGGATTCGTAGCCCATGCCGTCCAGAAATGCGACGAGATCCTCGGTGGCCACGTTGCCGCTCGCCCCGGGGCAGTAAGGACACCCGCCGAGCCCGCCGGTCGTGGCATCGAATTCGCGAACGCCAGCCTCGAGACCCGCCAGCGTATTCGCGAGTGCCCGTCCATAAGTATCGTGAAAATGAAGGGCCAACTCGCTCGGCGGAATTTCCAGCTCCTCCTGGATGAGCGCGAGGGCTTCGCCGACCTGGTCCGGGAAGGCCATGCCGTCGGTATCGCAAAGGGCCACGCGCCAGGGACCTTGTTCGCGGGCTGCACGAACGGCATTCAATAAAGAGCGGCTGGAAATTCTTCCTTCAAAGGGACAGTGAAAGCAGGTGGAAAATCCCGCGCGCAGAACCACGCCATCCTGTTCGGCTCTTCTGCTGACCTGGTTGAGTAGTTCCAGGGATTCCGCCATGCTGCGATTCAGGTTTTTGCGATTGAATGTGTCACTCGCCGCGATGACGAACTCCAGATGCCGGATGCCGGCGGCGACGGCCCGCTCGTAGCCCTTCAGGTTCGGGATCAGGGCGGAAAACTCGACCCCAGGAAATCTGTTGAGCTGCGCAGCCACCGCCTCTGCATCCGCCAGTTGCGGCGCCCATTTGGGGTGAACGAAACTCGTGGCCTGAATGTGTTTTATGCCGGCGGCGGCGAGCTTCTCGATCAGGACGAGCTTATCTTTCGTTGAAATAGGATTGGGCTCGTTCTGAAGGCCGTCGCGCGGCGTGACGTCGACAACACGAACTTTGTCGCCCATCGAAATAACCTCTCTGCCTGCCGAGAAAAACGAACGGCCCGCTCAGCACCCGGCAGAATAGAACCGCGCAGACAAATCCACTCCAGATGAACATTGTACAGCTTTGTTAGTCTTCTGCCTCGTAGGTCCAGACCTGAGCAGGTTCGCTGCCCTTGGCTGGGACGGCGACATAAAAGCGGTCGCGCCTTTTGAAGAAATAACCGGTGCGGATGCCGATCCCAGAGGGAACATTGGCAAGCAATTCATAGTGGTCAGGATCATTTTGCTGAAAGACGCTAATAAATCCTTCGGCGCCGATGACGTAGATGCGTTTCCTCCCAGCATCGAAGAAAACATCATCGCACTCGCCCGCGGCACGCAACCGCGTGACCTCGTTGCCCGTTTCGGTATTCAGGACCACCATCATCGGCGTCTTGCGGGTGATGGTAAAGAGGCGATGATCTTCTTCATTCAGGGCCATGGCATAGTTAGCGCGCAATCCCTTGAGCGGCCACTTCGTCACTGCCCCCGTTTTGCGGTCGATGGATTCCACTACGTTGTCCGCGTCCGGCACGTTTACGAAGATGTGCCCGCCGGATGCTTCTACCTGGAACGACTCCGGATGTCCTTCCGTCTTGTACACTTGGCCGACGCGTTCATCCGTCTTTGGATTGATCATGGCAATTCCGCCGTCATCCTCACCGAATCCTACAAAAACCGTCTTCGACGCTTCGTCATAACGCATGTTGTCCGGATCTTTGCCAAAGTCTATTGTCTTGCGAAGCGTGTACGTCGCGCCGTCATACACTCTTACTTTGCCATCTTCGGCATTCGCTACGTAAAGCTTGTCCACGCCCGGGACATAGAGCGGGCCTTGGGGTTGGGCGAGTCCTTTGATGCTGTGGATGACTCTTCCTGCGAACACGTCGATCACTTCCAGGGAATTATTGCCCAGCGCGGAAACGAACAGCCGCCGGCGCTTGTCATCCGCGGTGAAGTGATCCAGCCGGCCCGCCACGCCGGGCACGGGAATCTGCTCCTCCAACTGCAACGGGAGCAGCTCTCGCGTCTGCGTTTGTGCGGCCGCACTCTTCGTGCTTCGCGTCGCAAGGAAGCCCAACGTACCCAATGCCAGCACGCCAACGGCTAACAACTTCTTCATATCTCCTCCTCCTGAGAGCGATTCTTTTACTGCTTCTTTCTTTCCAAAAAATCCAGCCGTGTCCGAAGAAAATTTCAGGGCTCTGGTTCAAATACGAGGATTGCAGCATCCTCCTTGTCATTAGCGGAGGCTGACACGTAATACCGGTTGAGTTGTGGTACCCAGATTGAGGTTTGCGAGTTGGGCCTTGTTGGAACTTTCGCGATTAACTCATAATGGTCGGCGTCACTCTGCTGATAGACGTAAACGAAGCCAGGTATCGTGCCAGCGTCAGACTCTCTGCCTCCCGAGGCGTAAATGCGCTTACGTGTGCCGTCATACCAGAGATCGTCGATACCCGCGACACCTTCGAGCTGGGTAATCTGCTTGCCGGACTCCGCGTCAAGGACAAGCAGCAAAGGGTTGCGAGTGCCACCGAAAAGCCGATGATGGGTCTCATCGAAGGCCAGCGCGACAATACCAGGAGCCCCGGTCACGGGCCAGGTCGTAGTCTCTTCGTGCTTCTTTCGATCAATCACGCCCAGCTTGGGTAGTCCTCTAAGCGTTACAAAAATTCGCGGCCCGGATTTGTCGATCTTGACGCCACCGGGGCGGGCATCCGTCTTGATATCCCCAATATGTTTATTGTTACGCGTGTCGATAATGGCCAGCGCTCCAGCTTCGGAATCGGGAATGCCAATTCCGATATAAAGGTATTTGGTCGCCGGGTCGTACCCCACGTGATTCGGATTTATACCAAGCGATAAGTTATCGATAAGTGTGAATTTGTCTCCGGTGTAAATTTTGCATGTACCGTCGATACCGTTGGCCACGAATAATCTTTTGAAGTCAGTGGAATAAAATATTCCCTGCGGCTTGCTTTGTCCCGGAATGCTAAAGACTCGCTTGCCCGCCTTGAGATCGATAACCTCTACGGTGTTGTTATCAAGTGCCGCGGCGAATAGCCGCTTGCCTTTTATGTCCACGCCAAGGTGATCCATTCGCCCTTTGACGTTTGGCATCGGAATGGTCTGGACGAGCCGCAAAGGCCCCGTTCCTTGGGCGTACGCGCCGCTGGCTGTTACGCCAAGAAAAATCAACGAAATAATGCTCACAACGATTCGACTTCGCATTACGAGGTACCTCATCAACAAGAATTCAGCGCCGGTCTCGGGCACTTTGCTCGGAGATAGATAAACGCACGATTAATCGGAGGCTCTTTCGCCCACATTTTGTAAAAATTTCTCAAGTAGACGCGACGGCTACGAACTTACGGCCAGGCCACTCACGTGGGCCTCTCTTCGATGGTCCGGCCGGCGTTCACGATGGAAAAGAGCAATCCTGAGCCGACGGTGATCAACGCAGCGACGTCCAGCGCACGGCTCCAGCCCTGGTGGACGGCAAGATAAGCAGTCGCCGTCGATGAAATCGCTCCGCCCACATTGCCCACCGTGTTCATGAGCCCGGAGAGCGAGGCCGAGAAGTCCGGCGCAAGGTCAATGCAAGAAGCCCAAAAATTGGAAGTGGCGAAATAATTGAAGCCGGCGGCAAGGGCGATCATGGGGAGCGCAATCACTGTGATCGTGAGGTGGCTTCCCGCAAGAAGGAGAATCGCGGACACTCCCATGCCGAGCCATACCGCGTAAATCCGCCCCTGGCGCCGCCCGGAACGCCGCGATAAGTGGTCGGAGAACCAGCCGCCAACCGGAGAGAGCATGGCCATGGCCAGGAAAGGAGCAGAGGTCCACGCGGCGGCTTCCATCATGTGCAGGCCGCGCACCTTTACGGCGTAAAAGTAAAACCAGTTGTAGTACACGTAGAATGCATAGCCCTGGCAGCCATAAGCGAGGATCAAACCCCACACAGACGGGCTGGTGAGCATTTTTAGCCAAGGAACGTTCTTGGCCTTCGCCGTCCGGCGCCGCCGGTCATCGCCGCTGTGGGCTCCAGGATGAATCTGGTCAAGCTCAGCGGCGTTGACGCGCTTGTGTTCCTCCGGCCAATCGGTCGCGTAGGCGCGCCAAATCACGACCGTAAGAAGCGCAAGCGCGGAACACAGATAGAAGGAGGTGCGCCAGCCGTAGTGGATGGTGGACCATGCGATGAAAATGGGAGTTACAGTTCCGCCGAGGCCCAGGCCGCCGGTTTGCAAGCCGCTGGCAAAGCCGCGCTCCTTTAAGCCAGTCCAAGACGCAATTACGCGGACGCAACTTGGTGAGACTGCCGCTTCGGCAACGCCAGTGAAGAAGCGGATGACTTGAAACACCAGCAAGATGCTCAGCCCGGCGCCGGCGGCGATACGCGGTGCAACGCCCATCATTCCCGCGCCAAAACCGAAGCACAGGATCGAGGCGGTCAACGTGCGCATAGGTCCAAGGCGGTCGCAAATGTATCCCCAGGGAATCTGAAACAGGGCATATCCCCACAGGAAAGAACTGAAAATACGGCCCATTTTGATCGTATCGAAGCCGAACTCTTCTTCGATGGTTTTGCCGGCGATGCTTAAGTTCAGGCGGTTCAGTGCAGTCACCGCCATGATCAGCATGACGATGCCCATGATCTTCCAGCGGACGCCGGTGGCTTTCCCAGCAGCCGCCGCCGTCGCTGAAGGAGTCGCACCTGTCAAGCTCGTTGAGGTGTTCAAAATTTCCCCGTGTCCGTCGCGCGACAAATTTCACTCACAAAATCGCGCCCATTGTACCTCAGAGTTCCCGCACTCAGAGAAGCATTGCAGAGAGGAACTGGGCGCGAGAGGTTTCAGCGGGGTTTTTCGAATATTTCCTTCGCCTGCGCAAGCTCTTTGAAGACACCTTCTTTTTCCGCCGCGGAATTCCAATCAGGATAATGTGAAGTCGCATCCATCACTCGTTCAATCCACGCAACAAAATAGTTCGCATCTTCCGGCGATCGCGGCGCCTTGCCCCTGATCGTTACGTAGATGGGACTCGTAGTCGCGTACACGTAATTGTCCAGCACGGGATACTCGGCCTTGTCGCTCGACGCCCGCAACACACACCAGCCGCTCTCTTTCAGCGGCAGGGTGCCACTGGCGTCAACTGAATCTCGTGCTGCATTCAAAATCAAAGTCTGAGCGATCCGTCCGTTGCAAACCACTTCCAGATGATCCACGAGAACCATCGATCGCAACTTCGCGTTGAACGGCACGTCCGAGCGTGGCTCGTCAAGCTTCAATTCGCCGCCAATAGGTTGTCCGCCGAGTGAAAAGTCCAGCAGCGGTCCATTGGTGGCGAACGTGCGTCCCTTCTTCAGCGCGTCGAGCCACGCGTTCACATTAAGCGGCCCCTCGGGGACGCGTACATAAACTCGATTCATCCCCACCGGTCCGCGCAACGACGCATAATCCGCCATCGCATCGGTTCCCGCACCTGCTGGAATACGAAAGCCCAAATTCAGTAAGCGGTACCAAACCACCGCCGTCGACCGGTGATCGCTGAAGCCGACGATCTCCATGTAATCGACCTTGCCGAGCGCCACATCTACGGGCAGTTCGTTCGTGATCGTTTGTGTCGGCGTCACAAACGGCTGCGGCTGTTCCTCGAAGGGGTGGACATAACCCACCAGCGCCCCTTGCGCATGTCCCAGGTCCGCCACGTCTGCATTTGTCGGAGACAAACTCGCCGCCGCCGTGCTCGGATAGCCCGCATATCCTGGCAGCAAAATGTTTCCGCGAATATTCAGGAGACCCAGGTGCCCCCAGTAGCTGGTATGAAATTCTTGCCCATGCATTACGAGCGCACCCGGTTTCGAAGCTGGATCCAATTGCTTTCCATCGTAAGCGATATCCGGAAACCTCTGCTCTTTGTTCACGATCAAATCGTTCACTATGCCGAGATTTTCCGCCTCCGCTTGCTGCGCGAGATGCGCTGGCGTATTGCGGTATGTCCCCGCGTAATTCATGTGCACGTGCAGGTCGCTGCTCACCCAATGCACATCGCTCTTTTCTGCTGTCATCAGCGGCTTCAGCCGGATGGTCAAGCTCGCGGGCTTCCCCGCACTCACCTCGACCGAGCGCCGCTCCATTGCATATTCAAGACCCTTCATCGCTTCGACGGTGATTTTTCCCACTGGCACTTCCATCTCAACTGCTCCGGGTGCGTGAAAGTAATGCGCTTCAAACGCTCTTTCCGAACGGTCAAATCCGTCGTCGGCATGAATCCATGCGTGCTCCGGAACATAAAAACGTCCCGCCGCATCGGTCACGGAGATCCGCGCCGGTGTGATATTTCCTTCGGCGTCCAACACGCGCAATTGTAGTCGCCCCGTCGGGTGGACGTGTTGCCGCCGGCCGATTTCCAATTGCCGTTGCGTACCACCCGGAATACTCTGCAGCCAAAGTTGTGTCTCTCCGTTGCGGTTCGATATAAACACCAGTTGCTTCCCATCCGGCGACCATCGCACGCTCGTCTCATCCCACTCGCCGTAGGACACGGGAAACGCGTCTCCGCCGTTCGCGGGCATTACCCAGAGTTGATGCCACTGCCGTCCGAGATACGAGCTGTAAACGATGCGCGAGCCATCCGGTGAGAAGTCCGGCCGGGCCCTCCAGGTGGTCTCTTCGTAGTGGATCTCGCGGGCCTCCGCGCCCGGCTCCGCCCTCATCCTCCAAAATCCGCCTGTTCCGTAGATGTGCCCGCGGTTCGAAACAAACAGAACTTCCTTTCCATCCCGCGACCACACTGGGCTGATCTCGTGATCGAACGCGCTGTAGTAATAGCGGGGTAGCGGACTCTTGGTTTCGCCTGTCAGCCGGGTTACTTTTTCCAGCTTGCCGTTCTGCACTTCCGCGCGAAAAATATGAAATCGCTTGTTGTACGAAGTCGAGACAAAAACAATTTGCTTTCCGTCCGGCGACCACCGCGGCTCCACGTTCACCGCACCGCCGCTGGTCAATTGCGCTGTTTTCCCCGTGGCCAAGTCCAGCAGCCACAACTCCATCGCATCCTTCCGATAAGACACGTACACAATGCTCTTCCCGTCCGGCGACCAATCCGGTTGATAGTCGTACCCCGGCCCGTCCGTAATTTGCTGTGCCACACTCCCGTCAATTTTCTGCCGCCACAGTGAACCTGCCATCGAGTAAACCACTTCTCTCGAATCCGGCGACCACGTCATACTGCTTGGTCCGCTGGTGAGTTGCGGCAGGTACATCTCGCGGAAATAGTAGGGATGCGGCAGATCGATTTGCGGCAATACGGGCTTGCGCTGCGCGGCATTCGGCCCGGCGGTTGCGGCAGCCAGTGTCGCAATCAGGAAGATTCTTGACTTCAAGCCAGGCCCGCTCGCGACAGCGGCAGCTCTCGAATCCTCTTTCCGGTTGCGGCGAAGATCGCGTTGCACAGCGCCGGCGCAAACGGCGGAAGAGGAGGTTCACCAACTCCCGCCGGCGGCGCATCGCTCGGCACGATATAGACGTTTGTCTCCCGCGGCGCGTTGTTCATTCTCGCCATCTGGAAGGTGTCGAAATTCGATTGGTCAATTACGCCGTTGGTCGCCGTGATCTCTCCGTAGAGAGCCAGGCTCGTCCCCATTACCGCCCCGCCCTCGACCTGCTGGCGTACCGTCTCCGGATTTACGACGGTACCGGCATCCAAGGCCGAATCCACGCGCTCAATGCGTACGTTGCCTGCAGCATCCACGTGCACTTGTACCACTGTCGCTACGTAGGTCAGGAAGCTGCGGTGCATCGCCACACCTATTCCGTAGCCGTTGCCCGGCTTCTGCTTTCCCCAGCCGGCCTTCTCCGCGGCCAGCGTCAGCACTCGACGGTGTCTGGCCGTGTCAATGGGATATTGCTCGTAGGCTCCGTCATAGTTCGGGAATTCCTTGGGAAGATCGCTCCTTGGGACGACTCGGTCGGGCCCCAGCAGTTGCAGCAGGTATTCGACCGGGTCTCTTCCCGCCGCATGCGCCAACTCGTCGGCAAACGACTGAATTCCGAACGCATGATATACATTGGCAACGGACCGGAACCAACCGATGCGCATATGGGCTGTTGCGGGCCCGTTCTCTGCCCGAAAGTTCGCCACCGCGAACGGGACATCCGTGAAGCCCAGTCCAAGCTCGTCCGGCGATGAATATTTTGTGCTCGCGTCAAACGTCGATCCGATCGGTGGAAACACGGTTCTCTGCAGCCACGCCGTGGGCTTTCCATCCGCTCCGAGTGCCGCCTTCATGTACATCGCGGCCACGGAGTGGTACACATCGAACTTGATGTCGTCTTCGCGGCTCCATACCACCTTGACGGGTTTTCCCGTCTTTTTCGAGAGCACTGCCGCTTCCACCGCGAAGTCCGGGAACGACTTCCTGCCGAATCCGCCGCCAAGCAGCGTCACATTGACCGTTACGTCTTCCTTCTTCAAGCCCACGGCCTGCGCGATCGCGTTCCGTGCTCCTTGCGGATCCTGCGAGGGCGCCCACACTTCCGCTTTGCCGTCGCGGTACACCGCCAAGGCCGCCGGCGGCTCCATAGGCGCATGCGACAGCAGCGGCGCGTAATATTCCGCCTCGACGATTTTGCCGCCCTTCGCAAAAGCGTCATCCACGTTGCCGATTTCACGCACGACTTTGCCGGGCTTGCGCGCCGTCTCTTGCAACTCTTTCTTATACGAGTCCGAGTTCCAAACGCTGTGCGGGCTCTTCTCCCACTCGATCTTCAGCTTCTTCCTTCCCTGCATGGCGGCCCAGGTGTTATCCGCCAGCACCGCCACGCCGCCGAGCGCCTGAAAGCCGACGGGCGGCTTGAACGCATCGATCGTTTGCGTTTGCTTCACGCCGGCGACGCTCAGCGCCGCTTTGTCGTCCACAGACTTCACGGCGCCGCCGAGGACCGGCGGACGCGCCACGCTCGCATAGAGCATTCCTTCCATGTGCGTATCCTGCCCATAAGCCGCTTTGCCGGTGCACATGTCTTTCAGGTCGTAGCTCGACGTGCCTTTTCCGATGTAGCGCCACTCGCTCCGCGGTTTAAGTTTCAGTTCTTCTTTCTTCGGAACCTCGAGTTTTGCTGCTGCTGCCGCCAGTTCGCCATAGCCCAGTTTCCTTCCCGACGCCTTGTGCACCACGACATGCAAATCCGTGCTGCACTCCGACGCCGGCACGCCCCACTGCGCCGCTGCGGCTCGCACCAGCATCAACCTCGCGGTCGCGCCAGCTTCGCGCAAGGTGGTGAAGAAGCTCCGCACCGAATGCGACCCATCCGTATCCTGGTCGCCGTATTTTTCATCACCCGTCGCCTGCACCACCTTCACGCGCGCCCAGTCCGCATCCAATTCGTCCGCCACGATGCGCGGCAGCCCCGTCCGGTTCCCGCTTCCCATCTCCGTGCGATGCACGATGACGTACGCGGTTCCATCCGTGTCGATGGCCAGGTACACGCTCGGTTGCAGCGGGGCTTTTGCCATCGCCGACGCTGCATCCGTCGCGCCAGCGGTGCCCGCGGTGCTCTCCGTAAAAAGCTGCTCTGGCACCACGCGCACGCTCAACACAAAAGCGCCCGCTCCCAGCATTCCCTTCAGGAAGTCACGGCGTTGCACGTTTTCGATGCGGATCATAAATCCCCCATGTTCAATCCTCTATACGAAAATCGGCGTAAATCCCTCCACGCACCGTTCCATCCTACCGCCATTTCTGTTTCATGCAAGTGGCGCCTCCTCCCGGCGAGGCTCCGCCAAAGAGATGAACACCCGATTGCGAAATCGGGCGGGACAGGGCAAGCTCAATGCCCAGGTACTCTTGCACTTATGTCATCGGAATTTATGCGCCGCGCGATTGCGCTGGCGATCGAAAATGTCCGCACGGGCAGAGGCGGTCCTTTCGCGGCGCTGGTTGTGAATGACGGCCGCGTTATTGCCGAGGGAACAAACCGCGTCACTTCGAGTAACGATCCCACCGCGCACGCCGAAGTCGTCGCCATTCGCGAAGCCTGCCTCGCGCTCCGCGATTTTCAGCTCACCGGCTGCGACCTCTACACCACTTGCGAGCCCTGCCCCATGTGCCAGGGCGCAATCTACTGGGCCCGCCCGGCGCGTGTCTTTTACGCTGGCACTGCCGCTGACGCCGCGGCGGCGGGGTTCGATGACGCTTTCATTTACGACGAATTAAAACAACCGCCCGCGGCGCGGCGGATCCCCATGACACAGCTTCTTCGCGACGAATCCCTCGCCGCTTTCGAGATCTGGAAAAAACAGGAAAACAAAAAGCCTTACTGACCGTTCAGCAGCGTGAGCGGGCGAAGCTTTACCCTTCCGGCCAAGTCCCCAGCGCGCGTCGCAGGTCCACAAGCTGCCCCAGGTGATACGAATTGTGGTCGGCGAGAAGCAGCGCTTCCCGCAAGATGGTCTGCCCATCCCCGTGCCGAATTTTCGCGCATAGATCCGTCTTCGGATTTTCCACCAGCCGTATCATTTCCTGCAGGTCGCTCCGGAACGCCTCCACGCTCTTGTTCCACGCTTCGTCATTCGGCGGCAGCGGAGTCTTCGGCCAGTAACCTTCGGGAAATCCCGGAGACACGTGCTTGGCGTTGCGGCAGAACTCGAGAATGTCCCGCTGAGCGATGCGCGCGTGCTCGAGCAACTGCCAGCCGGTGTGCACCAGTCCGGCCGCAAACGCGCCGTGATTGCGCTCGGGAAAGCCATCGAGCGCGTCCATGAAATGCACGTGCGCCCCGCCTCCCTTCAGCAGGTATACGACGTGCTCTCGCAGAGCGCGGTCTTGGTTATTCGCGCGAGGTTGCGAACTCCGCTTCGTCGTCTTTTTCTTCTTGTTTTTCTTTTTCATCCCATCTTCTCGGAAACGAGTATTTGTTGCGGCATGTCCGGAATCGGATGCAGGGCGCTCTTCGGGAACCCTGCATTCCGGAACATTTTCTCATACTCCGCGAAAGTATAGGCCTCACCAGCATCGGTGTTTGCCAGCATGATCAGGCTGAAGGCTGCCGCGGTCGGCGGCGTCACGCGGTCTTCGTTGGGCACAAACTCCAGCGTGATGGCCCGCCCGCCGGGCTTCAGCGCTGCATGCGCGCGCCGCATCAACTTCTCGCACGTCGGCTTATCGAAGTGGTGAAAAATGTTCGTGAGCAGCGCGAAATCATAGCCTTCTCCAAGGTCCGCTTCGAACGCGCTCCCCGGCCGCGCGGTGTAGCGGCTGGAGACTCCCGCGGCTCGCGCGTTTTCTTTCGCTACTTCGAGCACTGCGGGCCAGTCCACAGCGACGATCTGAGCCTGCGGATTCTTTTTGGCGATGGTGATGCCATACATGCCATGCCCGGCGGCGATGTCCAGCACCTTGCATGCCCTGCCCTCTGGCGCGCCAATAAGTTGCGCAATGAATGCCGCCGTCGGTATCGTCAGCGGCGCCATCGATTTTGCAAACGCGACCCAGACTTCGTCCTGTGGCTTGGTGTTGTCGCCTTGTGTTCCGGCCGATCCGCCTTTGCGGACTGCTTCGGTCAGGGCAAAAAAATTTCTTTGATGCCATTCGCTTCCAAGAAAGCCCGACATCGAAGCGAGACACGCGGGAGAGCGCCGGTCGAGAAACATTGCGGACTCCTGCGTCAGTGCGTAATGACCCTGTTCTTTCTTCAAGAGATCCAGAGTCGTCAAGTAATCGCACAGAATGCGCACGCCGCGCTCCGCGGCATTGCATTTCTTGCTGAGCAAGGCCGGCGTGTTCGCGCCTTCCCCGATCGCCGTAAATACATCAATCGCGATACCTGTCTTCAACGCAGCCGTGTTTTGAAACGCTGTAAAAATATTAAAAATGCGTTCCGGCGTCGGCCGGTTCGTTGTGGGTGTAGCCATCGGTTCATGTTCCTTTAGCGGAAGATTGCGCCCCCTACTATACATGCAGAATCAGTGCGCTTTCCCGCTCAAATCCATTGCCCTATTCCGGCCTGCGCTGGCATACTTCCTTTCCCCCGCACAAGCACGAGGCACGCACGATGAAACGTGAATACCACCGCTGGCATTCGCCGCGGCTCGGCATCGAGCTGGGCGTCGTCGTTTTTGGCCATTGGGGACCTCCTCTCATCGGCTTCCCCACCAGTGCCGGCGATGAGTGGGAACTCGAAGGCCAGGGCATGATCGGCGCGCTCGCCGATTTTATCGACGGCGGCAAGGTCAAATTCTATTGCGTCAATACCGTCAACGGCTACGGCTTCTACAACAAAGCCGCGCACCCTTTTCACCGCAGCTACGTCCAGGCCATGTTCGACGCCTATCTTCGCGAAGAGGTCGTGCCCTTCATCTACGACAATTGCCAGACGCAGGGCATCGCCATTTCCACTATGGGCGCTTCCTTCGGCGCATATCACGCCGCCAATTCGCTCTTCAAGCACCCCGACGTCATCAAGCGCTGCTTCGCCATGTCCGGCGTTTACGACGTAAAGAATTTCATGGACGGCATGTACGACGACAATTTTTATTTCAATAATCCCGTGGACTATCTCGCGAATCT